>Ga0074193_1000387_pt1 | contig 77495 bp, 55 predicted proteins | sample EPASupsiteHSE605_FD_64523 | JGI IMG/M metagenome (GOLD analysis project Ga0074193, IMG submission 64523) | Bioremediated contaminated groundwater from EPA Superfund site, New Mexico - Sample HSE6-05 | ecosystem: Environmental > Aquatic > Deep subsurface > Groundwater > Contaminated ... | reverse complement strand
TGGCTCGGAGACAGCAAACTCTTGTAATACGCGCGCGCCAGATCATCCCAGGGGATGAGGTCGGCCAGCTTCACCCATCGGTTTTCAGGGTCAAGCGCGGTCCGAAATGGGCTGGAAAATCCGGCCAAGGGCAGCTGTTTTTGGCTATGGTATCGAATCATGAGGTGCACGCTTTTTGAGGGGTCTTCGCTGATATTCGTGCATTTACCATAACCAAAATCCATACTTTATTAAATGATACTATATTGATATGTAATTCTGAGGACAATCTAAGTAACTCTCTCCAGCGTCAATTGCCCAATTTTGGCATGCAGTGCCTTCAGGTCAACTTCAGGTTTCGCTGGGGATTTGTCGAAAAGATCAGCGGCACTCTCACTTAACTGCCGTTTCCAGGTGGTAATCTGGTTGGGATGAACCTCGAACTGCTGGGCCAATTCAGCCAACGTCTTGTCGCCCGCTATCGCTGCTAGGGCAACTTTTGCTTTGAATGCCGCTGAATGTTTCCGTCTCGTTCCTTTTGCCATTTTCTGCTCCATGTTGTGCCCATCGTTGGGTGTTAGTGGTAGCAGATTTTCCACTCAACGGCTTGTCCAAATTTTCGAGGCCACCTCTCATAGCCCTGTTTCACCGGATAAAATGGATGTAATCCGCATGCATCAAAAAATTTCCAACATCTCGGATGAAGCGTTCCTGATGCCAAAGCTGCCAGATGCCGCGTTCTCTTTTGCTCGCCCGTCTGTCGCTCCGGCGTTTCTCTTGGGGGAGATGTTGTGAGAATCCTGTTTTGATGAGCATTAACCGGCCGGAGTTGTCAGCGTCACCAGGCGGCAGAGTCCACACTGCATGCTTTCTCGTTACCTGCTCGGCGATTCCGTAGGTGACCTCAGCTCTTTGGAATCGGCGGAGGCTGTGGAATTATTTTTAGGGGGGTAGCCGCAGGCCTGAGCTTCATCTTGAATGCTACGGCCAGCGCCAGTGCCGCTGCTATCAGGCCGCCGGACAGAAGCGGACGGTAGGCCAGCCAGGCGACTGCAATGACGATGCACGCTACCAGAGCTGCCAATAGAAACGAGATGAATCCGGTGCCGGCGTCCACGATGTTGCCGAGCATAGGCAGGATGTCCGCGAATACCGAAAGCGGCCGCAAAATCAGGTTGATTCCGATCAAGAGCAGGACGAATCCGGCAAGCCGAAGAATCCAGGTCAGCAGGATATTATCATCCTGTGCCTTTTGGATCATGCCCTCGGCAGAAAAAATACCCGTCTGCAACAGTTCAATGCTGCCTCCTGTCTTGGCAAAATAGGGTTCAAAGGTCGTCTCTATCTGTTTGGCGACTATGCTGACCTCCGTAGGCTTGGCAACGGAAAATTTGACCCGTACATTGCCCACCTGCGGCGTAGCAGGATCATTGCCGAAATAAAAGCCTCCGTCAAGCAGCTTGGCCTTGTTTCTGAGGCCTGCCGGCAACGGTGTGTCGTCGCTCACGGGGAGTGACTCGTAGTTATTGATCATACCCACCAGTGATGACGACAGGGTGAAGGCGCCGAGCGTTACCTTGTCCGCGACAATCTGGGTGGATTCATAGGGGATGGCACCGGGGTTCTGGTGCCCGTTCGGATGCTTGAAATTGCTCGAATGGATAAGTTTATCCGACCATTCCTGGTTGTAGGTGTAGGTTGTGACCGTCTTGGTGCCACCGCCCAGCTCTTTTTCGGTTTTGCTCTGTGACTTTTCGTGCCACTGGTACATCTCCACGGATCGCTTCAGTTTCAGCGCCTTCGCCGAGACCCCGAAAACGGAATCTTTCAGCGAAGCCCCGCTATCGGCCTTGCCGGTCACATGAATCAACAGCCCTGCTTTGGCAGGATCGATTCGGTCAGAGGCGATCGAGACGACTGCTCCGCCTCCTTCTTGCAGGGTTTTATATTCTTTGACCGATCTTCCTTCGTTCCAGAACAGCAGGGGAAAGGCGGCGACGAACATAATAAGCCCAACCAGAATGCCCTTGAAGGCGCCACCAATACGCCCAACCCACGATACATTCTCTACTTCTGTGAACTGATCGTTCTCTGATGTAAATTGATCTTCATCTGACATATGACAATCTCCTCACTTACGACCATTTATACATCATATTCAGGAGGGCATACAAAAACAAAAACGAGAGGGCACTCCCAGCTTTTAATCCTTCTTTTGCGTACTTGTGTCAGGCCCCTTGCCATCGCCTCCTTCGACTTCGACATGTTTTTTGGTTCCACTGAAGAAGTGGAAGTAAACATCGACGGCTGTTTCGTATCCGTTGGTGAAGCCACGAAAGCCCTCTTTGATCTTGACGTTAACATCAACTCCACAGATCTTAACCCGCGGCAGTTGCTCGAAGACTTTTGTGAGGTTCTCCTTGATTTTGCCACCATAGTCGGTATCGTCCGAGTCATCCTCATCACCGCCGCCACCGCCACCACCTGAATCGATTTGTTCCATGATGTCGGCTCCCTTGTCCAAGAGCTCCTGAGCCTGGTCGTAGTATTCTTTTGCTTTTTTAAGATTGTCTTGGAACTCGGCTAGAATGCCGCCTATTTTAAGCGCCAGTGCCTTGGCCTCGACAAAGATCTGCCCCTTGTCGGAGGTTTTGAGAGCGATGCTGCCGACGGACCAGACAGACATGTTGACGCCAAGCCAGGTTCCCTTTACAAATTCTCGCGTATCTTCCCCGAGGGAGGTGGTCAGCATCGAGAACTCGGCCGATCCACCGTGGTAGCCGTTATCGAACACGGACAACACTTCATAGGTCGAGGGGTCGATCTCAAGCCAGGCAAAGCGCTCGCGGCCCGCCATCATGGTCGGCTTCGACGGAAAGATCAGTACTTTCTTGTTCTCCTTTACCGACTTCAGCAAACGCGGCGGATAGGCGCCGGCTTTTTCGAACTCCTTGTGCAAACTCTGTCGATTTGCCATCACCGGCATGGCCAGGATGTCGGTATCCTTCGGAGCGCCACGCCACAGATCAAGATAGCCCATCCGGGTCTCGGCGGGCAATACCCGCGATTCGAGGCTCGACTGGAAGAAACCGTTGGCCAGGAAATAGCCTTTTTTCAGTTCTTCGGAGCCGGCATGGATCTCATTGAACGGCTGGAGCAGATCGATCCAGGTCGTCAGTTTGCCGTCATCACCCCGCTCGGAAGCAATGACCAAGCACCGGGGCCGGTGAATCCGGCCCAATACTAATTTTCCCGCGGGAACGAGATCGGTGTCATACGCCGTCTGGCCGGCAATCAACTTGTATAAAATCTGCCGATGGTGCCAGCGCACGGCGGTAAAGGGTTCAGGCTTTTTGGCGGCGGCAAATGCGGCCTTGAAGCTCTCGTTCAGTGCCCGGGTCGATTTTCGGGGCAGGTCGGGAAGATTGATCCCGAGGGTAATCAGGAATCTCTCGGGCTTCTGTCCTGGGGTCAGCTCGATGGTATGGGCATAGTTGTGGTCGAGACCGCTGATTTCGACGCGAACAGCTTTGAGGCTCTTGAAATTTTCGAGGGCCTTTTCCCCGACCACGGTTTCCTCGGGGGTTGACAAAATGGCTCCATACGCGGTTTTTCCTCGGGTGGGAACAGGAGCGAATGCGAGGTCGATGGCATCGCGGCTGAGAGCATCGAAGGGCAGAGGTTTCTGCAACATTCGAATCTCAGCGAGCTTCTGGCCCCCACCACCGCCCAGCGCTGAACCGGCGTCCATGGCTGAGGCACCAACCGAGCCATCCGAACCCGGCTCGTAGACCGCGACGACCGTAACCACTGCCACGCGACTGGCGGGAATGCCGGCGAGGGTATCGTTGTCCCGCGCTTGGTAGACCAGTCCGATCAGATCCTTGAGTTCGCGCATAAACGGCAGCACCAGCATGCGCCGCTCTTTCGCCTCGTTTTCATACGACACGGCCAGCGGCATGGTCTTGTCACGCTTCACATCGATACCGTAATAGTCGAGCAAAAGTCGGGCTCCGGCATCGGTAAATTCGAGCTGGTTCAGCCTAGGCGAAAACCCGAGCTTTGACAGCAGCACTTGGGCGAGGTTTGCTGTCGCTCCGATGTCGCCGAATCCTTGGGTGACAACGCTTTCCGGGGAATAATCAAAGTTATGGATTCGGCTATGCGCGTTTTTTGGCAGGCAGACGATGGTCTTCATCAGGTCAAGAAACTGTTTCTCGTTGGTAACGGCACTCATGGCCTGGATACCAAAGGTATTGATACTTGGAAGAACCACTTCGTTGTAACCGTCGTCCTTTTCGAGCTTGATGACAGAGTTTCCACCTTTGCCATTGTTCAGGGCCGTATACTTTTGCACCGCCGCTGTCACCGCGCCGTCGAGCAGACGCGCAAAGGAAGGCTCGCGCGTCGGCACCTTGGAATGCCAGGCTAACAGTTGCGAAGAAACGAAATCGCCCTTGCCCACGGCAACATGGATCTTGTCGTTGTAAGGGGACTGCAGAGTCCAGTTGCCAACATCGGATGCCGGTTCGCCAAAAATGACGATCGCGCGTCGCTGCTGGCCTTCGAATACGCCAAAGCGAGGCCCGATGCCAAAGATCAGACCATTGTTGTCGCTGGAGGGATGCAACAGTTCCTTTCCGGAAGGAACTGCGCCGCCTCCCATGCCGATTCGACCGGCTGCGGCCGGAGTCGGACCGCCCGCTTTGGGTTTGTAGGAGGAACTGACCAGCGCGAAAAAATTCTGCGGAATCAGGGTTCCATCGTTGCCTGGTTGGTCGATGAAGGTTACGTCAAGCAGCACGCATCCCTTGTACAGATTACGCTCCTGACCGTTATTGTCGGTCAGAGTGATCGGTTTCTGCAGCTGGACAAGCTGATTGATTCTGACATTCACACCGTCACCCTCGATCTCGACAGTGCCGGTGCTCCCGGCTGGAGCAGAAGGACTGCCGCTCCGAGTGTTTATGCTAGTACTGGCGGCACCTGCATCAGCAATGGAACCAGCCTGCGGGTTTCCCTTTTTGCTTGCCGCAGAGCCTCCTTTGGAGGCCGCCTGGGTGTGCATTTTGGCGTTTGCATTGGAATTTGCTTTAGAATTTACTTTGGCGGTTGCTTTGGGATTCCCTTCTGCACCAGCCTTGACACTGCCATCAGTATCGGAGGTGGCAGGACCGGCTGCCGATCCCGGTGCCAGCGAAGCGAACGGCTTGCCGCCGGTCACCGGAAAAACAGCACTGCCCTTGGCAAGGTCGAAAAACAGTTCCGATGCGGCTTCTTCTAAAGCAGATGGCACGTCGTAGATCAGACGGATCACGTTTGTAGCACCAGGTCCCAACATGACAGGTTCACGAAAACCGAGCGGCGTGAACGCAGTAACCTCGCTGAGGCGACACATCAGATCACCGGCGGTGGTCGGGTAGCGAAGGTAGATCCGCTGGGCGGGGTCAATGTTCAGCAGCGCCTGCACCTGGGAACTGAATTCAGCCTCGATCACGCGAAATGCGGCATAATCACCGGCTGTATACGAATCGATTCGGTTCTCGAGCCCGGCCGCAGTTACGTTGAGAGAAAAAGCCTCGGCCAGGTCGGCCGGTCTTGCGGACGGCAGCTTTTCGAGATCAAACCACTTGGGTGCCAATGTGCCCCCGATCGGCATCTGAATATGCCCGAAATCGGTATCGTAGAAATGCAGCGACTGACGGGCGATGCCGTTGGTTCGTGCGGGCACCAGAAAGACCAGTGTGCCCGACACTTTCCCGCCCGGGGGAATCTGAATTGACGGGTCGCCATGCCTGGTCACGGGATGTTCGACCAGCCACGTGGCCTTGGACGCCGGATACAGACTTTTTCCATCGAGCCCGAGATAGAAATGTTTGAAGATGCTCGGAATGAGATACGTAATCTTCTTCTCGGTTTGATTCTTCATCTCGAGCTCGCAGGCTACGAACTGATACCCGTTCTTTCGGGCATCGAGCCCCTGCAGGCGGTCGAGACTGATGACCCTCCGAAGAGTCAGTTCCATGGCTTTATTATGCATGGCCACGGCGAGCTCTGCTTTTCCGGAGATGATGGTATCGATGTTCTCGACTGCTGCCCCGACGACCGCCTTTGCGGTTCCGGCGTCGTTTACGGGGGCTTTGGTACCCGTCTCGATAGCAACCACCTCGGGTTCGAGTGGAGTTCCAACTTTCGCGGGCGGGCTGAACTGAGCCTGATCCTGGACCTTATAACGCAGGGTCTCCCCTTGAGGAGTACGATAAGCGATGTCGATCGTCAGCGGCACCATCCGATTCTCGACCGGTTTCTGCAGCCGTTCAAGCAGATCTGCCATTTTGCGGGCAATGTCGTCGGCACCTTCGCTGATGACATATTCACCATCGGTTGCTTTCGCGACCTCGGCAAAAACCTTCTCTTTGGCCGGGTTGGTAATGCCCATGCCGATCCAGAGAACAAAAATGCCTTTTTCCTTGATGCGGGCGAGAATTTTTTGCAGTTCCGGCTTCTCGGCAGGCGACACCTCAAGCCCGCTGTCGGTGTGAAAGATGATGACCTTCTTCTGACTCGGAATTGTCACCAGGTTTTCATACGCCGAAGTCAAGGCGGCTACAATTGGAGTTCCGTCGACCGGGGCCATTTCACCCAGAGCCTTGAGCACCTGCGCCTTGCTGGTGGTCGAAACTTGGCGGCGCATGACATCGACGCGCATGGCCCCGCCGCCCTGAAAAGTAGTGAACTGCATCACCGAGGGATCAGGCAGTTTCTCAACAAAGTCGCGCAGAATCTTCTTCGTCTTTTCCATCCGAAAATCGCTGTCTTTCGACTTCTTCGGATCAGTGTTCATTGACCCGGAGTTGTCGATCACCAGTGACAGAACCGGCGTGGAACCGGTTTTGTTCTCAGTGGGACGTTTGTAGGTGATGACGAAATTATTGCCGAGCCGCGATCCGATCGCCGAGAAAACCGCCTCCAGAGCCTCAGGATCTTTTGCCGGGTAGTATTGCCCATTCGAAACATCGGCGAATTCCGTCAGACAGCCGATATCCGGAGCCCCGTCGACCTTGTCAATCGTCTGATCGGCGTTGAGTCGCTTGCCAAAACCGATCGTGAACACCGGCACTTTGGCTTCGCTGATCTTTTTCACCGCCTGTACCCGGGTGCTGATGCTGCCTGCACCCTGTTTGTCCTCGCGCGAATCGATCCCATCGGTGAATAACACCACAGCCGGACGCGTTTTTCCCTTCACCAGGTCGAGGCCTTTGAGAGCGGCATCGTAGAGCTTGGTCGAGCCCTCGGCCTTGATCGAGCCCAGGTTCTTGATCGCCTCTTTCACGGCGCTCCCCTTGAGTTCACGCACGGCACTGTCGAAATCGACAATCTGGACGAAACTGTTTTCGGGAAGCGATTGCAGGAAGGTGCGGGCGGCGGCGAGCGTAGCCTTCATGTCTTTCTTCATCGACCCCGACGAGTCGATCACCAGAGCGACGCTGCAGGGCGCTACCTCGCGGCGGATGTCGATGATCTCGGTTCTCGCGCCGCTCTCGGTGATGACTGTATTTTCCTTGGTCGGAAACACATCACGTTCGCGCGGATCGCTGACCGAAAGCGCGATTTCCGCCGTTGCCCCGAGATCTTTTTTTCCGTTCACCGTGATCTCGCCGGTAACCTCGCGGTCATCGCCTCTGGCGAGAAGAGCCTGGTTTGCCGATTTCCAACTGTCGGGCAGACGAACGACGGTGCGCTCACCTTCGGATACCGGCACCAGTTGCGTTTTAGCCTCGCGAAATTCGTTGCCCAGTTCGTTCACCAGAGTGTAATAGCCGGCCGGGACATGAAAGGAGACATCGTTGCCAGCTGCCACGCCAGCCGCTTTCAAATTAACACCTTGCCGGATCTCGACGAAATTCTGCGGGGTCACCGATACCTTGCCGGCGGGAACATTCTTCACCAGCAGTTCTCCGAGACCGCTGCCTCGGTATCCCGGCAGGTCGTGGGCTGTCTCGGTCAGACGGATGATGATCTCGTCGGGCATCGTGCTACCGTATTTGTCGATGTAAAACTCGTACAGGCCGGGGTCCTGGGGAAAATCATACAGCGTGTAATCATCGTATTCGGCCGCGTTGAGGTATTTCATGTATCTGATGAGTGTTTTGCCTTCGCGGGTATCAAAGTCGTTGTTAGCGCGGAGGCGGAATGCCCCGTTGGTAAGGCGGCACTGAAGCAGCGTGAGCTTCTTTCCAGGCACGTCGGCGAGAAAATGGAACGAACCGTCACTGGCGAACATGCTCTTTGTGATCTTCAGATCTTCGTTCATGGTCAGCACCATCTGGCGCAGAACCCTCATGTCGACCCGGCCGCCCGCTTTGACGCTGACATCGCACCACCAGATGGCGTCCGGTTTTAGTAGCCGGCAGACCAACCCGTCCTCGGACCGCGACGGTAACACTTCGCCACCAATTTTCTGCACATACTCCTTCAAGAACGGCAGGACATCGCCTTTTTTTGCGCTGAAGGATAGTGTCCAGACCTCGCCCGACAGGCTCTTCTGAATTTCGGCCTGATTGCTCTGAAGTGCCAGTTTAATACCATTGGCCTTGCTATACCCGGTTCCCAGGGTATACAGCTTCTGTGCTCCCAGCGGGTTGATTTCAGGAACTGGGATGTTCCAGGCCCCAACCTCACCGGTTTCGAGAACCTCGGGTGGCAGGCCTCTTGGCGTCAGCCCGCCGATTGCTGGCTTCGCCAGCTGGTCGTCCAGCCACTGGCGAAAAGCGGGTCGTAGACTTTCGCCCGTGGAAACCGCCTGAGGTTGACCTTTCCCCGATCCGGCCGACTCGATTCCCTTATGCCCTTGTTCGGGCAATCTTGCCACCACGTCAGGATTGCCTCCTGATGCGCGCGATTCCGATGCGATTGGAGCAACTCCTGATGACGATGATAAGGGAGGCGAAACGGTTTCCATTTGCTCCCGCGCAGGATCACTAAGGGAGCCCGAGATCGCAGAGCTTGCTGTTTCAGCCGCAGCCCCCCCTGTCAAAAGACAGATTGTCCATAAAACCGCCAACACCCCCCAGCACCCTCTGTTCATAATTTTCGCTCCCTATCAAGAAACAATTAAAGCACTGATTTGTGATTCCGATACAAGCGCAACGAATGTGCGTCAAATGGTTGCAGTACTGTCTCGATTTTTGACATGATTACAGCCTCGAACAAGGCCATGATTCCGACATGAAGGCGTTCATGGTGAAGCTGGAAGAAAAAGGCCAGGGACTGGACTTGAGAAGCCAAGCATATCGTGCAGTTTCCTTTTTTCATGAAATGAATTCCCTGGATCAGGCTAAAAACAACGACGGTTCTTCAACGGTTGGCCAATTTCAAAAACATGCTGAAAATTCCAAATGTTTTCAAGCAGAAAAAACGAAGTTATGCATTGATGTAAAAAAACTGCGAACAAAGAATAAAGATAGATTGGAGCAATACCAACGCCCTGAAGCGGCAGTATAAAGCGTGTCTTTCACAAATAAAAAACCCACAGAGATCCCACACCAGGAGGTGTGAAGCATGCTGTGGGCTATAAAATAATCACCGAGTGATTGAATTTACTTGGTGACCTAAGGGGGACTCGAACCTCTGTTACCTGGGTGAGAGGCCGGGAAATAGTGAACTCCTTCGAGCCTTTTCTTTATTTTTCGGATGGTTGCAAGCCATTAACAACCGTTATGATCCTCAATTTCTCGTAGAAAGAACATTAAAAGTACATCGAACAATACTCGTAAAAACTGAAAGAGAATAAACATTTACTGGAGAAACCTTAACCCTGAACGTTGTGGTCCATCGACCGGCGAAAGGTGGTCAAGACGACAGAATCCCGGCCGTGTTGAATGTCGGACCGAGTTTCTCTTACTTGATTATATCAACCGAGATCTCCATCGCCGGAACCGTTCCTCTGTTCTCATTCCAGAGTGGGTGGTGTCGAGTCCTCAGGCCAACTTACTCCTGGATTATAGTCCGCAGTGACTCTATTTGGATGATAAGTGATTGTTCCTTGCAATACGTACACAGTGCCTGGCCTGTCTTTATGGTCGTGAATCAGGCAAGGGTCTCCAAGCCTATGCCATCCGAGCATATGCTGTATCAATGCCTTTCGGTAGAGGATTTATTGTTAAAATTATCCACGCTGCCTACTATACCGGCTTCAACTGATTCAATCCCTTGAGATCGACCGAGTTTCTTCAATAACTGCGCCAACATCCCGGTAAAGCACTACGCGACCAGTGTAAACACCGGGGGGCCAAATCTTTTCGGAACGATGTTTGCCGATAAAAGCGAACAACATAGCATTATTGTTTTCGACTTTCTGGCGTTCGTTTATCATCTCTCCATGCGTGTTGCTCAGGCACATTTCAACGATATCATCTTTTCGCAGTCCGAACATAACGATCCAAAACGCGATCGAAGGAGAATCCCGCGAGAGAGTGGTTGAGAAATATTCACCGGCCTCGGCCTTGTCGCGGGAGGGAATTTCTGTTGCAAACCCTCCATAAAGTAGCCCTGCGGGGCAATACGTCAGTTGATTATCAACCGCAGGCGCCCAAAGAGATTGTTTGCCGCCACCGGCCAAATGCGGTGTCGGCATAAAAGGATCGACAACTTGCCCATGGTGACGGACAGAGAAATGCATATGGGGAAACTCACTGTTGCCTGACAATCCAACCTGTCCGAGAATCGTGCCGGTTTCTACTCTCCATCCCGGATGCACGGTGATACTTCCACGTTTCAAATGGCTATATTGCGTCTCCCATCCATCCGCATGGCGGATACGGACAAAATTTCCAGCTCCACCACGCTTGAAGTCTTTTGTCTGGTTTTGCCGCACAGATATGTCCGCTTCTCCATCATGGGTTGCTGCAACTATTCCGGAAGATGCTGCCAGGACATCAACACCGGCCCTCATTACCCTTTGATTGACGAGGGAAAAATCGGTGCCGCCATGCCCGTTGGTGGAAAGTGCTCCTTCCGCATAATCGCGCCACCCAGGTCCTTTGTCGTGGTCGACAAAATTCTGGATATAACATTCTGCACCAATCTGGCATTTGATCGGCAAGGCAAGCACAGGAGGAGCCGCAAGAATCCGCTCGTGAATGGACAATATCAATGTCATAGCAATTATTCCAGCATGCCATGTCTGGTTCAATCGGGACATTAGGATTCTTGCCAAGACTCAATGGATTAATTTTTTCACTTCTCCTTATCTCGACGACCCGCTCTTTTTTTTCGCAACAATGCCGCACCAATGAGGAGTCCAGTTCCCATAAGTATCATGGTACCGGGCTCTGGAACGGGTTTGGTTGGATCACGCCGAGAGGAGGGATCCGAAGATCCGACAGGATTTACTCCCGCAATAGGCACAAACCGCTGCCCAGAAGGATCCTCTCCGGTGGCCCCCCCTGTCGGAGGGAGGGGTGTTGCCCCTTCTTTACCAGGCACACCAGCAGAAGGTGTTATGTTGATATCATTACAACAAAATGTTCGGACCGTTCGTACACCATCGGTAATATACCCATCTCCTTTTGGCAATTTAATGGGCTTTGATGTCATTTTAATCACATCGCCTTTACGGTGGGCGACAATAGCCTTGGTCTCCTCTTCTAAACTGCCGATTTTGGAAGCCTCCCAGTTGAATCCAGAAAAATAACCGGAGAGCACCGGATCACTTGCAACCGTTCGCCGGAAATCCTCCACCGAATAAACACTTCTCTTCTGACACAACCCTCGCCACTGACCATTTTGCTCACTGCTCGCATCCTCAATGTCGGAAATATCAGTAGAATACTCTTCCTGGGCTTTGCTCGTGGATGTCGAATTTGTCTCCTCTGTCAGGTCCATTTGTCGGACTGCAGGCGATTCCGAGTATAACATATTGTTATCATTGAAGAATAGCAATGTAAGAAAGAAAGGCAAAGCGACAGTCATGACGACAAGAATTGCGATACTGACTTTTCTCCGAATCCGCTCCCGCGGGCGTTTGATTCGCAACCTTTTTCTCGTTACCATATCACCCTCATTTACCACCGGTTAGGGATAATTTTCTTAAAGATATCGTGCAATAAATACGCCTGCCAACCAACCCGTCCATAAATATTTCCATAGCGGTAATTAGCAGTTATGGTCACAGGAACGCGCCCTGCCCTTAATCAAGCCCATTTTTATCCCCTACCAGACCGAACCAAATCGTTAACTATAGGTTTTTCAAAGTTATCCCTTACTTATTCAATCAATTGAACGAGAATTATCCCTCCCGGTCAATAGGACCACCTTCTTTTTCTGGCACTTTTCGTTTTTCCAAAAAATGCTCGAATCTACTTTTTATTATTCACAGCCCTTTTCCTCAATAATACTATACGAACTCAAACTACCTAACTGAAATTTGGGTGACCACCAAGTGGTAATCGATATTCCTCTCTGAACCTTTCCGAGATGCGTGCAGCCGAAACCGTCGCAAGTTCCTTGAATGCGGCCAGGGCAAGCAAATCCCCCCCGTACATTGCGGTGTACGTTCCATGGCTATCATCATCAACAACCTTGAGTGAAAAAAGATCAATCTGTGGGGGGCTGATCGATGGGTTCGTTTATCAAGGGGACCGTAGGCTGAATGTAAAATCCCTGGACGGCGTCTATAGGCATTTTGGAAAGAAGTCGCCATTGGTTTTCATTTTCGACCCCTTCGACGATCACGCGGATGTTGAGACTGTGCGCGACATTGCAAAGCGTGCTGATGTAGAAATATTGATCGTTCTCCTCGTTGACCAGATCGATTGTAATGCCTCGGTCAATTTTTATGTAATCGGGCAACAGCGACTGAAGATAGCCAAAATTAAACAATCCTTGACCGAAATGATCGATACCCACACGGTGACCTTGACGTTTGATCGTTTGAGAGAAGCTCTTGATCGAACCGCTGTAGCGAATCGATCGAAATTCCGGAAATTCAAAATTCAACAAGACTCCCTGTTCGGCACATCGTTCCAACTGCAGGTGAAGCCAGCTGAGGAAATCGTTGTCCGCCAAGGAAAGAGGTGACAGATTGATGGCCATTCGGTGTTGGCCGATGATATGTTGAGGGAGTTCAAAAATCCGTTCCAGAATCAACCTGTCCAGTGCTGGCATCATACCCAGACGTTCTGCGGCCGGTAGAAAAATACCCGGGTGCACTTGTTGACCGGCGCTATCAATCAAGCGGGTGAGCAACTCATGGTGAACTATCTTGTGCACATCAAGGCATTCCACAACTGGCTGGGAATAAAAAATGATGGAGCGCCGAGCGACGACCTGTTCGATCATCGACTTCCATTCAGTCCGGGCTATTCCCACCGATATCGTTTGGTCACAGCCATGCAGATCTCTAATCTCGACCAGAGCGTTGTCATTATACCGAACCATGCTCAACGCCGTATCAGCTTCTGCCATTAGTTGGCCGAAGCTTGCAGCCTGTTCAAAGAAAATGCCGCCACACAGGACTTTCCACAAGGTGGCGGAAGGTTCTTCCATCATGATTTGTTGGCGTACGGCATCGGTGATCTCCTCGGCGATACGCATGGCAAGCGACACATCGCCATACGGTAAAAAAACCACAAAATCGCCACCTCCTGTCCTGCCAAACATGACTTCGGGCAAATCCCTGCAGTTGTACCGAATCAGGTCAGCGGTCGTTTTGACCACACGGTCACCTTCCTGGTACCCTTTCTTCTCATTTATCGCCTGCAGGTGCTGAATTTGGAAGAGGAGCAATGCACCTTTAGCTGGCATTTCGCTGTCGTTGAGTTTCGCCTTAACCTGGGCTTCAATATAACGCCTGTTGCCAAGGCCGGTCAGAGGATCTTGAAAAGAGAGTTCACGCAGATTATCAGCGATTGCAGTCTGCTCGTGGAACATCTTCTGTATTGTCATGGTCATCCTGTTCATCGCAATGACCACGCTTCGTAGTTCTCGTGTTTGAGGCAGCGTTTCCTGAAGTTGAAATTGGCGATCGCAAAGGGCCACAGCCTGTTCTTCAACTTTATGCAGAGGCCTGAGCAATCGCCGCAAAGCCAATCCACCCAAAAGCGCACACAACACACCTGTGAGTGCAAACCAAAGAGCTGTGCTCCAAACCGCCAGCCAAAGTGTCCGATATGCGTAACCCGGATGACACTCCACCATGACCTCTCCGATCTGTTGCCAGCCGTGCATCACCAGTGATTTGGCCTGAGGCACGTTCAGGGGTACCAAGCTGATGAACCATGGCGGTACAGACTCCAAGGATGTGTCCAAGCGGCGCTCGGCAAGCACTTTCCCTTTCATATCACGCAGCGCGATAATCCGATAGTTCCCACGGTCAAAGAGAGCCGCGATCATTGTTTCCATGATCTCAAGGTCGATCCCATCGGTCATAGCCGTCAAAGAAAGCCCTAGAGAGGAGGATGTGTCCTGAGCCTGGGTTGACATCTGCTCAACCAGGAAGTCACGCGTGCGTGTGAATTCGCCTATCCACAAACCGGTGCACAAGCAGAAAAGAATAACAAAAGTGCTAATTATCAATTGTCGATATAAGGTCATAACCTGCCACTATTTTTGAGGAAAAATTTTTCGCATTCTGGCCAGAAGTTCTCGCCAAGGTCTAATGCGACGACCTTCTCCTACCACCTCCCCTTTCCCACGTTGTTTCGCCATCCAAAGGCCGGACGCGTTAAAGCTATACACTGGAAGGAGATCGGTTCGCCGACTGGAAAGTTCAATAGTATCGACAAGATTATCGAGCACGAGAGGCTCCTCGTCCGGAGCCGGATAGTAGGCGAGAACCAAGTGGGTCTGACCGAGACGCAATGCTTTGACATAAGTCAGGGTCAGCCGCTTTTCAGACACGCCAAGAGCTGTGAGGGTAAAATATTTGGCAGTGGCAAAATCTTCACAATCACCACCGTTACTGGCTAAAAATTCGATAGGCGTTGCCCAGTAATCCTCCACGCCCCAATGGGTGGCATCGCTAACAAAAGGGATCACGTTAAAAAAGTGATTCACCTTTTTTAATGTGTTCAGAACATCGCTGTCATGAGTTCGCATGAGTTCCTGCCAGGCAAGCAATCGCTTACGCGCCGATGCTCCATATTGCTTTTCCGCTTGCTGGATCACATTTTCATCGATAGTGACAAAGTTCTCAGAGCCATCAATTTGATCTGTTATGGCGAGCAGCATAATCGGAATAATCCACCAACCAAAAATAAGGATCCGCACTGAAAACAATATAGCATCTCCTAGGGTAGAGGTGGCTCCACTTGGATGAACAAGATTCTTTGATTTTTAAGTGGAATTTCGACCTGTAATTACGTTACCTGTTCAACAGTCGTCGGCAGTATAACGGTGTAGACTTCGTTTGGTATTTTATTTTTCATTCCGGAATGGTTCCACAAAAACATTGCCCCACTGGGCACCCCGACCGTCCATGTTGACACCTCTGAAAGTCAAGATAGTTCCAATAAAGGGTAACTTGGGTCTATTGCAGTTCAATGACACCACTGCTTTTCACAAGGTACACCATCGTTATTTCCGTCCATTTTTGCACCAGGGCAATTCTTTAAAAAGAATGTTGCCTCCTGGCATGATGTCATTTGCGAGCAATAGGTTCTCCCGTTACATCGATACTGTGCCTTATTGGCAGAACTCACAGTCTCTGAAGCCCTGCTGCTCGGAGATACTGCTTTCCCCAATTTCGAATGCCAAGATTCATTGGAACCTGCATTCGGTTTATCGCCGATGATGATCACCGGAGGCGTGGACTCTGTTGGAGAGATATTCTGCTTTTTTTCCCTCTGTGCTGCTCGCCATTCCCATGGAGGAACAATAACCGAACTGGACCAAATCCCTTTTTTCTGCTGTCTGGCAACCCCTTCTGACTTCACCCAATCAGCACAGAACTTCTCTTTGCAGTATTTCGGATAGACCCACGCATAGCCGTTCTGGACCATCAGCTCGCTGAGACTTTAGCCATCCACCTTTACTAAGCCCACAACCCTATCATATCGGTCAATATCCTTCTGTTCGACTTCAACATTCCAACCAGTAACCAGGGCAGATGTTAGAGCCTTTGCCTGCTGACCGTGGCTTTGCCCCTTCTCCGGGCAATCAATTCCATACAATCGGATCTCTTGATGTTGGTCATTATGCAGAACTGTGATGGTGTCGCCGTCAGCAACGGAAACGACTTTGGCTGGCCAGGAAAAGCAGGTGGCAGGTATGGAAAGCAGGAGCAAGAGAAGGATGAGGCGGGAATAGTAGGACACAGGGCGGTGCATTCAGATCTTCCCTCATTGGTGAAATTGGTACCACAGGTTCTTCTACTGCAACAGGATCAAGAAAGCAACCTCGGTAAGATTACCTATTCATTTGTTATTAATAAACAATATCACCGTGATGATTAGGTATCCTTCCACATCGCTCCTTGGATGCATTACGGGTTTGCGATATGGTCAAGCTATAAAAACAACCATTATCCCAGCCTTGGCCCTTATTCTGCCTCTATCCTCCTTTTGCAGCGCCGTCACCGGCAAGGAGCTGAGCAACTACTGCCAGTACGTGCCACGTTGGCAACGGTGGTATGAACTGTTTGAAAAGCACCCCAAGGACGACGCTATACATGCGTTGTATGCCTTGCGCTGGGGACTGTGTCGATGATGGAGGCCGGCAACATCAACCAGGACCGGGCCCACCGATATTTTTAAGAAGATGAGGGAGTCGCTCATTGATCGGTACAGGGAGCAGGGCAAGGCGGATGAAGAAAACCCGAAACACAAGGCACTTGAGGTCCTTATCCTGTAGCTCTAACCCCTGCTCGCTCGCTGCCCGGCAATTGTTGGCGGAACACAACCACTGAGGGGTCAATAATACATCGGCGGTGATAGCCTAAGAGAAAACAATAGTGCTGAGCTGTATCAAGGAAGTTGCGTGCAAAAATGCCCCCTTGGAAGCGAGGCTTAGAGGGGAAATTACGGACCACCACAGCCTTCGTCAAGGGTTTTGGCGCCGAGCAGAGCAAGTTGGTAGCGATTCGCTACCCCCTTTTTTCCACCCGCATAAACGAGGGCGGGTCGGACTCCCCAATTTTCGGGAGTCGTCGTGCACGGGAACGGTGTTTAGCCGTACCCTTTTTTTGCCCGGCGGCGATGGGTTCGCAGCATGATGGTTCGCACCCTTGGTTCGCGCCCTATCCCGTGGAACCTAAAAAAGTTTAGGCCGTCACGGCGAGGCGGTCCGCACTAAGCTGGTCCGCGCGGGAGTCCGCACCTTTCGGGGGGTCTGTCGCGCGAGCTTACTGGTCTTGCCCGCATTGTTCAAATTTGCCTACCAATTGCCTACCAGGATTCACAGAAACGAAAAAAGCGCTTAACCATTTCTGGATAAGCGCTTGAATTTACGTGGCTGGGGGACAGGGATTCGAACCCCGATAAGCGGAGTCAGAGTCCGCTGTCTTGCCGTTAGACCATCCCCCAGCAGGCGGGAAGTGCGGTGAAAATAGATGGATTCGTCGCGGATGTCAAGGAAAAATCCCTGGGCCGCACCAGACAAGCCGCACCATTTACCGAAGAAGATCGCACCATTCAGGAGATGATCAAACCAGCATAGCCGACAACTTGGCTGATATCGCCGCTTGTTTCGCCGGAATCGGTATAGCGCACGAGCTCGGCCTGGGTCGCCCCCAATTCCAGCGCGGCCAGGAGAGCGATGGTGGTGGGAATGACGCCGCACATCGAGATCCTGCTTCCCAGCACGGTTGCATAGAGCCCCTGCGGGTCGAGGGCGAGTATCCGCTCGATTGCCAGCCGGTCTTTTTTGGCCGCCTGTTGCCGCGATTCGTAATGGCTCATGTCGGTCGAGGCCACGATCAGCACCGGTTGCCGCTGTTCCCGAATAGCGGCGGCTAAATCCCGGGCCACGGTCCGGCAGAGCTCGTAGGGGATATGCGAGACAACGATCGGGACGATTCGCAGCTGCGGCTGCACCTGCTGCAGAAAAGGAACCTGGACCTCAAGCGAGTGTTCGAGCAGATGGGCCTCGGAATCCTCCACAACCTGTGCTGAGTGCTGGAGAATGGCCGCTGCCAACGGCCGGTCGATCGCCACCGTGCCCATGGGCATGCGCCAGTTTTCCGTCCCCACGGCCAAGGCCGCGCCCCGGCCGTGATGGTTGGGACCCAAGATCAGCACCGTCTCCGGCACCCGAACCCGGCTGATGGTTGCCCCTGCGGTGGCCCCGGAATAGACGTAGCCGGCGTGGGGCATCACCACTGCCAGGGCCTCTTTTTTTTCTTCCGCAGCCACGGTTGGGACAAAAATATCCATGGTGGACCGCAACTGTTCGGGATCTCCAGGATAAAAACGGTCGGCTACAGCCGGTGCGCGCGTCATGGTGCCCTCCCTTTTATTCGTGTGGCTCGGTTCCGGACTAAGAGAACCAATGGTTTTATTTTACTTCCCAGGTGGTGCCCTCCGGGCTGTCTTTGAGCACGATGCGATGTGCCAGCAGATAATCGCGCACTTCGTCGGAGGCAGCCCAATCCTTGCTAGCCCGCGCCTGATTGCGCTTGTCGATCAATCGCTGGATCTCCTCCTCGCTCAGATCAATTGCCGCCATCACCTTGGCCTTGTTGGCGGCAACAACGGTGGCCGGGTCCCGCTGCACCAGCCCGAGCACACTGGCCAGATCGCGGAAGACCGCCGCAGCCGATCGCAACAGGCGCACATCCTCGACGGCCGGATGCTCCGGCAGAATCCGCAGGAGCTTATTGAACACCTTGACGGCGTCAAAGAGATGGGCCAGGGCCTGCGCGGTGTTGAAATCATTATCCATGGCGGCATGGAACCGGGTGGCCAGAGACTCCAGCCCTTGCCGATCCTTATCGACGATGCGGGAAGGACCGGCCGAACCTTCGGCGGGCAGCCCATCCACCTGGGCCAGACACTCATACATCCGCTCCAGCCCGGACCGGGCATCCTGGAGGGCGGTCTCGGTGAAATCGAGCGGATTGCGGTAGTGGGTGGAGAAGATGAACAAGCGCAGGACTTCGGGCTCATACTGCTTGAGCACGTCACGGATGGTCAAAAAATTCCCCAGCGATTTCGACATCTTCTCGTCTTTAATGGTGACGAACCCGTGATGCATCCACAGATTGGCGAACGGCTTGCCCGAGGCGCCGCAGCTCTGGGCTATCTCGTTTTCATGGTGGGGAAAGACCAGATCCTTGCCGCCGCCATGAATATCAAAGGTTTCGCCCAGGTATTTGCGGCTCATGGCCGAGCATTCGATATGCCAGCCCGGCCGGCCTTCGCCCCAGGGACTGGGCCATTTGGGCTCGCCCGGCTTGGCGCCCTTCCAGAGCACGAAATCCATGGGATGCTCTTTTTTCTCGTTGACCTCGACTCTGGCGCCCGCCTGCATGTCCTCCAGGCCGCGACCGGAAAGCTGGCCATAGCCGGTGAACCGTTCCACCCGGAAATAGACGTCGCCATTGGACGGATACGCCATGCCCCGGTCGATCAGATCGCCGATCAAACTGATCATTTCCGGGACATGCTCCGTGGCTTTAGGTTCGATATCGGGCCGCAGGGTGCCGAGGGCATCCATATCGGTATAGAACTCGTCGATGAACCGCAGGGCCAGACTGGCGCTGTCGATGCCCTGCTCATTGGCCCGGTTGATGATCTTGTCATCGATATCGGTAAAATTCCGGACAAAGGTCACCTTGAATCCGCGATGGCGCAGGTAGCGGACTACCATGTCGAACACCAGGGCGGAGCGGGCATGGCCGACGTGGCAGTAGTCGTAGGAGGTGATGCCGCAGACGTACAGTTTAACGTGGCCCTCTTCAATGGGGCGGAGCGGTTCCTTGGTTCGGGTCAGAGTGTTGTATATTCGAAGAGACATCTGTTGTTCCGATGGAATGATCAGGGGAGCGGGTTGACGATCGTTTGCCTAATGTACTACAACCGCGAGAGAACTCAAAATGTTATTGCGAATCCCGCCGGTATTGCCGGGCCACCATGGGCAGAAGCAGCAGGCCCGGGATCGCGGCCAGGGCGCAGCCGAAAAAAAACAGGGGCCACCCTGCTTGCTCGGCCAGCCAGCCGGCCGGGGCGGCAACGATCACCCGGGGGATACCCATGCAACTGGACAGCAGGGCATACTGGGTGGCGGTGAATCGCTTGTTGGTCAGCGAAGCCATATAGGCCACGTAGGCGCTGGTGCCCATGCCGCTGGTCAGCTGTTCCAGAATGATGGCGACGATCAGCCCGGCCACTGAATTGCCGATCAGGGCCAGCGCAGAGAAACTGAGAATGCTCACTCCTTGGAGGATGCCAAATAGCCACAGACTGCGGATGATGCCGATCCGCATTAAAATGGCGCCTCCCGCGAGGCCGCCGATGATCGTCGACCAGAAGCCGAAGAGCTTAGCCACCGCGCCAATCTGGGTTTTACTGAATCCGAGAGCCAGATAAAACGGCGTGGTCAGGGTTGAGGCCATCTGATCGCCGATTTTATAGAGGAGGATGAACAGCAAGAGCCACAAGGCCCGATCGCGGCTGAAATAGTCGACAAAGGGCTCCACGATCGCTTCGCGAAAAGTGCGGGGCGTTCCCTTGGTCAAAGCGGGTTCGCGGCAGAGGAGCGTGGTGGCGACGCCGACCAGCAGCGAGGCCGCCATCAGCAGATAGACCTGATCAAAGGAAAAATGATCGGCCAGAATCAAGCCGCCGCTGCCAGCCAGGAGCATGCCGACCCGGTAGCCGTTGACGTAGAGGGAACTGCCCAGCCCCAGCTGGTTATCACTCAAGTCCTCGCGCCGGTAGGCATCGACCACGATATCCTGCGACGCAGAGAAAAAGGTGACGAAAAAAGCGGCCAGGGCCACCAGCCAGGGTGTCTGGCCTGGATCATTCAAGCCCAGGCCAATCAGGGCCAGGATCAACACCAGCTGCATCAGCAACATCCAGCCGCGGCGACGGCCTAAAAACGGCAGGGAAAAACGGTCGAAGATTGGCGCCCAGAGAAACTTCAGGGTATAGGGCAACCCCACCAGGGAGAAAAAACCGATCACCGTCAGATCGACACCCTGCTCGGTCATCCAGGCCTGCAGCACGGTTGAGGTCAGGAGCAGGGGTGTCCCGCAGGAAAACCCCATGAGAAAAGCGACCAGCATGCGGGGCGAGAAGAATTGGCGGGTCAGACGAGCGTCCATATTGGGTCCGGTGGGGGAGCGATGGCGGAAATCAAAAGATTCCTTCTACCATAACCACCCTGTTTGCAAAGAAAAATCGGCCTTAACGCTGACCCGGACAAGAAAAAATGCACCGCCGTCTTTAACGCGGCGCAAAGGGTTTGTAGAGGGGATCACCGATCAGCACCATCTGCCAGGAGAGAAAGGGCAGACTGATGAGATAGGCCTCGCCGAGACTGAGGTAGCCGTCAATCAAGGCATTGAAAAAGATTTCCGGCAAGGGAAAAGCTTGCACGTAGGGTTCATAGACCGGCCCGATGGTCGCGGCCACCCCGTCCTCCAGCATGCGTTTGCACCAGACCTGCGACCCCCTCTCCTTGAGGGTGGAACATTCAGCGCTGGCGATGTGAAAGCCAATGGCGCCACGCACCCAGTCAAACGCGTCGACGTAGCGGCCCAGACTGTACCAGCCGCAATAGAGCGCGGCCTGGGGACAATCGCCCGGTTGAAACAACGCCTCCTGGGCATCGAGCCGCACGTCCATCCGGCCGCTCGCGCGCACCCCTTCCGCCGCCGCCTGGATTGAGGCATCGTAGAGGGCGTAGCCACTGAGATTCTTGTCAGCGGGTTTGGGCCAGCGGCCATCGAAATACGCCCGCCCTCGTAACCCCTCTTTCTCCGCTGCAAGGGCGTCGTCGACCAGGCGCCGCACCGTGTCCGGATTCGGGCCGTCGAGACGGCTGACGATCAGCACCGCATCCCGTTTGAGCAGGGTGGCTTGGCCGCGATATCCGAGGAAATACGGGTTGGGCAGCCACCCTTCCAAGGGGTAGGCATCGGTCAGAACCAAGGCCAGCTCGGAGTCGACCGCCGCCCTTGTGTCCGTATTTTCGTCATGGCCCTGTTGCGCGCCCTCCTTCGGCTCGGAAGGCCGGATCGCCAGCGGCACGCCGTACATCACCACCAGGCAGCGGATGCGCCGATCAGGATCGATCCTGGCAAGGGCCTGCCGCACCGGCTTTCTGATCTGTTCATCATAGTCCTCCCGCGAACACCGTTCCTTCCAGGTAACGCCAATCCGGACCAGATGGTCCAAGGGGATACGGCGCTGCCGCATATAGTGTTCGGCCAGTTCCAGGCTGTCGCTGGCCCGGGCATTGGCGATCACCAGTACTTCTTCGGGCTCGAGCGCCCGGCCAATGCCCGGATGCAGCACAAGCCAAACCAGAAAGAGGCCTATCTTGATTGGATTGTGACTGGCGCGGGTGCCCATGACGCGTTACCTTCTGCGTTGGTGTTGTTCATGCATTTCATCCACGATAGAGGAAGGGCACGGTGATTGACAAGAAAAATACAGTGGAGATCGACGACTGGCGGCAACGCCTGCTCGGCTGGTTCGCGGCCAATCAGCGCCCCCTGCCCTGGCGGACCACCTACACGCCGTATCATATTTGGATCTCGGAAATCATGGGCCAGCAAACCCAGATAGAACGGGTCGCCCAGTATTTTGCCCGGTGGATCGAACGTTTTCCCGATCTCGCCGCAGTGGCTGCCGCGCCGGAACAGTCCATTCTCAAAGCCTGGGAGGGCTTGGGGTATTACAGTCGCGCCCGCAACCTCCAACGGGCAGCTGTCCAACTTGTCGAGGCCGGAACAGCCGATATCCCGGCGGATTACCGGCAATTGCTCGCGCTTCCCGGCATCGGCCCGTATACCGCCGCCGCCATCCTTTCCATCGCCTTCAACCAACCCTATCCGCTGCTCGACGCCAATGTCGAACGGTTATTTGCCCGCCTGGCCGACATCAACCGGCCGCTCAAGCAAGGAGCGACCAAGAAGCGGCTGGCCGCCATGGCCGATGTCCTGCTCGACCGCGAAAACCCTCGCCACTACAACCAGGCCCTGATGGAGCTGGGTGCCCTGGTCTGCACCCCGAAGAAACCGGCGTGCACCACCTGTCCGGTGCAGATCCACTGCCGGGCCCACCGGGCCGACACCGTCGAATTTCGCCCCCTGCCCAGCAGCAGACAGAAAAAAATCGACATCACCATGGCCTGCGGCATTCTCCGCAGAGGTTCGGAATTTTTTATTCAGCAGCGATTGCCCGATGATATCTGGGGCGGCCTGTGGGAATTTCCTGGCGGCCGGCTGGAGGAAGGCGAAACGCCCGAGCAGGCTGCGATCCGGGAGATCAGGGAGGAAACCGGGTGGCAGGTCAACGGCCTGGTCCCCTTGACCACGGTGATCCACCATTACACCCGATACCGCGTCACCCTGCATGGTTTTCTCTGCTCGCTCCCTCGCTCATCGACTGAGCCGGTCTTAACCGCCGCCAGTCAGCACGCCTGGGTTTCCCTGGATCAACTCCCGGACTACCCCTTCCCCGCCGGGCATCGTCAGCTGGTGACGACACTCCGCATGACTTCTTTTCCGGAAATTAGGTAAATTTACCTATACAATTTTCCTTTTTAATTTCTACAAGATAAACTAAAAATAAAAATAAAAATACGATTTACCGGAAAAAATTTGTCATCTTTTTCCAACAATGGTATTCTAGAAAAATAATCTTTCTCCTTTTCATTCATCGATTGCGACCACGTGCCCTATACGCACCTGAAAATATCCAATATCCAGGAAGAGGTCCATCGCCTCAGCACCAACTGGCAGACCCTGCTTGATGCCATGCCGGAGATGGTTTTCCTGCTCAGGGATGACTGCACCGTCGAGTACATGAACCGGAGCGCCAAGGCCTGTTTCGGGCATCCCTGCCCGCTACCCGTCTGCAATAGCCTGAAAAAAATTGGGGAAACCTGCCGGGAAAAAGTACTGCCTCCCCCGAAATCCATCGATAATGATGGCAACATCGTTGAAGCGGTTGTCGACTCCACGCCGGTCGAGTACTCCTCGGTTCCTTTTGTCGGCTACACCGGCGAGCAGCTCATCATGCTGGTGATGCGCAACATCGCCCAGCGCAAAAATTTCGAACGCGAACTCCTTCAGTTCAACACCAGCATCGAAACCATCCTCCAGCAGAAAATCGGCGAATTACAGGCCAGCGAGGAGATGCGGAACCGGCTCTCCCGCCAGGTCAACAGCCTGAAAAGTCAGCTGGGGCATTACCACAAGGCCGACAAGATGGTGGGGCGCAGCCGCAAGATGCGCGAACTGCGGGAGATGATCCACCAGGTTTCCGGATCGGACGCCACCATTCTCATCACCGGTGAATCGGGAACCGGTAAGGAGCTGGTGGCCAATCTGGTCAAGGCGACCAGTTCCAGGGATGATAAACCGTTTCTGAAGATCAACTGCAACGCCATCAACGATTCCCTGCTCGAATCTGATCTGTTCGGCTATGAAAAAGGAGCCTTTACCGGGGCGCAGACCCGCAAAATCGGTAAATTCGAGGTGGTTGACGGCGGCACCATTTTTCTCGACGAAATCGGGGACATCAGCCCCAGGATGCAGGTTTCCCTGCTTCGGGTGCTGCAAAACGGAGAGATCATCAGGGTCGGCGGCAACGAACCGGTGCAGGTCAATGTCCGGGTGATCGCCGCCACCAACGTCGACCTCACCCAGGCGGTCAAAGAAAAAAAATTCCGGCTCGATCTCTACTACCGCCTCAACATCATTAACATCGACATCCCACCGTTACGGGAACGCAAGGAAGATATCGTCGAACTGGTTTCCCACTTTGTCAACCACTACCGGGAGGCCTTCAAAAAAGAGATCGATTTTGTCCCGAAATCAACCATTAACCGCCTGCTGGCTCACGATTGGCCCGGCAATGTCCGCGAACTGGAAAACCTCATCCAGCGGGCCGTGCTTATGGCCAAGGGCAAGATGATCACCGAAAACGATCTGATCTTTGACCAGGATCCCAGCATGGAGCAACAACAGGCCGATAGCTTCAACCTTGGCGAGAAGCTGGGATCGCTCACCCTCAAGGCGATAGTGGCTGAATTCGAAGCCTCCATCATCCAACGCGCTCTCCAGAAGTTCAACGGCAACGTTTCCACGGCTGCCGACCAGCTCAAGATCGGCAAGACGGCCCTCTACGACAAGATGAAGCAGCACGGCATCTCCGCCAAAAACATCAAGCAGACCAAAAAGGCCGGCTGACAAAGCATTCCCATCCTCCCCTTTTGCGGTCTCAAGGTTTCGCGGCATGGCCGGCCATTCATAACGCCGGCATCCTCCGCCAATCATTGCGGCCACAAGCGCAAATCAACACCATCCCCTACCCCTTCCCTCTTCGTGCGCTTATTGTTTTTCAACAACGTCGATACGCCCCAATGAACACCAATCGTAAATAACGAGGTAGGCTGTGACCGTATCAATCTTTGCCCTGCTGGAAAAAATAGGCTTCACCCACCCGCTCCCCATCCCGCCCTTACCCATGTCCCCATGGGGATGGTCATGGGTTGTTTTTTCTTCAGCCTGCTCGCCTGGACAGCCCGCAAACCTGAACTAAACCGCACGGCCATGCATTGCTCTCTTCTTGGCTTGCTCTTCATCGTACCGACTATTCTTGCCGGTCTGCTTGACTGACAGCACCGGTTCGGCGGGCAGTTTGAACCGCTGATCATCGTCAAGATGATCCTGGCTGCAGTTTTGACCGGGCTGCTGGTTTATGCCGTTGTGCTGCACCGCAGAGCTGCGGAAGCCAAAAGCATTTTTCTGCCCTATGCGCTGTGCTTGGTCTGCGCCATTGGCCTTGGCTTTTCAGGCGGCGAACTGGTCTACGGAAAATGATCGCCAGATGTGGCCAGATTGCAAAACGAGAGAAAACGCAGGAGAATCCTGGAAGGCCTGGCTTGAGAGCCAGGGTGCAACCAGGAACGATCAGAACAGCAGGAATTCCTTGAAGTGGCCGCGCAGGCAATGGTGCGAGGCCATGGCGGAAGAGTAGGCGCCGGCATTGATCAGGGCCAGATGGGTGTGCCCGGTCAGATCCGGCAAGAGGGCCTGTTCATACCAGACATCCAACGCCTCGTTGATGTTGCCGGCCACGCTCACCGGCGCGCATGGCGACTGATCATAATGCAGCGGCAGGGGCTGGAAGGGCAGATTGTAGCAAGCGGGCTCCGGGGCAAGGTTAAACCCGGCGTCAACACCGACAAAGACGGTGTTCTGCTTCTGCTCGACAAAGGTCTTTTCCAGAAGCAGCATACCCGCATCCTTGACGATATAATCGCCAGGCTCGACCTCCAGATGCAATCCTCGCCCGCTGAACTGCCGGTGCAGCATCTCCGCCCATTGCTGCACATCGAGGGGTTGGTCCGAGGCCACATGCGGCACCCCCAACCCGCCGCCGATATTAACCCGTTCAATCCCGCCCGCCGCATCCACAAACCGCAGACAATGGACAATAATCCGTTCCAGTTGCGCCAGCTGCGTCGTCAGATAGCCACAGCCGGTGTGAAAATGAATCTTGGTAACCTGTAGATCATACGATTTGGCCAACTCCAGAGCCTCGGCAAACTGCTCCCAATAGATGCCGAATTTGGTCGTCGTTTCGCCGGCATACTGGAGTTTGTCATTCGCAGCCCGACCGATCCCCATGGCCGGATTGACCCGGATACCAATCCTGGTTCCGGGCTTGAGCGCCCCCCAACTGCGAATGGCGTGCAGGGAATCACAATCCATGAACAGGCCATCGTAGCGGGCCAGCACCGCCAAATCCCGCCTGGAAAGACTGGTGGCGGTAAAGGAAATCTCCGCGGGCGAAAAACCGCAACTGACCGCATGCTCAACCTCACCGGGAGAACAGGCATCGATGCCGCACAACCCGGTCTGCTTGAGAAAGGTCAGCAGCGGCGCAAACCGGTTGGCCTTCATGGCATAGCAGAGGGAATAACGCCCCGCCAGTCCGGCTGCGGTCAAGGCGCCATGCAGCCGTTCAAGGTTCTCCTGAATCCGGGCAGCTGAATACACGAAGGAAGGCGAGCCAAACTGATCGGCCAGCGACTGGACCGGACGGCCAGCAAAAAAGAGGTGCTCCTGCTGGTAGCAGAGATCGGCCCTCTGCCACCAGCCATAGTATGCCTGCTGATTCAACGCCGCGCCCGATTGAGATGCAACAATTCCGGTTGTGCCATAGCGGCGTTATGCATCTCCTTTCTGCCAGTGACCCACCCCCGGCAGTTCAATGAACCGCACGAACAGGGAAACTGTTTAAAGAGAACATCCTCGGTTTCGGCATAATCCATATAAAGAAAACTGTTCGCCGGGATGTCTTGCACGGCGGTCACGGTCAACTCCACCATGTTCAGTGAAATATTGGGGGAACAGGAATGGAGAAAAAATCCTGAAAAATAGGGGTCATGCAGATGGATTTCCGGGGTAAGCTGCAGCGTATGCTGCCGGATTTCATGCACGACATACCCTGCCAGTCTGGCGATGATCTCGCCCTTTTTAAAGGCGCGGTAGCTCATGACTCCTCTACCGGCCAACGCATCCTTAAACACAACGGCAAAATCAGAATGTTTTGGAAAAAGAGGATCTTTTCCAAACTGGTCCGGGTAAAGCATGTGCATGTTCTCCTAGAACGTGGAAGGAACAAACCCCCTGCAAGAGCGCATCTGTGTTGCCGGGGAATGAACAAAAAAATTTGAGCAGCGCTCTATACAGCTATTCCGCATAGGTGACAAGCATTATTATCAACGATTTTAAAAATTTACACATCCACCCAACATACTGATTTCATGGTTTTATTTTCCATCCCAATGTTTTTTTCAGCAGATCAAAACCGGTGCCGTTGCGCATGGCGGGAACCGAGGTTTGAACCTTTCCGGCTCCACATGCTACCCCAGTCAGGGACTGTTCCCTCATCGCTTCCGCAAAGATAAAAAAATAATATTATTTCAATGCATTAAAAGATCAATCGAGCCTGAGGCTCTCTAAGTCAACCGTTAGGCGAACACGCGGCAATCCGGTTAATTCTGCGATGGTTGTCTCTCAACCGCTTCGATGGCAATCCTGAACAGAGCTTGCCCCAACATATCTTTCCCTTGCCTTGCCTCGGTTACCGCGGTGTTGCCGGTGGCCCGGCGGTACAACTATTTTCTTTCATCCAATGGTCAATCCGGATACCATGATTGACAATATCTGATTGTCCCTCTTCCTTTTTTACCGCAGAACGGAGGTTCTCATGTCAAACTGGTTTGTTGCCATGGACGGCAAGTCCCTCGGACCTTTCACCGCTCAACAGATCATCAATGGCCTGGCCTTGGGGCAGTATAACGAGGCGACTCTGGTCTGGCGCGATGGCTTTGCCGACTGGCAACCCGCAGGAAAAGTAACGGAACTGCGACCCGGCCAGGCAGCTCCCGCGCCCCCGCCCTTTTCCGGCAAAGAGACGCACGAAATCGATTACACCATTTTCGGCAACGAGATGCAGTTTGTCGAGATCGAGCTGGATTCGCAGGAGAGCGTTATTTCCGAGGCAGGGGCGATGATGTACATGCACGATCAGGTGGTTATGGAGACGGTGTTCGGCGACGCCTCTAGGTCTTCGAGTTCCGGAACTTTTTTCGAGAAAATGCTCGGCGCGGGCAAACGGCTGATCACCGGCGAAGGTCTGTTCATCACCATGTTCACCTACACGGGTACCGGCAAGGGCAAGTTGGCCTTTGCCGCCCCTTACCCGGGCAAGATCATCCCCTTGGATCTGACCAAATTCAACGGCCGGATTATCTGCCAGAAGGACGCCTTCCTGTGCGCGGCCAAGGGTGTTTCGGTGGGGATTGCCTTTCAAAAAAAGATCGGCGTGGCCCTGTTCGGCGGCGAGGGGTTCATCATGCAGCAGCTGGATGGCGACGGCATGGTTTTTGTCCATGCCGGCGGCACTATTGTTGAAAAGGAGCTGGCCGCCGGCGAGGTGCTGCGGGTCGATACCGGTTGCCTGGTGGCGCTGACCGCCTCGGTCAACTATGACATCGAATTTGTCGGTAACGTCAAATCAGCGATCTTTGGCGGCGAGGGCTTCTTCTTTGCCAATTTGCGCGGGCCGGGACATGTCTGGTTGCAATCGCTGCCATTCTCCCGGCTGGCCGGGCGGATATGGGAAGCGGCGCCCCAGACCGGAGCAGGCGGCCAGGGTGAAGGCTCGGTACTCGGCGGACTGGCCAATATTTTTGAACGGTAACACCATATCCGGAGACAGAAGGGGTTGCTTGCGCGAGTGGACGCAGCCCTTCCCCCTTCTCTATCCTGAAAAACTGTTCTGCCGCACCGCCGCTGATGGAATGCACCAACCTACCGTTTATTCAACAAAAATGACGTCGTGATTGCACCTGATTGATGCGGTCATGGCGCCATTTTTGCCCCGAGGTTCCATCACGATGATGCGCGGGATGCGTGTTTTTTCCCACAAGGAGTTTTCATGGAGCGATTTTCCACCAGTCTCCTCGGTGAGGCCAAAACTTTACTGCTGGCCACCGACGGTTCCCATTTCAGCGAGGGAGCCATTCAGGAGGCCATCTTTTTCGGCCAAGCCTGCCGGGCCAAAGTGATTGTCCTGCATGTGGTCCATACCCAGGTAGAATCGATCAGCGCCGCCAACTTCGCTGTCAGGCAGAGCCGGGAGGAGTTGGCGCCGCATTTCGACCATATCCGCGCCATGGCCCGGGACAGCGGTGTGGAACTGGAAGTGGTGATGGCGGGATCCAGCAAACCGGAAAAGACCATCGTCGAACAGGCCCAGCTGCGCAAGGCCGAGGTCATTCTCATGGGCCGCCATGGCAGAGCCGGTCGCCTCTCGCGGCTGGTGGGCAAGATGACCGCCAAGGTGATCGCCCAGGGCTTTCCTCGGGTGCTGGTGGCACCCAAGGGCTTCATCATCACCGGTTCCCATATTTTGCTGGCCGTCAATGATTCCCCCAACAGTCAGCAGGCGGCACAGGAGGCCCTGAGTCTTGGCCACAGCTGCGCCACCCTCCGGCGGATAACGGTCATGGCTGTGGCCAAACGGGAGGATGAACTCCATCGTGTCCAGAAATGGGTTGATGAGGTTTGCGCTCAGGCCCAGAACATGGAGCTGCCTCTATCCTGTGAACCCGTGGTGGAGGTAGGCGATCCGGGAGAGATTATCGTCGCGACGGCCCATGAACGAGAGGCGGACATGATCCTCCTCGGCGGCCCGGGCAGGGGCGGTTTCGCCAAGATGTTCAAGGGGCACGTTACTGAAAACGTCATCGGCCGAGCCCACTGCGCGGTACTGGTGGTCACTGCCTGAGGGCAACACGCCTGTATCTTTTCAGCCATCCAACACCATCATCGGAAGTTCGTTTCATGGTCAGTAAACTAGCAGTGCGCTTCTTTCCGTTTCTTGCCTGGTTTCCCATCTCGGCGCTGGTCTTGCGCGGCGATCTGATCGCCGGGATTACCGGTGCCCTGGTGCTGGTGCCCAAGGCCATGGCCTATGCCCAGCTTTCCGGGCTGCCCCTGCAATTCGGCCTGTACACCGCTTTTGTTCCCGCCATCCTCGGCGCCTTGTGGGGCTCGTCGCGCCAGTTGGCCACCGGACCGGTCGCCATCCTCTCACTGATGACCGCCGCTGCCGTTGCCCCACTGGCCATACCCGGTTCCGAAGACTACATCGGCCTGGTCCTCCTGCTCACCCTGATGGTGGGCTGCATTCAACTCGTTCTCGGCATAGTCAAGCTCGGCAGCGCCGTCAATTTCGTTTCCCACCCGGTAATTCTCGGATTCATGAACGCGGCCGCCATCATTATCGGCCTCTCCCAATTGGACATGCTGCTGGGAATTCCCAAGGGGCGCAGCGATTTTTTCCTTAAAGATGTCTGGGAGATGCTTGGATACCTGCCGCTGACCCACCTGCCCACCCTGGCAATGTCGGTTTTCAGTCTCGTTGTGATGCTGGCGATGAAGAAGATATCGATCCTGGCCAAACCCGGCGTCCTGATCGTCGTCGCCGTCACCACCCTGCTGAGCGCCCTGTTCGGCTTTGAGCACAACGCCACCGCCAAAATTGGCGAGATTGCCACGCCGCAGGCCCGTGAGATGGTCAACGGCTACAGTTCAACCACTCAACGGATTGAGGAGATGCAGGCCGGTTTTACCAGCCTCTCCACACGGTTGCGGCAGGCGGAGAAGGAGAGTGATGCACGAGCTGCTGCTGATTTGCGCTATCGGCTCGATCTGCTGGATCTCGACATCAAGGCCCTGGAGGCGGAAAATCGTAAACGGCTGCGCGCTATTCGCAAACTCTATTTTGTTCGCGGCTTGACCGATGACGGTCAGCCAGTTCCGCTCTTCCAGATGGACAAGGCTCCGGCCAGTGTGCCGACAGACGGCCGCCTGTGGAAAATCAAGAAGATCGAGATGGAAGCGATGAAACTGAGCGGTGGCGGCGACGTGGTTGGCGCAATTCCCTCCGGCTTGCCTTCATTTCGACTACCGGCCATCAGTATTGACGGGGTGCTGCAACTGTTCAGCGCTGCCCTGGTCGTGGCCCTGGTGGCTTTCATGGAGTCCATTTCCATGGCCAAGGCCATGGCCGGCAAGGCCAAACAGCGTGTCGACCCCAACCAGGAGTTGATCGGCCAGGGGCTCGCCAACATCGGCGGCTCCCTTTTTCAAGCCTATCCGGCCTGTGGCTCCTTTACCGGTTCGGCCATCAATCTGCAGGCCGGGGCGCAGACCGGACTGGCCATGGTCTTCAATGGTTTTTTTGTGGCAGTCACCCTGCTGTTTTTCACCCACCTGATCCACCACCTGCCCAAGGCGGTGCTGGCGGTCATCATCCTGCTGGCCGTGGCCGGGCTGGTCACCCCCGGGGCGTTCAGGCATACCTGGAAGGCCAACCGTGCCGACGGCATGGTCGCCCTCACCACCTTTATTGTTACCCTGCTCGCCGCACCGCATCTTGATAAAGGCATCATGATCGGCGCCCTCCTGGCCATCGGTCACTATCTCTACCGGACCATGGCACCTCGAGTCGCCATCCTCGGTCGCCATGAGGATGGCACCCTGCGGGATATCAAATACCATCCTCACTTGGTCACCTCGACGCAGTTGGTGGCTATTCGCTTTGACGGCTCGCTCTATTTCGCCAATATCGCCCATTTTGAGGACGCCGTGCTCGGTGCCATGGCCGATCATCAAGAGGCTAAATATCTGCTGGTGGTCGGGGACGCCATCAACTCCATTGACTCCTCGGGCGAGGAAATGCTCCATAACCTGGTGGCGCAGTTGCAGCAGTCCGGGGTTGAAGTCGTCTTCTCCGGATTGAAGAAACAGGTGCTTGATGTCATGCGCGCGACCGGGCTGTTCAACTTTGTCGGCGAAAGCAACATTTTCGCCACCGAGAATCAGGCCCTGACCGCCATTTCCTGCCGTCTTGGCGAGAAAGAGAAGGGATGCGCCCTTTTTTGTCCTCACCTGTGAGGTCAAAGAAAGCAGGAGCGCCGATGACCCAAAAAAAGGCCGTCACCTCAGGTGACGGCCTTTTTTTGGCTTCTTGGGTATCTCAGAACAGGAGCGCCACCGAACCGGTGGAAGCTCAGGAAAGGTGTTTGATCCGCAAGTTTTTTTTGTCGGTCTTGCCGACGCTGGTCTTGTCGATGGCCTCGACCACCTTGACCTTGAGCAGCATGGCCTGTTTGGAGAGCAGCCCTTTCTCGATGAACTGGTTGATATGGCTTACCATTTGCCGGGGAGTGGGCGCGGTTGCGTCTTTCTTCGGCACCACCAGGGCTAGGGGGCGTTCTCCCCATTTCTTATCGGTCATGCCGATCACCGCCACCTCGGCCACCGCCGGATGCAGACCGATGACATCCTCGAGTTCAAGGGAACTGAGCCACTCGCCGCCGGTTTTGATCACGTCCTTGATCCGGTCGGTAATGTTGAGGTAATTTTCATGGTTGATGTTGGCAACATCGCCGGTGTGCAGATAACCGCCCTTCCACAGATTCTCCGAATTGCGCTGGTCCTTGAGATATCCCTGGGTCAGCCAGGGAGCCCGGACCACGACTTCACCCACCTGCTCGCCGTCATGGTCCACCTCGTTCATCTGCTCGTCCACCAGCCGCAACTGCACCATCGGGATCGGGCGGCCGGTCTTGCAGCGCAGCGTCACTTCACTGTCATCGTCCAGGTCGTCGCGGTTGACATGGGCGATGGTAAGAATCGGGCAGGTTTCGGACATGCCGTAGCCGGTGAAGACATCAATGCCCCGGCTCAGCACTTTCTGACACATCACCTTGGTCAGAGCCGAGCCGCCGATCAGCACCTTCCAGTGGGAGAGATCGACCTCCTCGAAACTGGGGTGGTTGATCAGCATGTGCATGATGGTGGGCACGCAGTGAGAAAAGGTGGCCCCTTCTCGAATGATCAGCTGCAGGATCGGTCCGGGCGCGTATTTGCCCGGATACACCTGCTTGACCCCGAGCGAGGTGGCGACATAAGGCATTCCCCAGGCGTGAACATGGAACATCGGCGTCAGTGGCAGATAGACGTCCTCCTGGTGAAATCGGCCCTGGCTGGCAGGAGAACCGAGCGCGGCCAGGTTGGCCAGCGTGTGCAGGACCAGTTGCCGGTGACTGAAGTAAACGCCCTTGGGCATGCCGGTGGTGCCGGTGGTGTAGAAGGTGGTTGCCCGAGTGTTTTCGTCGAAATCCTCGAATGGAAAGCTGTCGCTCGCCTTGGCCAGCAGATCCTCATATTCTCCGGCCAGGGGGATGGTGGTCTGGGGAGCGGTGTCGAGATCGGTGAGCAGGACGTAGCGCTTGACCGTATCGATCCGCCCCTTGATCTGCTCGATGATCGGCAGGAACTCGTCGTTGACCAGGATATAATCGTCCTCGGCGTGATCGATGGTGTAGAGGATCTGCTCTGGTGAAAGCCGGACATTGATAGTATGCAGGACCGCGCCGAGCATCGGTACGGCAAAAAAGCACTCCAGATAGCGGTGGCTGTCCCAGTCCATCACCGCCACTGTATCCCCCGGTTTGACGCCCAAGGTGGTGAGGGCGTTGGCCAGGCGGTGGACCCGGCGGCGCATTTCACGGTAGGTGGAACGGAACTGGTCGCGGTAGACGATCTCCTGGTCGGGATTATCGACAACCGGGGCAAGAAACATGTTTTTGATCAGCAGGGGATAATTATAGGCCGAGGCGGTGCGTTGAATGAGGGTGGCGGTCATGATCGGTTCCTTTGCGTGCCAGACTGGGAATAAGAGGAAAAATCAGGTGTTCACCAATACTGAACCGAAGGACGCTTGTCAAACAGGTTTGGCGGCAGGAGGGAAAATTGTGCATCCGCATAGGGCGGGCAAGGGTTCGGAACAGTTTGTACGGTTGCGGACCCGGATTTCTGAGTCCGCAACCGCGGAGGCTGGTTCTGCCGATTTGGGCCAGAATGCCGTCAATGCACCGGGGATGGTCCGTTCTGGCGCCGCAATTCCTGCTGGAGGGCGGTTATTAAATGGGGAAGGGACGCGGCGACCCGGGGCGACAGACTCATCGACCAATGGATCAGTTCCGGTTCGACCCCGAAAACGTTGACCGGGGGCGGGTCATTGCGACCCACCAGGGACATGACGCGGAAGATGTCAAAACCGTGCATCGAAGCGATACAGGGAGATCCGCTGCAATCCTCCAGGGGGATCGTATAGATCGTCCCCGGTGTTCCTTCGGCTTGCATGGCATCGACGACAATAACTCTGCCGGCCTCCTCCAGCGCCGGCAAGCAGTTCAAAAGAGCCGTGCCCACTTCGAGCACGCGGGTGTCGGGCGGGAGCTGTCCCCTTTGCAGAAGGCGGACAGCGTGGACCCCAACCCCTTCGTCGCCCAGAAGTTCATTGCCCAATCCGAGGATAACGGTATGCATCTTGCTGTTTATTTGTTGCTGCTGATGATTTGACGGTGGAAACCCCATGCGGTCCGGTGTCCCGGCCTCACTGTCTTCCCGGAAAAACCACCACCGGTTTTTTATCAGGCCGCATGATATGCACCGCGCACGACAGGCAGGGATCATAGGAATGGATGACCCGGAGTGCTTCGATCGGTTGATTGGGATCCTTGATCGGCGTTCCGATCAGCGCCTGCTCCATCGGCCCTGGTACGTTCTGGTCGTCACGCGGTGAGGCGTTCCAGCAGGTAGGGGTAATCACCTGATAATGGGCGATCTTGTTACCGACGATTTTGACCCAATGGCCCAGGGCGCCGCGCGGTGCTTCCGAAAGGCCGATGCCGACGCCTGAGTATTGGTCATAGGTGTTGTCATAGGCGTTTTTTTCCGGCGTCAGACCGTCCAGCCAGCCGGACATGGCCTTGGCGATTTTTACGGCCTCCAGCGCCCGGGCCACATGCCGGTCCATCACCGAGATGCCGCCCTGATAGGTGCGGTTGATCCACATCCGTGCCAGGGGGCCGGCTTCAAACGGTTTGCCGCGGAGGCGCGGGGCCTTGATCCACGAATAAGCCTCGCCCTTGGGATATTCCGGCACGGTTGCTCCCGCTGTGGGCGGCAGATTGTTGGTTTGGTTGGCATACCAGGAGAATTGAACGGATTCGGTGATCTCGGTGGTGGCCAAGGTGGGCTGGACATCGACCCCGCCATTTTCTATGGAGCCGCGGGCAAAAAGCCGGGTGGAGCCGCTGTCGTCCATTTCAAAGGCGCCAAAAGCCATCAGGTTACGGCAGCCGGCCCCGATTTGAAAATAATCTTTGTAGACCTCGCCCACTTTTTTGACATCCGGGAGATAGGTGGTCTCGATGAAGGCGGTCAACGCGGCCAGATGCCGTCGATAGGCGTCGATATCTTTGGCGGTGGGGATGGTGGTGAAGCCGCCGGGTATGTAGCTGTTGCTGTTCGGCATCTTGCCGCTGAACACGGCCCCCATTTCGTGGGCCTGGCGGCGGGCGGCGATCGCTTTGGGCAGATTGGCGGCGACGGTCTCCAGGCCCGGGCGCAGGTCGATCTGCCATGCCGGCGTCCAGGGCTGCGAGGCCGGTCCGGCTGTGTAGTCCAACGCCGCCAGCAGATAAAAATGGAGAATGTGCGACTGCAGAAAATCGGCGCCGAGGGTAAGGTTGCGCAGGAGCCTGGCATTGGTCGGCGGGAGCCAGTTGGAAACATTTTCCAGGGCCAGCACCGCAGCCTGGCCATGCGATATGGGACAGACCCCGCAGATGCGTTGGGTGATAAGGGGCGCATCCAGGGGGCTGCGATTATTGAGCAGCGTTTCAAAGCCGCGGAAGAGGGTCCCGGTGCAACGGGCATCGACAATCTGCTGTATGCCACCGCTGGTGTCCACAGTGATTTCGACCTTCATGTGACCTTCAATTCTGGTCACCGGATCCATGACAGTTATTGTTTTCATAGGTTATCTTCCGAAATTAAAGAATCCAGGGGATGTTGCTCTGGCTTTGGGTTGAGCAGGGCGAGCGGTCAGGAAATTATTTCCTGATTACAGTGCGTAAGGTGATCTCACCTCCGGATGCCGCCATCAAGCTCGGGATGAATTGGGGCGCTGTCTGCTGAAATCTCCATGTCCCGGCCGTATTCACGGAGACCGCGCCTAACTGGAGCCCCGAATCGCTCCGGGAGATGGTAACAATTTGACCGGCCTTTCCCTTGCCTTCCGCTATCAGGACCTTCGTGTCCGAGCGCCACTCAGCCCTGGTGAAGGTGAGCGAGCCTTGAGTCGGCTGCTGCGGGTTGTCGGCTGGTTTGGTAAATTCCTTATAGCTGTATGCCACCTTGTAAAAGGGAGAAAACCGGTCCGGAAAGCCCTGCTCGGTACAGCCAGCACAGATTGCCCCGGCGCCGACACACCAGTTGGTGCCGCTGTTCCATTTGCGGGCTGGGCAGTCGGCAAAGGTCTCCGGACCCTTGCAGCCGACTTCCTTGAGACATTCACCGGGGATGCCGAAGATGTCCGCCTCTTCACGTCCCTTGCGGGGGCAGATCTCGTGGAGTTTTTTACCGAAAAGGGCTTTGGGACGACGCTGCGCATCCAATGGTGGTACGCTGCCCGCGAGCAGTGAGGCAATAGTCCAGACAATCCAGTCGGGATGGGTGGGGCATCCTGGAATATTAATCGTCGGCAAGCCGGTCAGTTGGCTCACGCTGACAATACCGGTCGGATTGGGATCGCCGGCCGGGATGCCGCCGTAACTGGCGCAGGTGCCCACGCTCAACACGACATCGGCCTTCGGGGCCAGCATCTGCACGGCTTCCATGGCGGTCACATCCTTGCCATTCTCGCTCCACAACAGACAGGAGTGGCCGTTGAAAGCCGTGGGAATACCTCCCTCGACAACTAAAATGAAATTTCCTTGAGCCGTGTCCTTCAGTTGCTTGACTGCAAGATCGCCGGCCGCACCCATCAGGTTCGGATGAAATGCCAGGTCAATGGTATTCACCAGCAGGTCGGCGATGTCCGTGGGTCCGCTGGCACTGAACAGGTTCGCCAGCGACACCGTGCAGCCGGTGCAGTTTGCCCCATTGAGCCAGAGCACCTTGGGCAACGGGACCGTGGCATCGGCCAGGGCCTGCTCCAGTTTGCCGAGAACGGTGAGCGGCAAACCGAGAACGGCTGCCGATCCGATACAGTATTTTAAAAAGTGTCGTCGATGTATTCGCATGCATCCTCTCGTCAGAAATAATGAATCTTCCCGCCGGCTCAATCCGGATGGGCGCGGTGGAAAGAAATTATCCGTTCCGCCTTTAAAGCACTTATTATGCCACATTGTGGTTTCGACGCGATGATGCCCGTTGGCACTCGGCTCCCGAGAGGACCAAGCCGGTGTGGTCAGTGAATGAAGGCTCGGTCCTTGACGGCGCGCCGGTGCTGGCAACTTGCTGGTTTAGCCTTGGAAGATCACCGTGCGTATAGGTCGGCCAAGCCGAGGGGAGGGGTAACGGCAAGCGCCTTCACTTTAGAAATAAAAACTGGAACAGCGGGCCACGGCATGTGCTGTGCAACGGGCTTGAGCGATGGAGGCTTGCACGGATTTGATGTGGACCCAATGCCCGCCTGTCTGCACATGCCTACAGGGATGGAGGAAGGACGCTGATATACCGTTGAAATTCCATTGCACCTAGGAATTCCGAAGAGGGTTGGTAGATGCGTAAACGCCGGCCGGTCTTTGGGGCCCGGTAAGGGAGTATTTTGATTTTAATCGATATTTTCTTTGTCTGCTGGCCTGGCTTGGGTGCCGCTGCAGCCAGGATTCGTCCCAGCAGGAATTGTTGCTTTTAAGCGACAATTTCGTACCGGCACGGCACCAATAGGGATGAAACGGAATTATGCTTTCTGCGAGAACGGTTTTGTTGATGCCACGGCACCATAAGGTGGCGGTTAAAAAATGTTGACAGCTCAATTATCCGTTACAATATTGCTGCGGACCGACTAATGTCTAGGGGTGTCGTAGATGTTCGGCTCGTATTCTCTAAGGCCCTAACCTCCGTCCGCTTCCATTTTCCCTGTTCGAAAATTTATGGCTGCCACTAGCTTTTCCGCGGCAATTGCGCAGAATGCGCGAATTGCTGCCAGCACGATTGTGTACCTGTTGTTCAACCGGTACACCGCTTTTATTCTGGGTGTGTATGCATACTCCCTGATTATCCTCGCCTTAGGCGGTCTCGGCGGCATGTTTGGCGCTATCGAGATCCAGTCAATGTGGCTGTTTCAGTTGGACGAGACCAGAGGGGTCTATCTGAAAAGAGAGTACCTCGAGCTGATCTTTCTGTTTTATCTCTACTGCTATTTCAACATGATCCTTAAGCCTTCGCGCTGGCAGGCCCTGTTGGCGGTGGTGCCGTTATTTTTAGCCTATCTCGGCCAAGACATCTATTTTCTGATGTACAGCAACGTCTTTCGCGCCTCCGAACTAGCCGAGGTTCCCGAACTGCTCAGCGTGCTGACATGGCCGTATCTCACTTTACTGCTGGTCTTTGTCGTGCTGCCGTTGGGCTTCTTTTTATGGTCTGTCAACTACCGCAGGTTCATGGTTCTCATTGCCGGAGCCTTGCCGCCCGCCCTGCTGATCGCCGCCACTGTCTTTTTTCCCGAACAGTACATCACCACCTACCGGAAGGTGGGCGAGGAAATCGTCTACTGGTCCGATGCGGACAGTGCGCAGAACAACGGCCGTTTCATGATGCTGCTCTACCGGGAGGCTGAACGCCATCTCGCGCGGGCCAGGACCGAGAGCTTCCGCAATCGTGCCCAATATGAAGAACAGGCCCGGCAACTGACCGGTTGGGTTCACGCCAACGGCAAAAAACGCAACGTCCACCTGGTGGTGCTGGAAAGCTTTCTCGACCCCACCCTGTTTAAAAAGGCCACTTATACCAAGGACCCATTCCATCCCAGTTTCAGGAAACTGTTCGGCAACAAGATGGGATTTTCGATTTCCCCTGTGGTCGGCGGCAAAACCGCCCAGGCGGAATTTGAAATTTTGTGCGGCGTGCCAGCCTTCGAGGAGATGACCGGGGTGGAATTCAACAGCTTCACTGGCTCCGCCGCCTACTGTCTGCCCGGAAAGCTGCAACTGGCCGGCTACCAGACCATGGCCTCCAATGCCTACAACCCCAGTTTTTTCAACACCCCCAACGCCTATCGGGGAATGGGGTTCGCCAGGATGTATTTTCCCCGCGAGTACGTCAGCGGCAACGACACCTACCTGAGCAAGGGGGACACCTCGGGCGAAAGGGAATACATGTTCGACGGTACCATCCTTTCCCAGAATCTCGAATTCATCACCCCGTTTCTTAAAGACAATGACGGGCCGCCGCTCTTCAATTATGTTTTGACTATTTACGGACATTTTCCCCATGATTTAAATGAAAAGAAACGGCCAAACGTATTGAAAATGATCTCCGACTTTAAGGATCCACAACTTGAGCGGGCCGCCAACCAGATCTTTTACCGGTCCCAGGCTGCCGCCGATTATGTCAACCGCCTGCTCGAACTTGACCCGAAGAGTCTGATCATCCTGGTCAGCGATCATCTCCCGCCCGGCCAGCACGGGCGCAGGAGTTTCCAGAAGCTCCACTACCTCAACAACAGCGATGAAAGCCTGCACATGAACCGCATTATAATCATCGAGGACAGTAAGGTGAAAAAGTTCGCCACCATGCATCACTACGACATCCCGGCCCTGGTGTTTAATTCCATTACCGATGGAGCCTACTGTAAGATACATACCTGCGGCTTTACCGAAAACAAGCTGCTTGATGACCGCATGATGCGCCATGACGACTACATGCGGGTCATGGCGCATGCCTCGGAGTAAGTGAAGGATCATAATGGAAACGATAAAGAAAAAACCGGTATCGTCGGGAATCCGCCAGCTTGATCACCTGCTCGGCGACCTCTACATAGGCGACAATGTCTTGTGGTACGAGGATGCCGGCAGTTTTTCCGCGGCCTTCTGTGTGCATTTCATCCGTGAATCGCTGGCCCTGAAAAAACCGACGATCTATGTCAGTTTCGATCGCTCGCCGAAAAACGTGGTCTCTTTTCTCGGCCCGCTAGCTGAAAGTCAAAACTTCACCGTTCTTGACTGCTTCACCAACGGCAAGGGCGACCGCTCCGAGGTGTTCAACAAGTTTTATGAAAAAGATGGCGCCCAATGGCCCTACCAGGTGATCCGGGTCAATGACCCCGCCAATCCCGCCCAGGTTGGAGAGGCTATTTACGGTCTGCATGCCAATCTTTCCGGTGATATCCGTTTCATCATCGACAGCCTTACCGGCATGCAGGACCTCTGGGGGGGCGAGGAGCAGGTCATGAAGTTCTATGCCCGCACCTGTCCGCGGCTCTATGAACTCGACACCATCGCCTACTGGATTGTCGAAAAAAGTGCCCACTCAAGCAGATTAAAGGCAAACATCAACAAGATCGCCCAAGTTGCCATTGATCTGTCGGTCAAAAACAGCAAACCGGCGCTGAAAATTCTTAAGGCGGAGAAACGCACCTCACGGTTTCTCAACGAGCCGCAATCGTTTGTGTGCGAAGAGGGGGAGATTGTTTTCGACCTGCCGAAGCCATTGCCGGAACGGTTGGATCTGGGTGGAAAAATCAAGGCGATGCGCAAAAAACAGGGGCTGAGTCAGAAGGAACTGGCCGAAAAAACCGGTGTGACCCCCAGCAGCATTTCCCAGGTGGAGAAAAATCTCATTTATCCTTCCATCCCAGCTTTGTTTCGTCTGGCCGAGAGCCTTTCCGTTGAGGTGGGGTATTTCTTCGAGGGTCTGGAAGCTGGACAGCCGGGGTATGTTTTTCGGGGCAGCGAAGGGGTGACCGCAGGTCTGGACGGTCCGTCCAAGGCCCTGGTTGAAGGAACCAGGCTGTTGCCTCCGGGCATGCGGGATGCCGGGGCCGAACCCTACCTCCTCAAAATCGAGCCAAGGAGTAAATTGACCGGCCATTTTTTCAACCACAAGGGGGAAGAAATGGGGTACATCCTGTCCGGAACGCTTACCCTGTGGGTGAATGGACATCGGCAGGAGGCGGGTGCCGGCGATCTGGTCTATCTGCAGAAGCACACGCCGGAACAGTGGGAAAACGATGGCGAAGCTGTTGCTGAAGTGCTGTGGCTGAAAATTAAATAAAAAAACCTTCATTTCCGGACAGGGTATCCCTGCCCGGAAATGAAGTGGTGCTGCATTAAGCGGCCAGAATTTTTTTGGCGCTTTCATCCCGGGCATCGGTGATATAGGTAATGCCCGTTTCTTTGGCTGTTTCCCGGTTCCCGGCGAACAAATCGTTGCGGGTGACCTTGCAGAGCTGGAATTTACGCGCTCCGGCCATCAATTGCTGCAGGCCGCAGGCCAGCTTGTCGGCCATGGTCCACATGGCAATGGCCCCGTAGGGAATATTCTTCATTTCATCCTTGCCCACCTTTTTCTGGACATCGTAGTAGGACGCGAAGATCTCTTCCGGGGTGGTGCCCATGGCGCTGATGCTGGCGGGCAGCTTATCCCAGTTGCCATTGACTTTCTCTCGTCTTTCCGGATGGATTGCACCCTCAATGTTGGCGCCCAGAAATCCGGGAATCATGATGCCGCGGCCCATGCAGATCAGCTTGGTGAACGGAGCGCCCAGGGCGAGCCCCTTGAAGATGCTGTCTTCGAGCGCAAAACCGCCGGCGAACGAGAGATCAACCACCCGTTTGCCTTGGCCGGCAAGGATACTGGCGTATTCGTAGGCCTTGGAGTGAAGATTGATCGAGGGCACACCCCAGCTCTGCATCATGTTCCAGGGGCTCATGCCGGTGCCGCCGCCGGAACCGTCGATGGTCAACAGGTCGAGTCCGGCCTCGGAGGCGAACTTGATGGCCATGGCCAGTTCTTCCATGCCGTAGGAGCCGGTTTTCAGCGAAATCCGTTTGAATCCGATACCGCGCAGATAGTCAACCGACTTCATGAAGTCCTCACGCACGAGGTCAACGGTGCTGAGATTGGTGCCGCCGAGCCGACTGTGGCGGGCAAAGGATTTGATCGCGCCTTTTTCATAGGCCATCTGCACTTCAGGCGAATTGGGATCGGGATCAACGATATAGCCGCGATCTTTCAGGAACTGGGCATATTTGATGCTGGATACCTGGATTTCGCCGCCGATGTCTTTGGCGCCCTGCCCCCATTTCAGCTCCACGATACAGCGGTCGCCGTATTTGCCGACCACGTACTCGGCAACGCCATTGCGGGTATCTTCCACATTCAGCTGAACAATGATCGCGCCGTACTCTTCCTGGTAGCGCAGATAGGTGTCAATGCGGCGGTCCAGTTCTGGAGCCTTGCTAATTTTGCCGTTCTTGATCTCCGAGGCCTTGTCAACACCGACCACGTTCTCGCCGACCACGATCGGGATACCGACCAAGGCGCCGCCAATGGCAAAGGAATCCCAGTATTTAGCGGCAATAAAGGTTGATCCCAGCGCGCCGGTCATCAGAGGGATTTTGCTTTTGGTTTTGACCTCATTGCCGAATTCCGTGGTCAGATCGACATTGGGGAAAATACAGTTATCCGGATCATTGGAAAGCCCCTGCGCCATGCCGTGGGCGCCGTAGGCGTACCCTTGGATGCGCAGCGAATTGTAGGAAACGCCGACATGGGTGGTGTTGTTGGCTCCAGCGGTGACCACGCCGAAATCACGCGGGTAAAGCAATTTCCGGCCGACAAGGCTCGATTTCCAGGTCTCGCACTGGCCCATGCAATCGGCCCGACACAAAGTGCACAGGCCGGATTCCGCTGGATTTCCTCTGTTGGTGGTTCCCAAGACGTCATTACTTTTTGCAAAACGCATAATGTTCCCTCATTTTTTGGTTAAATTGCCTGCAGTTACGAATGCCGCAGGCGTGAGTGACGGCAAAAAAAAAGGCCCCTGTCCCTGAAGAGGAGACAGACGCCTTTGTCGTGTCATGGTATCAAGTAATCCAATTGAGCGCACGCCGTTGTACGCTCAACTTTAAGGATGATTATTTATTCAAACTTAATTTATTTGTCAATAAATAAGTTGCCATCGCTGCTCTTTGTGCAACGCCACGGATGGAGCCCGAGATCGCATCCACCGGTTAATACAGCTCGTTGGAAAGGAGAATGGCCTCGGCCACATCGAGAATGGTCTTACGGGAATCCATGCTCCGCTTGCGGATCCACCGATAGGCATCATCACCGTTGAGCGCCTGCCGCTCCATGATGATTTCCTTGGCGCGCTCGATTTTCTTCCGCGCCTTCAGTTCCTCCTCAATGATCTTGGTATTGATGATCAACTCGGTGTTGTGAATGGCGACCGCCGCCTGGTTGGCCACTGTTGTGAGCAGATTGATGTCGGTTTTTGAAAACTCGTGCGGAGTGGAAGTAAAGCAGTTGAGCACACCGACAATCTTGTCTTTTTTCCCTTGGAGAGGCACCCCAACCATGGAAACCAGGCCTAATTTTCTGGCCATCTCCTTCTCTTTAAAAATCTCGCACTGCAACACATCCGCTATAACGAGCGGCTTCTGGTTGGTAACGACATACCCCACCACGCCTTCATCCAGATTCAAGGAACGGTCGATCACATACTCCGGTTCAATCGCCTGGGTGGCTTTAAGACGGATTTTTGGTGGATTGGAATTCTCGTCCACCAGCCAGAGGGAACAGATATCGACACCGGTGACCTTGGCCACCACCATGACGATCAGCTTGAAGACGTCCTCGAGGAAAAGATCCGAGGTGACGGCCTGACTGATCTCCATCAAGGCCTTGATGTAATGGTCGTAACTTTGCTGATGGCTCTCGGGCATGACGGGGAACCGTACTGGTCAATGGGTGCTTTGCCGCTCCAGATAATGGAGGCCTTTTTGCGTGATCAGCGAAAGCTGGTTGTCCACATTGCTTTCAATGACGCCCATATCGTTCATTACTTTGAGCAGCAGGTGAATTTCAGGCAGGCTCATTTTCAGCTGGTGCGCGATGTCGTTAGAATTAACCAACTGCGGATTGGGATTTTTCAGATTTTGTGAGAGAATGTGCAGTACTTCGAGTTTTTTGGCGCCAATCGACATGGTAAACCTCTTTTGGAATACAATTCTTTCGTGTTTGCGGGTTTGCCTTTCGCTTCCGTCCGGCGACGGATTGCGAAACTTGATTTCGTTCCCTGAGTATTCTGCGGAAAACAATTGACGAAGGAGCAAATGCGGAGAGCCATGGTTGCTTTGAGCCGATCCGCATTCATTTGCTTTTTTTTACCGTGCCATGAAAACCCGGGCAAGAAAAATTCATTAAAAATTAATTTTTATACGCATAAATTATTTTTAATGAACTTTTTACCCGGTTTCAAAAACCATGTGGGCGAAAGACTGAGAACCGGCGGGTAAGACGAGTACGTTGCTGTTGCGAGCATGGTAGGAGGACATGAAGCCCCCCAAGGAATGAATCGAAACGAGTTTTAGCTATTAAAACATACTGTTCGGACAGCGGATACGATCATCCTCCTCTGAAAAAAAGGTGGTCATCGCCCGCAGCAGATACCAGCCGTCGAGGTGGCCGACGGTTTCCCGGATCGAGTGCATGGCCAATTGCGGTACGCCAACATCAACTGTGGGTACGCCGATCTCGGCTGCAGTCAGGGGCCCGATGGTGGAGCCGCAGGCCAGGTCGTTACGCATGACGAATTGCTGGCAGGGCACTTCGGCTTTTGCACAATACTGGCGGAACAGGGCAGCGGTGAGGGCATTGGTGGCATAACGCTGGTTGGCGTTCGTTTTGATCACCGGTCCCCGGTTGAGTAAAGGCATATGGTCCGGATCATGTTTGCCGATAAAATTGGGATGGACCGCATGGGCGTTGTCCGCCGAGACAAAGAGCGAGCTCGCGACAACCTGCTGCCGAAGTGCGGGATCAGGGTAGAGCCGCTCCAATACACTTTTAAGGAAAGGCCCCTGGGCTCCAGCCGTAGAAAGGCTGCCCACTTCTTCGTGATCATTAAGAACGACAAGACGGTTCCGGCCAATCCCGGACTGTGCCAGCGCCCGAACAAGGGCATGGCAAGAGAGGAGGTTGTCCAGCCGGGAGCCGGTGATGAATTCGCCGTTCAACCCCACCCGGCAAAGTGGCTGGGTGTCATAGAGAAACAGGTCGAAGGCGAGGATGGTCGCATCGGCGGCTTCCGGGTGCAGACGGGCAAGCTCAGGCCGCAGGATAGCGTGAAAGTCAGGGGGTGCTGATTCACTGGACAGCATTACCAAAGGAACAAGGTCGGTCTGCTTGTCGATACTCCGTTTGCTGTTGACCTCACGGTCTAGGTGAATGGCCAGGCTGGGTATGGTTGCCACCGGCCGCTTGAAATCAATCAGACTGCAGCGCAGGAGACCATCAGTACAGCTCCAACTAACCCGTCCGGCAATGGACAGATTCCGGTCAAACCAAGGGGCCAGCAGCGCACCGCCATAGACTTCAACCCCGAGCTGAACGCAGTCATGCCGCAGTTGCACAGGATTCGGCTTGATCTTTAACCCGGGGCTGTCGGTATGGGCGCCGGCCATGCGCAGCGGTAAACCGGCTTGCGGGCTATCGGTCAGGGTGAAGGCTATCAAACTGGCGTCGTTGCGGGTCACGTAGTAAGAGCCGGGGCTGAGCTCTCTCCAGGAGTCGCCTTCATGCAAGGACTGAAACCCATGTTCGTTCAGGATTGCCACACTGCTCACCAACGCGTGGTACGAAGTCGGCGAGCGGTTAATATAGGAAAAAAGATCCTCGAGGTAGTTACTTGCGGGCATCATTGGCTTTGGTTACTGAAGAAGAAAGTGAAACGGGAATGCTCAGGCAAAAAGATCCTGCGCTTGACGACGATTGGAGACTGGACTTGGTTTTTCGGTACTTGCCTCTGACTTTTCGTTATTTGTCCCGGCAGGGGTATCGTGTGCAGCCTGCTCCTGATTTGGAGTTGCCTGCTCGCCCTGCACTTCCTGGCGCGCCTGGCTTTCCAGGGCGGTGGCGGTGGCGGCTATACTGCGATCTGTGGCCGAAGGTTCGGCCGGAGCCAGGGCAGCGCGCTTGACAGCACGCATTTTTTGGAGGGTTTGTTCCGGTGTTTTTTCCTGGCTGACATCGATTGGCACCTCACCGCCTACCGCATATCTCCGTCCGTCCGGACCCTGCTGGTAGGAATAGGTGGGATCTCCCCGGGCATACTGCCCGGCGTTTGCCAGATGGGCCATTTCGTGATTTTTAACCTCACGGTCGCGTTCCCGCAACTGCCGGACCATTTTTTCTTCGGCAGCGGTGAGTTCTAATGCCAGCGATTGTTGCCTAACCGGCTGTTCCATACTGCCAGAATCTGTCGCTTCGGCTGCAGGTGTATCTTTTTTGCCGCCGGCCTCTTCCTGTCGCGATTGCGCAAGGCCATCAGCTGACAAGTTCACTTTATCTTTGTACTTTTCTGCTGTTGTGCTACCTTGATCAGCAACATTCGCAAACGGCTGCGCCGACTGGGAGCGAAGGAGCGCACCTATCTTCCCGTTTTGGTCATAGGTGGCAACGAAGGACGTAGTGGCGGTTGTGGTTGTCGCGAGCATCGACTGAAAAATTGGAAAGATTTTTGAGATAGTATACGCCACTGCAGGACCGGGAGACAAGCCCAATTTCCACAGAATTTCATCGGGCTTAATCTGTGGGCTGGGAAAGAAGGAACGTGCGAGGACACAGCAGGGTAAAAAAGGCGACTACCCCGATTAACCGGGAGGTCGCCGGAGATCAAACCTCTATGAGGATGACACCATGTTTAATGCTGAAAAATTGTTGGGAAAAATTGTTGGTGAGGTTGTTGGCAAAGGAAGCGGTTCCTGGGGCAGCGGGAACAAATCGATGTTGGGTGGCCTCGGATCGGGCGGAGGTTTAATGACGATTATCGGTCTCGGGGTGGGTGCCTACGAGATATTGAAACAGCAGCAGGAACAGAAGAGTCAAAGCGGAGGGACGAGCCAGCCGTCACCCTCTTCCGGTTCTGGCATGTACGGCTCGAACATGCCTCCTCCACCTCCAGGAGGAGGGCAGACCATGTCTCCGCCACCACCGCCGCCTGGCGTCAGGCCATTTGCGTCAACGCCAGCCCTCACTCCGCCTTCCGGTAGCAGCGAACTGGCAGTTCGTTTGATCCAGGTCATGGTGGCCGCTGCCCATGCCGACGGAACCGTCGATGCCCAGGAGGAGCGGGCGGTACTTGACAGATTGCGGGGCGCAGAGCTCACCCAGGAGGAAAAGATGTTTCTGCTCAATGAGATGCATCAACCCAAAAGTCTTGACGAGTTGACCGCCGGCATCAGTGATCCCTCAGTGGCAAAAACCATGTACATGCTGGCGGTTGCCGCCATCGAGATCGATACCGAGACGGAGCGGGCCTGGCTGAACGAATTGGCCGGGCAGCTGGGCATAAGCAGGGAGATACAGACCTTTATTGAAGAGCAACGTTGAATATTTATTCTTTCCAAGAACAGCCTATTATAAGTTGACAAAGGTAGACGACCGGTCTATTTTTTAAGCATGTCTGCAACTACCCGAGAACACATCCTGAACTGCGGCGGCCAAATCATCCACCACAAAGGGTTTACAGCCACAGGTCTGCAGGAGATCCTGCAGACCGCCGGGGTACCCAAGGGTTCTTTTTATTTCTACTTCAAGAGCAAAGAAGAGTTCGGCCTTGCCCTGGTGGATCACTATCAGGCCTGGTTCGCGGAGCAGGTGCGACCGATTTTGAAAGATGAAAATCTGCCGCCGCTTGATCGATTGGCCGAATTTTTCCTCTGGTTCCGCCGTTATTTTGAACAGGAGAGTTTCATCAAGGGATGCCCCATCGGCAACCTTGTCCAGGAGCTGGGCGATGTCAATCCAGCCTTCCGGGAAAAACTCAACGCCTCGCTCGATGGTCTCATTCGATTCATCACCCGATTACTGCAAATGGCCAAAGACCAAGGCCAACTGCCCCCTCGCCTGGAGCCAGAGGCAACGGCCCGGTTCATTCTTTCGGCCTGGCAAGGATCCCTGATCCGGATGAAGGCAGCTGCCGGCCCCGAGCCACTCGATACTTTCCAAACGATGGTGTTTCAGATCTTATTGGTCTAGATTTATTCTTTCACAATGCCTGCTGGCATGCACCCGATCAATAGACGACCAGTCTACTACAAGGAGGTACGCGTATGTTTCTACTCAAGTATCAAACCCCGGAACAAGCAAGCGAAGGTGTGGCTAAAATCTATGATCACTTTACGCGAAAACGCAGTCCGGTGCCGGCACCGCTTCAGCTCATGAGCACCAGTCCAGGTCTGCTCAAGGTCTTTTTCGAGCAGATCACCTACTTCATGAGCCATGAGGCGCTCAGCTTCCCCATGCTGGCCGCCATCCGCTTTCTCGCCGCTCAGGAGGTCTGCTTTGACCATTGCACCAATCTGAACAGACTCTGGCTGTCCAAAACCGGATTATCCGAAATGGACATAGCTGATTTAGCCGCGGGCCGGAACGTCGAAGCCTTCAGCGAGGCCGAGAACGCCCTCTTGCTGACGGTGGCCAAGGTCTTGCGCAAGGAACGCATCGCCGAGGCGGAGGTGCAACACCTGCGTGATCTGGGCTGGAAGGACAGCGACGTTCTCGATGCCTGTGCTCAGGGGACCAATATGATCGGCACCTCCTGCCTGTTTGAGGCCTTCAGCAGGCAGGAAGCGCCGTAAGGAAATGGCGTGCGGGGGGCAGAAGAATAAGCGGACCTGAATTCAGTTGCCCTGCACCGCCCCTCCGCCGCCCTTGATGGCCTGAGGGAGGACAATCGTCGAGATGGAGTTTTTCGGCGATCCCTCGATAATCCGGTCGCTGTAGGTGAGGTACACCAGGGTGGAACGTTTCTTGTCGAAGAATCGGACCACCTGCATCTTTTTAAACAGGAGCGAACTTGACTTCTTGAAGACCTCCTTGCCGTCATCCTTGCCCGAAACCACCCGTTCCGGCAGGGTGATCGGCCCGGTCTGACGGCAGGATATCGAAGCGTCCGAGGTGTCTTCGGCCACGCCGATCGCCCCTTTGACGCCGCCGGTCTTTGCCCGGCTGACATAGCAGGTCGCGCCATCAATATCGGGGTCGTCAAAGGCCTCGATCACGATCTTGTCATTGGCACCGACAAACTTAAAAGTAGTGCTGACCTGCCCAATTTCCTCGGCTCCGGCTGAAGTTGCAGCCAGAAGCAACAATCCGCACCACAATCCCAACACTTGTTTTCCCTGCATAGCCTACTCCTTCTTTGTTTTTGCCGCCGACCGGTTGAGGGCGCTGAGCAGCGACTTGATCGAGGCGACAATGATATCCGTATCCACCCCGGCGCCCCACCAGCTTTCCTCATCTTGATCGAGGATTTCAATATAACTCACCGCCTTGGACGAACTGCCGCGGGTCAGGGCGTGCTCGTGGTAAGAATGGAGCACGAATCGCAGGCCAAGCCCCTCCCGCAGGGCGCTGCAGAAGGCATCGAGCGGGCCGTTGCCCACGGCCTTGATCGTTTTCTCCTCGCCCTTGACCACCACCGCTGCCTCGATCTCGGCGATTGAACTCTCCTCGTCCTTGTCAAAATGACGTTTGAGCACATTGAAGGATTTCAGATGATAGCCGTTGCTGTTGAGCAAATATTCCTTTTCAAAGGTGTGAAAAACCATCTCCGCAGTCAGCTCGTCCCCATGGGCGTCCGAAACTTCCTGGATGACCCGGCCAAACCCCGGATGCATATCTTTCGGCAGTTTGAAGCCGAATTCGTGATCCATGATGTAGGCCACTCCGCCTTTGCCAGACTGGCTGTTAATGCGGATAATCGACTCATAGGTACGGCCAACGTCCTGAGGATCAATCGGCAGATAGGGTACCTCCCAGAGGCCGCTCTCGGTCAAATCCAAGGCACTCATGCCCTTGTTGATCGCGTCCTGGTGCGAGCCGGAGAAGGCGGTGTAGACCAGTTCTCCGGCATAGGGATGACGTGGATGCACCTTCATCTTGGTGCAGCGCTCGTAGACGTTGATCACCCGGTTGATCCGCGATAGATCGAGGCAAGGATCAACCCCCTGGGTAAACATGTTGAGTGCCAGGGTGACAATGTCGACGTTGCCGGTGCGCTCACCGTTACCAAACAACGTGCCCTCCACCCGATCGGCCCCAGCCATCAAGGCCAATTCGGTGGCCGCCACCGCCTCGCCCCGGTCGTTGTGGGCGTGGAGGCTGATCAGGGCGCAGTCGCGGTTCTTCATGTGGCGGCTGAACCATTCAATCTGGTCAGCGTAAATGTTCGGGGTAGACATCTCCACCGTGGCCGGCAGATTGATGATCACCGGGTTTTCCGGGGTCGGCTCCCAGACATCCATGATCGCCTCGCAGATCTCCAGGGCAAAATCAAGCTCGGTGCCGGTGAAACTCTCCGGCGAATACTCGTAACGGATCTTGGTCTCGGTTCGTTTCGCCTGCTCATGGATGATGCGCGCTCCAGCCGCCCCGAGGTCGATGATCTCTTTGCGTCCCTTCTTGAAAACCACATCGCGCTGCAGGGTCGAAGTTGAATTATAGAGATGAACAATAGCCTCGCGGGCACCCTGCAAGGAAGCATACGATTTTTTAATGAGCTGTTCGCGGGCTTGGGTCAACACCTGCGGCACCACACCGGCGGGGATGTGGTTACCATCGATCAGCAAGCGGAGAAAATCATACTCGATCTGCGAGGCCGAGGGAAAGCCGACCTCGATCTCCTTGAAACCGATCTGCACCAGAAGCTGGAACATCTCCAGTTTTTCCTCCAGGTTCATCGGCTGGACAAGGGCCTGGTTACCGTCGCGCAGATCGACACTGCACCAGACCGGCGCCTTGGTGATGACCTTGTCCGGCCAGGAGCGATCCGTCAGCCGGACCGGTGGGTAGGGACGATATTTATGCAATTTTTCCTGATCCATACGTATCTCCTTCAACACGTCAAAAAAAAAGCCACGGTTTGGAAAACCGTGGCTTAAAGGTTCAGATTCGATTCGGCCCGTCAGGACAAACCACCCTTCCCTGCCACGGTTTTCCCGTGCAGTCGGCTCAGCAGAAGAAGGAGTGCAAGTGTTTGTGTCATGATCCGGTCCATCGTTAAGATTTTTTTCATACTAAAGCCCCAGCCTTTTTTGTCAAGCAGGAAAACAAGGAACTCGGGCACCCTTCCCGACGGATTACATTTCACCGCGGAGGAATTTCTCCGCCAGATCGACATCGCGCTTGGAGCCGATGATTAACGGTACCCGCTGATGTAGATTCCTGGGTTCGATATCGAGAATGCGGCGGCCGTCGTCGGTGATCGCCCGGCCACCGGCCTGCTCAACGATCATCGCCAGGGGTGCGGCCTCATAGAGCAGCCGCAGCTTGCCCTCGGATTTCTCGCCGCTCTTTTTGTCGCGGGTGTAGAGGAAGATACCGCCCTTGAGCAGGTTGCGGTGAAAATCGGCTACGAGCGTGCCAATATAACGCAAACTATACGGTCCCTTGCCGCCGTCGGCATTCTTGATATAATTGACAAAATTGCGGGTGCTGTCAAACCAGTGATTGGCATAGGCCTCGTTGACACTGTAATAGAGTGAGGCCTCGGGTATTTTAATATCGGGGTGAGAAAGGAAAAATTCACCGACGCTCGGATCCAGGGTGAAACCATAGACGCCGGAACCGGTGGTGTAGACCATCACGGTCGAGGAACCGTAGATGATGTAGCCGGCCGCCACCTGCACGCTGCCCTTCTGCAGCAGATCGCCCGCGTTGCCCTGGCCGGAGGCACTGAGCCGCCGGTGGATGGAGAAAATGGTGCCGATGCTGATGTTGACGTCGATGTTGGTGGAGCCGTCCAGGGGATCAAAGGCGATGGTGTAGTTACCTTCATAGCCCTCCAGCACCGGGATGATGTCGTCATCCTCCTCCGAGGCCATGACGCAGACGTGACCGCACTGCTCCATCCGCCGCTTGATGGTCTGGTTGGCAAAAACGTCGAGCTTCTGTACGCTCTCGCCCTGGATGTTGGTCCGGCCCGACTGACCCAGGATATCGGCCAGTCCCGCCATATTGACCTCGGCACTGATAATCTTGCCGGCAACAACCAGATCGTTGAGCAGACCGGTGAGTTCGCCGGTGGCCCCCGGATGCAACAACTGGTCATCCATAATCTGCCGGCTGACGGTGATTCCTTTTCGCTTGGCGAGCATCGTGTTCTCCTTTTGGCCGCCCCCGGCCGGTACTACCTGCCGTTGGGCGGCTTATTATTTCTTTTCAGCGGTTTTCAGCGACTTCCATTGACGCAGACAGGCAACCAAGGTGCGGACACCGGTACCGGACGGCCCTTTGGGGATATACGTTTTTTCGGTGAAATCCCAGGCGGTTCCGGCAATATCGAGATGCGCCCAGGGGGTCTCGCCAACAAACTCCTGCAAATAGCAGGCGGCGGTGATGGTGCCCCCACTCCGGTCGCTGCCGGCATTCTTGATGTCAGCCACCCGCGAGTCGATCTGCTTGCGGTATTCCGGCCCAAGCGGCAGCCGCCACAGAGGTTCCCCGACTTGGGCTCCAGCCTCGGTCAACTGAAGGGCCAGTTGATCGTTGTTGCTCAACAGGCCGGTGTAATGGTGGCCAAGGCCGATGATCACCGCCCCGGTCAAGGTGGCCAGATCAATCACCGCCTCAGGTTTATACACCTCAATGCCGTAGGCTAGGGCATCGGCCAGGATCAGCCGTCCCTCGGCGTCGGTATTGATAATCTCCGAGGTCTTGCCGCCGTAATGGCGGATGATGTCGCCGGGCTTGAGAGCCGCCGAGCCTGACAAATTCTCCGTGGCCGGAATCAAAGCCACCACATTAACGCCCTCGATGCCGGCCTCGGCAACTGCCTGTATGGCAGTGATCACTGCCGCACCGCCGCACATGTCATATTTCATATCCTCCATCCCAGCCGGCGGTTTGGTGCAGATGCCGCCGGAGTCAAAGGTCAAGCCCTTGCCCACAAGCAGGATGGTCGGATTTTTTTTGTTCGGCCGGTGTTCAAGAATCACCAGATGCGGCGGCAGGGCTGACCCCTGGTTGACACCGAGGATGCCGCCCATGCCCAGTTTCTGCATGGCTGCCTTGTCCAGCACCTTGCACTTGAGGCTGGTCTTTTTGCTTATTTTTTTGGCATATTCGGCAAAATCGGCGGGCGTCCAGCCGTTGCCGGGCTGATTGGCCATATCCCTGGCCGTGCAGACGGCTTCAGCCAGTATCCGCCCATGCTCCAGCCCCTTGCGGACCGCACTGGCGGCGAGGCCACCGGCATGGAGGTAAAATTGTTCGACCCTAGTCAGTGTATCCTTCTCCTCCTTGGGGTTTTTATAGAGATCAAACCGATAGTTACCCAGCAGCAGACCTTCGGTGAGGCACTGGGCAATCTCCACGGCATCCAGGAGGAAATCTTTGGGCAACACAACTAAAACTTCCCTGGCCTTGACCGCCCCTGCTTGCTTGGCGATGGTTCCGCCCACAAGCCGCAACTGCTCCCTGCGAACATTAATGAGGTCGTCCTGTTTGCCCAAGCCCACGAACAGCACTCTTTTTGCCTGAATGGCGCTGCCCTTTTCCAACCCTGTCAAACCGGGATAAAGAAGAAAAACCTGATCCTTGCCACCTTTGAAATCACCGGTCTCCCGGACCTGCTGCAGCATCTTGTTGAGAGTCGCGCCTGCATCGGACCCCACCTGGGGGACATCCTCCTCTACCGGGCAGACCAGCAGATCGCCGGAAAATGCATAGGGTTCCTTGTCGAACAACTGTATGGTGACAACCTGATTGTGCACGAGATATGTACCTCCCCTCGGGATGGAGGGCATTATACTTTCAAAACCTATGAGAACTGTTTATTGTAGGTTTTCATACACTAAACCGGGTTGAACCTCAATCGGCAAAACTTGAGTTTGCCGACAACCCTGAAAAACATTTAACTTCGCGGAGGTTTCTCGTGCTGCTTGTTTTCATTCTTGCTGTGGGTAGCGCACTGTTGGTTTCCACCACCTGTTCGCTCTTTGAAGCAGTGCTCCTCTCTTTAACGACCTCCCAGGTCGAAATGATGATCGATACGCATCCCCGCCAGGCCGAAAACTTAAAAAAACTCAAAGAAAACATCGAGCAGCCCATCACCGCCATCCTCACCCTCAATACCGCAGCCCACACCATCGGTGCCACGGTCGCCGGCGCCTCTGCCGTCACTCTGTTCGGCCAGAACGGCCTAATTTGGTTTTCGCTAACCTTTACCTTGGTCATCCTCCTGGTCACCGAGATCCTGCCCAAGACCATCGGCGTAACCTTTGCGAGGCAAATAGGGCCCTATATTGTTGTTCCGCTCAAGACATCGATCGCGGTCCTTAAACCACTGATCTGGGTCGCACAGTTGATGACCCGGCTGGTGCCCAACAGTCAGAAGTCCCATCAAATTTCTGCCGAGGAACTCAAAACCATCGCCAGCCTGAGCAGAAAATCGGGAGAAATCGAAGCCGACCAGGAAAAGGTGATCGCCAATATCCTGCAACTGGGCAGTAAAACGGTGCGTCAGGTGATGACTCCGCGTACCGTTACTTTTTCCGCCTCCCAGACCCTGACCATAAAGGAGGCGGCGCGCCTGGAGGGCAAATGGCGGATGCACAGCCGGGTGCCGGTGTACGACGGCGAGCCTGACAACGTGGTGGGTATCGTCCTCAGTCAGGATGTGCTGATGGCGGCCGCCGTCGGCCAGGACACCCTCAAACTGTCACAGATCATGCGTCCAGTCCATTTTGTTCCGGAAACCGCACCGCTTGATCGTATTTTCATCGATTTTTTCGAGCGATACCAGCATCTCTTTGTCGTGGTCGATGAGTACGGTAGCGTCACCGGTGTGATCAGCATGGAAGACATTTTAGAGGAGATCATTGGCCGGGAAATTGTCGATGAATCCGACAAGGCCCGCAACATGCGGGAACTCGCTATGATCAGGAAGAAAAAACTCCATACCGCCTGAGCAGGCTTCTAAAAAAACCGACCCGCATTCAGCCGAATCTGGCGGTCCGGAATAATTCATGGTAGGTTGCCGCCGAATATTCGAAATTTTCAACGATAATGTGGAGCTCTCGCTGCTTACGGCACATGCCTATCGCTCCTGATTGAGTACAAGCAATACGGTTTTCCTTCCCCAATCTTTTCTTACCCGTCCAACCAGGACTTATTGCATGAACAGCACGCTCTTTTCCTTGCCTCGATTCCTGCTCGCCGTCTTCACCCCGCTGCTGCTCGCTTGCTGGGTTGTCCCGGCGGCCAGCGCTGAAATCCTGTACATCAAACCGAGCCTTGAAGTCTTCATGCGCAAAAGCCAAGGTGACAACGCCAGAATTGTTGCCACGGTGCCCATGGGAACTGCCGTGGAATTGCTCCAGGGAGGCAAAGAGTGGTCGCGGGTGCGCGTGCAGGGCGGAACCGAAGGCTGGGTACGCAGCCGTTTTCTCGGCACTTCCCCCCTGATACCGGTGGCTAACATCAAGCCGGGAGTGGGTCCGGACGGAACGGTCACCGATCCCCAAGGACGATTTCGAGACCTGGCCGAAGAAAACGACCGGATGAGAAAAGAATTGGCGGCCTGCACCACTGATCGCAGCACTCTTGCCGATAAATATCAGACCTTGGCGGCTGATCCCAACAGCACCCTGTATGCCAAAACACATCTGGGAGAAGCTCAGCAGCAGATCGAAGATCTGCGGCTGAAGCTGGCAGACGCCCAAATCGAATGCACGGTCTTAAAGAAAAACCAGTCAATCAAATGGTTCTTCACCGGGGGCATTGTCCTGTTGCTGGGATGGCTGATCGGCAGATTGACCGGCAACGGCCGGAAAAAAAAGCCCTCTCTGCTCGCCTGAAAGCCGAGGCGGTCTTTTCAGTTCAGTTCATCGCTTCCAGCACCACCTGGACCTCGACCGTCGCGGCATCACGCAGTAGAGTCAGGGCCACGCTCTGACCGACCTCGTGGCGCTCCAATTCATCGCGAAGGGTGTCATAATCCTTGACCGCCTTGCCGTTGACCGCGAGGATAATGTCTCCCAGCACCAGCCCTTCCCTCACTTGAGTCGTGCCGCGCAGCCCCGCCTTTTCCGCCGTGGAACCGGGCTGCACCTTTAACACCATCACCCCCTCCAGCCCCAGTTCATCGGTCAACCGGCGGTTGGCTAAGGCAATCCCCAGGCCGGGCCGAAGCAGCTTGCCCTTGCTGATAATCTGCGGCACCACCCGGTTCACTTCTCCGACCGGCACCGCAAAACCGATCCCCGAGCTGGCCCCGGACGGGCTGTATATCGCCGTATTAACGCCAATCAGGCGGCCGGCGCTGTCCAGGAGCGGCCCTCCGGAGTTGCCAGGATTGATGGCGGCGTCGGTCTGAATGACATCGTGGATCGTGCGGCCGGTGACGGCGGTAATCTCACGGCCGAGCGCGCTGACCACGCCGGTAGTGAGGGTCTGGTCCAGTCCGAAGGGATTGCCGATGGCAAAAACCTTCTGCCCGACCAGCAAATCCTTAGACTCACCGAGGGTAATAGGCCGCAGCTTGTCGGCCGGAGCACTGATCTGCAGCACCGCCAGATCCCGGTCCGGAGCCGCGCCAACCAGCACCGCCTTCCAGGAGGAATGGTCGGCCAGGGTGACCTCCAGCCGGCTCGCGTCGGAAATGACATGGAAATTAGTGACAATCCGTCCCTGCTTGTCCCAGATAAACCCGGACCCTGTGCCCTGGGGAATCTCGTAGACATTGAGGCTGAACAAATTGCGCCGCACCGCGATGCTGGTAATGTAGACTACGGAGGGCGCGGAGTTGCGGAAGATGTCGATGGTGTTTTTCTCATCGCTGGCAAGATCACCCCGGGCTTCAATTGGCCGGGATACAGCTTTGGGATCGAGCAGCGAAGGCTGAAACGTCTGGAACAGCAGCCAGCCGACGACAACGGCAATTACGACAAGATACAAAGATTTCATATGGTTATCCGCAGAGATGGGGAAAGAGCGGCCGCATCAGAGCCACTTTTTCCGCCTGAAAAAGAGCAGAGTCATGGCCGAGGAAAGGATCATCAGCAAAATAGCGAAGGGATACCCCCATATTTGATCCAACTCGGGCATGAACTTAAAGTTCATGCCGTAGGCACTGGCAATGAGGGTCGGCGGCATAAAAATCACGGTGACCACGGTGAAAATCTTAATCACCCGGTTCTGTTCCATATCGATCAAACCGAGGAAGGTGTTCTGCAGAAACTCAAGACGCTCGAAATTAAAGGAGGTGTGATCCAAGAGCGAGCCCACGTCCTTGATCATGATGCGCATGTTTTCGTAATCTTCTTTGGGGAACATCTTGCTTTTGAGCAAGGAGGAGATGATGCGCTGTTTCTCCACAATATTCTCGCGGATGGCGATAGTCGTTTCCTGCAGGGCGGTAATCTTGAGCAGCAGTTCCCGGTTGGGATCTTTGTCTCCGATCATCTGCTTGCTGATTTCGGTAATGCTATCCGTGACATGTTCGATAAGATCCGCATCATAATCGATCCGGGTCTCAAGAATGGTGAGAAAGATGTCCTCGCCATCCACTGGTTTGATTGCCCGCAGTTTGCGATAGGTCTCGGAAAAGGAACGAAACTCGCGGGAGCGCTGGGTGATGAGGATCTTGTCCTTGAGGATGAACGAAACCGGCTCGCTGGAGAAGGTGTTGTTTTCCGGAATCAAAAAATTAAGGTTGATGCCGATCTCGTCCTCGGTCTCGACATACTTCGAACTGGACTCGATCTCCTCGCTCTCCTGCTTGGTAAAGAGTTCCACCCGGAAATCTTTTTCCACCTGATGAATCTCGTCCTCGGTGGGGTTGATCAAGTCAATCCAGAAGATGTTGGGGCTGACGGAACTGTTGCCGCTTTCCATCTTGACCAGTTTATTGTCTAAATAAAAATAATTAACCATGGCAACGTTCCTGGGTCAGATGCTAGTGGAATGGGGGTGCGCTGTGAGCAAAGGACTTGCCCGGCAACCGTCGTTTGCTTTTTTCCCCATGGGGTCCTTCCAGTCGTACATGAAACACAAGCGATGTATTTTACTGACTGGCAACAAAAAGAGTCCATTTGGCAAAGGGATTGGGAGACGGCTTCCGGCTCGCGCAGGGCGCGGCCGTCAAAACCAATCGATTTTAATTGAAAAGACTACTTTTTTGGGCGAGATAGCACATCAAAAAGCCCACCGCCATGGCAACCAGACCTACCCGGCGCAACTGCTGAGGCGGCATCTCCACAATCTGGCGGAGCCACCGCTGCATGGCTTCGGGTGAGGCAACGTAAGGCAGTCCTTCGAGGACCAGAACGAGCCCTATCAGTGTCAGCAGGAGTTTCATGGCGGAGCTTTACCAGAAAGCTGCGAGCGGTGCAATACGCCACAAAGTTATTGACAATGGCCGGTTAAAAAAAGTACGTTGCCCTCATATTTATTCAAGATTCTATACCTCTTGCGCCTGATGCAGTTCCTGATTGAACTGAACGTGGGCGTAAGACACAGAGCGGCTATTCATGACCCAATCACCTTCCAAATACAGCGAAGCCGGAGTCGATATTGACAAAGGCAATCTTTTTGTCTCCCGTATCAAATCGATCGTCGCCGAAACCCACCGGCGTGGCGTTCTCTCAGATCTCGGCGGTTTTTCGGGACTTTTTGCCATTGGCAACGAAGACCTGAAGAATCCGGTGCTGGTTGCCTCCACCGATGGCGTCGGCACGAAGCTCAACGTGGCCAAACTGTGCAATAAGCATGACACCATTGGCATTGATCTGGTGGCCATGTGCGTCAACGATGTGATAGTCAGCGGCGCTAAACCACTCTTTTTCCTAGATTATTTCGCCTGTAACGCCCTCGACGTCGACGTGGCCACCGATGTGGTCCGTGGCATCGCCGCAGGTTGCAAACAGGCGCACTGCTCGCTGATCGGCGGCGAAACAGCGGAAATGCCCGGTCTGTACCAGCCGGGTGACTATGACCTCGCGGGATTCGTGGTCGGCATTGGCGACCGTAACACCATCATCGACGGCAGCGACATCAGGGTTGGCGACAAAATCATCGGCCTCGCCTCCTCAGGGTTCCATTCCAACGGCTATTCCCTGGTGCGCAAGGTCTTCTTTGAGGAACTGGGCAAGAAGGTCGACGACTTTATTGAGGAATTCGGCTGCACGGTCGGCGAAGAACTGCTGCGGCCAACCCGCATCTATGTGGACAGCGTAGTCAACACCGTGCGGCGCTGTACCATTCACGGCCTGGTGCACATCACCGGCGGCGGTTTCATCGACAACATCCCCCGCATCCTGCCCGCCGGCTGCGCGGCCCATATGTACAAGAACAGCTGGCCCATCCTGCCTTGTTTCACCTACCTGCAGGAAAAGGGCAACATCACCGCAGACGAGATGTACCGGACCTACAACATGGGCATCGGCATGATGGTCATTGTCCCGGAAAACAGCGTCGACGACATGCTTCATCAGTTCGGCGCCCTTGGTGAGCAACCGTATCTGATCGGTGAAATCAAGGCTGCTCAGGGAGGCAACGGTCGCCAGGTACTGATCGACGGGGTCTGCTGAATCCGTTGAGCAAAGTTCTGCTTCCTTATCCGTAAATAAAAAAAGCCCCGGGTGACACTATCACCCGGGGCTTTTTCCGTTTCATCTCACTCAAGCCGGCCGCAGTCGGCATCACTGCCTTTGAGTTTGTCCAGTCCGTGCGCCAGGGCCGGCAAGACGGTTGCAAGATTCTCCTGTGCCGCCTTGCGGCTGCCGGGCAGATTGAGAATCAGGCAGCCTTTGCGGATACCGGCAATGCCGCGCGACCAGACGGCCTGGATTGTTTTGTGCAGACTGGCCTGACGCATGGCCTCGCTCAAACCCGGCACCTCCAGCTCAATGACCGCCTTCGTTGCCTCCGGCGTCCGGTCGCGGGGAGACACCCCTGTACCGCCAGTAGTGACGATCAAATCCAGCTGCAGCTCGTCCACCCAGTCCAGCAAGGTCTGTTCGATCAAACCCTGCTGATCGGGTATAATCTGATAGGCGGCGATCTCGTACCCCTCGCCCTGCAGCATCTCCTGGATCAGGGGGCCGCTGGTATCCTCGCGTTCGCCACGCGCCCCCTTGTCACTTAAGGTGAGGACGCCGCAACGGTACAGGCGGGAAGAAGGTAGCACTACTCCTCCGACTTGTCCTTGTAATCGGCGATGATTTTTTCGGCGATCTGGGCAGGCACCTCCTCATAATGGGAGAATTTCACCAGGAAGGTGCCGCGACCACCGGTCATCGAGGTCAGATCGAGGGCATAGAGCAGAATTTCGGACTGGGGCACGTGGGCATTGATGACCTCGTACTTATCGGTCGAGTCCATGCCAAGCACCCTGCCGCGCCGGCTGTTGAGATCACCCATGACATCACCGACAAAATCCTTGGGCACCCGGACTTCAACCTCCATGATCGGCTCAAGCAGCACCGGATTAGCCTGGACCACACCCTTTTTAAAGGCGAGCGATCCGGCAACCTTGAAAGCCATTTCCGAAGAATCGACGGTATGATAGGAACCGTCAATCAGACTGACCTTGAGGTCGACAAAGGGATACCCGGCAATAACCCCCCGCTCCATGGCCTCGATGATGCCCTTTTCCACCGCTGGCCGATACTGCGCCGGAATAACGCCACCAACGATCTTGTCTTGGAACTGAAAGTGTTCGCCGCGTGGCAACGGCTCCATCTCGATGGTGCAATCGCCGAACTGGCCGCGGCCGCCCGACTGCTTTTTATGCTTACCCTGGACCGTTACCTTACCCTTAAGGGTCTCCCGGTAGGGAACACGGGGCGGTCGCAGTTCCATCTCAACGCCGAATTTCCGTTTGATTTTCTCACCGATGACCTCAAGATGCACCTGGCCGACGCCGGATATGAGGATTTCGTGCGTCTGCTGCTCGCGGGTCAGCTTCAGGGTCAGGTCCTCATCGAGCAGACGAGTGATGGAGGAAAAAAGTTTTTCTTCGTCCCCTTTCTTGGCACTGACCGCATAGGCGATCACCGTGGGCAGCGGCTCGACCATCGGATAGACAATTGGCTTCCCTTCCTCGCAAAGGGTATCGCCGGTCGTGGTCTCCTTAAGCTTGGCCACCGCCACTACCATACCGGGCAGGGCCTGGTCCACTGGTTTCTGCTCCTTGCCGGCCATGACGTACAACTGGCCAAAGCGCTCGGAGGTGGCCTTGGAGGCGTTGTAGAACGTATCACCCTTGAGGGTGCCGGAAAAAACCCGGAAGATGGTCAGCCGGCCGGCAAAGGGATCGGCCATGGTCTTGAATACCAGGCCGGAAAAAGGCGCATCCGCCGTGCCCGGCCGTTCAATGGCATCGCCGCTTTTCGGATGAACGCCGACCCGGGCTGGCCGCTGATCAGGCGAGGGCAGCAAATTGACAATGGCATCGAGCACAACACTGGACCCCTTGTTACCCAAGGAAGCGCAGGCACAGACCGGAGCAACCTTGCCGGCCTTGATGGCCGTAATCAGGCCGGTTTTCAATTCTTCATCGGTCAGCGTGCCTTCTTCAAGAAATTTTTCGATCAGTTCATCATCGGTTTCGGCAACGCTCTCCATCAGGCTTTCCCGCAGACTTTCGACCTCGTCCGCCAAATCCGCCGGAATTGGCCCGGCCTCAGCTTTGCCGCCCTCGGCAAACAGCAGGGCCTGGTTGGCCACGATATCCACGACCCCCTTGAACTGATCCTCGGCGCCGATGGGCAGATAGAGGATAACCGGATTCAGGCCGGTGCTTTCTTTGATGCCGTCAACGGTTTTCTGGAAGTTGGCGCGTTCCCGATCCATTTTGGTGACGCAGATCAGGCAGGGCAGATTGTTGTCCTTGATCAGGTCAACGAATTTTTCGGTTTGCGGCCGTACGCCGAGCACCGCACCGACGGTGAGAATGGCGCTGTCCGCCACCTGCGCCGCAAATCGGGTCTCGTTGAAAAAATTATCATCCCCAGGGGTATCGATCAGATAGACGTCGTTCTTCTGCCAGACCAAATGGTTGAAGGCAGCGCCGATGGAAATTTTCCGCTTGACCTCTTCCGGCTCAAAATCCATGGAAGAGGTACCTTCATCCACCTTGCCCAGTCGCTTCAGCGAACCGGCGGTAAACAAGAGGGCTTCGGCAAGGGTCGATTTACCGCTATTCCCATGGCCGAGAAAAACCACATTCCTAATCTGCTGTACGTCCTGCATGGAGACCTCCAGTGAGTGCAACGGGGTTGTATCAACGTTCACAGTGTACATTCGTGCCCGAAAACCGATGAAAAGCCCTCGCTCTTTCGCGGCAGGAATGGTAACCATCGAGTCCACAAAACGAGCCCTTGTTATATTCTTATTAATATTGCAAAGTCAAGCGATAACCTGCTGAAAATTTGAACATTCAATGACCACGCAACCCGCCGTCCAGCCCGCCGGTACCACCGGTAAAATCGCCCGTTCCGCAGGCGCGGTCAGCATCGCCGTGATGTGCAGCCGGGTGCTTGGCCTGGTCCGTGAACAGGTCTTTGCCGGACTGTTCGGCGCGGGCTATGCCATTGATGCCTTTGTCGTCGCCTTCCGCATTCCCAACCTACTGCGGGATCTCTTTGCCGAGGGGGCGCTCTCCGCCGCCTTTGTCACCGTATTCACCGACTACAGCACCAACCGGGGCTCCGAGGCCACCTGGCGGCTGGCGGGCAATGTTCTGGTCTTCTTCGCGCTCGTGATCAGCGTCCTCATCCTGGCGGGCCTCTATTGGACCGAGCCGATCGTCAACCTGCTGGCCCCGGATTTTCAGCTCATCGCCGGCAAGACGGAACTGACCGTCAAACTGACCCGGATCATGTTTCCCTTTCTGCTCTTTGTCTCGTTGGCGGCGGTGGTGATGGGCATGCTCAACACCAAGGGCAAATTTTTCGTGCCGGCCATGTCCTCGACCTTCTTTAACCTCGGCTCGATCATCGGCGGCCTCTCGCTGGCCTGGATCTTTCCCCGCTTCGGACAACCGGCCATTGCCGGCATGGCCTGGGGCACCCTGATCGGCGGCATGCTGCAACTTGTGATGCAGTTGCCCACCCTGCGCCAGATAGGTTTTCAATTCCGTTTTACTTTCAAGCCCGCCGATCCCGGTCTGCGGCGCATCCTGCTGCTGATGCTGCCGGCCACCATCGGTATGTCCGCTACCCAGATCAATATCTTCATCAACACCAGCTTTGCTGCCTCCTGCGTCGAGGGCTCGGTCTCCTGGCTCAACTACGCCTTCCGCCTGGTACAGCTCCCCATCGGGGTCTTTGGTGTGGCCCTATCGATTGCCGTTATGCCGGTGCTGGCCAAACAGGCGGCGGAAAAGGATCTTGCGAGCCTCAAGCAGACCTTCACCTCCTCCCTGGTGCTGGTCTTTGCCCTGGCTGTTCCCGCCACCGCCGGCCTGATGCTGTTGTCCGAGCCGATCATCCGGGTGATCTTCGAACACGGCGCCTTCACCGCCGCCGACACCGTGCAGACCGCCGCCGCCCTCACCTTTTACGCCTACGGCCTCTTCGCCTATGCCGCAATCAAGGTGATGGTGCCGGTCTTCTATGCCATCGGCAACACCAAGTATCCGGTTATCGGCAGCTTTCTCGGGGTGGCCGTCAATATCCTCATCATCTATCAGGTGGTCGATCTCTTTCAGCATCGGGGGATTGCCCTTTCCACCTCCTGCGCCATGATCCTCAATTTCCTCTTTCTCAGCGTGATCCTGTATCGCAAACTTGCAGGCTACCCCGTTGGATACTTGCTGAAAGGTCTGGCCAAAATCATCGTGGCCACGGCCCTGATGTGCGGTGGGATTTGGGGATTGCAGCAGGTGCTGGTACCATGGACGGACGGGCCGGTGCTGCTGCAGATCGGCGCCTTGATCGTGCTGATCGGGGTGGGGGCGGGGATGTATGTGATCGGCCTGCAACTGCTGCGGTTGCCGGAATTCACCCTGCTGACCGGCAAGGTGGTTCAGCGCTTCCGCAGGTCGTAGAGGAGCTGGAGCTGGGCCAGCAGACTGACGACTGCCGTGTCGACATGGAGAATGCGGCTGCCCATGGTGAAGCCGTAAAAGCCCTGATCCATAAAGCATTGCAGCTCATAGTCGCTCCAACCGCCCTCCGGACCAACGGCCAAAAGTAACCGCTGCCCCGGCTCGCCTGAAACGGGGAGGCCACCCAGGGTGCCGCCGGCATCGGGATGGGCGATCAGCCCCTGACCGGCAAGGGTCGGCAGAACATCCTCGATAAAAGGTTTGAACTGATGATGGATCGTCACATCGGGCAGCCAGGTGTCCATGGCCTGCTCCATCCCTTCCAGCAGGAGCGAGCGGATTTTCTCAGATTCCAGCACCGGACTGTGAAAGAATGATTTCTCCACGCGCCGCGAACGGATGAGGTAAAACCGTCGCACCCCGAGCACAGTCGCCTGCTTGAGGATGCGCTGGAGCATGATCGGCCGGGGCAAGGCGAGAATCAATTCGACATGAAGATCGCAGGCGGGCTCCCGTTCCAGTGCTATTCCCAGCCGTACCGCCGCCCCCTCAATTGCAAGCACCCGGCCGCTACCGAGTTTGCCGTTGATCACTCCGACCCGAAGCACATCCCCCGGTGCCACCTTGAGCACCCGCAGCAGATGCTCGGCACGGCGGCCGGTGAGGGTGGCTTCGCCGCCATCAACTTCCGTCGGAGCAAGGACAAGAAGATTCACCGCATTTTCCTTACAGCCGCAACACCTTTTCCTCAAATTTGAGGGTGGCAAAATAATCTTCGGGCCGTTCCTCGCGGCGGATGAGGCGTACCGTGCCGTCCTGCCCCAGCAGCAGTTCCTGGGGCCGCATCTTGCCGTTGTAGTTAAATCCCATGGCGTGGCCGTGGGCGCCGGAGTCCTGGATGATAAGAATATCACCGTCGACAATCTTCGGCAGGGTGCGCTGGACAGCGAACTTGTCGTTGTTTTCGCACAGCGAACCGACCACATCGACCGTTTCGGTTTCCGTGCTTCCTTCCTTGCCCAGCACCTCGATATGATGATAGGCCCCGTAGAGGGCGGGCCGCATCAGGGCGGACATGCAGGCATCAACCCCGATATAGGTGCGGTAGATATCTTTGCGGTTGATCGCCCGCACCACCAGCACCCCGTGCGGCCCGGTCATGTAGCGGCCGCTCTCCATCATCAAGGCCGGGCAATACCCATGACGATCTTTGAAATCAACGAACAGGGCGGTGATCTCCTCGCCCATGGCCTCGATATTCAACGGGTCGATATCCGGAAGATACGGGATACCCAGGCCGCCGCCAATGTTGATGAATTCAAAGGTGATGCCCAGCGCCGTATTGATGGTCTCCACCAGTTCAAGCAGCATGGCCGCTGTCTGCACCATGTAGGTGTAGTGGAGTTCGTTGGAGGCGAGCATGGTGTGCAGGCCGAACCGTTTCGCTCCTCTGGCCTTAGCCTGGCGATAGGCCTCGACGATCTGGTCGTGGCTGACCCCGTATTTGGCCTCCTCCGGCTTGCCGATGATGTCGTTGCCCCTGCGGCGCGGGCCGGGATTGTAGCGGAAGCAGATCAGCTCCGGCATGGTCGGCACCTTGTCGATCAGCGAGATATCGTCCAGGTTGAGGATGCAGCCGCCCTCGGCCTCGGCAGCCCGGAAATCCTCAGGACTGGTGTTGTTGGAGGTGAACATGATTGCCTCGCCCCTGGCGCCCAGTTCCCGGGCCAGCATCAGTTCGGTGATCGAGCTGCAGTCAAAGCCGAACCCCATCTCCTGCATGATCCTGAGAATGCTCGGATTGGGCAGGGCCTTTACCGCATAGTACTCCCGGAAAACAGGGATATCGGCAAAGGCCTTCTGCAATAGCCGCCCGGTCTCGCGAATACCGGCCTCGTCGTACATATGAAAGGGGGTGCCATAATGGGCGGCAATGGCCGGGAGGTGGGGAAAGAGTCGGTCTTTGAAGCCTTGGGACATGGGCATGGGATTTTCCTCGTGTGGTTCAGCCGCGGATCGGAATGCGCGCGGTTTCCTTATAGGTTTGCAGAACGGTCGCGGTCCGGGTGGAGACGACCTCGTTGATCACAGCAATTTTCTCACGGATGATGGTGGCCAGTTCAGCGGTGTCGGCCACCCGGAGCTTGACCAGATAACAATCCTCTCCGGCCACGTAATGCACCTCCTGCACTTCGGGGATAGCAGCCAGTTCGCGACCGGTTTGCGGCCAATCGCCCACCGAACGGGTGTGAATCTCGACAAAAGCAATCTGCCGCCGGTTAAAACGCTCAGGGTTGAGCCGAACCTCGTAGCCGTCGATAATGCCCTGCCGCTCCATCTTGCGAATCCGCTCCAGCACGGCCGAAGGCGCCATTTCCACCTGCCGCGCCACCTCGATATTGGGAATACGGGCTTTTTCCTGCAATATCTTCAATATTTTTAAACTCATATCATCAAGCATCGCAGCGCTCTCGCAAACAACTGGGGACAAAAAACAACCACGAAAAACGGTACCGCAAAGATCCCCTGCCCACAAGAATAAAAACGAGCAAAAAAGGGCGCCAGCACTACATCGTTTCACTCACAAGGCATGATAAAGGCATTCTATTCTCACAAACCACCCAAGCAGAGAACATAGGGCCAATCCACCCGAAGAAAACGCTTCGGTGTCGCTTCTTCTTCGACAGAGACGCAGAATACTGGTATCAACAACACAGCTTATTGTTCCCGGCTTCAACCCAAGGACTCAGCCCATCGATGTCGCTTCTGTACACCCTTTTTTCCTCGGCCTTGACGTTGCCTCTGCTGCCGTTTCTCCCCCTGTTCTTCCTTCGGAGAAAATACCGCAACAGGATAGGTAAACGGTTGGGCTGGGGACTGACCGGTCAACTGGCGCAGCTCTCCACTTCCACGGGGCCAACCTTCTGGCTGCATGCCCTCTCCGTGGGCGAGGTTACCTCTGCCCTGCCCTTGGTGCGCGGACTGCGCCAGACCTTTCCCGAAGCGCGCATCGTCTTTTCCACCACCACCAGCTCTGGTGGCGAGGTGGCCCGCAAACTCCTGGCTCCGTACACCGACGCCCTCATCGCGGCGCCCCTTGACCTGGGCCCGGTTGTGCCGTTTTTCATCCGGACCATCAAGCCTGACAGTTTTCTTCTCGTGGAGACAGACTTCTGGCCGCACTGGCTCCATTGCCTGGCCCGGCGAGGGATTCCAACCCTGCTGGTCAATGGCCGGATATCGGGGCACTCCTTTGCCCGGTACCGGCGTTTTGCCCTCTTCTTTCGTCCGATGTTTCGCACCTTTTCGCTGCTCTCCATGCAGACCAAGGCCGATGCCGCCAAGATGAACGCTCTTGGCATCGAGCCGGAAAAAGTCGCCACCCTGGGTAACCTCAAATTCGATACCAGCCAGATCGCCGAGGCACGAAAAGACTATGCATCCATTGCCATTCAAAAGGAGCGCTATGGTTTTACTGTCGCCCCACCGCTCTGGATCTGCGGCTCGACTCATCGCGGTGAGGAAGAACTCATCTTTCAGGCCTACCAACGGTTACAGGAGAGCATGGTCGGCCTCCAGCTTCTGCTGGCGCCGCGAAACGTTGAGCGGGCCGAGGAAATCATCGCCCTCGGCAGGCGGCACGGCCTCGAATGCCGCCGCTGGAGCACGGACAAAGGCGAGCAGGGCTCCTTACTCGTCCTCGACACCATCGGTGAACTGGCCGAATGCTATGCCATGGCGGATGCGGTCTTTGTCGGCGGCAGCCTGGTGGCCGAAGGCGGGCATAATCCCATTGAGCCGGCCGCGGTTGCTGTGCCGGTTGTCTTTGGCCCGCACATGGAGGATTTCGCGGAAATTGCCGCGGAATTAATCCGCTTCGGCGGAGCCTGCCGGGTTGAATCAGGTAACGCCCTGGATGCCGTTCTCCGCAGGATCTTGACCGATATGGCCTTGCGGCAATCAATGGCAGCGGCTGCCTGGGCCTACGTCGAGGCCAATCGGGGCGTTGTCCATCGCCACCTGGAGGCCGTCGAAACCCTCCTTGCCGGAAAACCCACGGCAGGATAACGTCCAATGGACAGGATGGTTCGCTGCGGTACCGAAAACCTGCTCGTCAGCGTCACCATCTGCTGTATCGCAGGTGCCAGCGCAGCCTATTGCTTCGCGCAACCTCTCACCGAACAGCCGTTGTTCCTGTTCGTTGCCCTCGTGCCCCTGGCCCTGATTGTCCTTGCCCTGTGTCTCGGACCACGGTTACGTTCTCTCGCCCCCCTCCCCTTTTTCTTCCTGGTCGGCTTGCTTCATACCCATCAGGCCTTGCAGCCGATAGCCGACCCGACTCATATCGCCAGCATCATTTCCGGACCGGCTAAGGTTACCCTGATCGGCCGCCTCCTCACCATGGCTGAAAAAAACGGCGAACGAACCCGGTTTGAGCTGGACTGCGAATCCCTGCTGCTCCATGACGCTGCAAAAAAATCACAATTCCGGACGGTTCATGGCAAGGTATTGCTTTCTGTTCAGGGTTCCATAGACCCGCAGTTCCTTCCGGGAAAAACAATCATGGCCATTGCCACAGTTGACCGCATTCGCAATTACCAGACTCCGGGAGCCTTCAACTACCGCTTGCAGATGGCGACCAAAGCGCTCTTCTGCTCGGGATGGATCCAATCTCCCCGGGAACTCATGCTGGTGGAGGAACCATTCCGGTCCGCCTGGCGCACCTTGTTTTCTGTCCCCGAACAAATCCGGCAACACACAGCGGATTTTCTCAACACCCATTTCGACCGCCAAACCGCGGGCTTCTACCAGGCCCTGCTCATCGGCTCCATGGTCAACGTCCCGCCGCAGCACATGGAAGCCTTCAAAGAGAATGGCTGCTTTCATGTCCTCTCCATTTCCGGACTCCACCTGAGTTTGCTCGGCCTGTTCTGCGTCAGCCTGTTCACTTTTCTCCTCAAGCGAAGCACCTGGCTGCTGCTGCACACCCACGTCCCCACCCTGGCCCTGATGTTGACCGCACCGGTCCTGCTGCTCTACACCTTCATCGCCGGCTTCAACATTCCGGCCATCAGGGCGCTGGCCACGGCCCTACTGGTACTGTTCGCCGTGGTCCTCCGCCGGCAGCGTTCCCTGATCCACCTGATCGCCGCAGCCGCCCTCGTTGTGTTCGCCCTTACCCCTCTGGCTCTTTTCACCGCCTCGTTTCAACTTTCCTTTGCCGCCGTCCTGGCAATCAATCTCGTGTACCCCCGGCTGCCACTGTTTATCGCCCCTCAGGACACCGCACCCCGCCGCATTCAGCCAATGGTTAAGGCGCTCCGGTTCCTGCAATCCACGCTCTATGTCTCGTTGGCTGCGACTGCCGGCACCATGCCGATCCTGCTCTATCACTTCAACCGCTTTTCTCTGATCGGCCCGGTGATGAACCTGCTGATCGAGCCGCTGCTCTGCCTCTGGGCCTTGCCCTGCGGCCTGCTGGCCATCCCGCTGATTCCGGTCTTCCCGGATTTAGCGCATCTCTTCTTGCTCATTGGCCGTCCGGGGATCGACCTTTCTGTCTGGCTGGCCGAGGCTGTTGCCGGGTTTCCCTTTGCTTCCATCTGGACCATCACCCCGACCTTTGGGGAAATCATCTTGTATTTCCTCATCCTTTTTCTCTTGCTTCGCCCTGAAAAAACGCTCCCGCAGCTCGCTGTCATTTTTGGACTCACGCTCCTTCTGATCTTTTCGTTTACCCTTTCCTTATGGCACAAGGAAACAAACCGGGAAGTGGCCGTCAGTGTTCTCGATGTTGGTCAGGGGAACTCGACCCTGGTGCAGCTTCCCGACGGGACCAATATCCTGATCGATGGTGGCGGCTATCAGACAGAGCAATTCGATCCCGGCCAGAGCCTCATCGCCCCCTTTCTCTGGCGCAAGCGCATCTGGCGGATCGATGATCTGATCATCACCCATCCCCACCAAGATCATTACAACGGCCTCCCCTTTGTCGCCGGCCGCTTCCGGCCGCGGCGGTTATTTGTCAATGGAGACAACGGCGAGGAGCCGACCTATACTATGCTGTTGCAGACAGCTAGCAAGGAGGGAGCTTTTTTGCAGACCGCAAGGGCGGGAGACACCCTCCACCAAGACCACAACCTGACATTCACCTGCATGGGCATGAATGGTCTGCTTCAAAACAATGCGGCCTGGTCCACCAACGACCGCAGCCTGGTGTTTCGGCTCCAGTACGGCTCGCGCAGCTTCCTGTTTCCCGCCGATATCAGTATCGCCAGCGAAAACAAACTGATAGAATACGACAAGCTGCTCCGGTCCGATGTCCTGCTGGCACCGCATCACGGGAGCCGTACCTCAGGAGGAAAAGAGTTTCTGGCAGCGGTCAACCCGGCCCTGATCGTGGTTTCCACCAGTTTGCGCAGGCAAGGTGCTTTTCCGGCTCCCGAGCACCTCAAGCTCTGGCAACAGAAAAAAATCCTCCCCCTGATCACTGCCCAAGTGGGCACAATATCCTGCTGCACGGACGGAAAGGTGATACACATCAGCACCTTCACCGGCGAACGGTATCTTTTTGACGGGTCAAACGAGGGATTTGCTCGAGAAAGGTGAGACTTGAAAGGGTGGGAATGATGCGGTATGCTACCTAATTACAGGTTTATGGCAGCATTATGGAGGAATAATAGAATGATTGTTTTCGGTCAAAAATGTCCCGCCTGTGGCGGCAAACAGCTGATTGCACGACCGCCGGTCTCCCGGCTTGCCGCCTTGCCAACAGCCCGGACATACGCGTGTGCCGATTGCCGGCAGCAGATAGTCGTGCTGTTCCCCTTTTCAATCGGCGTGGAAAATCGCCATTTTGTCCGCAAACGGCTGCCGCCTTTTTTCCTCGTCCGCATTCCCGGCGGCATGGACCAATTTGTGCGGATCAAGAACATCAGCGAAGGCGGCCTCTGCTTTGATCAGCATTACAACGCCGCCTCTGTCGCCAACCGTTTCTTTAAACTGGATCTCTACAACTGCAACGACGGCTCTTCCCTGGAACAACTCCCGGCTGAAATCGTCGCCACCTCCGAACAACTCCTGGAGGTCAACGGACTCAAAACCACCCTCCTCAATAATTGCGTCCGGTTCGTCAACCTCAATCAGGCACAAAAAAAAGTACTGCTCACCTGCCTGGCCCAGTACGGCATGTAACCTGGCCCCACAGTTGCCCCCCTCAAATCTCGGTAAAATCTGATGGCTGGTGCCTGAGAAATTTAAGAAAACGCCCTTTCTCATAGCAGTTGGTATAGGCGTCCTCGGCGCTGATCTTCTTCTTTTCCAGTAACTCAAAAATAGCATCGTCCAGGGTCTGCATCCCGAATTTCTTACCAGTCTGCATGATCGAAGGAATCTGATAGGTCTTGCCTTCGCGGACCAGATTGCGGACGGCTGCGGTGCAGATTAGAATTTCCAGGGCCGCCACCCGTCCCTTGATGTCGACCCGCTTGAACAGTGTCTGGGAAACCACGGCGCGTAGCGCATCCGCCAGGGTGGAGCGGACCTGCCCCTGCTGGTTGGCCGGGAAAATTTCCACCACGCGATCGACCGTCTTCATGGCGTTCATGGTGTGCAGGGTGCCGAAAACCAGATGACCGGTCATGGAGGCCTCCATGGCAAGCGAGATGGTCTCCAAGTCGCGCATCTCGCCTACCAGGATAATATCGGGGTCTTCACGGAGAGCACCGCGCAGGGCGGCGGAAAAGCTTCGGGTATGCGTGCCCACTTCGCGATGGTTGATGATGCAGTTCTGGCTTTTATGGACAAACTCAATGGGATCCTCGATGGTGAGGATGTGATCCTTCCTGGTTCTGTTGCACTCGTCGAGGATAGCGGCCAGGGTGGTCGATTTTCCCGAACCGGTGGGGCCGGTGACCAGAACCAATCCCTTGGGCAGGGAAGCCAGCCGGGAAACCACTTTGGGCAGGCCGAGCTGTTCGCAGGTGAGGATATCGCTGGGAATTTCCCTAAAGACCGCGCCGATGCCGTACTTCTGCTGAAAAAAATTACATCGGTAGCGGGCCAATCCCGGGATCTCATAGCCGAAATCGAGATCGCCGGTCTCTTCAAAGATCTTGATCTTATCTTCCGGGCAGATTTCGTAGAGCATGCTCTTTAGCCCTTCGTTGTCCAAAATCTTGAATTTCACCCGCTCCATATCGCCACGAATGCGGAGAACCGGCTGTTGCCCGGACACCACATGGAGGTCGGATGCGCCTTCGTCATTCATCAACTTAAAAAATGCATCTATCTGGGCCATAGTTACTGCTCCTTATGCGTTCTTCACTGAATCGGGACACTCTATTTTGTTCACAGAATAGCAAAAATATCGGGGTATGTTTAACGATACCTCGAATTAGATAAAAAAAACAAAGGTCGCATCGATTTTCCGCCAATACAGGACCAAGCCGTTGTTAGTGGAAAACTTATGACACTCCAGCTTAGGGAAGCCTCCCTGAACAGGTTCCTGTCAAGCCACCAAACGGAAAAGAACTCGAATTCAAGAGTCAGTGAGGGTCGCAAGAGCCATTCGGGCCCGAACAGCCTGTGATGGGGTGCAGCCCTTAGCTGCGGCAACCTGTAAAAAACAACGCTCCGCCTGTTTTTTCTTCTTCCTAAGCACGCTGATCCGGCCATGGAGGAGAAGTCCCTCAACATGATTGCGCCGCAGTTGCAAACATTGCCTGACTGCGGCAAGCGCTGCGGTGTAATCGCCGACATGCAGCAACGCTCGTCCCAACCGGAACCAGTGATCCGGATTGAAATTATCGAGCGCCAGGGCCTTCCGGCAAAGCGTCAGGCCAACTTCGTCCCCCTCACCCTGCTCGACGTAGAGCAAGCCCAAAGTGCTCAGGGAGATGCTGTCTTGAGGAAAGATCCGCAAGGCACGCTGGCACGCTTTAATAGCTTCTTCCGGCTGACTGCTCTCCAAGTACGACTGACCGAGCAACCGGTACAAAAGGAATTCTTTTTCGCTTCCAGGGCAACTGCGCCAATGTTCAAAGACCGCAAGGGCCTTGGAGTGGTCGCCAAATTCGGCATAGAGTTTACCCAGCGGCAGGAGCAATTCCTGCGGCGCGGTGTTCGCCTGATCTAAAACCCGGTAGGCCCGCTCAAAACAATCCAGCGCCAGCTCCCTTCGCCCCAGCGTGTGCTGGACATAGCCGAGATTGACCAGCGCCATATAGTTGGCCGGCTCTTTTGCCAACACCTCCTGGAAGCAGATCGCTGCCTGCCGTTCCTGACCGCACTCAATCAAGGCAACGCCAAGACTGTTGATCAGATTCAGATCTCCAGGCTGCAACCGTAACCCTCGCCGATATTCATTGATCGCGGCCCGGTAGTCACCTTCCTCGAAAAAGAAGTCACCGCTGACATTCAAACTGACGTGGTCAAAAACAACCGTCGTTCCCGGCCCAAGAAAGGAACTGTGCAAGAGGGCCTTCAAACAGTTGCCGGGGATGTCACTTTTGGTAAAATCCAAACAGGGCCAAGACGAGACACCCATGGCCACAGTCTGCCTGTCTCCATAAGACTCCTGATATTTTTTTCGTAAAAAGGCCATATATTGCCCAACCTCTCCCGGATCAATCTCCGGCAAGAGGATCAGGGACAGGTTGTCCTCCTCGCCGAGATACAGGCCAATACCTCCGGAGATTTCGGTAGCAAAGTCGATTGCTGCAGCCGGTTGCTCCACTGCAGGTTGCCGGGAAATAATGATCAGGGAAAACCGGGAGAGCCCACGCCAACGCTTTTTCAAATGAGCGAGCAACCTGGTTTGCGTGAGCTGAAAAGGATGCGGGAGCCGTTCATCGATGGCGTCGATATCACAAAATCCGAAGGGGCCGCGTTTCTCAGCTATGGCCAAAGAGCGCCAGAATTTTTCAAAGATGTTCGCCGCTGACTGGCTATCGTTGCCCGATACCTGGGAAAAGCCGATCTGCACCTTGCTCAAGCCTTCCCGCTTTAACTGATGCTGCAGATAATGGGCCGTTTTCACCGCCTGCTCCCTGTCCTTGACCGGCAATAGCACACCGAACACGCCATAGCCAAACGAAAAACAATGCGTTTGGGTCAACGCATGCAGGAGGTCGGCGATTTCTCGTAATTTCTGCAAGTTACCTACTGCTGTTCGCCTGGAAAAAATCGTATTCAGGAGAAGAAAGTACCCCGCACGGGCGGACAACGGTTCCTGCAAAAAGGCCATCGCAGCGCGACGATTGTAGAGTTCCGCCTCAGGATCAACGTAGCCCCAGTGCACCAGCTCCAGCTCCTGGAGCAAGGTGTTGCGCATCTCCCGCAGCCAACTGGACGACATCTTTCGCAACAGAGCTGGGTCAATATCGCTGATCACCACGGCAACGTTCTCTCCAGAAGGAAGCTCCAAAGGGAGAACGAGTCGGTCATCAATCATTTTTGGGTCGTTGCAACAGGGTGATTCAGCTAGAGCGGAATTACTTGTGCCTATCGAATACACCCTCAGCGGTTGCAGGGAACCATCAGTATCAAAGACGGAAAAACTGACCGTGGCGGGCAAAGGAAGCAGCCGTTTCACCTCTTCAGCCAGGGGGCCGCGCAGAATATAAAAATCATTTAGAGATAACATGTGAACTATCGCTCTTGTTTCTATTGATTATCAAAGGCGTCCATCTGAGTCGGTGACCAGAGCGAACTGAAGACTTTCAACCAGGGGATCTATTTCATCATCGGCGACCGTTCGCATGTCGAGCAGGAGATGATCCTCTTCTATTCTGCCGATGACTGGAAACGGCGCTTGCCGCAACCTTTTTTCCAACAGACTGACTTTCAAGGCTGTTGGTTGCACGGTCACGGCCCAGCTCGGCACATTCTGTTCCGGCATAGCTCCGCCGCCAACCCGGGAAGAGGAGCGAATCATGGCAAAAGCACACTGTTCACTCAAAAGCCCCAGACATTTTTCGAAAAGAATACGGGCCCGTTTTTGAACGGTTTTCTCTGAGGCGGTGATCATAGCCAGAGTTGGGATCTCACGCAATGCCTGCGATTCATCAAGATACAGTCGCAACACAGACTCCAGCGCGGCCAGGGTCAGCTTGTCGATACGCAACGCCCGATTCAGTGGATTGCTCTTGATCTGATCGATATATTTTTTCTTGCCGACAATGATGCCCGCCTGGGGGCCTCCCAACAGCTTGTCGCCGCTGAAGGTGACAATATCCATGCCACTGACAACAACCTCCTGAACGGTCGGCTCCTTGGCAAGCCCAAACCTGCTTAAATCAATCAGACAACCGGAGCCAAGGTCTTCCATAACCGGAATATCGTGCGCCTTCCCAAGTTGCACCAAATCGGCGCTGGCTACTTCACTGGTAAAACCGATAATGCGGTAATTGCTGCAATGAACCCGTAGGAGCAATCCTGTTTCTTGCGTAATTGCCGCCTGGTAATCTCTATAATGGGTGCGATTAGTGGCGCCTACCTCAATAAGCCTGGCGCCGCTTCGACTCATAATGTCGGGGATACGAAAGGAACCGCCAATTTCCACAAGCTGTCCACGGGAAACAATCACTTCTTTTCCCTTGGCCATGGTTTCAAGGGCAAGCAAAACAGCTGCCGCGTTATTATTAACCACAAGTGCCGATTCGGCTCCGGTCAGCTCGCACAGCAATGAATCGACGTGCTGATAGCGAGAACCTCGTTTCCCTGTGTCCAGATTTAATTCCAGATTGGAATAGCCGCCAGCGGCTGATTTGAGCATTTCTATAGACACCGCAGGAAGGAGCGATCGGCCGAGATTGGTGTGGACGATCACCCCGGTTCCATTAATCACGCGGATAAATCGGGGCTGGTGGTAATGTTGCACAAATGCGACGAGATCACGTAGTAACGCCTGCCGGTCGGACAAAGGAACCCCCTCGTATGTGCCGGAGAGAATGGCCTGTCGCAACAAGGAGAGATATTGGCGCGTACAATATTTAATTCGGTGTAAAGGGACATTATGCAGAACACCTGAAGTGGTAAGCAAATTGATACATTCGTGAACATTGGGAATATCTTTGAGCATGTGAGTATGTTGGTCATTCATTTCTAAAATTAGTATCCCACCATGGTAGCAGAGTAAAAGGCGTCCCAAAAAATCCAGGATCACTTGCTATGCTGGCATGTTACGATAAAGCGACGCAAGAAAGCAAACAGAATAAATTTGTATAAATTCAAAATATTACACGAATAATCAATCATGCGGATGTAGAACGTAAAAAAAGCATTGACCTTTATCACCTGCTTCTGTATATTCGCGCCTCGTTGCTTCTGTTGCTGAGGAGAGCGGGGGGCAACACTTCGAACGGGTCGCAAAAAAAGTGATTGACATCGAAGGCAACAACGAGTTATAGTGCTGACTCGCAGCAAACACTGCGTGGCACCACCCTGGACTTCTGGTTCAGGGGTTTGATCTTTGAAAACTGAACAGTAAATGAGCGGGCCAAGTAGTATTTTTTGATTTGGACAAAGTCCAGTCTGTAGTGACTGGCTAGGATATTAAACTGGAGAGTTTGATCCTGGCTCAGAACGAACGCTGGCGGCGTGCTTAACACATGCAAGTCGAACGCGAAAGGGACTTCGGTCCTGAGTAAAGTGGCGCACGGGGGAGTAACGCGC
>Ga0074193_1000386_pt1 | contig 77658 bp, 53 predicted proteins | sample EPASupsiteHSE605_FD_64523 | JGI IMG/M metagenome (GOLD analysis project Ga0074193, IMG submission 64523) | Bioremediated contaminated groundwater from EPA Superfund site, New Mexico - Sample HSE6-05 | ecosystem: Environmental > Aquatic > Deep subsurface > Groundwater > Contaminated ... | reverse complement strand
CAAACCAATCAAACATCATTAAAAATAAATATTTGTTCGAGCATTTTTGCGCAGAAATCAGGATTTTGCTTGACCTCTTATGAAAAGAAAAATTGAAAAGGATAAGTGGCCTAACAATTATGTTTTGTCAAAGATATATGATAAGAAAGTAGTTTATTATTGAAATTGAACAAGTAATTGAAAGAAAGTTTTTTTAATAGTTTTATTATGCTTTAAGTATAAGTTTTTAAGTGTTGTTAATCATTCAAGCGGTCATACCCGGCTGGTAACATCCAGATCCATTTCGAACCTGGAAATTAAGCAGTCGCGGGCTTCATCAGTACTAGGCTGGGCGACTTCCTGGGAACGTGGAGTGCTGCTTTTTCTCTTTTTCTCTTTTTCTCTTTTTCTCTTTTTCGTTTCTTTTTGCATATTGCATATTACATGTAACACAATAAAAAAATACTACTCACATATTTTACTCAAGTTGTGGAATGTTACTATCAAGCTTCTGACCCAAACCAAGTTCTTTCCACTGCTCCTTGAACAAATTAATTTCTTCATCCTTGATATTAGTACGAGACTCGTGCTCTTTGACCTCCCCATCCTTGTCCTTGATACGGCAAAGTGTCATAGACTTGTCTCCAATCCTGCGAGTCTCAACTGTCTTATGATTACCACTCTCACTATCATGCTCCTCCTTGTATATGTGCTGAACACCATCATTTGTTGTGTACATAGATGTCCTAACTGAATAGAACAATGGACGGGGCTCTTCTCTCTTTTGCTCATTCTTCTCCTCACTCTTCTGCTCTGCTTTCTGTTCACTCTTCTCCTCAACATTTTGCTCACTCTTCTGCTCTGCTTTCTGTTCATTCTTTTGTTCATTCTTCTTCACATTGCGATATCTAAGAGTGGGGCGAACATCATTGAATGGATCAAGCCAGTCAATAAAATCATGATTAGCTCTGCGATCAATTGAGTCCATCCATCGTGTCATGTAGTCGAAAAGACCATGGCGGAAAGGTGTGTAGCGGCGGTAATAGATAACTGGTTCATCAAACCAATCAAACATCATTAAAAATAAATATTTGTTCGAGCATTTTTGCGCAGAAATCAGGATTTTGCTTGACCTCTTATGAAAAGAAAAATTGAAAAGGATAAGTGGCCTAACAATTATGTTTTGCCAAAGGGGTATTTTTTTTATAATCAATCTAATACTAAAATGAAACACATAGCCAAATAAAATATTGACTAAAACCAAATATGCAGATGCAAATAATTCGACAAATAAAGGAATAATTAATTTTATATTTAGAATACACTTTCTAAAATATTATTAGAATTTGCAATTTAGTAAATGAAATATCTATTCATTCCTATACATACTATCAATCGAAAAAATGAAACATAAAATAGCATCATTAATAATACCTTTTGCTAATATCAACAACAATTTGAAAACATTATAATTATTCAACTATACAATTATTTCGATTTATTCTTAACATGTAAACCATTCAAAAAAATCTATGAATGTAAATATCAGAAAAAATCGAATTCATAACGATTAATAATCATGACAGCCTCTTTTTTGAACTCTAATGAAAAGAAACAGAACGACAAAGTTTTCAAAGTGTTCATTTTGAATCGTTATGACTTTGAAGATAAGCCAATCGAAGAATATCATAATTTTCTTGAACAGAGAGAACAATTAGCATATAACTTTATACATAATCAAAACCTGGAAGAATCAGAAAAAACCCTCAGAATGTTTTCTAGAATAAATCAAGATATAATCACCTCAAGACAAGCGCAAAGATTAGAAGAACAAAAGACAGGAAACTTAAAAGTGTTTCCATTATTAGCACAAAAAACTTTCAGAAAAAGCAAAAAATCTCTTGCATCTGATATTGCCAAAATAACATATTCTGATTCACAGTTTATCAAAGATGTCAATAGTAGACGGACAACCTGGAAACCAGGAGAAGATATCCCCATAGATGTAGTAGGAGGTGCAAGTAGCGATTGGTTTTATCAGAAATGCATTCAAGAATTAAAAGACTCTATGTGGAGACCTGTTCCAAAATCTTAATAAATGATTTCAAATGCATATATCACTTTCATCAAGGAGTTTTTTGATATCATTCAATAGGCTGACATTTTGATTTACAATGGAAGCGTGAATATCATGAGATGGATTAATCTGATTTATCAATCTGGATAAATTGTTCATATAAGAATTCCATGTCTTACTCATTTCGTTAAGATGTATACTAGATTCGGGAAAAATCATTCTTCCACCATATACAAGAAATCCTTGGCTTGCTGCCAGCATTTCTTCACTTTTAACTGTTAAGGATGTGATTAAATCGGAAAAAATCTTGATATCATCATCTCTAGCAGTAACCAATACCAGTTGAACTATAAGATCGCTGAATCTGGTCAAAATATCTTGTGTTTTCCTTCTGATTACTTTAATTTTCGCCTTGATTAAACCAATTTCTTGTTCTTTTTGAATATTTGATGATTGATAATTGTCAATCAAAGAATTTTTGATCAATTTTTGTTTGATAAGGGTTTCTCGTTTAGTTTCCAATCCTTGATTTATTGATGATTGAATGGATGCTTTTTCACTGAACAATCGGAGAGGTTTATTCAGAGACATAAATTGGTTAAAAGAATCAGATTTTGGATTTTTAGCGAGTACTATTATATTCTCTTGAGAAACTTCTTCAATATTTATACGTTTCATCAGAAATGCTGGTGGATTCTCAAATCTAAATGCATACTCAATTACAAAAAGGAATTTCTCGTTCTCATTGGGGAAAATATATTGGCAATTTTCCAAAATATGGTCCACAAAAGATGGAACCAGTAAAACTTCTTTGTGCAATAGATGGAAAACAGTCGGATTCCTGTTGATGTAGAACGAAAACGGTTTATAAGTAGCGGAATACTGAGACAATACTTTATACCTTGGGATTATATTCTCATTATTCATTGTTTTACAAAAATTCTCATGAAGTCTCTCAATCAAAAAACCAATCCCAAGAAAAGAAGCAACAAAATAGTATTCAGTTGGATCAATCAGATTTTTCAGAATATCATTAAGTCCTGTCATGCTCGAGATTATTTCCATGAATATTTTCTCACTAAAGTCAGAATTAATCCGGTACTCAGATACACCAGAAATATTGTCTGAGAAATACGAACAAAAAGTTATTAAGCAATGCTTGTTGCATGATATAGCGGTAGAGTTTACATATAAAATGAAATCATTCTCTACTTGTCTAAAATAGGATGTGAGAATATCTCCTGACAACATTGAAAATAAAAGTGACATTATTTAGAAACTTTTCTCATTTTTTCCTCCCTTCTTTGTGATTCTTCCATTACTACTTTGGATTCTTCAGCATATATAGTGTTATTTTCTATAAGAAATGCTCTATCTAATCTAAATCTGCAATCAGAGTTGAGTAGCATATCTCTATCAATATCTTGTTTTGGTCTCTGTACAATGTCATTATTGATATCCCATACAATTTTATCATTCACAATAATAGATTGGCAATAATTTCCCTTGATAATTGTGCTATATGCGTATTTAGGATCGCCAATCTTTTGAATTCCTCCATATATATTTGTATGGCTGAATGAATTGATTCCTTTCTTCTTGTCTTTTTTGGGTGCAATTTTTGTTATTGCCACCAAATTATGGGTTGGATTAAATACCTTGACTTTACCTTGAACTCTGACAACTCTTTCGCCCATCAAGATGCCTCTAACACATATATCGGGAAATTCCCACTCATATTGATCACCATCATGAAATACCATTGTGAATTTTCCTTTTTGAAATACATTAACTTCAGTCATTCCACTGGAAATCACAAAATTACATTGTGCATGGCATTTCCAGGAACCATCATGAGAAAAAATTTCAAAATTTGAAACGGGAGGATGGTGAGATGTTTGTTCGCCATATATTTTTGTACCATTTTGCCATTCAGCAACATATGTTTCTCCTAACATTGGGTTCCATGGCTTTTTCGATTGCATGTATATATAGAATCCAGCTATGATTCCAATAGTAATGTTAATCAGTCTTTCATTTGGGTCGCTTGAAGCGGCAGCTTCATAAGCATACTTGTTTGATAAGAACGTAAATAGATCCGCAGTGCGCTCTAAAAAGGATCTTGGCTCACTATAGGCAACAGGAAAACTGAAATGTGTCCAATCCATTGTAAAAATCTTTTTGGTAAATTGTTTCACCATAGACCAGGACACAGATCTCTCAAAATCTTGCTCCTCTTTGCTCATTGGAAATACTCCATCGCTATTTGATTTATTTATTGCTTTTCCTCTTTCAGTAGAATAATCACATTCTCCAAAATTGATAAAGTGTGGTTGTACTCCAGTATAGGATGTATTATATATCAATAATTCACCAACATTCGCAATTAGTATGGAATCAGTACCTACTGGTGCCTGCCCTCGGCTGATCAAATTCGAAGCCATAAAAATAATGAATTGAATATAACTTTATTTCATATTCGATATTTTCAATTGATTCCTAAGAAAAAATAACCATTCTCTTCACAAAGATATGATCGGATTTTGAATAATGTAAATGATGTGAAGGAAAAAGTGCAAAACATTATTGTTTACAAAACAGGGTGTTTCTTATTTGACCACTTAAGGCATTTTAATTGAATAATCCAATCAAAATTGAGTTGAATTTTTATTTTTGATGTTATTGGTTAACCACACCAGAACTGGGATAACCTCATGGTGCAAACCCAGGAATTTTGACCTTACAAAACACTTGGAGACCGGAAAAACCTTCACTGATATGCAGACAGTTACAATAAGGATGACAACCAACCGTTCAAATAAGCCAGGTGATGATATTCTGTCAACTCCATCTATGATTTCTGCAATGGATAACTTTTCATGCGATTTAATCTCAAATATCGTCCCAAACAGATACTTTCCTGTGACAAACAGAGTTCAAGTTTTGCACAAGGCTCCTCTTCATAATGGAAAATGCTTCTTACTAAAGGCCAAAGTTATGGAAGTGGAAAAAGATGGTGCTTTGTTTAATGTTAAAGGGATAAATCCTGATAATAATACAGTTATTGGAGATGCAAAAATCCAAATCAAATTGGTTCAGAAGAGTTAAATGGCACTTTTTGTAATTTTTTGTAAACTCGACCTGGGCTAAAGATGAATAAAGAGAAGAACAAATCAAGATTTGGAAATGAGATTTTCGGGAAAGTATCTAAGCTTACAAATGAGAAATGCGACACTGTAGAAAAATGTATGAATGGTCTTGTTAAAATATCAGAAAAAAAGTCCATATTATTACTCAAGGCTCTTGATTTGGCAAACGAGCTTTGTACAATTGATTTGAATTCATTATTTGAGTGGGCTGATGCATCTATTGAAAGACTTGTTGAATCTGCTGAACAAGGGAACTGGTTTGAATCAAACAAGTCGATTCCAATTCTGTTTATTTTGTTTTCATCTTCGGGTACTCACAGAGAAACACGTTTATCAATAATATGTGATTATGTACTGTCCAAAGTACTGCCAAGTAATGAATTTGAATTATTGGATCATATTCGAATTTGCTCGCTTTTTATTAATAGAATTGCCGAAAGGCCTGATATTTATCTATCTGGAATCGTTAATTTTCTGTTAAGAGTGTTAGTTAAGCCTGATTCGCTTGCTTTCAAAGTATCCAAAGACACCACACAAACATGTCTTCGTTATATAGAGAAGCTTAAATGCCTTGAGAGTTTTAATGAATCATTTCCTGAGATTGTATCTCTCATACCTCATCGAACTGAATTCATAACACTTCATGAATCTGCTGAAATAATGAAAACTACAAGAATTTCTCATTATATGAATAAGCGAGTATTTCCATCAATGATTCAGATGCTCGAACCTCAGCTTCAGTATATATCTAAAGAAAAAACAGAGGAAGAAAAAATGAGAAAAAGACTTAGAAAAGAAAGATCTAAAACAAAACGTGAATTGCTTAAGGAATCTGAGGCAAGAAAAATCCAGAAGTATCAAGAAATGCAAGACAAAAAAGAGAAGAGGCAAAAGGCAAGAAAAGAAGGACTCTCGATTCTTGAACAAGAAAGAACATATACTCTTGATATTGCTGCTGCTCCGGCCAAAAACGAGGAAGAGGATGAGAAAGAAGCAGAAAATGTTCAAAATGAACCTGAGGAGAGTACAGATGAAAGTTCTGAATAAAACTAAATATTTACTGGGTCGATGGGAGAATTGTATCTACCGTTTTTAGTGATTCAGAAATTGCGCTATCAAACTCTTTGTAACAGAGTGATACTTCGTCATAATAATCTCTTGTGGCAATGCCAAACCCCTTAAAACATTGTTTCATTCGCCTAGACCTAAATTTATTGAATCTTTCTTTTTCTTTAATGTATTCTACAATACATGCTTTTAGATCATCTATTGCTTTTTTCATCTTATTAGAAAGAGCGACAATATTCTCTTCAAGTCTATAAGTATCTGTAACCCCACGATCTTTTTTCGCTTTCAATTCTGCTTTGGCATTTGCTAATTTTGTTGATATTGTATTTAAATCTTCTTTCGCATTTTCATAATTCTGGTTCACCCGAACTAATACAGAAAACCTTTCAATTGTGTCATTTAAATCTTCAACACTTCTTGTTTGCATCTTGGTATAGCGGCTCTGTAACTTAAATGTCCTTTCAAATGGTGTCATAACTTTTCTGATCTCTCGAGAAAACTCGGGCGCTTCATGATCAACTAAGGCGATTACACTCTCCGAAAAATCTTTTTCTTTTTCCGTGTTTCGAACAAGGAGTTCAATTTGATTCCTTCTGGACTCAATGACTTGCGATATATCATTGACAATGGGCTTCTTTGTTTGGTACGAAAATAAATTGCCTATTAGGTCCATGTAGTTTATGGTGTAAAGTTGTAAATATTTACAACCGATTATTTTTTATTTCGGGTAGAAACAGGTGGATGATCCTTATTAATCGAAGACTTGGGAAGTGTATTTTTCCTTTTCGTAGATACAGTAGCAGTGAATCCCGCTTTAGATTGGGCTGTTTTTTGCGGCTTTTGTGATGGAATTATTTCTAAATCTTCTGGGGCTTCAATGAAAACAATTCCTGGAGATGACACTCTCCTTCCAAATTCTAATCCTGGAAGAGGTGGCATCGATAATTGTCTTGGTTCTGGAATTTGAAGAGGAGGTGAAACAGGTGCTTGGTTGGTTGGTATGATTACTGCATTATTGTCATTTGGTATATCATTAAACCAAAGAGATTCGCTAGGTTGATAGCTGAAACTGTTCTTCGGGAATTCTTCAAGGGTAATGTTTCTTAGGGAAGTTGGTGCGTCAGCAAATGGATTGTCCTGTTGTTTAGCGGATGGTTTGTCTTTTCGAGCCATTCGCAAATGCTCTTCTTGTAAGTCCTTTCTGAAAGAAATCAAGCATTCCTGATCATAACAATGTGTGAAAATTGATGTAACTAAAGATGTCAAATTCCATCCAAGTGATCCTCCTTGTGGAACACTTTCGTTAATATAGTTCTTCAGATTGGTGATGAATTCTCGATGGTTGTTCGAAACAAATCCATAAAGTGTTTGAAGTGATGTGATTAATTCTGGTTTGGATATTTGAGAAAACTCTGGAGTAGAATTAATATCACCAATGCTATAATAAAACTCCAAAATTGAATTCTTTGTATGGTACTGAATTCTTTCGGACCATTTTTCGAAAAATGGGTTGTGATTCTCAGAATCAAGATGGAATGCATCAACAAGGAGAGGAACTAGTGTTTGAAGTTGCTTTGGATGATTCATCTTTGGAATAAGTTTGTTCTGTTCGGGGTTTTGAAGGAGTTTCAGCAAAAATGAATCAAAAAAGAAATACTGTAACATTTGAACTAGATACTGCTTCTTGTTAAACCTAATTGGTAGATAAGTACGAATAATATTTGCAACAAACCTTATCTGTGGTGGAATTATATCAGCACTATTCACAATATATTTCACAACAGAAAAAAAGAATTGCTCGATTTCAGCCATATGATTCTCATTATCTGGTCTGATTGAAATATAATACTTTGAATCAATATATTGTAATAATTTGGTAACAAAAGATGTAATGTAGTCTTTGCCAAATTTTTTGAATACAATCGAGATCACTTTGGAAAACAGCGAATCCTTTGATAGGAGATCCTTAATCTCAATATTCTGATCTTCAAAGATTACAGAAAAAATGTTAGTAAAAAATAAGGAAGACTTTCCAGCATATGATAAAATGTTGTACAAGAATTCAATCATTCTTTCATTTTTAAACTGAGCAATACATCTTGCGAGAGTCATATCATTTGTTGTACAAGATTCGAAAAAGGACGTAAGAATAATCTCGGGAAAACTCTCAATAGGTTGAGAAAAAAATAATGGAAATGGAACTAATGCACCATCCAAAACATTTTTCCAGTAATTTGTCATTTCGATTTCGTTGAAAGACAAGAAAAATGCTTCTTTGTGATTTTTATCTTGTATTACAATGCCATTTGGCTTGACATCAAAAGAATGAACCACACAATCAAACAGTACTTGGCAATCCTCAATTTGATATATCCTTAAAACTTTCTTTGAATCAAGAGTTGCCCAAACATTCTCCAAACTAAATTTGTCTCCTTTACACTTACCAAAAGCACTTAAAACCTTATTACTTAAAGCATTTTGGGGATTCCACAGTTTTGGGAAAAGCCCTGCAGAAAAAAATCGTAACATTTTCTCCGGATCATCGGTCATTCTAACAGACTGTATCATGATTCCAAGTATATACTTTAAATGAGGCAAATAAGTGGGCAAGATTGGAGGCCAAAACATTGACAAACTATTGCACGCTTTAATCGAAACATTTTGTTGTATAAGGTCCAAAAAATCTGAAATATGCTCTGATTTATACGAAAAAATATCATCGATTCCTACTTTATCAAAATCATCAATGAAATGGTCTAAGATTTCTGAAACCCGCTTATCTTGAGGCATATTTGGCAATTCCATCTCTTCATTTGTTATCGAGACGAAATCAGATTCGATAACTTTCATAAAATCAATTATTGGTTGTGCCAAGTCAGTCATTAATGATCCAAATCAAATATTCTGAAAAATTGGATGTAAATCTTCAGAAAACTTCTAATAAACGTTAATGTAAAGAGAATCAATTTTATATGCCCACTTTTTTACAGTTATTGTTTTTTCCATTAAATAGAATCAATAGGGAGAAATCATGTCTTCGAGTATGCCTCAAGAAGAATTTGAAGAATGAAACCAGTTAATTTCTGCAAATATTTCAATAATTTCGATTATCAAAATTTGAATATTTATTCGATTTCAATAGATCTCATTGAATTAGAATTGACACTTATGAAGGGAGTTGATTCATTTCCTGAGATCAGCTCAAAGTTGATAAAAAAGTTTGAGATTATTCGATTGTTGGGATCAGGGAGCTTTGGGAAAATATATCAGGCTAAACACAGGAGAACTGGAAAGTTAGTTGCAATAAAACATGAATCTCCTGAAATAAGTCCACCTCAACTAGAGAACGAAATGAGGATTTATAAGAAACTCACTGGTTTTCCAGGCTTTGCGGATATTTATCTTTCATTGAATGAAATATCTGGTCATTATTGTGTAATGGAACTTTTGGGCCAGAATTTACAGCAACTATATGAGATTTGTGGATTTATATTTACTTTAAAAAGTGTTTACATGATTTTTGATCAGATGATTAGGCGAATTGAGAATTTGCATTCTAAATGTTTTCTTCATCGTGATTTAAAACCAGAGAATTTTGTTATTGGGAGAAATGAACACAAAAACACAATATATCTGATTGATTTTGGACTATCCTCTATGTATTGCGATCCTCTTACATCAATACATATACCAATGAGGGAGGGTAGAGATATGGTAGGGACAATACGTTATGCATCAGTTAATTATCATAAAGGTATTGAAGGTTCTAGAAGAGATGATCTTGAATCTCTTTTTTACATTATATTGTATTTTTTGAGAGGACAATTGCCTTGGCAGGGTTTGAAACATCGAACTCGAGTCAAAAAGTCAGTTAGGATTGCCCAAATTAAAGAAAAGTTGACTATTGAAGAACTTTGTCGGGGACTTCCTCCTGTCTTTGAAGAGTATATAAAATACGTTCGATCATTAGATTTTGATGAAACTCCAGATTATCAATTTTGTTATAGCATAATAAAACGAGGTATGGACAATGAAGGATACACATTTGATGGGTGTTTTGATTGGAATAGCATTGAAGATATTGATAAGATTTTTAAAGAACAGAAAAATCCGTATTTGGAAGAAGAAGAAACAAGACAGAATATACCATCAAATAATCAGTATTATAAACTATTTATTAAAACAAATCAAAATGAAAAAATAGATTTTGATCATCATAATAAACCAGAAAAACATAATCCAATTCAGTTATCCGCAAAAACATTGCTTAAAACGCTTTCCTAATTTGTCACCTTGGGGTAGTTTTGGTTAGAGGTATATTTGAATCAGAATATCTCCTTATTGATGCTTTTGAATTGAATTTAATCAATGCGTTTGTTGGATTGAGACTAGTTTTCTTTTCTGGTGTGGGCTTTTTCAGGTTTCCGTGACTAAATCTAGATGAGAGCTTCGGTGTGGTTATTAGATTTCTTGGAATTGGAGCAATTGACCACGCTTTGGAGAAGTTATCGAGAGAAATAAACCCTGTATTTTTTCTTTCAATATAAATCTTTGACATCCCAAAACTTAACACTTCTTTTGTTCCATCCTCTTTTATATCAATAGCTGCACATCTATTTTGGGATATACCACAGTAATTGGAAGCACTGAAACAAGTAATTAGCCTTTTATCGAACAATGTACTGACTCCATTTTGAACGCATTCATGTCCCCTAATAAGGCATTCTGCTCCGCAAGATTCTAAAAACTCATTTAAAGCATTGCCTCCAAAATAATACCCATTTCCTCTTGGTGAAACTTGGAAACCAGTAATGTACTCTGATGGATCAGACCATACCATTGATAGAATGATATCTGATGAACTGCTGAATATTGGTCGACCTAATGTATTAAATGAAGATATATTCTTGATAGAAGGACCAATTCCTCCGTGAAGACAGAGAATTTTCTGATTAATCCTCGCTGAAAGGGGCAAAAAACTAAACATCTTAGTAAATGACTCCTCAACTCTGGAATCGTGATATATTGATTCTAGTTCTGAAGAAAATCCACAGCTGCGATACATATCTGGGAATTCATGATTCCCTCTTATTATGTAAACATGTTGAGGAAACAGGATCTTAAGGCCAAAAACTATTGTAGCTGTCTCGATAGAAAATTCCCCTCTATCCACAATATCTCCCAAAAATAAATACTTTTTGTTCGGAGGCCACCCAAGTTTTGCAAAAAATCTCAGCAAATCTAGAATATGCCCATGAATATCACCAAGAACAACACAGTCTTCCATTATTTCTAGCATTACTGGCTCTTCTGAAAAAATTTCTGCGGCTGTTTCGCACATTGAAATTATAATATATGAAGGGACACTCAATAATTGTAATTTTTTCCTTGATGTATCAACATCTTCAAGGCACTCTGAATCAAATGATTTATAAAAATCATATATTATCCTAAGATCATAGTCAAGTCCATGACTCCCAAGTCCCACACTATTGCTTTCTTTCATTAAAATTTCTATATTTACAAATTTGTGTTCTTTATCTAACATTGAATAAAATATATTTATTTTGTACTATATTTGAATGCTTCTCCCCATTATCAATTGGTTATACAAATCCTTCGCTTCATTACAATTCATGTCCGCAGCCAACTTAATCATTTCCAGTGCTCCTTGAGAATTCTTTGGGTTATTATGGTCATATGTTGTCCTTCCCAAATTATAATATGCTTTGGTACAATGTTTGGCAACAGCTTCGGAATATTTGAGTACTGCCATTTCCTTACTTTTTTCATAAATTATACCTTTTTCGTGTAATTCTCCAATAAGATTTAATGCATCCCCGCTTTTAATTGAACTCTCATCAAGCATGTTCTTAATCAATACTTTATCTTTGATAACCTTATTCAATAACATACGAGCATAATTATATTTAGCTTTGTAATATTTTTCAGCAGCTTGATTGAATAAATTAAAGGCGCGATCTTTTTCTTTCGCTTCAATAATTTCGGCCTTCAAATTCATTGCCTTCGGATATTTTCTTGCAACAAGCTCATCAAGAATTTTATTTGCTTCTATAATACACTTTTCGCATCCAATACCATTCATTTTGTAAAAACAGTATTGATAATCTGCTTTATCACACCCTTTTAAGCGAGCTTTTAAAGTATACTGAAATGCTGCTTCTTCATTGACTTGATAAAACTTACCCTTCATATAGAAACTACTGATTTTGAGCAATGCTATTGGATAATTTGCTCTTGCGGCTTTCAACAAAAAAGGCTCTCCTTTTTTAAACTCTCTTTTATTGTAGCACTTTTTCGAGAAACTATACATAGATTCTGGAATACCGCCTATTGCTGCGATGTATTCATATTGAGGTGATAAATCTGCATATTCTTTTTCTTGTGAATATTTCTTGAGTCGGTTTTGATCCTGAATACTAAGAATAGTTGAAGAATTCAGCAAAAGGGGGACAATCGCATTAGATAAAATCCTATCTTGATATTTTGATCGGCAGCACGATTTAATGATTTCATTTACTTTAGAATACTTTTCTTCGGGAAGTTGCAGATTATCATTTAAACCATCCAAAAAAGAGTGAGTAAATTGGTTGATTACGGGTAAATTCCCACCAAATATGAGAAACAGAATAATACCATATGAGTAAACATCTGCTCTATGGTCAAACATTTCTGCTTTTGCGATCTCTGTTGCGGTAAACAAACCTCTGCAACCATATGTTCCTTCAACCAAATCAGATGTTTCTCGAAACAAATAATAATGATAAAAATCAGAAATTCGGGGACTTTCGTCATCTCCTATCAATATATTCTGCGGTTTTATATTGCCACAAAATAAACCCTTAGAATGCAAATATACAATTGATTTTGCAATGGTAATTGCAATGTCAAATTTTTGAAAATCGCTAATATTTCGAGTTAATAAATACTTATCAAGAGAACCAAGTGGATATTCATTTACAATAAATAAAGTTCTCTTATCTATTTCCTTAATCAAGGGTTTTACCAAAAATTTACAATCAATTTGTTGGAAAAGCCGATTGAGCTCTCCATTATCTACTTTCGCCGGCTTTTGATATTCTTTAGCAAAAATAATACCTCCTGCTTTTTCCTTAAGCTTTATTGTCTTGGAAAAACAGGATTCAATACTATTCATTCTTTCCATTTCGATAAAATAAAAGCAGACGTTTAAAAAAGAAATGGATGAGGGTTTTCAAGGGACAAACATAACAGAATTTCCAGATAGATTGGAATTAGAGGATATATCCATTTTGAATTGCTCAAATAATCCCATATTATCTCTTTCCTCACTTCCCTCTATGCCCAAATTAAAAAAATTGTTATTGGAAAACACTAAAATTTCTAGTTTTGAGAAAGCAAGACCTCAACACTCTTTAGTTTCGGTATCTTTCATTGGTTCTCCAATATCCAACAATTTTTATCTTGACATTATGTGTTTGGTTGTATTTGGTCAACAATTACGATATGTAAATGGTAGCAAAATAATGGAGTCAATGATTAAATATGCTCGTGAGATCAAAAATTATGTTAAAGACTATCTTCTGGATGGATGGATAATAACCAACAATTGTCCTTTATGTGTTTCAAACCCTAAAACTAAAAAATCACTTAGCTTTCCACAAAATGAGAACTCTAATGAAGATGTTAATTATATGCTATCTGATATTAGTCCCCAAAAAGATTACTCACATACTCATTCAGCTAAGAGTGATGCGTCTTTAATGCACACCCCAATGAAAAAGGGAGTAAATGAGAACAATAATACGCCTAGGATCAAAAAAAACAATTTGAATGACAATGTTTCTCAAATATCATATTCAAAGAAGTTTCCCTTAAAAAAAATCATCTCCCAAAAAGACCAAACATCATCAGCCATCTTTCCAGTACTTGATAAAAGTATTGTGAAATCAATGGGAAATATTTATGAAAAATCAACACACTCATGTGAAGGATATCCAGAATTTGTTTGGAATAACAATATGGATGAAATGGTTACTTTGGAAATGTTGAATTCGCATGAAACCACACAAATCTCATCTCCTTGTGAGACCGTTTCAAAAGAAGAACTTTCAACTTTGGAATTCACAATATCAGAAGTTTCCCCTAAAGAAATACGCCCAATTCCATTGAAGCCCAAACATAAAAAGCCCCCTGCATTAAGCATCTCTCCTCCTCCTGCTATCACAGAAGATGGAGTAATAACATCGTTTCCTGAAAAAGAGCTTTCCAGAGCAGAGCTCTTTCAGCTCTTTTCCAAAACTCATAGAACTAAAATTTCTACACCTGATGAAGCAGAAAGATTCATACAAATGTATTACCAAAAAAGAAAAGATAGAAAAAAACTAGAACTAATTTAGTTTGGAGTTTTGTTGACTTTTTCTGGCCTGATTTCATCTAAGACTGTATATGTGCCATTGCCTACTATGACATATGGTGATCGAATAAGAGTCCTACTTTGATCTCTTATCCAATCATTATTTGATGTTGCATCATAGATTAATTTGTGAACATAAGGATTTGATGCAAGAGGTTGATGATTGAAATCATCATGGTCTCTGTATAAATCAATACACACAATGGGGGCTGGCCAATTTTTACACGCATACTCTGGTCCTTGTCGAAGGATTGTACCATCTCCGCCTTCATGCTTAATTATAGCTGGTTTTTCCCACCCATTCTTAAAGTGATAAAAAAACTCTGTGTCTACAGCTGTATTATAAATAATCATTGTTGGAACTCCTGGTGGTTTGGGATATAATCTAGAAAGATTAACAGCCTTTTTCATAATTTTGATATTATCTCCGGTAATTTTTTGTTTCTCAATCAACAAATCTGGAATCTGGCTAGCATTATATACTTCGTCATGAGGTGACTGAACAACAGCTTTATCACCAAAAACTGCCCAATTCGGAAGATGTTGATGAATCACTGGCATTGAATCAATCATTGCAGCTAAATCGTCATTCTTGAGAATTGGCAAAATTGGTAATGCTTTCTCCCAAAGGGAACCGAATGACATTCCAGAACCACCAAAAGATGGTGCTAAAAATATGGCTCGGTCAATATACTTGTCTTTCCACTCTTGATCAGCAATATTGCCTAAAAAGTATTGAAGCGTAAACCCACCGCACGAAAACCCGAAAACAATAACTTTAGTGTTATTATTAAGAATATAAGCATGCTCTATTACATATTTTAATGAATGCCAGTACTCATCAAGTCCTGCAACTGCCATTCTCCAATCAAAAGGAGCTGCAAAAAGATTTTGGTGAATAATATATCCTTTATGCTTCAAATCCTTGAGTAAACTTGCAAAAGACTCAATAAAGTGGTATCCAAATATCCCTTGGTCAACATATTTAACAGACACATCACCACCAAAATCTCTAACAAATATGGTGGTGTTTGGCCTTGATTTAAAATTCTGCATTTCTTCATCCCAATACACTTGCATAAGTTGAAACAAGCAATTAAACATTGGTGGAACGACAAACATTGGATTGACCCATAGCATTTTATTAGTGATCTTTTTTGGACAATAAAATTTCAAACTAGAATCATTTTTATATGTTACATAAAGGTTAGACCCGTATAATGGGGGAAGGAGTACCATTGGACTCAAAGAGGACGCAAAACACAGATGGTAAAACAACATTTTATATGATCGAGTCCACTTTTCATTTTTCATAAAATTATACTGTTTTCCTTTCAATATTGCATTAAACTTTTGACCTGAATTTGTCTTCGGAGGTGGCAAAGTAAGAAAACTTTGATTTGTGTCTTCACAAATATTACTTTTATTGCTTCCCATCTCTGATATCCCAAAACAACTCTCATCCACTGATGTTTCTTATATCAAGGATAAATTATCCAGAAATATACGCTTTCAAATTGATATTTAGAACCTTTTCTATATGATATGTTAGGATATGTTAAAAATTTAACATAAAAAAAGCTGCTTTTTAGCAGAGTATTTTTTCCTTCAATATATACCTTGTTCATCACATAAAAGTTCATTCCATTCTTTGCTCCATAGATGGACTCGTCCTGTTACTAACGATAATTCAATTTTCCAAGAATTCTTTCAAAAGGCATATTTTTAGTTGTTTTTGATGAGTCTTTTCACCAAAACTAGATTATGTGTCATTATATTATCAGCTATACTGTTTCTTATGATTTATCTTGAAAAGTCAACATATAGCGGCAATATAGGATGTTTTTCCATTAATGAAGTAGTATCTTCTATGTTTTTATGTGTTTTTGTTGATCAATCGAGTACAGATATGAGAAAAGGAGTTGATTTGCCATGTATTGTTTTGGGTGGACGCTACGGATGTTTAAGTGAAAGTATTGTTCAAGGAAGGTCTTATTATCAGATGAATATAGATATTTCAGACTGTTTTTTCTCGAGGTGTTCCGTTTATTCTGGGGATGGCGGGGTTATTTATGTTTCAGGTGGTTCTTACTCCATGATTGTGAATAGTTCTATGTTCTACAACTGTATGGCCACTAACTATGGTGCAATCTACTACTATTCTGCTAATTCGATTATTAAGATGATATGTGCTAATAGTTGCTCATGTGTTTCAAATAACCAGTGTAATTTTGCTCATATTGAAGTATCTCAAGTGAACGAAATGGAATATCTTTCAATATCAAATTGTTCCCACGCTACAACCGCAAGTGTCACATTCTTTCATTGATCATTCATCATCTTCATTCTCTACTATAGCAGCAGTATCAACAGTTACAAACAATTCCTTTACAAATAGAATGACTTATCAAATTCGGTTTTTTAATTCCTACCATTGTATTGCTGATAATCTGTTGCCAACACCTCTGAGTACAGTCGAACAAACTCCGTTAGATTCTCCACAACCAACATTAGAAATGACAAAAATCAACACTCCGCACAATACACCATATCGATCATATGGTGAAATAAGCTCTCATCAGTCTCTCTTCCCAGAGCATACTCCTCATCAATCTCTATTCCCAGAGCATACTCCTCATCAATCTCTATTCCCTGAGCATACTCCTCATCAATCTCTATTCCCAGAGCATACTCCTCATCAAACTCTATTCCCTGAGCATACTCCTCATCAAACTCTATTGTTTATGCCTACTCCATATCATACTCATCATCCAGAAAGAACAAACCAAAGATCATTTCCTCAAGATTATGTTGAGAGAACCCCATCAATTTCCAATGACCAGTCAAACAATAGCATTAGTGAAAACAAATCAAATATTTTGTTCATGTATTCAACTGTAGGTTTGTTGATGATCATTATTATTCTCATATCCTACTATATTGGAAGTCAAAAATATAATATGAATAGATCCTCTTCTTCACTAGAAATGGGAAACAATAGAGATGAAAATACCAAGAAAGAGAATAATAATGATAATGAATGTTACAGAGATCAGAAGAGAAATAATCAAGAAGAGAAAATATCCAGTCCATATGTATTCTGATTTCAATAAATGAATATTTAGTCTTTTATGATGTGTGGAATTTTGATTGATAGTGTTATTGTTAGGAAAACGAATTCATTATATATATATATATATGATGATAATGATATCAATTGAATATCAGTATTCCTGGTTTCTACAATTTTCTTGAGAAGTCTTTTTTAAAATGTTCAACAAAACTAATAAACCCAATGTTAATATATTTTCCGGACATCTTATAACAATTTCGCACTGTTCTTTCTCATATAACTTATTAATATTAAGTTAATATCACATGGAATTATAAACATTTTTCAATCTTGATTGTTTTTTTTATGAATGGTCGTAAATAATTTTGAGAGAATTCTAAATGTTTGAAATTGATGAGCAGATCGCATATGAAAATATGATTTTTGAAGATGTTTTGTTGAATGTAGTAATAAATGAAACCAGTATTAAGTGGATTTCTGATATAATAATTAATGCAATATCATTGAAACCATTTCGTCTTGAATATTTTGTTCAAATATGCAGAGATTTTTGTATTTCTAAGGAGTTTAAAGACTATTTTCTGCCGTTTGCTGCTCAATTTAAACCTGTTATTGTTCATAGATTATTCGAATTTGGGGTTTATAATATCAATGATGTAATTGAACAGTTGAATTCTTTTCAAAACTATTTTTTAGCACTTTATTTCATCCCCTTTATTCCGAATTTGGAACAATTAACCGAATCTTATGTTATTCCTTGTCTGGCTCATTATCCTGGGCTTCCTGAGCTTCCTGAGCTAGTTCAATATGGTTTTGCCAGATCTTCAATAGAATACTATATGAAATATGATGATATTGATAATTTTGTTGTGTTATATAGCCATTCTAGATTTAATTCCTCAACTACTACAACATGGAGCCTTTTTGAATGGGCTAATAGGCCGAAATCAGATGATTTCTTATCTTTTTCTGCTCATTTTGGATCTATTAAAGCTTTCAAGTTCTTATTAATGCAAGGTTTTCAAATAGATTACATTACTGCTCAGCATTCTGTCAATGGTGGATCATTGGAAATACTTAGATTGTGTTTCGATTATATTCAAGACAGTTCAATATTTATGCTTACAGCAACTGAATGTAACAATCTCGAAATTTTAAGTTTTTTATTGGAGAATGGAGCAAAACTTGATTTTAGTGATACGCGTTTTAAACTACTTTATATAGATACACTCCACTTATATGCTCATCTATGAGGGGTTACCTGAGGATTGTTGATTATTTAGTGAGAAACAAAGCTGATGTGAATCAAAAAAGCCATAGAAAATTTACTCCTCTTCATTTTGCTGCTGAGAATGGACATATTAATATTGTTAAATATCTTGTATTGAATAATGCAGATCCCAAAGCTAAAGACGAAGATATGGGATTTTATTTTCCTATAATTCACCAAAGTTTTATGCGAATCAGAACTGTCACTATGATGTTGTTGACTATCTGGAAGCTTATGACCCTGGTTAGTTGTAAAGATTTACAGTGTAAAGTTGTGTAAAGATTCCCAAATAATGAAAAATCCCCAACATCATCTGTACAATGACATGAAACCACCTAATCGTAAAGTGGGGAGGATAAAAGCATTTATAAAGCTTCGAAATTCATTTATGCAGGAAATAAATAATTTAATAAAAGAAACTGATTTTATGAAGACTGTTACCACGCCTTCAAAGAAACTTATTCAAGAAAAAAGCCAGATGGAAGAAAATGAATATCAAAAGTTTCTTATGAAGAAAACCCAATCATTTACTCCGAAAAGACCACTCAAACCTGTTAAACAGTTGAAAAGAACCATCATGTTAACCCTAGATAGATCTGTTCCACCGGCCAATTTCACACCTCCAGCTGCTAATATTACAAATAGATCGTCAATTGCTTCGGATTTGAAATTGGCAGCCCTTGAAAATAAGATTAATGATTCGATTCCAAAGTTTTCTTTTTCGTCAACACATGGCGATCAACTATTTGACACTATTTCTGAAGGTGTTTTAGATGAGAAAGAAATGAGAATATTTAGTGACTCTGAAGATATTATTGTTAATTCTATTAAGCCAATTGAAGAAATGGAGACTGGTAATAATCGAATAAGCCCCTATAATCAAATAGGAAATCAGAACAAAATATTGGATGATTTGAAATCTTATAGTGATTTTGAAGAGGATGTGGTTGGATTTTTTGATGAAAATCAAATAGAATCAGAGGACCAAAAAAAAGATGATATTATTAAAATCAAAAATGATGGGGGTATAGTGAATGAATCACTATTTAGAAATGAAGAAGAGATCATAATTAAAGATAATGTTAATGATTTGTTCAAGAGAGAATTAGATGATGAATTTAGAATGAAAACTGAAGTAGTTTTTTTTAATCGAAACTACAGTAATGAAGTAGGGAATAGTTATCCTAATGGCGAAGGAAATGAAAAAAACTTATTAATCCAAAATGAAGATGTATCTACCAATGAATATGCTGGGGAGGATAAAACAAAAGAATATTATGCTAGTGGGACAGAACAAAGTGTTGATAATGAAGAAGAGGATGAATTGATTATGGAAACCGAGGAAGAGAATTTAAATGAAAATAGCAATAGTGGAGAAGAAAATTTTGCATGTAATGGAGAAGAAGAATCGATAATGGAAGCTGAAGAAGAATATTGGAATGAAAAAGATGATGAAAAGAATGACATATGCCAAATAGAAGAAGTGGCAACCAATAAAAATGGGGAGGAGAAAAAAAATCATGATGATGATGATTATTGTGAGCCAGAAATGTGTGTTTACAATAAAGATGAGGAAGAATCAATTTTAGAAACTGAGCAAAAGAGTTTAGATGAAGAAAATATTTGTGAAACCGATAATGCCTCAAAGCCCCAGGTTAGTGAAATGGATAAAAATCAAGACCATCATGTTGAAAGTAATATGATAGCTAGAAAAAATGATAATTCTGACGAGGAAAGTTTTGTTTTTCCAGTGAAAGAACAATCAGTGATGGATGGAAATATTTCTAATATGGGTTTTGCTGATGAGTTTTTGATTCAAAGGCAGGAGAATTCTCTATTTGGTCTTAGCATTGAAAAAATTGATAAAAAGGATAATCCCGAGGAAGAAGAAGATATTATCAATGAAGTTAATTTCGAAAAGGTGGTAATGGAAGAAAACTCTGTAGGATGCGATGAGGAATTTGAAGAAATTGGTGAGCTCAATCTTGATCAACATATTAAAATAGAACATATTATTGTTGATCCAAAACCAAATTCCAGTTCTAGTACTTCTTATTCGAGTACTGATTCAAGTGATGATAGTGATAAGCTTATTGAACAAGTACTCCTTGGAAAGTCAACGAAGAATGATCAATTGTCATCCTCTGATTTTTCTCTTGAAGCATCAAATCCACACAATTTCCATGACTCATCTAATGGAGGTTTACTTCCATTTGAAGAGCATAACCAAATTCCTCTCGATCCTGCAAAGGAGGTTGAGAATCATAATGACATAGAAACAAATGTTGAAATACCGACCGGTGAACAGGCCCTAGAGAGTATTACCTCTGTTTTAAGGAATTCTACATCATCTGATGAGTTTATTGTTGATCCACATGCAAAAATAAGTAGTAATGATGATGATTCACCATATGAAGTTGAAACCATAGTTGAAACGATAAAACAAAGGAAAAAAGGGAAGGCTTGATGTTAAAATTTATAGTAAAATGCATTTATTTAACATATTAGTTAAAAAGTTTGCTCTTCTTAACATCTTCAATTAAATCATCCTGCTGCAGCGGATCCTTAATGCCTTGTGTGAAAAACAAAGGAGGAATCAAACTATTCGAAACCAAATTGTGAGCATGATCGTTATTATCAATATTATCTTCTGTTTGTTGGCCACAAGAGCAAAAATCAGAATAAAAACAATAAATAAGAAGCCCAATACCCGCCAAAACCAAAATCGAAATTAAAAACAATGTAGTAAACTCTTCTGCGCTCATCCCGCTATCTAAAAAACTCATCACTGTATATTTATTCGAACTTAAACTGGTTAAAATCGAAATCTTCTAATGAGTCAAGCATCAGTGTTGGTGTAGCACCGAGTTTATCGAGTACTTGTTGGAATGGATACTCTTTGTTTGGAACCATAACTACGGCCATACCAGCAGACACGGCTGCTTTCACACCAGCAGGTGCGTCCTCAAAAACAAGTGTATTTTGAGGATCAATATCCCCAAGCTTGCTAAGCGACTTTAAAAAGATTTCAGGATTTGGCTTTCCGTTTTTAACCTCGTTTCCGCAGGTTTTGGCTTTGAACAGAGCAAAAAGTCCCTGGTGATTAATTGTCTTGGCCTTCAGATTCTCTGTGTTGCTTCCTGTTGCAATTGCCATTGGCATTCCCATAGAATCTAATTTGTTAACAAGAGCGGCGGCTCCTGGCATTAATGGTGCTTCTGGTAACAAAACATTCAAATGCTTATCAAATTCAGCCATAAATGGAAGAGGCTCGCCCTTGATTCCATATCTTTCCATAATAATTTTCCCACAATCGTATGGAGTAGTACCCATAATTCTCAAATGCGTTTCAATATCCATTTCATGACCAGTAACGTCTTTCATGGCCCTTAGGAATATTCCCTCTGAATCAAGCAACAATCCATCAACATCAAATATCACTGCTCTAATAGGATGGGGCCACATTAAAAATAAATAATAGAATTCTTCATTGTCCCAAAATACAATTTTTTTACATGATAAGGCTCATACCCAGAGACTCTACTCTTGAGTAGTCTGAGAAATCCATTGATGTAACCAGCCACCCTATCATCCAGTCTATCAAATCTTGGGTGAAACAGATAATCAGATACATTGGCTCTCTTACAAAAACTAGTATTTTAGAAACTTCTTTGTTGTGTATTTTGGTATAAATGAGTCCAATATCAACAACAGTGGCTCCAATTAGGAATAAAATAGCGAAAAATAGAAACAATGTTGCCTGTATCACATTCTTATGCCTCTCGCCGGACATATCATTATTGTCAATCTCTTTCAGGAATATCCATGCTGGTATGTCGATAAGGCACAGCACCACTCCAAAGAAAAATAGTTCATATAATGTCGCAAATAGGCATCGAGCACCTGTGGCTCCATTAATTCCAGAATAAATCATCCCAATTTGCAGAACTGACATAGACAAAACAATTGGAAGCGTTATATTAAGCCAATATATCTTAATAAACGACTGTTCCCGATTCAAAAAACAAGCAAAATCTTGTAACGACAAAACCAAGAACATAATTGCGAAGTCAGCAAAAATGTATGCTATGTTTGGTGCTGCAATGGAGATTATTCCATCGGCAAATGTCCAGAAAAACTTTAGGTAAGGAATTGGCATGATAATTGAACGAAGCAGAAAAATTATTCGAAAACAGAACCTACTTGGATATTCCGATATCGTCTTTTTCCTGGATGGTATTATTGTCACTATTAGCCTCCACAAAGAATAAACTATAAGAATACCAATGATAACAATAGGAATATCGATGCTCATAAATAAAACTGTGGAACAATAACACAGTTCTTATATTAGAGACTTTGATTAGTAATCCAAAATTTGTCTTGCAATGGATGAATCTATTTTAAGTTCTATAGCTAATGCTGAAGTGTCTATTGGATTACTGAATTATGCTATTGAAAAACTAAAACCTATACCTGAAAGAAATAATTTGCAAGAATTGATTAATCAGATGAAACTGAATCAATATTCTCAATGGTGTAAGAAAGATTCAGTTTGTGCCCCAATCAGGCAAATATTGTCTCTTTTGAGTGGTAAAGAACAGATAGATAGGGACTTTGATAGAGAAATTGAACTAATACTTAAAGATTTGAAATCCATCCGAACAATGTTGCACGAATCGAATGAGCCCTTAGATAAAACCTTAGATGAACAATTTTCTACTATTATTAGAGCTTATGAATCTAAAATTCATATAACTAGTTTTTTGAATGAGAAACCTGGTGAAATCCTATCCAAGATTAATGAGTATGGTTTTATTGATGATTCAATGATTGAAAAAACCATAAATGATCAAAATAGCTTTTATTATAAAGAAATGGGGAGGATTGCTGAAGTTAGTAGAGCCTATGACACCACAATGCCAAATGAATGTTTGTATGTTTCTTTGAATGAGATGAAAATACATTCTAAATTAAATCATAAACTGATTGCCCCGTTCTGGGGGGTTGTAAAAGAAGGCCAATTTATTAAAATTATTATCCCCCATAATAATAATCTCAAACAAGAGAAAGATATCGATAATGATGTTATTTGTTATGGTGTTGCTTGTGCAATGTCCTATTTGCATAGTGAGGGGATTATTCATGGCAATTTGTCTTCAAATTGCATAAAAATTGAGAAAGGATATCCAATTATTTATGACTTTTCATACTCTATTGATACTCATGATAAATCCGAAATATATTTGATTAAAACCAAAATGGATGTATTATCAAAAGAAGAAACAAAAGGAGAGAGGCCTACAATGAAATCTGATGTATATGCTTATGGGAGATTATTAATAGATTTGTTTACCGGTAATAGTCTTGAAGAAAACATTGATTCAAAAAATATTAACGATATTTATAGGGGTATTATTGAAAATTGTATTGACATAGATCCATCAAAAAGGTTGAGCTTCCCAGCTATTGTTAAGAAATTATATAAATCTTCAATTTCTGAGTTCCATTCAGAATTGATTAAATCAGAAATGGCCAAGTTATCTCTTTATGACATAACTAACCCATTAGAAGATTTTCAAACTGTGATTGATTGTTTAGGATCCAAAGATGGTAAATGTGTACAAAAGTCATTATTTTTTTTAAGTGAAGTAATACATAAGAATAACATCCCACCTGAATTGAATGAAAATTGTAAGAAATCATTCTCTGTAATAAAAAGAATCATAGAAGGGAAAATTAATCCCGAGGTCAAAATATCTATCCTTAAATTTTTAGCAAATGAAAATGATTTAATTACTGAGTTTATATCTGGCTTTGAAGGAATATCAAATATTCTACTATCATGGTTTCTGGATAACAATAAGGATTGGAACAACGATTTGTTTTTAACACCTTTTTCAATAGTTTTAAAGAATGATCGAAAGCCTGTGGTACTAAACAAAGATGAATTGTTTATGTTATCATCACAACTTTTGTCCAATGATAACTCTTTGAATAATGCTATTGGTTTGTTTAATATAATTATTGACCGTTTGTGCTATGACCATGAGATATCATTAATTGGTATCGTTGATGGCATTATTCAGACTGGTCTTCTTACTAAGCATAACAATAAATTGGGGAATATTCTTGAGTTTATGAATCGAATGAATAGATTTGATATAATTAATATCGAAATGAGAAATCTCAACGTTATTGATTTAATGATTTCATTGATTTCAAAATGTTCTGAAGAAAAAGTATTAAAGTTTGGGTTTAGTATATTAGGAAATTTGATTAATGAGTGGAAAATTACCTCTCATTTTACCCATGAGTATATGATTTATATTGAACAAGTTGTATCCAAAAGAACAATAATATCACAAGAATCCCTCGATTTTCTTGATAAATTGATCAAAATTGAAAGCAATATTGTGGTCTTATCAACAAAAAAGTCATTTACTGAGTATTTCAGTACTTTGTTGAATTCTAATGATGTTTCTTTAGTTTTAAGAACACTTAAAATTCTCTTCTTTGTAGTAAAATGCCCCAAATGCTCATCAGAATTAGCAAATGGATTAGTTCAGCCTCTCCAAGAAAAGCTTCATGAAGCTTCTCAGGTATCATTACTATCGGCTTCATGTTTAATTCCAATAATTAAAATGGTTGAATCTGATCTCTATGATTATGATGTTTTTGAAAAGTATCATGATCTAGCTATTTGTAAACAAGCTGAGTATCAAATATCAGTACTGAGACTTTTTGGTGCGTTTTCAATGAGAAATATCGAAATGTTCAAGATTTTTCATGTTCTAAAAATCTCAAGTGTTCCCAATCTGCTTCATTCTCCTAATAGCATAGTAATTGATATATGTTTGAAGGCATTGGTATCTTTTTCTGCAAATTATACATATGATAATCAGTTTCATGGCTTTATTAAAGATTTGGTGTTGTTTATGCCAATTGAGCGTTATTGTCTCGATGTTATTTCAATTTTTGTAAATATTTCCTCTTTTCCATCTGGTGCAATTGAATGTGCTCAACATATGGTTAGGATTATTGAATTACTGTCTTCAACAAATAAGTCTGTGGTATTTCGAGCACTCATTGCATTATACCGAACATCTTGTACATTCGAGGCTATTGAATTCATATCTGATGAATCCTTGTGTAGACTTAATCAATTATATAACCTCATCCAAACAACATGGGCGAACTATGTTTTTGATATAATTGACAATCTTTTAGCGAATGAAAAAGGGAAAGAATACATGATAAATTCTTCATTAAGGGAAACTATTGTTAGTGAAATATCTGAAATGCCAAAGAATTCTGAGACCTATCCGAAACTTCTAAGGATTTACTCTGTATTATCATCTTGAAACCAACTTTGAGATTAAAAAACATGATGTTTAATAAATTATAATTAAAAAAGAGATTGTTCTATTCATTATTTTCAAAAGCTTCAATTGCTAATTTGGCTTTAGCCTTGGCAATACTGAACTGTTTATTCAAATATTGTAATTCTGTATCATACTGATTCAATAATTTTTTTTGTTCACTTAATCTTTGGTGAGCTTTCAAAACATGCTCATTTGCGGACTGAATTTGGTTCTTCAGATCAATATTTTCTCTCAGATTATCTAGGTTTCTGCTTAATGTAATATCGGATTTAGCATTCTCGATCTCATTCAATATAAGTGTGATATCTTCATTCAATATATTATTCTTATTTTTAAAAATACCTATCTCTTCTCGAGTTCTTGATGCGATATTCTGAGAGAATAAAAGCTTTTGTTTGATCTTAGAAATCGATTTTTTATAATGCTCAATAGTATCATTTTCAAAAGCATCATACTTACTTTTAATTAGCTTTTCTGTTTGGTACTTAGTAACTGTTAATAGAGACTCATTTGTGTCTTTGGTATGAAAAAATGATACTTGTAAAGATGCAATTTCATCCCTATATTTAGAAGATAATGATTTCAAAATATTGGTAACTCTTTGAAGCTCACTGTCTGATTGGTCAAGCATCTGGTTCTTTTGATTAATACTCTCTCTTTGCTGATAAATCAATGTGTTAGCTTCTGTTATTTCATTTATTTTGGATTCCAATACAGTATCCAGATGAGCTTTAATCCGGATTTGTTCATGAATCTTCCCCATTAGAACTGATTGGGATTCGAATTCATTTTTTTCTTGGCATAGAGACGAATTTGATATATCATAGCATCTTTCATACCATTTAGAAATAAATTTCCTTAAACAATCAACTCTGTTAACATTATCAGCGAATTTTTTTGAGCAATCAATAAAGCTATTTCTATTGGAATCCAATAATTGTAATTTTTCTTTCATTATTATTGAAAGATCAAACTTCTTGGTAATAATCTCGTTGATTTGAGATTGATATTGTGATAACTGAGACTTTTCGACTGCGATCATTTTTTTCCATGTATAAAACTCTTTGCTAACTCGAATTTTCCTAATTATATAGTCCAATGCCTTTGACAAAGATCCGGTTTCAAAATTCGACAAATCAAGGCAACAATCCCGAGATAATTCCTTAGATAACTTTTGTGCTATTTTTTCTTTAGGCTCAAGTAAAGCATATTGATCCAATAAAAAAGACTCTGTTGCATAATGAGCACTTATCATGTTTCCTTAACGTCTTTAAATCTGTTGTTAAATAATACAGGTTTTCTCATTAATACTATAAGTAATTACTTAAATGTTTTACTTAGAATAAACACATATTCCCACTCACCAATTTCTCGCTTACACGAATCATCACTTCAAAACATTTATATTAAGTGACAATGTATTGGTATATAATACAAGAAAGAATTCAGAAAACATATGGTTAAGTGAAAGAATCATTATAAAAAGCATTCTTCTGATCAAAGACCTTTTCATCTCTCAATGAATGTTTTTTTACTCATCAAGCTCCAACATTGCATGATTTAATAACAATATTAATGATGATAGATAGAATAACAGGAGAATACATGAACAATCAATTAAATTTGTTTGTTATAATTAAGTCTCTTGAGCACTGTTCACAGATGTAAGTTTCAAAGTCATTGTTTTTGTGAAAGAATTATTGATTCTAGTTGTGTTGACTACATTGTGATTTATGAATGTATTCGCAATCTCTAGAGAACCATAATAATCCATGAACATTATATTCTAATGAACTTGAAATAATCAATCCTCATTGGAATATCTGCAATAGATTTGATGAATTTTGTGTTTGTGCCAATGAGAAAATGTATTTCTCACATTGATGAATTTGTTGTATCGGATCAAGCTGTTGAGTAAAAATGAATAAATCTAGAAACAGGTTTCGCTGGTTTCCCTATTTATTATCTCAGTATTTGTGGCTTGTTATTGTTGCTTCTGCTGGTTATTTATTTATATCCAAACAATATACTCGAGTTACTGGATCTTTTTCAAGTCGGAATGTGAGTGCCATTAATGCATCAGAAGATCCATTGATTTTTGTGCACCTTACTGATGTACATGTAAATCATGTTGTTGGAGAAAACGCGGAGAACTTTAAAAAGGCAATTAGTTATATTAATAAGATTATGCCAGATATTACTTTTGTAACAGGAGACTTAGTCGATAATTTTCCATATAAAGACTTTCCTAAATATGGAAGCCAACAAATTGAAGATTGGAAGATTTATTGGTCCATGATCTCAAATTTCTCTCGTGATCAATTTGTAGATATACCTGGAAACCACGATGAGTTCGGTCTTTTTGAATTTCTTTCATCATCGCATCATTATATTAATGGGAAAAATATTTCTTACGATGATTTCTCTGTATCAAAGAGGGTTATGAAACTCAGCAGTTCCTCCCTGCATTTTATTTATCTAAATCCATATATTTATCCCTCAGCTCATCCCCCATTTGTATTTTGGCCTCGAATTGATACCCATTTTCTTGATCTTGTTGAAAAGCAGCTTGAAAATGTTAAAGATAATGACGAAGTAGTCTTTTTCTGTCACTATCCTCTAAATTTGTATTTTAATTTTGCGAAGTCATCGAATAAAAGATCCATAAATGATATTATTGGGAATGGAAAGTTCGGTTATTATTATTTATCTGGTCATTTGCATCCAAAGCGCTATGTCATCCAGCACCATGAAAAATCTCTTGAGATTGTTGGTTCAGATCTTAAGGAACACCACAAATTTGGAGTTTTTTCGTTTGATAATGGAAGATTTGTGTATCATTCTGTAAATGCAACAAAGCCAGGAAAATTCTTCATCACAAACCCAATCCCGACTGATCAGCTAACCCCAAGGCAGATGTTTGGAAGTAAGGATTCTGTTCTTCGTGTTAGAGCATATACAAATAGTTCTCCTAATATCACAGTGTCTGGTTCTATTGATGGAAAGCTTGATTGTCGTCCAGCTAAAACAACAGGATTTGTATGCTCTTTGCCTTATCATGTCGAAGAAAATGAGGCTCGTGTGTCTTTCCATGGTGATATGGAGAATAATGAAATTAACTTCATTACCACTATTCAATCAAAGCAATATATTGAAACATTATATGATTCATCTGTAATATGGCCATACTCATTTGTAATGATTATCGTATGGATTCTAGTTATGTACATTGTCATTCCTACCCCTGCTCCAAAATTCATGCTTCACTACGATTTATGGATTTCTGGTCAAATTACTGACCATCATTGGTGGCAATCAATCCTATTTGGATTCATATTTGTCAAACACCGAATTTCCAAACTTCCAATGTGGATTAGAATTGTTTTGTTATCATTAGCAATATGGCCTGTTTTCTTACCAATAGTGTTCATAGAAATTGAAGGTCATATAGGCTACATATTCTCATATGGCTATATCAATGGTGGAAAGATAATATACGCTCTTTGGGGACAAGTTCATATGCTTTTGTATTTGTTAATTGTTCTGATTCCAGCAATCCTTGTTGCCTCTGGGCTTTCCATTTCAAATCCTTTCAAGTATGCTGTGATATTTGATATCTTCGTTTATCTTGCTTCATTTTTAGGTTTGAAAATGTTCATTAAAAGATATCTCTTTGAGGCAACTGGTTTTACATGTGCACCTCTTAGTCCATGCTTCGTATTCTTCCCTGTTTCTCTTCTGATATCCATCTTCTCATGGAGAATGTGGTGTTCAACAGCTCCTCAGTCCATTTTGTCTATACCCACAGACGGATTGCTAGGCGAGTCAGTGAATTAAAAGACCCTTTTTCAGGTTTGAAATTTACATTAGCCGTATTTTTTGAAAAGGTTACAAATCTTTCAGAAAAACAATGAACCGAAGCGACAGCAAACCAGCCCTTGATGAGATGCTATCATTAAAAGAGTCTGGTAAAGACTTATCAGAGTATACATCGCAAATGACTCGCGAAAGAAATTCTCGCACCCTATCTTTGAGGAGAATGAATAGACCCACGATTTCTGGGACATTAGGTTTGAATTTATCTGGAATTAGTGCTAAAAAGAGCCATAAGCTTGATTTACCGCCAAAAAATGCTGTTTCTACAGAAGAATCAATAGTGGCTTTTCAGTCTAATAACCCAACTATAGTTATTGATTATTGTCGAAAAATTGTTACTGCTGGATCTGAATCTCGGATGAATATATCTGGATTATTGAAGGATGAAGATTTTATTAAAGAAACCGTACATCTATTATCAAATGAGTTTCCAAACAGCGTAATCATTGGTGTTTTAGAATTAATATCTTATTTGTTCCCGCTATCTGGAGATAAGAAGAACATTTATATTGATGAAGATTTGTGCTTTTCATTTTATAACTTTTTAGGCTCTGATGATATCGATGTTGTTAAAGCCACAATGCACTTAATAGGTACCATAAGTTCTTCCAGTACTTATGCTCGAGATTCTATACTGAATTTTGAGTTTTACGAGAACCTATGTACAATAGCTTCATCATCAAATGACGAAAGTGTTGTTTCTCTTGCATGTGAATCGTTAAGACTGGTTTTTTCTCAAGGAGATGAAATAGACTACCAAATATTATCTAATGCAGTTTCGATGCTAGTTCCTCTTCTTGATCTAGGAATAGTGTCTGCAGTACAATCTATTATTGCAGCAATGACCGAAATGTCATGCAAAATGACGACACTGGTCATTACTTTTGGCTCTCTTGGAATTTTTCCAAGAGCAGTTCAGTTTTTATCTGTGCCTGAATTAGTTGGAGTAACTTTGAAATTGGTTGGTAACCTGAGCAATGGTCAGCCTTCTCATGTTAAGTCAATGATTGATTGTGGATTATTTGAGATATTGATTGAGTTAATTCATACCGATTACTCAGCAGATGTTTTTTGGATACTATCTAACCTAATTGAGTCAATCGGTTCTATAGTGATTCCCCGCTTCGATGTTCAATTTATAAGTGAGGTTATTAATATTTTCAATCAAAACTCCACTGAAGTTAAGAAAGAATCATCATTCTTTTTGTCAACACTAATACTTTTCCTTGAGGTTGATTCTATACACTCATTAGTTTCAATAGAAATAATCGATATTTTAGTAGAAATGATTGGATGTGGTCATAACATGGTTATTATTAGATGTATTGATTCAATTGTTAGAATAATTCATCTTCTCCAAATTGAGAGCCAACTTGACGATTTCATATCGATGATTGATCAAACTGATCTTGAGAAAAGATTGAAAGAATTGCTATATGGAGAGAAAAATGTAATCAGTGATAGAGCAGAGTATCTTTTGTCCATTATTGAGTAATAAATTGTGAAATATACGATATTTTTGTAAAGTAAATCGTTATGAGTCCTCCAAAAAAACTAATTAATACTCGAGTCGAGAAAAAAGAAGCGAAAGAAGGAAAAGGAAAAAAAGAAGAAGTACTTGATGCTCCCAAACTAATATTGACGCCAGGCTCAGGATGGACCTCAGATAATTTTCTGTATATGAAAACTTCTCAAAATGAGCAGATAATTGATGACACATATGCAATTTTTGGTATTCCTATAGAATATAAGTACGATACAAAAAAGATAGCTTACCATATTTTTGTTGAGTATCATGTGAGTTCATTCCAGTTTGCACAGCAGTTCCAAGATGTATCGAGGGCTATGAATGTGTTAGCAATATTGAGTGACTATATCTCGCTCGTTCCTGCTTTTGCTAATTCCAAAGAAGCATTTTCTGAGTGGATCCAAAAAGCAACAGAGCAAATCAGGTCATTAGAATTTACTGCTAACGAATCTCAAGCAGTAATTTCCTATCTAAATAAGAGCATTAAAACAAACTCCCATATTATGAATTTCATCTTCACAAAAGAATCAATTCAAGAGCTCGAAAAGGAAGGACTTAGACTCTTTAGAACCTCATTTAACGATCCAAATGATAGCCAAGAGTCGAGAGACGCACTTGCATTCCAAAAACAATCTGAATTTGAAGCTCAGCAACTACTGATCGCCCAAGCCATGAAAGAAAAAAAAGAAGCTGAAGAAAAGCAAAAACAAGCAGAGCTTGCTGCAGCAATTGAACAAGCAATAATTGAAAATTTCTCAAGAATTCAAAATCAAATCGATTTACGAAACGAACAGATAATGAGCCATATACTATCCTTGGAAGAAAAGATCGATGGGCCCCAAAAAGGCAAGAAATAAATCAGTAAAAATGTAGTTCGAAAAAAGAAAAAAGTACAGCCTTGGAGGGAGTCGAACCCTCAGTCTCCTCCTTAGAAGGGAGGCGCATTATCCATTGTGCTACAAGGCTTGGACATTTGTTTCAATTGAATTTATTTTTAAATGTAACTATTATCAAAAACATGAGTGACCATCTTCTTCATATGTATCCATATGCATTAAAAACCAAAACTTGAAATAAATTCTTACAGCTCATTATAATCAATTCTTGTTCCTAAACATAACCCTTATTGTTTAACGTTTATGAGTTATTGTCAGAAAGTTGCACTCAATTTCAAAGAAAAATTGGAAAAACTCAAAGAAAAATTTAAATTTGGGTGAAATTTTCAAAGATCATAACCATTCAAAAATTTACAAATTATATTTTTGTGAGATTTGAAATTGGTTTCTTATGAAAAAGTTTCAACGAAATTATTCCATGATTAAAGCATTTATTAATGCACTATCTAGCCTCTAAGAAGCTACACTGTATTACCCCAAGTCTCATAATCAATTGGTAATTCTTCAAACACATTGATTATATTAATTGTACTTTGTTGAGTGTGTAAAGGTTGCTGAAACTGGCCATTTGTTATCTCATTGGTGTTAATATTGGTGCAAGTGAGTGGAGTGCAATCAAACATTTCAATACTATTAAAAAAGTCTCTTCTTTTTTCAGCCCGCATTAAGTACAAATATCGGTTTTTGATGCTGTTTGTACCCCTATTTTGAAGTCTTTCTGATATTTTTGCCCACTTGTTACCATTTTCTTTCACAAATTCAATAATTGCCTGGTCTTCTTCTCTTGTCCAGGCAGTTTGCTTCAGATTTGGCGATATATAGTTGTTCCATCTATCTCTACATTGTCTTGGAGATCTTGACTTCATTAACAATGAGATTTTTGTCCAATTACTTGTCCCATAAATTTGTACAAGATAGAATAAATAATGATCCTCCTCTTTAGAGAATTTGTTCTTTGGTGTTGTTCTTTGTTTATCAAGTATCCACTGAAGTTCAGACTGGATTCTGTCCATTATATCTAATTGATTTAACTGAAAATTTGATTAACATTGAAATGTCTCATTTGTGTTAAAAGATTTAAATCAATTTTCAATTGATCCCTTTTTTATATATTTCTTTTCAAAATAATAATGAAAATGAGGGGATTACATTAACCAGTACATTTATCCTCCATAATCTTCCATAGTTTTCTGATGGAATACTGTGTGTCCGTAATTTTCGCATACAATAAATTACGTTTGCAAAGTTCGAAAATATTTTTATTAAACCTCATATTTGCTTAATACCTTGTCTTGGAGGGCAATATTTATCAATTTGTGACTCAAGGTCTTTGATTTGTGCTTCCGCTTCGGTAACCTTTTGTGGTGAGATATTCCATATTGATTCCGAAAACAGCTGATACTTATTGTTTGTCCTCCGCAAAAAGTGGCTTTGACGCATTTTGTCTCTTATGATTTTTGATAATAGCAAAGATTTGATATCGGCAACAAGAGCTGTTGTTTGATGGATTTGTTTTTCGAGGTTAATTCCGCGCTCTGATAAATCTTCGAGTTGAATTCTTGTTCTATCAAAACTTTTCTCGCTATTCCTTGCAGCCTCACGGAAGTATTCTGTAGCGGATTCTCCAGCTTGTTGTTTTATCCTCTCCATATCTTGATCAAACTTGATCAGTCTGTCATCGATTTCTTTGGTAAAATCATTAAATTCTTTGTTAATATTGTTCATAATCAATTGGATCTCTGAAGTAGCCGACATTGATCTTTTTGATACTACTTTTCGATCTCCCATTGCAATCTTAATTTTGTGTTCTTGAACTTGAGATGTTAACTCATTCAGAATAATTTGTTGTCTTTCAATTTCATCAATTATTTCCTCCATCTCTAAAGATAATTGTTGTTTGGTTTGACTCATGATTTCTCTGCATTTGTTTTCTGTGTTTGTTTTCATTGATTGTATTTGAATATTATGATACTTTTCATGATTAGTTATTGCTAAATTTGTTTTATTGGCCAGAGATGTAAGTGATGATGATAGAAAGAATCCCAAATTCTGTTCATGAAGCCTCCGACATCCCATAATAATTTCTAATTCGCTACTATCTAACTGAGAAAAATCTATATGCAAAACGAGTGGAATAGCATTCTCAGGATTTGATTCAATCACTTTAACAATATACTGTATTAAAAGCCTCTGATTTAAACCTTTTAACTCGGCATAAGACAAAATCCGAAAAACTACTTCTGGGGGGAGCAGTTGAAATCGCTCATCTTTCATTGATGAATTGATATAGTCTGCAATCTTCTTCCAATCAGAATTCCCATCAGTATTTAACTCGATTTTTTCCAGAAGAATACCTAATATGTCTGGTTTTTCGCTCTTTTGAAGTTTGTTCTGATCAATAAAAGCTTGGACATATGATTCAAGTGATGACGCTTCCCACTCTTTAGATATTTCAAGCAGATCGAATGCATTAGTTCTATTTACATCAAATGACTTCAATTGGCATGCATTAATAAATGGAACTATAGTTGGATAATCATAATTCTTTTCAATAATGTATTCTTTTGGATTATCTTTTAATAAATTTGAAAATTTCCTGGATAAGCGGCTGAAAACAGCAGGGTCGATATCAAATAGCAACCCGTTCCATCTGATTATATAAGATGAGGGAGATTTTTCCAAAGACTTTTCATTCATTCTAACTTTACATTTCAGTTTATTTATAAAAGTGCCAACATTGTAAACATATCTACTTTTCAGGTTGTTTTCGGGCAAATTGCTGAAGAATTGGGAAGATATTATCAGCAGCAGCAACTAAATCTTCGTTATTTTTAGCACCAGTTACAACCAATTTCCCTGATACGAAAATAAGAAGTGTTACTCTTGGGGATGCAAGTCTATAAACTAACCCTGCAAAGACTTCTGGATTGTATGTGGAAAACACTTTATGCCCTGGATGGGAAGCCATTGATTCTAAGTGAATAGGAAACTTGCAATCCATAGTAGCAACAATATTAGAAATCTGAAATGTCTTTAGCACTGGTTTAAACCCAAGAGATGTGAATAATCTCCCGAACTTACGGGCTGCAAGATATGCTAACTCTTCTGTTTTACAACCAACAATATTTACCTTCCCATTTTTAAATGTTAGACCTGTTGCTTTCGGATCTTGGATTCGGATTGTTACAGCAGGAAATCGGATTGGATTATATTCGGCATTTCGTATTGAAGTGGCAATTTTAAATAAATTTAAAGGAATTCCATAATCTACACATGCTACCATATTAACCACAAATGGCTTGAGTGGAGACTTTCCATCAAGAGATTTATCCTTCGAGTTTTCATCCGAATTCTCGTCCTCCATTGTTTGTTCAACTAATTTTTGGCACTGAGCTAATGTATTAGCATTCAAGTCTTCTTCAATCCCTATAAACTCAATAGCATCCATGATCTGTACGTTTACAAATTTTTTACCAATACTTATTAAACACCTCCATTAAACACAGTCCAATGGATTTATTCTTTTATATCTTGATGGATATATGTACTGAAATGGTTTATCTCAAACGATTAATTTTTCTCAAAAACCTTTAATGTTTTTTGTATTGTTATCTCTCTGTAAGTCCGTGATTACAATAAATGCAATGGTTGATACATCTATTTTGTTGGATAAAACTACACCATTAGAAATACAATGTCCATTTAAAGACACATCTGTTTTTTTCCATACTATTCAAGGTTTTCGTGCTACAGCATATGACAAGGATAATAATTATATTGGGGAGATAAATAATTCCGTATCAACACATATTATTCATTTTGGAAATAATAAAGGGAAGATAATTGTTGAAAATACCACTCCAACATCTTTTACTCTTGCTTTTTCTGCCATGGTTTTTACTCTTATATCTGAGTATTCGAATTGCAAACAAATTAGAGTCCTATCATCTGGAGGGGAGAAGTATTTTCAAATAGCTACCGCTAAAACCATTTCTTTGTACAAAAAAAATATGACTTACTCCCCTGGGCAAAAGGTATGTTTGTGGTTTCCGACTCCATTTTCCACAACATATGATTTAAAAACTGATTTGAACTCACAAGATGATAGTCTTATGGTTTTTTCTCCTCCAACTGATCCTAATAATAGCACCATTCAAGAACCTGTTTTTAAAATGACCCTTGATCAGACAAAAAAATATACTTCAATTAAATCCCTATTTTTCGTATGGATAACAGGAGAAAATGGATCAGGTTCATTAATGAGAATAGTGCCATCAATACCTTTGTTCTCTCCTGATTCTTCAGACAACACTTTAATATATTTCTATGACTCTAATCCATCAATCCCTGAAGATACAAGGACTACTGGATTATATTATGTAACTTCAATGGTGGATCAAATTATTGATGTTTCTGATTACACAAACTATTTAATTTACTGCTCTATTAAAGATACATCAGTTATAATTCATAACAAAGACTTGTATGAAGCAACTGCTTACATGGAGAACAAAACTTTAATCGGGAGTTTTAATCAGGACTCCATGAACAAAGTTGTTGACTTTGGTCTAGAAAAAGGGTATATTTTTATTGAATTAGGAACAAATCTAACTTCATTGGCGTTTTCAGGGATAGTGTATAGCAAGATCAATGATGCTAATGGATGCAAAGGAACAAGGGTTGTTTCTGAAGGACTTGATCAAAAATATACAATTGCATCAGATGATTCAAAACAATCTAAAGAATGCAATATTTCTTATGTAGAGAACATGAATGTGTGTATATGGATGTCTTCTACATCACCAATTAGTTACAAAATATTAGGTAATACAAACATAATGCATCTTCTTAATGTGATACAAAGAAATGTTTTATCATTGAATGATCAACTTAGTGTCAAAAGCCTTCGTGGTCAACTTAATTATCAGGATACATCAACCAACTCTGTTCTTTTCTTTTTGAAAACAAATAAGGATGAAATCGTTCAAAAATATGTTGTCATTACTGGAACTCCAACAAAAATCCCTACTGTTATACCAGATTCTCTTATTGTGAGCTATTCTTACTCAACATCACCAAGAATTGCTCAACATGATACAATAATTACCAATTTAACTGTCAAAGGAATGATGGATAACACTATCAACATGATTGGATTCCGATATCTTTTTATTTATTGCCCTAGCCCACAGACTTCAGTAATAATTCATAGGAAGCTTGGTATTAATGGAACAGGATATAAGAGTGATGGGACGGTTTTTGAAGAGTTTAGCGAATTCTCTGAAAATAGGCTTTTTGATTTTGGTAATGAAACCGGGTATATTATTCTTAGGAGAACGATTTCCACTTTAACATCAATTTCAGTATCTGGAATTGTATATTCGAGTTTATATAGAGCCGACAATTGCTCTAAATATCGTATTGTTGTGTCTGGAATGAAGAATTCATATATTATAGCCTCTCCATCATCAAATTACTACAATGATAGAAATTTAAGTTATGTGGGTGGTATGGATTTATGCATATGGGCTGTTTCAGCATCATCATCAACTCACAAGGTTTCAGTTGACTCTGAACAAGGATTTGATAGGGTTTATGCATATTTGACCCCTCTTGATAGTGAGAAGTCAATTGTGTACTATAATAAGTATTCAGGAGAATCTTCATTGGTTTTAAATACAAAGAATTCTATTTTGTATAGATGGAAAACTGATTTTGTTGATGTTTATAGACATTTTGCTTTTTCATATAATTCTGAGAGTATACTTTTTGGGACAAATGATACTATAATTTCATACAATACTGAATATATTCCATTTGGAGAACCTTCGATTATTTCTAATAACCAAACCATCATCGAAAACACTACTGCATCTTCCATACTTCATTTATCTGTTACAGGAATGTTTGATAGAGTCATTGACATGGAATCTTTCATTGGTCTTGAAATTCTATGTTCTTTACCATACACTTCGGTGGCAATACTTAATGAGAATGGTTTTTCAGCAGAAGTTATTAATAGTGAAATGGTGGTTATTGGAAAAGTGGATAGTTCATCTTCGGAGAAAATTATTGATTTTGGCTCAGATGTTGGAAGGATTGTAATCAAGAAACAAAATGATTCAGTTAGATTCCTCTACCTTTCGGCTATTGTTTATACTCAATTATCGAGTGATTCGTATTGTAAAGAATCAAGAATGGTGTCTATTGGGTCAAAATCACTTATTCTATCAACTACAGACTCTGATTATTATTCTGTTGCTAATAAAACCCTATCATATGGAAACTATATGTGCGTATGGATGATCAACCCATCAAATAGCACTGTGTCATTGAATTACTCTGTAAACTCTACCCAAAATGTTCTCTTAGTATATGAACCCCCCACTTCAGATTTGGACTCAGATTATCTCTCTCCAATAATGACATTGGATGAGTATACATATTCATCAGGATCATTGCTTTTTGAATGGTTTTGTAACTCGAATGACTCAAGTGACTTTATAAACTTCAGCATTACCCTACTAACATCTCCTAAAGAGGTTATAATATCAAATACTCAGTCATACACTTTCAATTCATCAGGTCATGTAATCGGGCATGATATTGTCAACTATGTGTCAAACCTATCATTTCTTCAGCAAATTCAACAACTACATTGGAAATACTACATATCAGCATATGGGATTATTTTTGGTCCCCTGTTTCTTTGGTGGATTTTCAAAGCCAAGCAGTCATATGTGATTATCTCTGTGAGTGAGAACTCTATGTCAGGGTAAAAATAAGGGTAAATTATTAATGTCAATCGCATCAGTTGTAGATTTACTAGAACCAATAGGATCAAATGAAATTGAAAGTTTTCAAAAGTGTGAAAAGAAAAACAAGTTAGAAGGCTTAATTGAGATTTTATCGAAATATGAAGAAAGTAATGAGGCTTATGTCGACAAGGAATACATAAAAAAACTAAAAGAAGGCCTTAGTAATAAGTTAAAATCCTTTAAATAAAGATCTGAGTGTTTTTTTCCTTTAATCGGGATTTTAAATTTAATGAGAAAAAACAACATCGAGAGAACGATTAATCTTAGGAGCCTACTGATCGTTTCTCTTTGCGTTGGTTCATCTGTTACGCTTGGAATAGAGTTATATAACTATATTTATGCTTTAAAGAATCAATCTTTGGTTTTTTCTGGAGAAGATCAGGATAATGTATATATGTATAAACTATCGATGATTAAAGTCGAAATTGTGAGTCAACTGTTGTCTTTGGTTTTTAATATTGCATCTTTGTTTTTTTCACACGTTATTTGGGACCATTACCCAAATCAGTTAATATTTACCTTGGTTTTTTATGGAATGCATTACTTAGTCACAATATATCCGATTGATTACTTTAAAAGGCAATTTATTTTTAAAAAATATCCATACAACAAGCCAAGTAGCTTTCAGTTTTCGTTTCCTCCGAAGAATCCCGTTTTATATATTGTATTAGAGCTTTTTATTCTATTATTCGAGGTAATAGTTTCTAAAATGACATGCCTCTTTTCTTTTGCAGATAAAGAAGAAGAATCTGATGCTGAGCTACTCACAATGGACCAAACACCCACCACTGATATACCAAGTGAGCCTGATTCTCATTACTCTTTTTCCTTTTATAAATCTTCTTTCTGGATTGTTCACTTTCTCATTCTGGCAATTGGGTACTTTTGTCTCTCAGTAATGGTTCCGAACATGGTTAATAATAATGGTAGCTTCAAAAGGGTTAAAGATGAAGATTTGTTGAAAAGAATTCAAAAATTTACCAAAAGAGTTAATTTTCCAATGTCATCATTATACACCACAATTACCAAAGATGACCCTCCAAATGCATTTGTATTAGGGATTTTTGAAAAAAGGATTATTGTAACAAAAGCACTATTTGAAATGGAACCTCCACCGGAATTGGCATCAATTGTTGCACACGAAGTGGGGCATTGGTACCACAGCGATCTGATTTCTGGGTACTTTATGACAATAATTCCATTCCTTCTTCTATCAATAATTATACAAATCATTACTCATTCAGGGTTAGAGAATTTTGGATATGTTAACGAAACCCCAATATGTGCCGTTATGTTATTTTCGACATTATTCTTTTCTGTCGCGAAAACATTCTGGAATCCTTTTATGAATACAATAATGAGATCATTCGAAAGAAGAGCTGATTGTTTCAGCTCGAGCTTTAAATTGCCTATTGGTGACGCTCTTATAGGTTTATCAAATCTATCGAGTCAAAAATACACTCCTTCTCCTTTGTATAGATGGTATCATTACTCTCATCCAACTGTGCCAGAAAGACTAACAAACCTGATGAATTGTCCCAAGTACAACTGGGGTCAGATTGAATAGAGACGATTATGTAAAAATTGTAAATTAAAGCCTGACGGTTTTTTAAATGATGAATGTTTTAAACAGTGGTTTTCTCTACGCAGATAAAATGATTTCGTCCACTTCTGGCGTAAAAGTCCTCCTTTTGGATAACGACACCCTTTCGTTCGTTAGTATCTCAATGACGAAGACGGAATTATTTGAGAGAGAAGTCGTTCTTGTTGATCAACTTTCTAATTTTGTTCGAAAACCTGTTGATAGCAGTACTTCTGCTTTAAATTGTATTTGCATATTGCGACCAACATCGGAGAACATTGAAATGTTGTCGATTGAATTAGGTCAGCCCCATTTTCAGAAATACAATATTTTCTTTACGAATTCCACATCTGAAGTTCAAATAAGGCAGATTGCTGCAAAAGATGTTCATTCTGTTGTTGAAACTGTTCACGAAGCATTCTTTGATTTCTATGCTCTTAATCAAAATCTGTTTTCTTTGAATATAAATGATATTGCAAGTGCTAGAAATGGAAATTCTTTTGGTGGTGTTCAAGACAGAATTGCTGAAGGTTTGTTTTCATTTGTTTGTTCTCAAAGAGTAAGACCATATATAAGGTATGATTCACATTCTTCATTATGTCAATCTGTAGCAAATAGTGTGTCTCACTTAGTAGAATATTCTAGGGATATGTTTGGGACAATACAAGATACTGCCACGGTTCTTGTTCTCGACCGCCGTAGTGATCCGATTTTGCCTTTGATTCATAATTGGTATTACTTCTCTGCTTTACATGACTCATTTGGTATTGATAAGAATATTGTTGAAATTGGAGATAAAAAGTTTGTTTTGAATGAAAGAACCGATCCTGATAGTGCTCGCTATTCTGTAACATTTATTTCAGAACTTAGCAATATTTTAAATGCTAGAAGTGAGAGATATAAAGATTTAAGAAACTCTATCTCTTCAACTCCTTCTGATATTTCTGATTTTCATGAAAAAATTGCAGCTGTTGGAAGAGGTCAGACTGAATCTGTCTATGTTAATACACATCTTGATTTATTAACCAATTTACTTGACAAAGCAACAGAAGAAGACCTTGCTCCTTTGTCTCAGCTTGAACAAATTATCGCCACGGTTTCTGATCCGGAAGAACATGCATCCCAAGTTTTAGAAATGATACGTAACCCTAAGACAACTCCTGAGGCTGCGCTGAGGTTAGTTCTACTTTATGTTGTGAGGTATGAAAAAGAAAGTGTTTCCGAGTTTGTTGGTCAAATGATGGGACAACTTGAAGCAAAAGCTACATGGAATCATGGGGAAATGAGGCTTATTGATGGTATTATAAGGTGTGTTGGTGAAAATGCAAGAGGTAATGAAGACATTTTTGCAAGCAAATCATTGATTACCAAATTCCGTAAAGGTATTAAAAATGCATTGGATACAGAACGAAGCCAATTCGAATTATATAAACCATTGCTGTGTGATATCATAGATAGAATTAAAGAAGGAAAATTAAAAGAGGAACATTATCCTTATGTGACGAGACCACAGAATTCAAAAACCACCAGATTGATTGTGTTTTATGTTGGAGGAACAACATATGAAGAAATGCGTATCGCGTATCTTCAATCTCAGTCTGGATTTGATGTTGTTGTTGGAGGAACATCAGTTCACAACTCAAAATCATTTTTACAGTATGAAATATCTCCATTTTGCTAAAGACTCTTTATTAATTCACATTTTTTGATTGAAATTGAAAGGTATTCTCACCTTAGGTTTGGCCAAACAGATGGATTTAAATGTCTGAGCAAGCTTACTTAAACTTTCAGACTCACATTCTATAAGAGATTGAATTGCATCCATTCCATTTCCATCAAGAAATAGTTTGGAGAAATAGTTGCTATCACTATTAAAAATATCATTTTGAAAGAGTCTATATAGAGCACAAAACACAGAATCAATTGTTTCTTCATCTTCTAAATATAATGAATCAATCATTTCTGTAACCAAATCTTCTGAGACAAAACATCTAACTTGGTGATTATTACTTAACCTAATAAGAGCAGTAGTTAATAGTATACCATTTTTCTTAGCTTTCCCATCATTCATCTTAATTGAAGATTCCAATTTTTTAATATTGTTGAGCTCTGTCATTTCTTCACATAATGAAGGATGTGCAATCACTGCATTATATAGCACTTGCAAAGATAAAGCGGCAATGTTATCTTTTGGCATAATAATCAGAGAAAATAAAGAACTATAATTGTAGTCAACACATACACTAGAATTAGATAACAATGTATCAAGCAGAATGAGAGATATAGATGTGTACTTTTCATCAATTAGTTTAGATTCGCAAAAGCTTAAAAATACATCATCTTTTAAGATATTCACAAGTCCGTTTTCTGTCTGAGCAAAGCTTATTGATACCTTAAAAAAACCTTTTAATAGAGCTTGGTTTGTCATGGATATTCCACGTTTAATAAGCTTAAATATTGATTCTGCAATATCTGGTGTACTAGGATACATTGCATATGCTCTTAGAAGCTTCACAGCAGACTTTTTTTCATCTGCACTGCCACTAGATAGGATAGACTCTAAATATGATAATGGAATCATCCTCAAAACCATATCTTTGTATTCTTCTTTATCAGATGCTATAGAAACAAGGCATAATATGCATATGTTGTTCAGTTCTTTTTTCATTTCCCCAATAATACGATTTAAAACACCAATTATCCCTTGATCTACAAAAACTGGCACAAATGGAGATTCCTCTTGAGCAAAAATATTCGCTAAAAACCCCAAAACGCACTTTCTGATACCAATTTTATAACTAGGCATTAAACAAGTAAAAACTACTTTCATTATACTATTTGTACCAAAAGACTTATTATAACCAATGAAATTATTTTCGGAATACACAACTAAATTATTTAAAGCAGATTCTAAACGCCTTAAATCTCCTTTTTCTTGAGATTCATTAACTTGGAAATAAATATCAGCTAATTCTTTTGGCGTTTCCTCTATTAGATTCTGATCTGCACTTGAAACGGAACTAACTGGTTCTTGAAATGAAAATCTCTCTTGTAATTCCGAAAATGAGAGAGATTCGATACTCTGATAATCAAACATTAGGAATAATAGAAACACTAATCAAGCTTCTGTTTATTATCTTTTCGTCTAGTTATTATCTGAAGGCATATCAAACATAATTGGAAAATGGAAAGCAATATCCCGGCTGGAGATGAATGGGCCAATCCAAATGAAACCTTAATCCCCAAGACTGGAATGAGCATCAAAATATATATGCTCACCATATTCTCATGTTTTGACTTGAAAAACAAAACCAATGCTAAAACTAACAAGAAAATTGATGAATAAAACAATCCCACAGGAAATACAACAGATACATTGAATCCGTAATCAAAAATTGGCTCCTTTCTAAGCATATTAATAAATAGAAATATATCCAGAATCATCGGAGCAAAAATTATTATACAAAAAACAATTTTGCCATTGGAACTCGGATTTGATGAAACAATACGAATCCACAATATTCCTATAAGAGAAATCAGCAAAGAAAGGAGAAGAGAAAGCCAAAACCATATAGATCCAAAATCAATGAGAGATAATATTGCAGAAAACATATAATGGTCGCACAAAAAAAATTAATAATGAGTATATTTAGAGATTTACCAGTCTCCAAACATGTCTCCCAAGTCAAGAGGAGCAGCGGGGGCAGCTTCTTCTTCCTTCTTTACGACCTTGGTTTCACCACCCTTTGCTGGAGCAGCTTGAGCTGTAGCCTTTTGAGCAGCAGCAAGAGCTTCTGGGTCAGCAAGAATGCTTTGGATGTCAGCGATTTCCTTCATTGGGAATTCAATAGCAACAGCGATAGCAGCGATATCCTTGAAGGCAGAACCAACCAAATGATGAGCAGAGGCAGCACATGGGTAGCCAATTCCGATGGAGAGACCAGCAACGCGGGTGAGGGCTTGAGCGAAAACGCCACCAAGAACTTCATCATTGATGGAGAGGATTGTTGGTTCGTAAATCTTTCCAGAATCGAAGAGCTTCTCGACCTTAAGGGTGTACTTGAATGGAAGGATGTTGAGGAGTTGAAGGAGGTTAGCTTCGGAAGCACCAACCTTTTCGCCTTCCTTGATCAAAAGCTTCTCACTTGTGATTTCGATGGAACCCTTGAAAATCTTGGATTGGATGTTGAGGGCGTGAAGAACGGAAACTTGTGTTGGGGCAAGTGTTGTCCTCATTGGGAGAATTGTAACATTGCATGGAGCGATAGCACCAACCTTAGCAAGGGAACCGACGCAGTGCTTGTCAATGATTTCCTTAACAAGGGAGAAGGAACCGTTGGTGAAGCAAAGGCCAACACCGTTGAAGAGCAAATCCTTAAGTGGGGCAATGTGAGGAAGTTCAGCTTTAAGATCTTCAACAGCACGGCGCATGAGGGAGTTCTTACCGAAGCAAACTTCAGCAATACCGGTAAGTTCGTGACGGATCTTAAGGAGTTGGGTAGCATTAACGTTCATTGCTGTAACAATGACAATCTTGCTGTACTTGCGGAGAAGACCCTTAAGTTTCTCACAGAATTGAATCTTTCCTTCGGGAATAACGTGGCGATGCATTAAGCAAAAGGAAAGACCAAACACACCTGTTGAAATATTTCTTAGTTTTGAGCCAAACCGATATAATCGTTGGCCGATTTTACATTTTACAAGAGGTCAGAACGATAGATAGATGAATATAAGTGATCAATTAGACTGGGGTCTCGTGACTGAGATTGTTACTCTTGTTGAGGAGAATTGTGTGGAAGGCAAAAAAACGAGAGATGTTGTGAGTAAGCTGAAAGAATTTGAAATCATTATTGAGAAATCTGACGAAAATGGGATTCATTATGTTTCACTGTTGTTTCAAAATTCCATTTTGAACCAATTGGGGAATGAAAAAATGTCTCCTGCTGTTATTGAGAGAATAATGTGCGTTTTTTTCTTGATATTGAAAAAAGGTGCTCCATTGTTTGTCAATAAGCTAGATTTGATGAATTTAGTTACATCTGTGCTTAATAAAAATATTGAGAATCAAAGAGAGCTATTTGAAGAAATAGGAATCAAGGGATTTGAAATAATGCAATTATTGGTACCAAATAGAATTGATGTGAGAGATGCTGCTTTTTCTGTGTCTGTGGCGTTGCAATATGCTACAAATAGCACGTTTGTTCATGGTTTATTGGCTTTGCAGGTGCTATATAACGTGATTAGGGCAATCCCAATCGAACTCAGAGCTATTTTACCCGGAATATCTGTTGCCATTACCTCTGTTGTCCAAAACGTCAATAATCATAACAGAATTATCAAACAAGCATTTGAGTGTCTGCATTATGTCTGGTCATGTGTTGAATTCAATGAGAATGATGCTCCCAAAATAGGAGAATTAATTAATAGGATATTCTTCGCGGATTTAAGGCATTGGAAAGGCAGAGCTGCTCGTGTCACTATAGCTGGGTTAGTATTAGAAAAACATTCTCAATCATTGAAAGATTTTCTTTCTCCGTGTATAAGAAATTTATTTTCTGCTGTTGCAGATGATTCTCCTCAAGTTAAAGAGGCAGCCATGCCATATCTTCAAAAAATTATTGGCAGTATCACTATATCTGGTGAATTTCATAGAGCCATTGAAGATTTGACTCGTGCTGCTAAATCTGTTGATGAACAGAAACGATTTGTTTTAATGCAAACACTGTGTGGATTGCTTGAGATTGGAAAAGGGAAAGATAATAGTTTGCAAAGCCAGATATCGGCATCACTTCAAGCCCTTTCGACAGCTTTGGTTTTTGTGTCAGAGATTGAAATTTCTGATAACAAAGTATGTGAAGTCGAAGGTGGGTTTTTATTGAGAAGAAGGCCATATATGAATTCGCAAAAGATACATCAAATATTTGTTTCCATTGTGAAATCTCTTCCAAGTGAAGAATTTATCGATGTTCTTATCGACATAATTCGTCAAACTCCTAACTATGCTCCGGAGATATTTTATTTATTTGGAATTGTAGCAAATGAATCAAATACTGATTTAATATTATCTGTCATAGAGGAACCTCAATGGTGGCAACCAAAAGAAGGAAATCCGAGATCTGTGTTGGCTCTTGAAGTAGCTCTTGAGATCTCATCACAACTATATGATATTGAGATTTTCCAAGTCATATTATACCGAATAATTGAGTGTCTTGCTTCTCCATATTCTACTGTGGAACAAACTGCTCAAGCTGCACTAAAAAGGATATCTCCAAATGGTAATGTGGCTGAGCTTTTAATGAAAAATAGTGATTATATTGGTGATAGATTGATAGCTCGTCTCCAGTTTATTGATGTTTCTCCTGAGGTATTAACTGTTTTTTCTGCATTGTTATCTGTTGATGGAGATATTTCTGATTTGCTTTCACATCTCATGCCTCGTGTTTTTGAACTTCTTGATACTCGTGACAATTTTGTTCTACCAATACTTCGAATGCTGCCCAGAGTAGCCATTAAATTAGTTTCTGAATGTGAATCCATAATTGATAGATCAATTCATTTTGTCTTATCTCCATCTCTTCCTTCACAGTGTGCTGCTATAGACTCATTAATTGCTGCTCTTCCTCAGATATCAGATGAAGAAAAGCTGCTACCAATGGTTCATCAACTATGGGCACCAATTATTATGATATTAAAGTCATCAGCTGATCCATCGACCCCTTCAGTCAGGAGAGCTATTCTAGCAATTCGGCAGACAATTATTGTGGCACGTTCATTTGTAACTCAGAGGGTAAGGGAAGAGTTTACCATGGTCAAGAATATTTTAAACAATGTATTATCCAAATTAGCGGATAATAAGAACCATGAAAATGCACTGGGTGTTGCATTATCAATATTCAAGCTCTTTGATACTGCATTAAGTGGAGATAATCCCTACAAAGGACTTGAGTTAGAAATTTTTCTTATGCTTATATCATGCCTCCCTAACAACATAAACCCAGAAATTCGAAAAGAATCAATAGGTCGGATTAGACAGCTTTATAATTCATGTACTCCATTTGTTTATGCCTTAATGATGGAAGCCTCACAGGTATACCCATCTTGTCCTTTCTCCCTTAAAATAACAAACTATCTTCCCAAACTCGACAAAGATGTTAGGAAGACTATTCAATTACTCCTTGAAGGTAATAAAATAATGTAAGTGTCTTTATTCTTGTGTTGGCTTGTTTTCAACTTCTACTTCTACGATTTCCTCAGTTGGTGGTGGGAAAAAGGGAATGCTTGGATCGATTTGTTGAAGAATTTCTTTCGCTTTATTTACGAAATAGCTGGATCCGTTTACCAACTCACTAACAGATGGTGAAGGTACAATAATTGCTCCCTCAATAGGTAAAGAATCTTCTTCATATAAAGAAAACTTGGTTCTAAAAATAATCATTGGTTCTTTTTCTTGTGAGAAAAGCCTATCAACTGTTGACGAAATATCGCCTTTGGATATAAAATGAATTAAAAACTGTTTTTCAGCACATACCCTACTATCATATGAATACTGAAGAATCCAAACTGGATGCTCATTACCAGCAGTGTTTGGAGGAACAACTGCCATTGATGCAGTATTCTCTAACACAGAGACCTGTGATAGAATGACTTCTCTATGTGCAATGAATTTCTTGGTAAGTGGCGATTCTGATGGTATCTGACCTGGGGCACTGACAAGTTTCGATGTGGTGACTTTTCCTATCTCCTTTACCTCCATGATAAACTTTCCATTTTCATCTTTTTGAACAGAAAGTGGGCTGTGATCCAAAACAAATATACCACCATATACAGCAGAATGACGACAAAAAACCTGAGGTAAATCAGCAGATCCATAAAGATAATGTAAGAATGGAGAATTTCCATAACAACCAATAGAATCAACAAAATACTTTATCCTTGCAACAGCCTCGCGGGTATTAAGTGGCTCTTGAGCCATTGCAACAAAATACTCAAAAGAAGCTGCTAAATCATTATCGAATCCTATGTGACGAAGCAAATCTGCAAATGGCTTGTCATTAAACTCCTCAATTATCTTGAGCATTCCATCTGTTTCTTCATTATGGCCATAATCACTTTTCTTGAGAAATGCTGATACAAACCGTGTTAAAACCCTTTTTTGCTTGAACCCTATAGATTTATCATTGAAAATAGACGATTTAGAACTTGGAATGCAGCGAAAAGTCCCATCTTGAGCCATAAAAAACAACCCTTCTGTTAGTTTAAGATAAGATGTCTCGTTATTACCACTATTTATTAGTATTTGAATAAACTCATCACGAGCATAAATTGTAAAAGGCATTAAATCAATACAATATGCAGAATTTCGAAAATTCTCAGGAAGTACTTCTGCAATTCTATTAACAATAATTTCACCATTGCTTTCAACATATTTTAAAAACTCTTTTAAAGAAAATGTACGACGGCATCCGCCATACTCACAATTTATATCTAAATGTAAAACACTTTTTCGCGCTGTAGCACATGCTGCAGATATTATAGACTCGGTGGGTCCTGTGCCACATATAACAACATCCCATTCACGTGATAGATCTTCCATTATTGGACTAACCTGTCGGTTAATGTAAAGGTCAGGTATATATCCCAATATCTCCAAAGTTTGCAGCGTGGTCCTGTTCTATGTCAGCTCCAAAGGTAATTGCTGCCTTTATCTTTTTAATCATCCATTGGACAGATGTGTATCTTGGTATGAATATTACAGAATTGCATGTCATTGCATTTGGCAAAGGTTTTCTTGGGTCAGGTAGGGCTGATGATTTGAAATGTATTTGAAGCTTGGTACTCCACTGGGTTCCTGGTGGAGGTAAGCCCATTCTTCCACACCCAAATTTGATTAAAAGCATTCTTTCTTCGGGAGTAAATGACTCGATAGCTTCCCAAAACATATCAGTGCTGTAATCGCTAGCAGGGATATTGAAGTTTTTCTTCATTTCACTCACGGGGCATGTATTGTCACCACAAATAAGCAATTCTAATTCCCATGGAGCAAGAATTGCTGATGCTGATGGAGGGAAAAAGATTTGAAATCCGCGGCTTAGGCTTTCAAGTTGTTCATTGAATTCTTTAATCCTATACTGTTTGCATCTATTTATATACTCAATCCTTCTTTCAATGGTTACTGGGATAGATGATCCTCCAGGAATGAGCTCGATCGAATTTCCTAGTGTGTTTTGGACAGTGAAATACATAGGGAAGTTCTGTTGAAATTCTTGATTGTTAGTAAAAGCGCACTGCTCCAATGATAATATGAATTTCTTAAATAAATAATCTATCTCGTAAATATCTTCAATAGTAACCGGTCTCAAAGTGAGAGCATTCCATACAAATCTGGCGAATTTAAATGGTTCTGGTAATTTTGAAGTATAGCAAATTGTCATAAGTACTCCAGCATATAAATATAATTTCTTCTTAAATGCATTCATTGGAGATGGATTGGGGATAAGTAATTCTTGATTTGTTCCATTGCCTGCGCTTTTGTTTGGCGTAGGAATAAAGAGACCGAGAGATGGATCCATGATTTCCATGCATGCTTCGGTAAACAAATCGCGGCCGGGTCCTCCGAGATCGGTAGCCCCTTCACCTACTAAATCAACCCTCCAAGGAACAGATTCTCTTTTGAGAGATGGTATTTTCTCGATTGGAGTTTGATTGACGAATTGAGATAGTATTGATTCTCCATTAGGATTAGTTGGCCTAGCACGATATAATGCTGCCTTAAACCTGTTAAACCTCAAATGTAAAAATGGAGGAGGGTCATTAATCCCCTGAAGAACAACACTCTCTAGAGTTTTGAGTTTAAATTTGGTAGCAACGGCGGCACGGCATGCATTGAATATCTTTCCAAGTAGAGTCTCGGTATTCCCAAAGTCGACAACTTTCACGATATCTTGAATGCATGAATCTAATTGTTCAAAGAGGTGGATCCTGCAACGAAGAACTTGGGTGGGAATTGATGCAAAACATGAATTTGATGCAAAAATAGTGTCTGGTATCTTCAATGGTACCATATTCATTAGTGATGGGATTTGCTTTAACACTCTCCTCAGTGTTTCATCATATTTCATCATCCAATTCTTTGACATAAAGGCTACATGTTGTTTAAATAATGAATAATTATCAACAAATACTTTCCTCTTGGCTTCATGAGTTTGTGGGGTGCAAATAATATATAATCGGTACCACCATTCATTCTTATTCTCTATTGGTTCATGACCAGCTCGAGAAACTACCCGAGAATCAAATATATTCTTACATACTGTGGACTCTCCTATGCCTAAAAATACCTTTTCTCCCTCACATGGAGTAATTTCTACAACACAGTCAGGTGGAAGGTTTGAGTCTTCATCTAATTCGATGTCGGCGTCTTTCATAAAAGGAAACTCATGATGTGATCCTGATGCAGGAACACGGACGTATGTAGTAATTTCAAATGATTCAGCCCATGCTTCTGCTATAAGGAATGCTGGAAATTTTATTGGGATCGTAACGCCAAAACCAAGAGCACATAATACAGAAAAAGCGTGTGCCATTTGCTGAAATACTGTGGTTTCCTTGGTTAAAGACTTTGCTTCAATATATTTATCATATAATGAGGAGATTCTTTCAATATCAGAATTGTTCTCTATACTTCTGGCTTCAGTATCAAAAACTAAAAGTTTGGTAAATATTGTCATGATTAATGATTGTTGAGCATGAACAGATAGAGGAAGCCATTCGGATATGGAGAACTCATATTTAGAAGAAAAACCATTAAATGATCGTTGAATTTGGGAGGTAATATCATACGAGCACCATTCAAGTGTGGTTAATATTGGCGCTATTATATTTGAAGAAAAAACTTCAATAAATGGATTCCCACATCCAATTAGGGAAGTAATTGAGATAAATAATTTTTGTTTGATAAAATATGAGAGGGAATCATGGAATCCTTTCATGGAAAAAATAAGTGACAATATATATATGAACAAATGAATTGAGCCTAGGGGTGACTTATAATAGAGTAATGGGAATCTTTTTGGTACCATAAATAAACCAAATTTCAAACCAAATAAATCTCGAGAGTCTCGACCATTAAACTCAAGTTTACAGGGGCTATTCTGAATCAAAACAGCATCAGACGTTGTATCAATAAATTCTGTTCGACCAATTCGTATTGATGATTCCCCAATTGACTGGTTAGGGTGTATTATTGGAATAAACCCGATACTATCATTTGGAGTTATAACACTTAAATCAATTGATGTGATTGGCATTGGATGCCAAGTCTCAAATCGAAATGAAGCGGGAATGATATCGAAAATTTCATTACATGTGTTCAAACTAGAATTTCTCAGTCTATTCAACGCAAGTTCTAAAATCTGAATAATTATTTGCGATTTTTGAATGGCACTAGACATAATGAGTGCCCTAATAAATCTATTTATTCTTCGTAGATCACCTGAGGGTTTATAAACCACTTCCATTACACTGGTTTCGATAATGTCACAGAAAAAGAAATCGGAGGGTTTTGTTAGTTGCCAACTTTCGTTAACTCTAATAGAAGGGGAAAACTTGGAAACTTCAATAATGCATATAGATAAAATTTCCGATATCAAACAAGGATCGAGCTTTTCAATACTGTTTGACGATCTATAATAATCAAGAAATACCAATGATGACGCTCTAATTAAACTCTGGGTCAATGAGTTCGAATCCTCTCGGAATATCTTGGCTTGCTTAATATAGTTTTCTCTCCTTGTTTCTGAAGAACTGGAATCACTTGTTAAATATGTCAAAGAAACAGTATCAATAACCTGTAAATAATTACAAGGAATAGAATCAACAAATCTTGAATCAACTTTGATTCTTTTCTTTAAATTTGATTCGGGTTCTATTATTTCCAAAGTTAACATTTCAACTTCCTGAGCATTACGATCTTGGACAATATCAACAATCACACCATATCTATTTAATCTATGAAAAACTTCAGGTTGGACGAAAGTAAAAGAATGTGATAAACATTGGACTTGGTTAAGAGAATTTCTAGCAATATAAACGGGTTGTCCGATTAATAACTTTCGGATTTCTTTTGTTGAATCATGTAAATAATACTCAAATCCTGGTTCCATTGCAATACTTGAAGATAAGGATGGAATTTCGTAATACGAGCATCGATCAGAATAATAGGGTTCGGAATGCTCTAAATTTGAAATGCCCGAATCAATTAATGTGAGCGATGAGTGTTCATCGAATGATGATTGTGTATCAGCAACTGATAATGATATTGGTATATCAAGCCTATGCAAGCTATCACTTTTTATATCAAACTGTGGAGATGAAACTATATCTGCAAAAAAAGGCTTCTGGCCAAAATTGAACTCGAACGACATTGAACATCTTGATGTAATAATAATAGGAACAAACAACCCTATTGATTTAACCGGAATAGATGTCTTTAAAGGGATTCCGTTGATAAAAAATAGAACTGATTCTTTTGTATACCCGCAACCAATTACATCTCCAGAGGAAATTTTTATATTTTCTTTTGGAACCCTTTCGTTGAAAAACTTGGATATGGGAAGTCCTTGTTTAAAATCAAAACCATATACATTGATATCAGAATCGATGCTTTGATCTTCCATTATTCCCATCTTGAAATTGTAATTATTCATTGTTTTGATTGTGATTTCAAAGTAGAATAAAACAGTAGGTGGAATGGCACAATCCCCAATAAAAATACAATCATTCATACTGGATTTCGCTGTGCTTCCATTTACAGAACCGAATCTAAGAGGAATAAAAACCTGGCTGCTAAGGTGATCATAAACTAGTGAATATGGAAGAATACTAGATTTTGATTCATTAATACCACAAACTTTAAGTAGGTCTAACTTATTTGTTAACTGTCCAATATTGTTCATTAGGATAGATACTGGTCTATGATTATTAGATAATGAAAATACTTGAGCAGATTCGAAAAGAGAGGATATTGGGAATATCTTAATAAACAAGGCCATATTCTCAGGTGCTTGGATTATAATAGACAAAAAAGAATAAAAATTGATTCTGATAAACTCAAATAGAGGAAAGTCATGAAGATGATTATAATTACTAATAGAGAACATATGAATCTGGGAACAAAAAGAAACCTCTTTCTCGAACATTAAATAATCTAAAGGATTTGATGGGATTCGTGAGCAAGGGATAATATTGGTAGGGTTATAATTGGCTATAATAAAATCAAGATCGAAAACAGGTGTTACAACAAGTGATGATGTGACTGGATCAAATGTCTGGATTCTCACAATTTGTCCATCACTATTCTCACCTGTGTATAATCCATAACCACCTGGAATGAATGTAGAACATTCATGTCCTAATAAAGCAAATATTCCTGTTATCAAATATGCTTGATCCGAAGTAACGGATGAAAAATTATTAATCTCGAAGAATGTCGTAAACAAATTATGAATTATTGATACAATTTCATTCTTAACTTTTGAGAAAGGCTTAATGCAAAAACGAACAAATGAAATCATCTCACTGCAAAGAAGCTTGTAACTTTGAGGCAACAGAGTCCCACAAAGAACACTATTTGATGATCCACATAATGATCCCCCTATTTCCTTTATTAAAACTTCAACAAATGCTGGAAATGAATAGGATATATCATTAATAACTACTGGAATACTCGGATTAATTCCATAATTTGCATATAGTTGCTCGAGACAAAAGAAGGCTGCAATCTTTGACTGAGGAGATGATTTGGAAATAATTGAGAAAAACAATCTCTCAGATGGAGGCTTGATAAGTTTGTATTGAATTAATACAGAGAGGAGCAATAATGCTGAGTTTTGGTGAGTTTCATTGGATTCGTTTGATGCAATTTCTTCAAGTTTATGGGATGTTTCTTCATTTGGATTTTGTATCAACCATAAACATATTAATCTCCAAGCACATTGATTGATGATATATTCTTCGAGTAGTTTTGGGCTGGATTTTAAAACAAAATCAAGGAAACTATCAATAAATGGGCGTATGTCTTTTGAAGAAATCAATTTATTAGATGGAATTGAAACAATATGAAAGAAAAGCATTTTGTGAAGAATAGATGTAGAGTTGATAATCCTATTAATAATTTCTTTATGAAGTTGAGAAAAAGCTATCATTAGATCATCTGGTTCTGATGACATTACAGTTTTGACTGAAGATATATCAAGATACAGGTTAAGAGAATCTTGAATTGGCAACAAAAAGAAAAGCTCTGATGAAGGAAGAGGATTGTTATGAGTAATCATTTCTTTAAAGAAACATAGGGAACTTTTCATCAATGAAAACCGAGTCCTTTTGATATTAATAAGAGAAACAAAATCATCCCATAAGATATCTGAACATACAAAAGCTCTAATTGCTTCAAATACTTTTTCATAAACTTCAAGAGGTGAATCAAAAGAAGGCTTATGAAATTGGGAAAGCTGAAGAAGAATAAAATTCTTTTTCTTAATCTCTGCAATATATAATGGATAATTGGATAACAAAGAATCGGATTTCCCGTCTTGTTTTGATGTCATTTGTGATGATCTTTGAAGTGAACCTCTAATTTTGTATACAATTTTCCATAGCGATACTAAAACTGGCGGAATATGTTCTGTTTGGTTCTCCTTTATTAATTTGGCGAACTCAAATGCTGTTGATACCATGTTTGAGTGATGTAATAATGTGGCAAAGGTAAGTTTTTCTACATATAAATTATCTGGAGTATTCTTGATCCTAAACTGGCTCTTAACAACACTATAAAGCTTATTAGCTAACATATCAGCTAAAGAATCCTCATTATTATGAATAAGATCGCTTAAAAACTTCTCTGTTTCTGACAAAGTAGATGAATTAGGAGAATAGGGAATTATATTCGATTCGAAATTAGAATCTTTCGTATATGATGCCACAAACTGAATGAAATCACTTTCTAAAAATACTGAATGATTCGTTTCCAATTCAGAGAGAGGAATGGATTGCATAGTAACATGAAGTAGTTTCCCAATAACAAAATACAATAAATTGTGCAAAAATAAAGACAAATCATTTGCCATGGGATGTACAGGTCGAGGAATAAGTCCTGAAACATCTGCTTTGACTCCCCAGTAATTAACCGAGCTGTCCGAGGAAAATACAGCACGAATCTGATTGAATGGCACGTCAAGAGAACTGGGCCAATTTGAACTCGGGCCGCTAAGCATATGGATGCAATTACCATTTTCAAGAGAATCATATATTCTAAGGGCGTCATTCATTGATTCTGTATGGCATTTTGAATCAAACTGAAAATGAATGAAAGATGCGCCTTTAAAATCAATTTTCCATTCTTTAAAGTAATCATCTGGGTAGTTATGAGGGGTCTCAATAAAGGCAGTTTTTTTGGTGACTCTAAACTCTGGAAGATTGATTTTTAGGAACTCTGCATCTGCTTTTAATGATAATGGATTTGAAACAATCATATCAGTTATCCACTTCATCAAAGGGGAAATATTTGTTATAAAAGTTGAAGCAATAAATGGGAATGATTCTAGAGTAACTAAACGAAACACTATACTTTCTAATAATATTATTGCTTGATTCGGATTTGATGAAACAAATAAATTTTGACAATACTTCATACATGCTGTTATTAAAGGGTAAATGTACACTTCATTAGAAACCAAAGAATTATTCTCTAAAAATTGTAATTCCGAACTCAAACACTCAAGAGCTGATAAATAAAGATCGATTACTTTATCAGTTGAATAAATACTTTCTATTTTTGTCGATAATTCATCAGAAAAAATATAAAGCAATGCTTGTTTTCTCTTCAACATGAATATAACATTTAAAAACTGGTTTGATAGGACGGGATTGTTAACTATATCAATTATGAGTTTATGAAAAGTTGAACAACATGAAAAATATAAATATCTAAAACTATGAGCAAAAATGGAAACAATGGATTCCATTATACAGCATGATGATACTGCTAAAGGAGAAAAAATACATTCTTTCAAGATCCCACGGATGTTTTGAAAAATAGAAAGGTCATTTTCATTGATTGTCCTCTCGGTTCGGGCAAAGCTTAATACATATCGGAAAAGATTGGCTGATATAAGCTTAAGACCAACAGATAATAACCCGATTTTTAAATCTTCAAAGCATTTGTTATCTGATAACACTAATCTAATGAGATCAGTTGCTAAATTAATTGCTTCCTCTGTCGAATCGACAAAAAATGAGAAGGCCTGTGATGATCTGGTCATCTTCTCGTTCAAAATTCCTTCCAATATTTTGTCCAAGTGTCCTGTAAGTTGATGAACTATCTTTTGCTTGAGAGATAAAAACGATCCAGGTTTTGATAACATCATTTCCAATTTGCTAAATTTAACATCTCCATCTCCTAATCCATATTCATTGTCCTCTAAAATTGAATCCAGTCTATTCAAATCAATTCCAGATAAACCTTCAACTGAATCATTATCTGGATATAAAGAGAATAAGTATATAAGAGCAGATACACAGCCGCAGACATTTTTTTGAGATATGCCAAGTTGATAAAGAAAATATACAACTCTCCATTGGATATCCAATGTTCTAAACTTGGGGAAACTGGCTAAACTGGTTGCAAAATGGTGAAGGGAGTGTATTACAGGTGATGAAACTTCATTAAGGCTGTGTTCAGAGTTAGATTTCATTAGTTCAATTCCTGTAATTAAAAAATGAATCACATCATTTGGTTCTAGTATATCAAGATCACTAAATAGGGATTCAAAACCTTGCGATAAAATTGTTTCGAGAAATGATGTTTGTGTTTTCCTGGATTTGTTTAAAGACACGAATTTTTTGGATATTTCCAAATTTTTGGTGGTTAAACTGGTTTCTTCGTCGTCAATAATCCTTGAAATACATGAAATCATGTGTTGTAAATATTTTGAATATGTTCTCACTCTTTCTATATTAGCATCAGTATCCTTGAGAACAGGTTTTGTAAAAGAATCTACTAAACTCTTAGGCTGACATATTTCGCCCGTATTTCGTTGATAAGATAATATATTTTCAATAATTGAAGATAAAGAAATCGGAACTTCGACCCGTTTACCAAAATCAGATAATGGATCATTATTTTTAATCTCATTTCTCATTTTTTCGATATTTGCTGTTGAAAAAAAATATGCTGCCTTCATATTAGTACTTTTTAGACTCTCATTGGCTATTGATTCTGCTAAACCCATTTTACAAATTAAGAATTACGGTTTTGTAATATTCAGGTTTATTACCTATTATACATTAATGGAGACTTGTAGCTCCAAGCCACAGTTGTCCATTCGGAGTTTGAGTAATTGATGGAATGAGCATCCTCCTGGGTTTTGGTGCACTGATTCCTTCAAATATATGATTATTGATTGGAATCAAAGCAAATCTCTTTTTGGGTGGTAACATTTTGGAAACAAACAATCCTCTTAAGAGGGGCATTATAATGAAATCGCCTGTTTTTGGTTGCCTTTTGATCAAAGATAAAACTTCAAAGACGGCAGATATATCATAAAGCCTTCTTAGCTGTCCTTTATCCTCAAACACTGACTCACATATCTTTTCGAGAGTGATTGTATTCTTCTCTGTATCCCTAATAAGGCACAAAAATTTTGACGACAAATCTCTCACATGTGATTTCTCTGTGTCTTGTTCTTTAATATAACTCTGCCCTAAATTTGGCTGGAAAGTACCTGTCCAATGATACTTACCCCTACCATTTCGATTAACAAGACCTAAGGGCCCCATAATGTTTAATACATCATATAGCCTCCTTTTAGGGACACCCAATGTTTCTGCAACTTCGTTTATATCAAAAAAGGCGGCCGTGGAAAAACTAAAGTGCGATATGAGTTTTTCAGCAACAGTCTTCAACGAAAGAGCGGCCTTAGCTGGGAACACTGATACATCGTCGGTAGTGGGTTGCTGCATTGGTAAATGAGTCTCTGTAATGACAAAACAGCTGAAATTGATATAAACCGTGAGCCGCATTTGGCGGTTTCCAGGACATTGAAGAAACCGGATTTTAGAAAACAGGTTTAAATTGAGTTTGGGAGGTTGTTGGTTTTCATCAAAATGTTGTGATAAAAATTGTGGAAAATAATGTTAAGAATTGGGGAATTTTTGAAAACAAAAAAATGTCTCTGAGCGGAATCGAACCACTGTCTCAACCGTGTGAGAGTTGAATCCTAACCGTTAGAACACAGAGACTTACAAAAATTATATGAAATAATTATTTAAGAATGATTAATTTGTTTTAACAGATTTATGAAAAAAGAAGTCAATTGCAAAACATTTGAATTGTACAACTGTTTATATTATCTTTGAAGAGCCTTGAGCATATCAGATTGCAAATGGAGAAATCCTAAAGAATCACCAGCACTAATAACTATCAATACTGGGGGGTCTTTAAATGGCTGACCTTGGAAAATGACTATTTCTCTTTCTTTGGGTCGGTAAACTACTGAAGCATCAGCGCAAACAGGTAATCTGAATACTCCTTGGTTGTCTATTTCACCATCTGTGAATGTTGTTGAAACTCCATCTGGACTGACGTGAAGAATAAACCACTCTTCAGTGTTAGTATCAAATGCATATAAGGGAGAAAAGAATGATTCTTGGTCTTTGGATGGGGGAGCCTCACCGCCTATACATAAAATGTAGTTATCAACTGTCACTAATGAACATTTTGTAAGCCCATGAAATGGAGCAGTGCCTTTTACATTAACTACAGATACAATCTCCTCGAATGGATCAATACGTAGCAAACCAGGAACATTAGATCCACCAAATATATAGGTAAGTCCATCATATGATGTAAACCCAGTGGCATATTTGGCTTCATTTCTTGATAAAGCAGTCCAGTGCATCGTTTTAAGGTCCAAAATATGAAGTTGAGAAAGCTGATTTCCATTAAACCCACCTTGAACAACAATTTTTCCATTTGAGTATGTCATTGCATGCCCACTGCATGGTTGAGGAGCTTCACCAGTTGTAGTAGGTCTATGAACCGCTAATGTTTCAAGATCTACTACATGAAGATCAGAAATATATGTTCGATTTGCGAAACCTCCATAAATCCATATATACTTCCCAGCCATAACAGCTCTGGCACCTGCCCTCGGACTAACACTATCTTCTGGTATATTAATTTTGGTCCATATACAAGTTGATAAATCGAGTTCCCAGAAATCCGCTAATAATACGTTTTGGGAAGAAACACCATACCCAATAATTGCATGATCATTACTCGGATTATATACTGTTATATGACCAACTCTTTGAACTGGAGAAATGGATTGAATTCCTCTTGCTGACCATAATGCAGAATACCCAAATCTACCAACTTTTTTAACCAGTGAAATTGGAACAGAGTTGGACATTGGTTCATATCCATCAAATGTTCGAGGATTTCCAAAACTAGTAGCATACTGGGGACTAGCAACACTAGGATTTGGACCCATCAGTTTTGAAACGTTGAGATAAACCGCTAATATTTTATCGTCTTTCCATAAAATAATGGTAAAAAAATGACACATGGAGAATTCTCTGAGATTGGGGGTGACATGACATTATGAACATTTTTGTGGAAGAATATATCCTGAACAAAATGAGGGCACAACAAGGAAGAGAATGACTAAAGATTGCATTATGTTATAAAATCTATTTATGAAAAAATTGGAATGTTAATGCTTATTTTGATTTCCATATTATATTCTTCACTATTAAATTAATAATATTAATTCGTTTGAATTAATGTTTAATTAGATATAAGAATATGTGAGTTATTCTGGAAATGATGGTATTTCTTAAAACCATATAAAACAAACAAATTACTTTTCATTATTGTTCTTAAGAGAACAATAGGTTTTGGTTATGTGTATATAATCTGTTGTTTATGATTCTTCTGGTGAAACCAGTATATTCAAATACCGAAATAAGAAACTTTGAACAAAATGCAAATAATGGCACTGTATTCTGTTTGCAAGGTCAAAGAAATAGATAAATAATGATTTCAATACCATCTTTCCCAAAATAGCTATACTTTTTCTCATATTTTTGCAGAAAAAATGCTGTTTAACCAGTATTTGGATATTTGACACCATTAGAACATAATATCTTTAGGTTTATCATGTTTTCAAAAGATAAGGAAGACGATTTTTCTCCTTATTCTGAGTAATTTCACATTAAAGAGATGTCAACTACAAATCTTATTTTCAACAAGGCTATTGGATACATTTTGCATACATTTCTCTTGAAAAATCAAGCGGAGGACTAAATATCAATTTTTGCTGATTTTAAATCACAGTGGGCATGCTTTTAAAATTTAAATATTATTCTATCTCGAAATTTTTTTTACTTTGCTCTTCTAACTCACCATAAAAAAACAAGGAAACATTTGTTCGGTAATTTTTAAGGAATTCAAGAATCAGGGAGATATCTAACAAATGGCATTTGCTGATTCAAAGCATTTTTTATCGTAATCTTCAGAAAAAAACAACTTATCTGAGACTCCGAAATGAGATACCATTCAGAGTTCCTTTCTATTCCATAGAAATATTCCTAAATAATGATTGTGAATAGATAATTTTCCTTTTATTTTAATGAGAGAAATAGATAATTCCATGTTCTTACTCCCATTGAAGTTATCTCTTTTAAATTCTGAAATTTGATAATACATTCTGATCAATTAGATATTCAATAACAGTAAGAAGCACTTATCATCATCAAAATGAAGAGATGTCAAATCAAAAAATTGCATTTTTGTCTTATGTACATAAATAATCAAATATAAAATCAATATCAAAACAGCTAAATATGGATGAGTTTTTTAAAAATTAACATTATCACCATTATCAAATAATTTCATATCAGATTCATGTTTATCATGATACTTATCAATAAAAAGATGACCCTTTTTAAGGGATTATACATCAAGCTAAATCGTAATAAAAATTATGCCTCATCATGATTCTTTTTTCTTTTGTAAGAGTCTGATAAAAATTTATCCATTTACTCAAATATTCAAAATTCTCTGCTTTTCACCCAAAAAGAATTACTATCAGTTTGACAAGAAATTGCTGGGGTTGATGAAACATTAATAATTATTCAATAGAAATTTCTTTTATTGGTCTTCATAAGGATAAAAACAGATTGATTTTCACAATTAATCATTTTTAAAATTTTTTTTCCCTAACTTATTCAAGACTCATATCTGATTCTATTTATTAATCATGTTCAAATCTTTAGAAATCCTTTATATTATTATTGGGACGAACGTCCCCATTTTTTATGGAATCATCGAGCAAATATATTGTAGAAAAGTTGATTCAATACGGGCAAAGAGTAATTTATTGATGAGTTTCCCATTTTTTTGAAAATAAATTAAGAATATAAAGAATATAGAATACAATTTTATCAAACCAAAAAGGGAATCATAAGAGTTTTTTAAATAAGAATTGGAAATTATTAAAGATATATGTAAAAATTGTCTTAATTACATTACAAAAAATGTTTTATTGGTTAAGCTTGAATACCAATCTATGTTCAAGGGTGATATTCATTAAAAATCCAATGCTATACAATCCTGATTAATGTGATATTATTATTAAAAAGTTTAACAATTTGGAAAATCCGGGGCTTAGAATAAGAAAATCCAAATTATTGATGAAATCAAGATAGAAGATGCAAAAATGAGATAATAGCACCATTTTTCAACAATTTCGGAAAGATCCTGTTCTCATAATTAGACTGCTTTACCCAACAACATATCTTCTATATGAAAAATTTTAAAGTATTAGCCAATACAACATTTATTTTCATCATGGAGTTTTTTTTTATAAAATACTTTTCTAGAATATCCATAACGGAATATAATCCCATGTAAGGTATAGCTTTCCATGAGAGAGATAAGTATGAAGTAAACGAATTCTATTCAGGAGAACTCTCTTATTAAATGCAAACTGATTTTCAGCTCTAAAACTAATGAGCTCACTTAATTCTCTGTAGGTAAGTCAACAGTCCCCCGAACTTTTATTATCGCATCCCATTGATGAACAAATAAAGAAATTCCATAATAAGTAGTATTTCCACAAACAACTAGGAAATTCAAAACGATTTGAAAATCGATTTCCATAATATTGTTCCCTTAATTCAAATGATGATTATCATTGTTTTTTGGTAGATTTTTATCTGAGTAATTATGTAACCAGATTGAAAAATGAATTAATAAGTCACCCAAATTTGAATTTAAGATACCAAAGGACCTTGAATCAAAACAGCGCAAATTTTGCATATATATACGTAAGCCACCAACAGCATCAATTACACATTCATAAATCTCCACCCATTGATCTATTAGATGATAATAAAAAACCCTAAACTTTCATCATGGTTTGATCTAAAAATTGCATTTAATTATCCTATGATTCTCCATGTTTTTTAATAATCCTGGAATAGGAAATGTTGAGAACATTTTTTCATGTCCAAAAACAAAACCGATTCTCCAAATACTACGAATTTGAACCAAGAAAGGGTTTTAAACGCGGTTGCAATGAATTTGTTTAGCGAATCTGCCCTTGAAAGTTCAACAGCGTTGAATTGTTTGCTTAATTGGTCAATGTCAAGAGATTCATCCAATCCTAAGACTAACCCAAAGATTACACCTACTGTTGTTGAATGTTTAACGAATTTTGTGATTCTACATGTGGATGAATGGAAGAAAGGTCCAACATTTGAAGCGGCTGTTTTAGCGTTAATTATTCTCTATAACAGCTCATATAACCAAATAATGAAAGTCAACATTGATAATGCTATCATTTTAGCATCATCATCACCTTTGATGAAAGTATTACTCAGATTGAGCTACCATCCATATTCGCCTCTTTCTCGGTATTCTTTGAATATATTAGCACTAATTGCAAGATTTTGTGATATTTCAAAAATTATTGATGATCCAAAACAATATTATGATACAGTATTTTCTTTATTCATGCTTGCTGATCCAATTTTGGATGAACAGCTTATTGATGTTTTCTTGAATTTCTGTCTTAATCCAAACAATCTCGTTGCATTAGGAGAGAAAGTTTGTTCTTCTTCATTTATTTGTAGGCTTTGCTCGATACTTCCTTATCCAATTAACAGTATTAGAGATGTTATATTAGAAGTCGCCTATACACTCGCAATGACAAATAGTGAATTTAAGGATACAATTTGCTGTTCAAACTCATTTTTGCGGATTCTTTTGGTCTTGACAATTCCACCTTATGAACCAGTAGAGTCAAAAAATAATCTCCATTTTTCTCCATCCCAAAAAGCATGTGTATTCCTTATTGATCTCATTGAAGATCCAAGAGTTTCCGAGTTTTTGTCAAAATTCAAACTTCAAATAGCAGCATCAGCTATTAAATGGAAGTCCACTTGCTTGTCTGATTTAGCAATTCGTGTTTCAAATACAACCACCCAGTAAACGTTCATATTTGAAGCATCGTATCAGGATTTAAATAGATCATATCATCAAATTCATATCTAGTTCTCAAAAACGATCTCAACTTCAGGAACAAAGGCCATAGGATCATCTTTAGGAATAGCATTAGGGTCAAAAGTTGGTTGAGCAACTGGAAAATCATGAGAGAATAACAAGTTTTCTTGAGGCACCGAAGAAATATCAACCGCTGTGGCTGTCACTGGCATGACTCCTGGAGGAAGAAGCTGAGAGGCAGGGATCTGATGGTAATCATTTGAATAAACACCAGAATTATTATTTGTACTATTGTTATCATTATTATTCATCTTTGCTCCAACATCACTAGAATTGCCGTTTCCATTTGATCCCCATCCACCTGATGATTGTGTATTCCCAGATCCCCATCCACCTGATGATTGTGTATTCCCAGATCCCCATCCACCTGATGATTGTGCATTTCCAGATCCCCATCCACCTGATGATTGTGTATTTCCAGATCCCCATCCACCTGATGATTGTGTATTCCCAGATCCCCATCCACCTGATGATTGTGCATTTCCAGATCCCCATCCACCTGATGATTGTGTATTCCCAGATCCCCATCCACCTGATGATTGTGTATTCTCAGATCCCCATCCACCTGATGATTGTGCATTTCCAGATTCCCATCCACCTGATGATTGTGTATTCCCAGATCCCCATCCACCTGATGATTGTGCATTTCCAGATCCCCATCCGCTATGAGAATTAGTATTGTGTGATTTGTTATCAGAAGCCCATTCATTTGAAGAATTACGATTAGTAGAATTAGGATTATTTCTCCGATCCGAATCTTTTGGATAACCATTTCTACTATTTGATCTGTTAAATTTAAAGCTATTATTATCAGAAATGGCCTGGGTATCATTCATAGAATTACTATTTAGAATAGTTTTGTATGAAATATCATATGAATCATTTTGGTCTTCTATATAAAAGCACGACTCAACAAAATCACATAGTTGTGTGTTTTGATCAATAAGGACCGAAACTTCTGTATTGTTTACAATTCTGTTGTTACTAATTGGATTGTTATTAAGATGAAGAGTTTTAAGCTCAGGAACAAAAGGAATTAAAATCTTCACTTCTGGAAAGCAATTAATACAATTCCATTCTAAGGAAATCCGATTTACCCTGGATTTCTTGTTAAAAACACCAATGCAGTAGAACAAATACATAGTAAAAGACAGAGAATAAAAATCAATGTTTTCTGGGTTAGCCCCGATTTCAATAAACTTTTCAGCAAGACGAATAAGATTGAGAGAGCCATCAGTATAGTATTTTTTAAAAATATGACTAAATGCTAATGACAAAACCCGCATTTTACCAGGAAATGCGATGATCCATATCAAGTTTTCTCCAAACTTTTCCCCATGAATACTAAGTATGATTTCATATATTAAAGCATCATCAACAATAACTGTGAAGCCATCTGCAAATAACACTTTTTCAACATATACAACCTTTTTGCCTTCTTTATTCATTACAATCTCATTTATCCAATTTATAACGCTATTAGGACTATCTTGACCATAATTAGAAATAAAAAGACAAAAAGATCTGCATCGCGACATATACGTGTAAAGTAAGAATGTGCTATTAGTTTTATTGAGACTTCTTTAACTTCTGATCGATTAGGGCAACAAGATCTTTTTCGGCGTTTTCAAGTTCCCACTGGTGTTCTGCAACAACGAAATCATCTGCAGGGATCTGTAGTAAATCTTTTGGTCCATAAACTTTGCTTATTGGATGAATAACAGGAATGAGAAGTGCAAATACTTCGCTGCACATACCCAAAAAGAAATTAAGACCAAAGACAGTAACAACACGTGGATCAGATTCTTCGTTTGGAGGAAGACCATTTTGTAGAAACTTTCGAAGTACTGATGGAACGTCAAATGGCAGTGTTAAAGCTTTTCTTCCGGAAAGAAGGAAGTTGGCAATGAGCATTGGAGCAAAATTTGAAACCATTCCAATTAACTGATTGAGCATGTTGATATTTGGCATTGCTTGGTTCTGCTGTACTTTTTTCTTACCTTCTTTGATAGCCCAAGAACCTCTAACATTAAATGCATCAGGAGCCATCTTATTTTTATTCTGTGTCCAAAAATCAATTTTTTGAAACTGGGATGTCCTTTTCTTTGATGCTGCGTTTGTCGATCTAACAACTTGATGGATCAAAAATCTTTGAATAATCGCACAAAATATCACTACTAAAAACATTTCGAGCCCGGTAAAAAAATCTGAATCAAGAAACTCGTGCAACTCCATACCAATTCGACCAATGATCTATCGTATGACTTGTGATTGAAAAATGTCAGGAATTCGACGGTTTGGGATACCTTTTTTTAACCAGAGTTGTTCAATTTCTACTTTTAATGTCGATTTCCCTACAGAGTTTTATTACTAGTATTCTCGAATCTTCAACAATAGAACAAGAGAGAATAGTTGTTTCTAATGAGTTAGCTAATATGAGAACTTTTATTCGTGAATGCGATGCACATTATAAACCATCAATTATTGCAAAGTTAATGTATTTAGAAATGAGAGGCGAGAGTACAGCATGGGGCCAAGTTGAAGCAGTTAATTTAATGGCAAGTGATCGGACCAGTTATAAGCGGATTGGATATCTCGCAGCCGCCAATCTTTTAAATGAGCAAAGTGAGCTTTCCGTTTTGATTACGCACACAATGAATAAGGATTTGGCATCCCAATTACCTGAAGTACATGTTCTTCCTTTGATTCTTTTAGCAAATATTGGATCTAGCGAAATGTGCCGAACATTAGTTTCTGAAGTGCAAAAGCATCTTGATTCCATATCAGTGAGCGTCCAAAAAAGAGCATGCATGGCATCTTGCCAGATTATTCGAAAAGTGCCTGATTTAGCAGAGACTTTTCGGCCATATATTATCAAGTTGTTAAGCAGTGGCGTTCATTCTGTTGTTGGCTCAGGTATAACATTGGCAATTGAAATAATGAAACTAGATCCATTATATTCTGCAGTACTCTCAAATACCAGTTCAGCTTTCACACGCTTATTGAAGGCTCTCTATGAAACAAGACCAAACAATGAATTTCAATTCTCTATTTTTAACGATCCATTTTTGCAAATCAAACTACTGAAAGTACTTTCATACATTAAATCCCCTTCTGACGATTTAGATGATTTACTTGCTTCAATTGTAACCAATGTCGATGTCAAAAGGAATACTGGCCGTTCAATTTTATTCCAAGCAATTCAAACAATCAATAGTGCCGCCAAAAAATCCTCTCTTCGAAGCCTTGCCTACAATCAAATAGGCCGACTCTTCGGTTTTAAAGAGCCTAATGTTCTCTACTCTGCTCTATCGGCATTTTCTAGAATTTTGTACTCAGAGAATACCATAATAGATCGAAGTTCTGCAGATTCCTTGGTTTTGCAGAGATATAAATCCCAAGTCGTTTCATGTTTGGATCATCGCGATCCCTCAATCAGAAGGCGTGCTTTAGATGTTGTTGCCGCTTTAGTAGATGATACCAATGTTGAATCTCTTATACCCGAAGTTATGCTTTACTTACATATGGCAGATGGCGATTTTAGGGTTGAGTTGGTTGCTAAAGTTTTTTCTGCAGTTCAACGATTTGCACCAAATCCTCAATGGAATTTCGATACTGTTCTCAAAATATTAATCGAAAGTGGTAATTATGTTGGAAATGATGTTATTTCCTCAATTTGCCGACTTATTGGGAGAAACGAATCAATTAGATATCATGCGTTAAAGCAGCTTCAAATATATTTACCCGATAATTGTAGTAATCAACCAGTTGTTCAAGTTGCTTCATGGGCATTTGGGGAGTTTTTAGAAGAGCAGAATACTGTTATTGATCTGTTAACACGCATTTTACTGATGCCTCAAACTACTGTCGAATCGAAGTGTTACATTGTTGTATCCTTAGCTAAGTTGGCCATTAGGTTTAATTCTATAGACACTGTTAGGCCATTTATTGAAACGCTTTCTCATAGTAATGAGTTGGAACTCCAACAAAGATCTGGTGAGTTGCTCCAAATTTTCCAGAAACCAGATATTTATGAAGATTTATTGGCTCCAATCGAGTTTGCTGAAGAAGAACCACAAGCTGATACTCCTAAATCGACACCAATTAAACCGACAAAACAAGAAGATAGTTTAATTGATCTTGGAGATGCTCCATCCGAAAAGCCAAAAACAGATGATTTATTAGTATCAGAACCAACCAAACCTCCACCAGAAACCAAAAAGATTGAAATCTCACCTCCTCAAGGAGCCATTGAAGCTCTAAAGACATCAGATTATGTGATATACTTCGAAATCCAGAGAAACCAAACCAATCCAAATCAAATAGCAATTCGCTCATCAGTTTATAATCTTGGAGCCGTACCTTTAACACAGTTTGTGGTTCAGTATGGTCTTCCAAAAGGTTGGGTGATTTCTGTTCAGAAACCAACCAATAATGTATTAGAGCCAATTGGAGGAAAACCAATTCAGCAAGTTATTTATCTCGAAAACAGAGCAGATTTTCCATTGGCAATGAAGACACAAATAACATATATGTATAGGTCCCAGCCCTTGAAAGAAATGGGCCAAATTAACCCCATTTTTAACTAAAGATACTTTTATCACTTCATAAATGAAATGACCATTTATAATGGAGTACATTAAATCAAGGAGGACCATCCGCCAGTATGAAAAAGATTATTCCATTCCCTCTGAAAGGCTCAACGAGATAGTCCAAGTAGCTTTGTCATGTCCAACTGGCCGGAATTGCCAAGCAATTGATTTAATTGTCCTAACTAACAGAACAAAAATAGATGAGGCAACAAAAATTACATTTGATTCTTGGCCAGAAGAGAAAAGGAACAATTGGCTGAAAAGAAAAGATCAATATGGTGTTTCTAATGTTGTTAGTTGTGATGCTCCCTGCATTATTTTTATGGTTGAAAACGAGAGATCAGAGAAACAATTTACACAAATCGATTCAGGGATCATGTCAATGGCGATCATGGTTTCTGCCAAGGAAATGGGTCTTGATACTATGTGTTTAGGTGCACTACTATGGGGCAACAAAGTTGGTTTGGAAACTTATCTTGGTATTCCTGAAGGGAAACTTGTAATGGCTATTGCTGTCGGAAAAGCTAAGCCAAATCCAATTGTTGCAGACAAAGAGATAAAAGCAAAGGCAACATTCATCGAGTAAAATCACAAAGAAATGTTTATTCCGTCTTTTGCAAAAATTCAAAGTATTTTGCAGAAATCTTCTTGAGTTTTGGAGTCAAAGTAGACTTTTGGAAAAACTCATTAAGGTGCTTATTCTGGAATGCTTGAAGACACTTTTTATAATTACACAACTGTATCGCAACCATCCCTGCTATCTCAGAAAGCTCCCCTCTTTCTTTAATGGTGTCAACAACATAATCACACATTTTCAAAAACTCTCTTGAATAACTAACCTTAGCTAAAGTATCAATCAGCAAAAAGGTTGAGTGAAGTGAGACATTTGATCCAATTTTCGTAGAGACACTAAAGAATATGTTTAAGAACCCACTATCACTTAATTGTTTTATGAACTCCTCAGTAATATCAATTCGCCTAATTATTGTACATATCATTGAAAGTGTTGAGCTGTTTTCTTGCTCAACTACCATTTTCAAAAGGGACACAAAGTTTGGTGAATCTTTGATTAGTGGCCGGAGATCTCTATGATAGAAAACCGAGAAAAAGAGTCGAAAAGTCTCAAGTGCTGTTGGAAGCTCTTTTGTCATCCAAAGTGCAGAATGAACAACCAAAAACTCAGAGAATTCAAAATCAAGAGCCATCCGTATTAAAACAAGTGTGGCATTTCGATTCTTTTCAGCAATAGATATAAGTAACAATAATAATTGCTTATCTTTCGAATCCTTCCCTTTGGGAGGTGCTGCCAGAAGAAGAGTGAGAGCCGAATCTTGAAGTTCTTTAATCTTAATATGTATCTTAATCGCATCGATCGGAGCTACTCCATCTTGATATACTTCAGTGATTGAATACAAAGAAAAATATGCAGCACCAATAATGTGCAAATCTTTAGCAGATACAATAATTGAAGATATTTTATGCCAACAATGCTTTCCTCTTTCAGCACAGAAATCTGGAAACTTTCTACACAGAAAGGCAAGCAATGTGACATAGTTAACAATATTGTCGAATGAAGAGAATCGTGATGATTCTTGTATCAATAAATCAACTATTGGCCATGGATTATCAATATCATCGAAATGCTGGGAGAATAAAGCAAGAATAGTGAGAGATTTTTGAGGGCCTCTTCTGATTAGCAAACCAAATTGTTTAGAGAACTCTTCATTAAAAGATACAGGAGCTAATGTAACAAGAATATATAGTATATCAAAAATAGGATCAATAAATGCTTTTTGATTGAATGGAAGCTTATTTATAAAATTCTGTTGAACAAACACAGATAGATGCTCTTTAACACATATTACTTTGGATATAGTAGCAAGAATATGATTTCCAAGATCCAAGCTAATCTCATTAGCAAAATATGATAATAATATTTCAAAAAACTCAACCGATTGATTTGATTTCAATGTATCAGGAGAAAAATCGAGCTCTTCAATGAACCCCATCGACTCAGGATACCTTAACACTTCAAGGTTCGTTGGTTCGATTGCTTCCATTTTCCGTTAAGGTAAATCTTTATACGATTATTCAGGTTCCGACTTAATGGATAGACTCAAGTATTTATCAAAGGCATCCAGAGGCCAATTGATAGATTTAATGATATCTCTTAATATAAAATTCGATTTTGATTCACCAAATTGTGTATTTATTGATCTGATCCGTGAACATCTGAATAATGAACAAAAAGTTGTTGAGTACAAAGGAAGTAAGTATGAGTTGGGTGTTGAAAAGATTATATCTGTGATCCTTTTTACATTGTTGGTGATTTGCTTCTTTGTCGTGATAATAATGGGTATTATGTATACATTCCCATCTTCTTCATCGTTTTGCGATAATAAAATTATCAACAATAGCTGTGTAAAGTGTCCAAGCAGGGCTGAATGTACAAACGGAAGAGCAGAGTGCCCTGTTGGGTATACACTTATTCATTACCTTTGTATTGTCGATGATGGGGATAAAATTTTTGTATCAGGAGCTCTAGAGTATGCTCTAGAGTCTCTGTCAAAAAGAGCAGGGCAATATAGATGTGGTTTGAGTGAAATTGATTACTATCATGAGAATGAACTTGAAACGCTCATTCTTAAGTATCTCCACATGAGCAGCACTGACAAAGAGAGAATTATTAACAAAACCATTCCGTATTTAGAATATGCAGATATTGAAATTTTTATTCAATCATCAGGCACTATTTATGTATCCAAGAATGTTATTAGGCCACTTTCATGCACAATTAAGTATATGGTACTATCTCACATCGAGTATCTAGTATCTGCTGCCATTATCTTGCTTTCTTGTATCATTTTTATATGGATTAAATATCGAAATACTAATCAAAAAGAAAAAGCATATTTTATTGCAAATGAGATAATCAATATGTTCAAAGGAGAAAGGAGATCTGTAACACAACAACAAGTCTTTGCAGCTATGAATAAAATGGAGTATAACATAGAGCAAATATGGCCGTTAGTCCTCACAGAACTATCAAAAAACCCTCATGTAACTATATCAAAACATGGGGATACTGTCACCTTTATGTATAATTAGTATTCAAATAAAATTTTGTTTATCATCCACCACTTTTTAAATGAAATTTATTACCAAATAAAGGGAAAATTTAACAAATTTTTGATATTGTAATTTCACTTCACTAAAATGGTGGAAATACCTGAAGAGTTCAAATGTCCCATATTACAAGACTTAATGAAGGACCCAGTCATTGGTAGCGATGGTCATACATACGAAAGGTCAGCAATTGAGAGTTGGTTAAAGAACAACCACACCAGCCCTTTAACTCGCGAGAAGATGGAGCTTTCTTGCCTTAAAACCAATTATGCCCTGAAGGGTGCTATTGAGAGATTTTTGAATGGTGGATTATCTGTACCAAGTTCTGTTGGTAATCAAAATTCTAACGTCAAAAATTTTTCTGTAACAAAGAATATTGAAAACGGATATACTTGCTTTAATGTTGATTGCATTGAGCAAAATGTCGAAGAATCCGTTATTATTGCTGTTCTAGATGTTTCTGGATCAATGAGTTGGGAAGCATCAAAAACAGCAACCAGCGATGGTTTCAAGTTTTCCAGACTTGATCTTGTTAAACACTCAATGAAAACTGTTGCAGCATTGATGAACAAGAGATATGCTTCAGCAAGGACAGATTTGGGAATTGTGTCTTTCAGCACAAGAGCTAGGATCGAAATGAGACCAACAAGAATGGATGCCGCAGGTTTGTTAGAGGCAAACAATGTTATTAACAGACTCGATGCAGATGGTGGCACTCATATTTGGGATGGGTTAAGCCAAGCAATTGATTTAGCTGGAAGCATTAAGAATTATTCCAACACACATATCATTTTACTAACAGATGGTGAACCAACTCGTGATTACCTTCCTCCAAGGGGTATCCCAACAACCCTTAAGAACAAATTGAAGGGACTCGACAAGAAGTTAACCATCAGTTGTTTTGGATTCGGATATTCTCTTGATAGCAAATTGCTTGATGAGATATGTCAGATTGGAAATGGTACATATGGATATATTCCTGATTGCTCAATGGTTGGTACAATTTTTGTCAACTATATTGCAGGAGTCGCATCTACTGTTGCATCCAATGTTGCCCTCAGATTTGCTGATAGTGTTCACATGCTTGGTCATATCCAGCAAAGCAAACCAAGACATTTAGTTATTGCTGGTCAACATAATATTGAACGTGTTACAATGATTTATGGTGATAACATGATAACTGAAGTTGACGTAACTCCAGCCGCTACCCCAGCCCATGATCAAATTGCTCGCCAAATTACAACAGAAGCTGTTCTGAAAATATCCATTTCGTCTGATTATTCAACGGTTAATCAAAGCGTATTAACCAATCTTAATGACCAAGTTTCCAAAGATTTTCCAAAGACCGAATTCATTAAGGATATTATCCGTGATATTTATTCTCCATTGGATAATGAAGGTCAATTGTCAAAAGCCATCAAAGATCAACCTTGGTACACATCATGGGGATTGAATCATTTGGTATCATATGCACGTGCACTTCAACTTGAACAGTGTGTTAATTTCAAAGATGTTGCAATTCAGCATTTTGCAGGCCAACTTTTCAATCAGATACAAGATGAAGGAAATGAGATTTTTGTTAATCTTCCATCTCCAGTACCAAGTATTAATGAGAACAGAGATGTTCAAGTTGGTGGAAGCTATGCGCCAGCAGCTCCAGTTAACATGGGTTCATATTATGATCAATATGGTGGATGTTTCCTTGGAAGTTGCCATGTTAAAATGCATGATGCTTCAACAAAGCTTGTTCAAAACATTAAGAAAGGAGATGTTCTTTTCGGAAACTTTGTTGTCAAATGCGTTGTGAAATCCATAATTAATAATGAGATCGAAATGTGCCAGCTCCAGAGCGGCTTAGTTATCACCAAGTGGCACCCCATCAGAATCAACAATACATGGGTCTTCCCATCAAATGTTCAACAACCAAATAAGATGTTTGTCGAATCATATTACAGCTTTGTCCTTGAGTCAGGACATTACGCGATTATTAATGACATTGAAGTTTGTGGATGGGGACATGGATTTAATGATAACGAAGTTATCAGCCACGAGTACTTCGGAAGCCAAAAGATCGTAGATGATCTTTCCAAGAAGCCAGGTTGGAATGAAGGAGAAGTTCAACTTGCTGCATCAGATATCCAGAGAGACCCAACCACTGGTCTAATCAGCGCAATTTTATAAAAACGAACTCAGATTTTCATGAATGAAAGGGATAAGATTTCTATAATAGAAAACAAGCTTAAGGAGAGATTATCTTCGATTTTTACTCGTCTTCAGCGTGTTAAATACAGCAATACATCGATAGATAACGTCACTTCTGATGCTTTTCAGTCAGATGAATCAGAATTGCGAAATCTAAAAATTACACCAGGACAAATTGATTTTTATGATGAAAATTGGAGAGATATTATCAAACAAGTCAAAACGAAAGATATAGATGGATCTTTGCAATCATTTGTGAATAATTTTATTCTGTTATCAAGCCAAAAAGTAGATTTATCCGAACTTCCAGAGAAATCTGATAGACAATACGTAGATTCTCTGATAGAAGAAATGAACCAGTCCGTTCAACAGCATATTGATGAGTCTCTTGAAGAGAGTTATTGTAATATCCGTGATGAGTTGGAGCAAGCAAGGATAAATATAGAAACAATAAGACAACAATTTGATCAAAACATAGAAATGCTCAAGAAAGATCTTCAAAAATCCAAAAAATCAATGCAAGAACCAGAAGAACCAGAAGAATCAAATATATCGCAGTTTTTGAGTAAGAAGACCAATTATAAGCCATTGCAAAAGAACAAATTGATACTTATGGCTCCTGTTTCTAAAAAACCCCAACCATATAGGACTGGAGTGAAAAAGAGATCCATGACACAACTGAAGTCAGCAATAGAAAATGTACAAATATCAGGTTTGCTACTACCTGATCCAACAACTTTGTAAACCAATGTAAACAACGATTATTTTCGGGTCAGTTTTGCGGCTATAAATGAGCGAGGACACCAGAAATGAGCTTCATGAAGCACTAAAAATATGCGAGAAAATACCTCAGAGACAATTTGCTCAATTATTAAGGAGATTGGCGATTGCTTTGAAAGATCGTGATCAAGTCCCATTCAGCCCAGATGAAGTCAAATATATGTTAGAGCATTTCAGTCTCACACCATCGGAAATTGATTCGCTTTTTTCATCGTGTCAGTATATGATGCAACAAGCAGCGTGTTTTTCCTTTAATCCAGAGAAAATGCAGGCTTACGCATCAAGTTCTGGGGTAAGTGACGAAATTGCCGAGTGCTTTTTTGCTGTATGGGAAACCGAGGGTAGTGATCTCATCGATGCATTGAAGAGCCGAACCCTTACAGACCACTCTCTTGACTCCACTGGTTGGAGTCTTCATATTAAAGCTGCAGACAAAGAAACCGGAACACAACGGAAACCATGCGTAATTTTCGATTTAAACGTAGCAAACTCAGATCCAATCAAAATTCAGTTTGATCATGAAGGGTTCTCTAGGTTTTATGATCAAATAGAGCAGATCCAGCAGCAGATAGATCGATTAACCTGAAATTTAAACCTGGTTTTTTTAAAAGTGTCAAATGTTTTGTGGGTTCGATTTCTCATTGATCAAAAATGTTCCTTCTTTATCATTAATCCTTTCGTATTCAGAAATGCTAGAAAAGACCCACCCTAAAATTTCCGCAGCTCTTCAGAGTTATGCAATGTGTTTAATTGAAAACGAGATATTTACACTTGGACCAATTCCAGAGCTTGAGAAAGGATTTAATTTGCTGAAATCAAGAGCGGAAAAGTCTGTCAAAGCTAACCCGGAAGAGCTTGAAATTTTTGCCGATAAAATACTTGCACTTAACACCAAAAGCAATGATGTAGTATTTTTGGCATATGTGTGCTACACTTCTATTTCTCAATTCAAGCTTCTCTCACCTGAGATTACCAAAAAAATCACCAGTATTCAGGACAAAATTTCTGAGCCAAGTGGACCCACACCAATTCTTCTTGCTGAGATCGCAAGAAACTGCTTCAAGAACCAGAACTACGACCTATCAATGGCTGCTTTGCTTGCCGCAATTTCCGAATTAGAAAAAGGTTTATAAAGTCAGCTTTTTTACTTTGTAAAACTTTTTTACTTTGTATAAATCTTTTTTCGCATTTTTCTCTAGATAGGAATTGAATTGATATTTCTCATTTCGATAATATATAGGGTACTTTAATACTTATATAATGAATATATTATATTCCAATAAATCCTAGCTGTCATCGAAAAATGTCACTCAGAAGTTATTTAAAGAAACTGCTTCCATGACCCTCAGGACCTGTTTCAATATGCCAAATTATAAAAAATGACTCAAGTCATTATGGACTAACATTGCTTTGTACTATCGGAAAACAACTCAATACAGACTCAAATGATTTAAAATGCCAAAAAAAATCAATTATTCGATATTTTATTTTGGACACATTGAAATGCAGGTCGTTAATTTTATTGCTATTGATATTTTTAAAATTCATAACAATCAATTTAAAAGAGATAAGGCTATTATATATTGAATAGAATTATATTTCAGCAAAAAAATACACATTAAGCCCTGTACTTGATGCTCAATTGTTTGAGTCCAATAAAAATCAATATATCAGTTAAACACCATTGAGATAATATGAATTGCTTGATTTGGGAACAAAAAGATCATTATAACATTTTATTGGGTCATGTGTTGATTCATTTATAAAATAAAATTGGAAATTTCTTTGTGTTCATTAAACATCACCTATTGATGATTTCAGAGCTCATGTTAAAAATCGATAAAAAAAGGGTGTATTTGTGAACTGATAAATTGTTTTGAAAATGTTGATGTATTCTTGTTTGTCAATATATATAAAACTAGTCACACTATTGTTTCATCTTCACAATCACATGATTCAATTATCCCAAAGGAGAATGAGAAAAACATGTCAATTCGATATTTATTTTATTCAGAAGAAATATTATTAATTTCGCAGATCTCACTGGATGAATATTTTGTAAATCCAGGTACTCTCATTTCAATAGAATCCCTACCTACTGAGCTTAATTCTTCTGGGTTCAAAAATGGAAAAGATAATTTTGATTTGACAATTTGTTTGGGATATGTCACATATGACGCATTTTTCACATGTTCATTAAATGTGATTGTTCTATGTA
>Ga0074193_1000384_pt1 | contig 77854 bp, 84 predicted proteins | sample EPASupsiteHSE605_FD_64523 | JGI IMG/M metagenome (GOLD analysis project Ga0074193, IMG submission 64523) | Bioremediated contaminated groundwater from EPA Superfund site, New Mexico - Sample HSE6-05 | ecosystem: Environmental > Aquatic > Deep subsurface > Groundwater > Contaminated ... | reverse complement strand
AATAGGTCAAGATACAAAGGGCGTATGGTGGATGCCTTGGTACCAGGAGGCGAAGAAGGACGTGGCCAGCGACGAAATGCTACGGGGAGCTGCAAGCGAGCATAGATCCGTAGATATCCGAATGGGGGAACCCAATAGAGGCGAACCTCTATTATCCTTACCTGAATATATAGGGTAAGAGAAGCCAGACCCGGCGAACTGAAACATCTTAGTAGCCGGAGGAAAAGAAAACAATTGTGATTTCCTAAGTAGCGGCGAGCGAAAGGGAAAGAGCCCAAACCAGTAATGTGTAAGCCTGCAGGCGTTGCATTGCTGGGGTTGTGGGGCGTACAGGATGTTCCTGCAGGAACATCATAGAGTCAAAAACTAGCTGTTTAGACGAATTGATCTGGAAAGATCAGCCACAGAGAGTGAAAGCCTTGTAGTCGAAAAGCAGCTAGCTCTAAGTACTAACCCCGAGTACCGCCGGACACGTGGAACCCGGTGGGAAGCAGGGAGGACCACCTTCCAAGGCTAAACACTACCTGGTAACCGATAGCGTATAGTACCGTGAGGGAAAGGTGAAAAGAACCCCGGGAGGGGAGTGAAAAAGAACCTGAAACCGTATGCTTACAAACAGTAGGAGCACGATTAAAACGTGTGACTGCGTACCTTTTGTAGAATGGGCCAGCGAGTTATGGTAGCAAGCAAGGTTAAGTTCGGAAAGAACGGAGCCGAAGCGAAAGCGAGTCTGAAAAGGGCGTTAAGTTTGTTGCTATAGACCCGAAACTGGGTGATCTATCCATGACCAGGGTGAAGTCTCGGTAACACGAGATGGAGGCCCGAACCAGGGTACGTTGAAAAGTGCTTGGATGAGTTGTGGATAGGGGTGAAATGCCAATCGAACCCAGAGATAGCTGGTTCTCCCCGAAATAGCTTTAGGGCTAGCGTTATTTAAATACCTTATGGGGGTAGAGCACTGGTTAGGCTAGGGGCCTTACCCGGTTACCGAACCATCCCAAACTCCGAATACCATAAGGTTTAAAATAGCAGTCAGACAGTGGGTAATAAGGTCCATTGTCGAGAGGGAAACAGCCCAGACCGCCGTCTAAGGTCCCAAAATCTATGCTAAGTGGGAAAGGATGTAGGGTTGCACAGACAGCCAGGATGTTGGCTTAGAAGCAGCCACCATTTAAAGAGTGCGTAATAGCTCACTGGTCAAGTGGCCCTGCGCCGAAGATTCAACGGGGCTAAGCATAGTACCGAAGCCGCGGCAATGTTTTTAACATTGGGTAGGGGAGCGTTCTTAACGGGTAGAAGCCATACCGTAAGGAGTGGTGGACTGTTAAGAAGAGAGAATGCTGGCATGAGTAAGCGAGAAGGCGGGTGAGAATCCCGCCCGCCGTAAACCTGAGGTTTCCTGGGGAAGGCTCGTCCGCCCAGGGTAAGCCGGGACCTAACCCGAGGCCTAAAGGCGTAGGGGATGGACAACTGGTTGAAATTCCAGTGCCACCAAGTAGCCGTTTGAGCAATGGGGTGACGCAGGAGGATAGGTGAAGCGCACGAATGGAAGAGTGCGTCCAAGCACGTAGAGGGTAGAGTAGGCAAATCCGCTCTGCATAACCTTGAGGTGTGATGGGGAGGGAATCAAGTACCGAAGTCATTGACTCCAAACTGCCAAGAAAAGCCTCTAGCAAGGATACCGGTGCCCGTACCGCAAACCGACACAGGTAGGTGAGGAGAGAATCCTAAGGCGCGCGAGAGAACCCTCGTTAAGGAACTCGGCAAAATAACCCCGTAACTTCGGGAGAAGGGGTGCTCTGATAACGTGATTATTATTACTAATATGAGCGTGAGAGAGCCGCAGTGATCAGGCCCAGGCGACTGTTTACCAAAAACACAGGTCTCTGCTAAATCGAAAGATGATGTATAGAGGCTGACGCCTGCCCGGTGCTGGAAGGTTAAGGGGAATGGTTAGCGCAAGCGAAGCTATGAACCGAAGCCCCAGTGAACGGCGGCCGTAACTATAACGGTCCTAAGGTAGCGAAATTCCTTGTCTGGTAAGTTCAGACCCGCACGAAAGGCGTAACGATCTGGGCGCTGTCTCGACGAGGGGCTCGGTGAAATTGTAATACCGGTGAAGATGCCGGTTACCTGCGATAGGACAGAAAGACCCCGTGGAGCTTTACTGCAGCTTGATATTGGATTTTGGTAGTTCATGTACAGGATAGGTGGGAGACAGAGAAGGTAGGTCGCAAGGCTTGCCGGAGTCACCGGTGGGATACCACTCTTGAACTACTGGAGTTCTAACCTAGGTCCGTAATCCGGATCAGGGACAGTGTCTGGCGGGCAGTTTGACTGGGGCGGTCGCCTCCGAAAGAGTAACAGAGGCGCCCAAAGGTTCCCTCAGCGCGGATGGAAATCGCGCGAAGAGTGTAAAGGCATAAGGGAGCTTGACTGTGAGAGAGACATCTCGAGCAGGGACGAAAGTCGGGCTTAGTGATCCGGCGGTTCCGAGTGGAAGGGCCGTCGCTCATCGGATAAAAGCTACCCCGGGGATAACAGGCTTATCTCCCCCAAGAGTTCACATCGACGGGGAGGTTTGGCACCTCGATGTCGGCTCATCACATCCTGGGGCTGGAGAAGGTCCCAAGGGTTGGGCTGTTCGCCCATTAAAGTGGTACGTGAGCTGGGTTCAGAACGTCGTGAGACAGTTCGGTCCCTATCCATCGCAGGCGCAGGAGAATTGAGAGGAGCTGTCCCTAGTACGAGAGGACCGGGATGGACATACCGCTGGTGTACCAGTTGTCTCGCCAGAGGCACAGCTGGGTAGCTATGTATGGAAAGGATAAGCGCTGAAAGCATCTAAGCGCGAAGCCAACCTTAAGATGAGTTCTCCCATTCCATTAAGGAAGTAAGATCCCATCAAGACTAGGTGGTTGATAGGCCGGGTGTGTAAGTGTAGTGATGCATTAAGCTGACCGGTACTAATAGATCGAGGGCTTGACCTAATAAATTTCACGTGATGAGAACCCAAACTTCCTACTTCATATATTCTTGTGCAGTCTTCAAGGATCTTTAACTAGTGGATAGTGTATAGAGGATAGGGGATAGTTTAATAGGCAAGAATTGACTTGCTTAAAACAACTAAACGCTATAGAATAGACACTGTTCTCTACAAAGGTTTTAAAAACTGAATACCGTAATCAAATTTCCTGGTGACTATAGCGGAGAGGCTACACCCGTTCCCATCCCGAACACGGCAGTTAAGCTCTCCAGCGCCGATGGTACTGCAGAGTTCTGTGGGAGAGTAGGTCGTTGCCAGGATTTATTTTATCTAATATTAAGCTTTGCTAACATGCAAGGCTTTTTTGTTTCTAGCTCCCACAGAACTGTGGTCGCCGGCAGTCAGGCTTACAGCCTTCTATTTGCCGGCACTAGCTGCCAAACTGGCAGCGTGGGAGTAGGTCGCACACCTCCGGGTACCACTGATGTGCCTTACGGCACGATTAAGGTTGTTGCCAGGATTTAATTTATCTAAATCAAGCTTTGCTAACATGCAAGGCTTTTTTTATTTCCTAGCTCCCACAGCTGTGTCGCCGGCAGTCAGGTAACAGGGGGACGGTCTGAAATGCATCCCAAATGTTAGACACTATATTAAAATAGTGAATGCTTCTTAACTCACTGTCTACAAAATGGGGAATAGAACCACAATAGCTAACTCCATTGGCGGTGGCTACGAATGTTAAGGCGGGCATTATAACCTCGTCCCCTGCGGATACTCCTACCATTTGTAGATAGATATGCAGCGCCGCTGTACCGTTTACGACTGCCACAGCATATTTCGCCCCGGTATTATCTGCCAATTGTTGGTCAAAACGTACTACATACTGTCCTACGGAAGCAACCCAACCGGTATCCAGGCAGTCTTTTACATAAAGCCACTCATTGCCATTAAATAGCGGTTCATGCAGGTCGATAAATTCTCGATCCTTGGGCAAAACCTCATTTTTTAAAAATATTGACATCAATGCTTTATGAATGTGATTATGCGCAATTTGTAACGTATTATGTCACCTACCCATATTATGTAATAATTCTATGGGTTTGAGGAGGTTACGATGTTTCATGAGACATAATAGTTGTTTTAATGATGAAATGGATAAGAAAAAAAAGGGAAATCATTGTTGCAAAAAGTATCACAAAAATAAAGTGGATTGCAATTGCCAAGTATTCAGTAATTGCTTTAATGGCCGTAATTGCTGCAACTGTCCTCCAGGCCCAAAGGGTCCGACTGGACCTACCGGAGCAACTGGCCCTGCTGGAGTTGCCGGAGCAACTGGAGCAACTGGCCCTGCTGGAGTTGCCGGAGCAACTGGAGCAACTGGCCCTGCTGGAGTTGCCGGAGCAACTGGAGCAACCGGCCCTGCTGGAGTTGCCGGAGCAACTGGAGCTACCGGCCCTGCTGGAGCTACCGGAGCAACTGGACCTGCTGGACCTGCTGGAGGAGTATTAAGCTTTGCAGATTTTTTTGCGTTGATGCCTCCAAATAATGCAGCAACAGTTGCTGCCGGTTCAGACGTAAGCTTTCCGGCAGATGGACCTACCAGTGGGGCTGCTATTGCCCGTACTGGTCCCAGCACATTTAACTTGTCGGCAATTGGCACTTATCAGGTCTTGTTTCAAGTGAGTGTGGACGAAGCTGGCCAACTAATTTTAACTCTCAACGGCGTTGACCTGTCCTATACGGTGGTCGGGCGAGCAACAGGGACTTCTCAAATATCAGGAATAGCTCTTGTGCAAACGACTGTCATCAATTCAATACTCACTGTACGAAATCCTGCTGGCGAATCCACAGCACTAACCATCACCCCAAGCGCTGGAGGAACAAGGTCTGTTTCAGCACACCTTGTTATCACGCGACTCGCATAGAGACTATATACAAAATAATTAATATCTTTTTAGGCACCCTTTCATCAAAAAAAATGGGTGCCTAAATACTATATATTTTATTTGCACTTTTATAACGGCAAATGAGCATTGGTACTAGGTACAAAATTATAAGTATCAAAATATAATATATACTGAATTGCAAAACTATAGGAGTGATTTCATGATAACAATCAGCCTATGCATGATTGTAAAAGATGAAGAGGACACCATTGGCAGGTGTTTGGAATCTGTTAAAGATATTGTTGATGAAATAATCATTGTAGATACAGGATCTTCTGACCGGACAAAGGAAGTTGCAGGCAGCTTTACATCCAAGATATATGATTTCAAATGGATAGATGACTTTTCTGCCGCACGGAATTATAGCTGTTCAAAAGCAACTATGGATTATATAATGTGGTTGGATGCCGACGATGTTATACTGGAGGAAGACGCTTTAAAGATACAGCAATTGAAAGTAACTATCGACCCCATCGTTGATATAGTAATGATGAAATATAACTATAGCTTTGATGGAAATGGCCATATAACATTATCCTTCTTCAGGTCAAGGCTCTTGAAAAGAAGTAGAAATTTTATATGGAATGAACCCATACATGAGTATATACAACCATCAGGGTATATTATTAATTCTGACATTTGTATAACACACAAGAAGATTTGCCATTCTGCTTCTGAAAGAAATCTCAATATATTTGAAAAAATGGCTGCAGCCAGCAAGGAACTTAGTCCCAGAAGTCTTTTCTATTACGCAAAAGAACTGTACAATAATGCAAGATTCGATGATGCTATTCAGAATTTTAACAAATATTTGGATTCTGGAAAGGGCTGGGTCGAAGACAGGATTAGCGCCTGCTATTATCTTTCCATATGCTATTCCTTTACGAAAGAACCTGAAAAACGCTTAAAAGCTTTGTTAAGAAGCTTCGAATTCAGTACTCCAAGGGCAGAAATCTGCTGCCAAATCGGCTGTCATTACTTTGAAGCTAGAGACTATGAGAAAGCCATAGTTTGGTATAAATTAGCCACACAATTAAACAAGCCCGTTGATACGTGGGGCTTTATATTGCATGATTGCTGGGGCTATATCCCAAATATACAATTATGTTTGTGTTATGACAGACTTGGAAATATAGAAGAAGCAATTAAATATAATAATAAAGCAGCAGAATACAAACCAAATGACACAGCAGTTTTATACAACATTAAATACTTCCAGGATATAAAAAGCTAATGACCCGAATAATCTATTTTCTTGAAAATACCAGGAACGGGAATCATTTTGCGCAGATTCTCGGAAAAAAGAAACGTTAGAAGTCAGGTTGCACTTATACTATCAACCTTTAAGAACTTATACTTTCTGATAGTATTTAAAAAGTTGTTTCCGGATCCAATTCTCCAAATACGATTATGTCATTAACCCTATCCAATTTAAAAGACGGTACTCACAAAATTAACTTAACTTTATGTTGAGAAAACCTTGACATGTCCATTCACTATTTTAATATAGTGTCTAACATTTGGGGTGCATTTCAAAATGACTCTGTCCACTCTTATAAATGCTAATTATTCTACCTTTGAAATCCAGTCAAATGGATCTTCTAAAATGCCGTTCTGTATGCCAGTAATGGTATTGTAAATCTTAGCAGCTGTTTCCCCGGTCTCACCATTGTTAATAGATATTATTTTCACCTAATAGTTCAGTTCACCTATGGGAGAAATCACAGCCGCCGTTCCATTACCAAAGGCTTCTTCCAGTGTACCCTGGGTATGTGCCTCATATCTCCTGAATACTAATCCGTCTTTTCTCAACTGGAATTCCAAGTGTTTAAATCCACAATATAAAACGGATCTAATATTATACCCTACAAGTTTAATATCAGATCCGCTATATTATTAGCTTATGCATTTAATTTTATCATCTCCTACAGGTCCATTATCGGGCCGCCATTGTTGTAGAAGTAAGTCAGTTTTTCATTTAAATATTCCAGAGTAACCTCTTTATTCTCTCGATTGTTGTTCTTACCTATCAGATAGATAATTTCTCCTCCGGTGGTCTTGGCAACTTTTTTACAAGGCCGATTTTCGTAAGCTTTATCAGGCAGATCAAATTTTCTGGCTACGTTCATTTTTAACATCTCCCCTTTAAATATTACAATTTAATCCAGTTCGTTACCTCTCCTACAATTCCATTAGAAGGCCTCCATTATTGTAGAAGTAAGTTAGTTTTTCATTTAGATATTCAATAGTCATTTCCGCATCCTTTGAATCCCCAGTACTCTTTTCAGGTACGACCGTGAGGGTACGGGTTTTACTCCAGCGGTTTTCGTAAGCTGAGTCCTTTAGATCAATCTTTCTTGCCTCGTTCATCATTATCCACTCCTTTCTAGTAATGTCCAAGAATTTACTTACAAGAGAAATAATTTCTGACCCATTTGACCTAGTGGAATATTTACGATATTGGTTCGTGATATCAAATTTTCTTGCTTCATTCATCATAACGAAATCCTTCTCAATAAATTCAGCATTACCGGGTTTGTTTGATTAGATATCCATTATAGGTCCGCCATTATTATAGAAGTAAGCCAGTTTTTCATTCAGATAATCTAGAGTAACCTCTTTGTCTTCTCCTTTTTTCTTGTCTGCCAGATAAATAACCTCGGCTCCCTTGGTCGCGGCAGCTTTTTTATCGTAAGTTGTATCTCCAACATCAAATTTTCTCGCAACGTTCATTTTTAACACTCCTTTTCGTAATTTATCATTTTATTTGTTTATCTAATCTAATCTAATTAGATATCCATAATAGGGCCACCATTGTTATAGAAATAAGCCAGTTTTTCATTTAGATATTCCAGAGTAACCTCTTTATCTTCCTGATTGTTTTTGCCTGCCAGATAGATAATTTTTGCTCCATCAGCCTTAGCAGCTTTTTTATTAGGCTTGTTATAAGCGGTATCTGTCTTGTTAATTTTTCTCGCAACGTTCATCTTTTTCACCTCCTTCTAAGTTAATGTTTGGTTTGTGATTCTTTTAACAATATATAATGCAAGTTGCATGCCAGATATTAAATGGATCCTAAAAAAATATTGAGATGTGGTCGTAATGCCTCTTTGCAAGCATAGTTAAGTCTTTCGATTATTAATTCATTAGGTATTCGAACGTAGAGGTGTATCAAAAGTGTCACCCGGGTGCTGAACAATAATCGTAGAGTGACAACTTTGATACAGTATGCGCTTAAATGTGACAAGGGTAGGTCCTTTTATCAGGATGTAGATGTGAGAACGCAGGTGGGAAAAAAAGAGGACAAGGTCATTCAGACCTTGTCCTCTTGATGAATATAGACTACCCTACCTTTGACGTCCAGTTAAAGGTATCCTCTAAAATCCCGTTCTGTATGCCGGTAATAGTATTATAAATCTTAGCAGCTGTTTCTCCGGTCTGACCATCGTTGATAGATATTATTTGTCCTTCATAATTAAGTTCGCCAATGGGAGAGATGACTGCTGCTGTTCCGGTGCCAAAAGCTTCTTCGAGGGTACCCTGGGCCTGTGCTTCATAAACCTCCTGGATGCTGAGGCGTCTTTCCTCGACGGGGACCCCCCAGTGTTTGAGGAGCTTAATGGTAGAATCACGGGTTATTCCAGCCAGAATGCTGCCTTCCAAAGCAGGAGTAATAACTACACCGTTAATTTTGAAGAATACATTCATGGTGCCGACTTCTTCTATGTATTTTTTCTCAATACCGTCCAGCCATAGTACCTGAGTGTAACCTTTGTGATTGGCTTCTTCCTGAGCTTTTATACTGGCAGCATAATTTCCCGGGGTTTTGGTAAAACCCAAGCCGCCTTTTACCGCACGTACATAATTACTCTCCACGTAAATCTTTACAGGGTCAATACCTTCAGGATAATAGGCCCCTACGGGTGACAGAATAACGATGAACTTATAGGTTTTGGCCGGATGTACTCCTAGATGAGGTTCAGTAGAAATAACAAACGGACGAATATAGAGAGAAGTCCCTTCAGCCTCAGGAATCCAATCCTGATCGACTTCAACCAGCTTTTTAATGGCAGAGACCGCAAAATCAACATCAAGTGCGGGAATACAGAGCCGTTCATTAGAAATGTTCATTCGTTCCATATTGGCATAAGGCCTGAAGAGAAGTATTTGTTTATCTGCCGTTTTGTAAGCTTTTAGGCCTTCAAAGGTTGCCTGTCCATAGTGAAGAATCATGATAGAGGGATCCAGTTCCAGGGGACCATAAGGTATTATTCGTGGGTCATACCACCCTTTGCCCTCTTCATAATCCATTATAAACATGTGGTCAGTAAAAAGTTGTCCAAACCCGAGTGAAGATTGATCAGGTTTTGGCTTAGGGTGTTGATTTTTTTGAATACTGATTTCCATAATGCATTCCATCTCCTTAAATAAAATATTTTCAATGAAAGAGTTTGCTTGCTCTCCATGCACTTTAATATGATTGTTATCAGTAATTAAAGTATATTATGACAAAATATAAAAGCTTTGGGGAAAATAATATTGTATACAAGGCTCTAATTTAAGCGAAGTATGCCACAAAGAAGGTTTTATTATTAGTTGCAGTTAAACTAGCAATTCCACGGTAATTGCACAAAACTTAAACAAGCAGATTTGTTATCTTATTATTTTAACATACAATATATTGCTTGATTATTGGTGGACTGCCATAATAAAAATAACCTTATGAAAGGACTAATTATAATGAAGTTAAATTTACTACATATACAGCAATTGATCAAGATTATAAACAATAGTCCCTATTTTCAAAGCCTTTCTATGATTATTGAATATATCGGTATTGGGTATTCCGTAGTTAAAATCGATGTCGAACTTCAAAGTTCTTAGTAACTAAAGGGCTTCAGCCATTCCACAAATGTCAGGCTATTCAGCAGATAAGATGTCACCAAAGTTTTTATAATTGGTGTGAGAAGAACTTTTCAGTGATAAAAGGGGAGGTTGATTATTTATGTGGCAGGAATTCAAGGCTTTTGCAATTAAAGGTAATGTAATAGATCTAGCTGTTGGTGTAATCATTGGGGGAGCTTTTGGTAAAATTGTGTCCTCTCTGGTCACTGATTTGATCATGCCTCTGATTGGGATGCTCCTGGGAGGTATAAATTTCGAAGGATTGCAGGTGCAGATAGGTGAAGAGGCAATAAAATATGGAGCATTACTTCAAAATATTGTGGATTTCCTTATTATAGCAACCACCCTTTTCCTGGTTATCCGGGCTATAAATAGACTGCATAAAACGGAAAAGGAAAAAATTGAGGAAGAACCACATCCCAGTAAAGAGGAAATACTGCTTACTGAAATACGCGATTTACTCCGGGACGGTCGTTAGGTTTAACTGAATTTAGAATAAAAAAAAGCGATTTGCTGTAACTTATAAACGGCTTTTTATCTGTTTAAAAATAAACTCTTTATCCTTGCCTTCCAGTTGCAGTTCAAAAGCGTAATCCAGAGTTTTTGTGTAAATTGGGCCTGGCTCAATCCCCATTTGAACAAGGTCTCGTCCTTTTACGAGCGGCATAACTTTATCATCAAGTTTGAGGCCCAGACTGGAGACTTTATCTAAAAACCAATTTCTTATGACCTTGAAATCCCGTTCACCATGCCTGCCCATGAAGTCTGCTTCCGATAATAAAAGTAATTCCTTTAGAGCTACCCTGTTTAATAATTTTATGATTGCTTTATTAGTTACGTTCTCGCGGCCTTTGTAAAGCAGAATTGGATGCATATGCTCTCTGACCAGTACAGATACTTCATTAATAATGGTCTTGTTGTTAGTTAACTCTTCAAGAAATGAACAGGCTAGTTTTTCCCCCAGCACATCATGGCCATATGCAGTAATTTTGTCACCTTGCTTTTGTATGGTTCGGGGTTTTCCTATGTCATGAAGCAGAGCAGAAAACATCAGAACTTCAGGATTTGAAGATCTGGCTTTCAAGCGGGCAGCCTGGTCTACCACCATGAGAGTATGTTCCCAAACATCTCCTTCAGGATGATTACGAGGGGATTGTTCACAGCCTATTAAATCAAAAAGCAGAGGATGCATTCGTTTTAATAGATCGGTTTTCTGCATATATCTCAGACCGGTTGATGGCTTGGAGGATAATAGCAGAAGTTTTTTAAGCTCCCCATAGATTCTCTCTTTATTAACCGCTCTCAATTCTGTATGTGTAATCAGTTGTATGGTTTCTGGATGAATGGAAAATTTTAAACGAGCCGCAAAACAAATTGCCCGATAAACTCTTAACGGGTCTATCTCAAATACATTTTTGTTGGTGTGCTTTATAATACCAGACCTTATATGTTCTCTGCCGCCATAGATGTCTACTATTTCACCATTTAGCACATCCATCATCATGGAGTTAATAGTAAAGTCTCTTCTCCCACAGGCCTCAGCATAGGAGATATCGGGGTTAATAGGTAAAGTAAAGTCCCATTTTTGGTAACCACTGATTTTTATTACCGGGAAAGACTTGCCTACTACGCGGGCTGTTCCATAGTTGGACAATATGGCTTGCAGTTCTTCCATACTAAGACCAAATACTTCTATATCAATATCTTCACTATCGGGAGAGGCTATATTCATTAGTTGATTGCGGACATATCCTCCGACATAAAAGGCTCTGCCGCCTTTGGCAGCAATATGTCCCGCTATTTTTTCTAACATATAATCACCTCATTTAATTAGTTAATTATAGGTTGCCCCGAGTTATCAGTACAATAAATATCCTAAGTGAAATTTGCCTTTGTTATCCTTGTTAACTCTTGGTATGACGGTAAAAATATTAGAGATATTAAAAATAGTAACCATCGGATGCTAATCTGCATATTGTAAGATACATAAAACATCCCGGCCTGGAGTATTACCGGAGTGCTGGGGGGTAATACTTAAAATAAAAAGGAAGTTGGTTTATGGATATGCGGAAAGCTTCTATACCAATTGTCGGGCAGGAAATGCAGAGCGGCCGTTTATTACCCCGTTGCCGTATATGTAATCAAGTACCTCAGGAAGGCATACGTGGTGGTATAAGATTGAAAAAAGCCTTTATTTGTACAAAATGTGAGCAGGAATTAGCCCACATCGATGTAGGGTCTGTAAACTACCAGATTTTTTTAGAAAAGATCAAAGAAATATTAAAATAAGCGCGAGAGCGCTTTTTTTATTTTGGGTAACATGATTTTTTAATATACAATAAAAAGAAATACCTGTCACACCAGGAAGGGAAAGCAAATTGCTTAACAGGACTCCTATTTATACTGCACTCAAAAAGTATATTTCAGAAGACCAGCTTCGTCTGCATATGCCTGGACATATTGGAGGTAAGGGCCTGCTGTGCCCTGAGCTGGAAGCGGCAGCAGGCTTAGATGTTACTGAAATTCCAGGATTAGATGATTTACACATGCCTCAGGGGATAATCGAAGAAGCACAGACATTGCTGGCTAACGCCTGTGGAGCTGTCAAAAGTTTTTTCCTGCTTAACGGGGCAACCTCAGGCATACATGCATTGCTAATGAGTCTGGGTAATAGCCGTGTGATGGTACCAAGGAATGCCCATCGTTCATTTTACGGAGGAATGGTCTTATCTGGTGCTGTGCCGCTATATATACCCTGTGAAATAGAGCCGGAGCTGGGAATTGCTCTGGCGGTTAAAGAGGAAGAGATAGAGGACCTGATGCATTTACATAACGATGTGGAGGGCGTATTTATTACCAGCCCCAGCTACTATGGGACCTGCTGTGATATTAGCGGTATCGCTGTCATGCTTGAAAGATGCGGAAAAATACTGATGGTAGACGAGGCACAGGGAGCCCATTTTCCCTTTCATCCGCATTATCCGAACCCAGCTTTAAATGATGGAGCTGCTGCAGTGGTAAATGGCTTGCATAAAACCTGGCCAGTATTAACCCAGGGTGCCTGCCTTCATCTAGGGGAAGGCTTCATTAATTATGACCGGCTGTTAACCGCTTACAGCCTATTAACTACGACTAGTCCATCTTACCTGCTGATGGCTTCGATTGACTTAGCTCGAGACTTTATGGAGCGTAGGGGGTATTCTGAGCTGGAGCGGGCTCTGGAATTATCAAGGGAATTTAAACCCAGGCTGGATAAGATCAGAGGAATAAGGTGCTATGGGGATGAATTATTAAATATTCCAGGAGTAAAAGCTGTAGACCCTTTAAAGGTTTTAATAGGTGTACAGGGGCTGAACCTGACAGGTTATCAATTAGGAAAAATTTTAAGGGAAGAATATAGCATTCAGGTTGAAATACAAGAGCAGAATCTTATTCTGGCTATGTTTTCACCTTTGCATTTACGAGAAGACTGGGAGCGGTTTTATTCCGCAATAAAAGCTGCAGCCGAACGTTATCCGGCAGTTGGCACAGCTCAGAAACCGATTTGTCTGCCTCCTGGGTGGCGAGTTATTTTGAACCCGCAGCAGGCGTTTTTGGCTGGCAAAGAGAGGGTTAGATTTACAGAGTGCCGGGGTCGTATAGCCGGAGAAATGGCGGCAGCTTACCCGCCGGGGATTCCCTGCCTGATACCGGGAGAACTAATTACAGAGGAGGTATGGGACTACCTGCATTACTTAAAAAAAATTGACGCACGCATTCAAGGCCCAGAGGAACCAGATTTGGAGTATATTAAAGTTATTCGATAGGAAGAAGAGGGAAAGCACCATGGATACTAAAGGGATATTTATAAGTCTGGAAGGAATAGATGGCTGCGGTAAAACCACTTTAAAAGAACATTTGCTGGCCCTAATGGTCAGTAATTACGAAGTAATCGGAATTAGAGAGCCGGGGGGAACGCTCATTTCTGAAAAGATAAGGGACATGCTCCTTGACGTACGTAATGATGGTATAATAGGAAAAACCGAGGCCTTGCTCTATGCAGCAGCCCGGAGCCAGTTAGTGGAGGAGGTAATTCGGCCTGCTCTGAGCCAGGGAAAAATAGTAATAGCAGATAGATACATGGATTCAACGATTGCCTATCAGGGCTATGGCCGGGGGCTGGATATGAAATTCCTGGAAGACTTGAACCGGCTTTGCACAGGAGGTTTAAAGCCTGACTTGACTCTCCTGCTTGATATTGATCCACAGGAAGGGCAGAGCAGAAGGAAAAAAGATGTTCCTGACAGGCTGGAAAAAGAAGGCATAGAATTTCAGGATCGTATTCGATATGGTTATCTAAAGCTTTGGGAGAAAGAGCCTCTGAGAATTAAGCGGCTGGACGCAAGCCGTACTATCCAGGAACTGGTGCTGGAGGCGAAGAAACTGGTAGAAGAACGGCTTTCCTAGGACATTAACATTAGAGGCAAAAGCTTTATCGAGATAAGGATGGTAACATGGATTACTTTACGGAGATAATAGGACAAGAGCGGGCCCTGTTGGCGCTCCGCAAGGCATTGAAAACAAGTAAAATAAACCATGCCTACCTATTTGCAGGCCCGGTTGGTGTAGGTAAATTAACCACTGCCAGGGCGTTTGCCCGGGCCATCATTTTGGAATCTGATCCGCAGGGTGAAGCATATTTAAAAGAGAATGCCCACCCAGACTTTATGCTGATTGAAAAAACAGAGAATAAAACCTTGATCGGGATTGAACAGATTAACCGAAATATGGAACCCTGGCTGGCATTGAAACCATATCGTGCTTCGCGGCGTGTGGTTATCATTAAAGAAGCCCACCTATTAAGCCTGCCCGCTGCCAATGCGCTTTTAAAGACGTTGGAGGAGCCGCCTGGGCATGCGGTAATAATTCTGGTATCAAGTGAACAAAATTTATTGGAGACCATAATATCTCGCTGCCAGTTGATAAGATTCTCCCCGGTAGCGGAATTAAGCATCCGAGATTTTTTGCTCAGTCGTGGGGCAGAGGCAGAGCGGGCCACTCACCTGGCAAGGCTGGGGCAGGGCAGCATTGCGGCGGCTGTGCTATTGGCGGAGGAAGAAGGACTGGAAGAACTCTGGAATAATGCTCAAACTATTATTAATGATTTATCCACCGGACACGAAATAGAAGTATTCAAATGTGCTGATCAAATGGAAAAAAAGCCAGCTTTGATGGCAGGTTTATTGACCACTTTGTTGCGAGACATTTATATATTTCAGGTGACCGGACGACAGGAGCTTCTGATATTGGAGGGCAATCTAAAACTATACAGAGATTTTAAGAAGCTTGACCCAGAACGGGTACAATCAGCTCTTATGAAAATTGATGATCTCAGAAAACAATATCGGGGTCCGGTAAGTTCTTTGTTATTGAGTATAAATATTTCCTATCAGCTCGGGGATGCATTAAAATAGGAAAGGAAATACAAATTAATCCTATCTATAATAAATATATAAACCAGGAATATTAATTGCGTACAACGCTTAGGGAGGTTATTTTTTTGGCATGGGTAGTAGGGGTTAGATTTAAATCCGCCGGTAAAATATATTATTTTGACAGCGCTGAATTTGAGCTGCAAGTCGGAGATGCAGTTATTGTTGAAACAGTTCGTGGAGTAGAATACGGTGAGGTAGCTATAAGTAAGCGAGATGTAAGCGAAGATCAACTGGTACTGCCGCTGAAAAAGGTAACCCGTAAAGCAAATGAAGAAGATAAAAAAGTTTACCGGCAGAACAAACAGAAGGAAGCCGAGGCTCTGGAAATATGCCGGGAAAAGGTCAGAACTCATAACCTTCCTATGCGCCTTATCGATGTAGAATATACTTTCGATATGGGCAAGATTATCTTCTATTTTACTGCTGAGAGCAGAGTTGACTTTCGCGAGTTAGTGAAAGATCTGGCTGCTATTTTTAAAACACGTATTGAATTGAGGCAGATCGGGGTTAGAGATGAGGCCAAGATGTTGGGCGGAATTGGAACATGCGGCCGGATATTGTGCTGTAATAACTTCCTGGGGGAATTTGAACCAGTCTCCATTCGTATGGCCAAAGAGCAGCGGCTTTCCCTAAACCCCACTAAGATATCGGGTATTTGTGGGCGTCTAATGTGCTGCCTAAAATATGAGTCGGAGATGTATGATTCCAAGAGGCCAGAGGGAGGGAAAAATGGAAAAAACGGTACAAGAATTGAAGGTCTTGATTCAGGAGCTGATTCTTGAGATAGGGGATCTTAAAGAGAGGGTAAGATGGTTAGAAAAAGAGGCCAGTCCCGAACCTCAGAGGATAAATCGAACAAAAGATGAGATTATTAAATTACAGGGTGAAGGTTATGAGCAGCTGGGTCGAATTTATAATGAAGGGTATCATGTGTGCCCGGTTGCTTATGGAGAACCTCGCAGGGATGGGTGCCTTTTCTGTATAGCGTTTATGGAAAAGGAGTAAAGAGTAAGTGTTAGACTGGACAGAATTTGTTAAGGAAAATGAGACTCTCGATGACTTGATAGTGGGGAACATGAAGCTTATTCAAGCATCTCACGGCTATAGGTTCTCACTGGACGCAGTATTGCTGGCGCATTTCCCGGATCTTACGGGGGTGAATCAGGTCGTTGATCTGGGGACAGGGAGCAGCATTATTCCCCATCTGCTTACTGTGCGGTCACCTGATGTACGGATAACCGGGATAGAGATCCAAACCGCAATGGTAGATAGAGCTCGGCGTAGTGTCCGGCTTAATCAACTTGAAAATAGAATTGAGATTATACAAGCCGACATAAGGGAAATTGAGAAAACCTTGCCAAGGGGGAGTGCTGAGCTGGTCTTAAGCAACCCCCCTTTTTGGAGAAAAGGCGAAGGCCATATAAGCACTAATCCGGAGGAAGCCGCTGCACGCCACGAGTTAAACTTAAACCTGGATGAACTCGTAGACAGCGGGGCATATCTGCTGGAACAGAGAGGCAAAATGGCTATTATCCAGCGTGCCGAACGACTGGAAGAGGTGATGGAGACTTTCCGGCGCCATAAACTATTCCTCAAGCGGCTGCGGGTAATACACTCCTTCATCGAACGGAGTGCCACGTTGGTACTCATGGAAGCCGTGAAAAATCGGCGTGGCAGCATGACCATCCTCCCTCCGCTTATAATCTATGATAAACCGGGTGAATATTGCGAGGAAATTAAACAAATATATAGGGAGAAATAAATGACCGGAAAACTATACGTATGCGGGACACCAATAGGGAACATGGAAGATGCCAGCATTAGACTATTAAAAACCCTGCGGCGGGTTGACATGATAGCCTGCGAAGATACCCGTCATACAATCAAGCTTTTAAACCGCTATAAAATAAAAAATAGACTTCTAAGCTACCATGAACACAGCAGCCCGCAAAAGGAACAATATATTCTGGAAGCGCTGACCCAGGGCAGAAGTATTGCGCTGGTGTCTGACGCGGGCATGCCAACCATATCAGATCCTGGAGAGGGCTTGATCCGCAAAGCTATAGAAGCTGGAATAGAAATAGAAGTAATACCCGGGCCGTCCGCCTGTACCGCTGCCCTGGCTATTTCCGGACTGGATAGCAGCTCTTTTATATTTGCGGGATTCCTCCCCCCCAGGACTGGAAAACGGCGGGAGATGCTTACCGGTTTAAAAGATGAAACCCGGACAGTAATATTATATGAAGCCCCCCATCGGCTATTAAGCACCCTGGAAGATATTGAAGCAGTTATGGGTGAAGAGCAGCCGATAGCTGTAGCTCGCGAACTTACCAAGGTGTACCAGGAAATCAGACGGGGTTCAGTACGGGAAGTGAAAAATCATTATATGGCAAATCCAAGCCGCGGGGAAATATGCCTGCTTATACCTGCCTGGAAAGAGCAGGCTGGGCCAGTCGATCTGGACCAAATTATTAAGGAAACTGAAGATTTGATAAAAAGCGGGGTAGATAAAAAAGAGGCCTTCAAAATGAAGGCCCGTGAATATAAGATCAAAAAATCGACAATATATAAAGAATTTTTGGATATGTAGTATGGATTAGGCCGGAGTTAAACGATTTGCTTGGCCAATTCGGTTAGACAGCTTTTACATAGATTTTTACCTTTGTAATTAGCAACATCCTCGGCATTACCGCAAAAAATACAAGCAGGTTCATATTTCTTAAGAATAATCTTATCGCTGTCAACATAGATTTCCAGCGCATCCTTCTCTTCGATCCCCATGGTACGTCTTAATTCAATGGGAATTACAATGCGGCCCAGCTCGTCCACTCTTCTTACTACACCGGTTGATTTCATCATGATGTTTTTCCTCCTTCTTATAACTGCTATGATTCTGCTGAAAACGATACCAGAATTGGTAGAAATAGTCAAGCCTTTTTCCAACAAAAATATACAAAAAATATATAATTTAAGCATAATAGGAGGAATTATATTTACAACTGGGTTCAAAAGGATATTATGGATAGAATATCCTCGTATATTGAAAGGGGAACGGGGGGTTTTACGCCAAAACGGTATATTTTTCGCGCAGCTCAGGTCGGGGGTTGAGGATAAGAACTGCTTTTTGTGGTAAACTATACAGAATATACCTAGAGAATTGTTTTTGATGGAGGGACCGGAATGCAGGAAAAGAAAAGCTATTATATTACTACCCCTATTTATTATCCCAGCGACAATTTACATATTGGGCATGCCTACACTACAGTAGCAGCAGATTGTATGGCTCGTTTTAAGCGGATGCAGGGCTATGACGTATTTTATTTGACGGGTACGGATGAACATGGCCAGAAAATAGAGCGGGCAGCCAAGGAAAAGGGCATGGAACCGATTGTTTATGTAGATAAGATTGTGGAAAATATCCGTAAACTATGGAAGGCTCTGCTTATATCCAATACAGATTTTATTCGTACTACGGAAATGCGTCAGGAAGAGGTCGTGCAGAAAATATTTACCAAAGTTTATGAACAGGGAGATATTTTTCTATCCGAATACGAGGGCTGGTACTGCAGTCCGTGTGAAACATTTTTTACCGAAAGACAGCTTGTGGATGGCAAATGCCCTGACTGCGGACGTGATGTAGAACTATTGAAAGAAGAAAGCTACTTTTTCAATATGTCGAAATATGCTCCCCGCCTCCTGGAACACATTGAGAGCCACCCTGACTTTATCCAGCCTGAGTCAAGGCGCAATGAAGTAGTAAATTTTATCAAAAGCGGGCTGGAAAACTTGTGTGTATCCAGAACAACCTTTAAGTGGGGAATTCCGGTACCATTTAATACTAAGCATGTTGTATATGTATGGTTTGATGCGTTAATAAATTACTTGACTGGAGTAGGTTATCTTCAGGGCGAAGACGAAGACACCTTTAAAAAGTATTGGCCTGCTGACGTACATCTGATGGCTAAAGATATTATTCGTTTTCATGCTATTATTTGGCCCACAATGCTGATGGCGCTCGATATTCCCTTGCCCAAAAAAGTCATGGCGCATGGGTGGATAATGTTAGAAGGGGGAAAAATGTCGAAGTCCAAAGGCAATGTCGTTGACCCCCATATTCTGGTTGAAAAATATGGCGTTGATGCGGTCCGTTACTATCTGATCAAGGAGCTTAGTTTTGGGCAGGATGGAACTTACTCGGAAGAAATACTGGTAAATCGTATTAATGCAGATTTGGCCAATGACCTTGGCAATCTAATCAGCCGCACAATAGCAATGATCATTAAATATTTCGGAGGGGTTATACCTGAGAGTGGTGAAGTTGTTGCCTTGGATGAGGAAATAAAGGCGACAGCCTTGCAAACCTATGCAGACGCAACAGAAAAACTGGAAAAAATGGACTTCTCAGGTTACTTGCATGCTGCTGCCCGCCTCGTATCTCGTGCCAACAAATATATTGATGAGACCGCTCCGTGGCTGCTGGCTAAAGATCAGAGCCAGATGAGCCGTCTGGCGACAGTTATGTATAATCTGGCGGAATGCATTCGTATTTCGCTGATTTTGACTGCACCCACCATGCCCACCCTTATGGAGCGGGCTAATCAGCAGCTGGGCTTATGGAACAAGACGGAAGGAGTTATGTGGGAAGAAGCAGGTACCTGGGGGATGACCAGCAGCGGAACCCCGGTCAAGAAGGGCGAGTCGCTCTTCCCGCGTATTGATATTAAAACTCTGGGGGAGGAAGAAAAAATGGAAGAGAAAAAAGAACCGGAAGCACTGGCTCCTGAAAAGCAAGTCGAAACTGAAAAATTGCCGGTACAGGAGGAATATATAAGTATAGAAGATTTTGCCCGGCTTGATCTGCGGGTAGCGGAGGTAATATCCTGTGAAAAAATGAAGAAAGCAGATAAACTGCTTATTCTGCAGGTGAAAATGGGTGATGAGGAACGCACGGTTGTATCAGGTATAGCCCAGCACTATGCACCGGAGGACCTGGTGGGCAAAAAAGTCGTTCTGGTTGCCAACCTGAAGCCTACTAAACTAAGAGGAGTCATGTCCCAGGGAATGATTCTGGCAGCGTCAGACGAGCAGTTTGTGGATGTCTTAACCATAACCAAAGATATTGCTTCCGGCAACCGGGTTAAATAGGCAAAGGGGAGGAAGAAACCTTGACATTTGATACCCATGCCCATTTACAGGATAAGAAATTGCGCGGAGACCTGGAAAATATACTCAATCGGGCTCGACAGGCCGGAGTGGAGAAAATGACCTGTGTTGGCTATGATTTACCCTCTTCACAGGAAGCAGTCTTGTTAGCCCGAAAATACAAACAGATATACGCAGCTGTAGGAGTGCATCCTCATGATGCCGAAACCCTGACTCCAGAGGTATTGCAAAAACTGAGGGAACTGGCAAAAGACCCAAAGGTAGTGGCAATAGGAGAGATCGGGCTGGATTATTACCGTGACCTGTCACCGCGTGATAAACAGAAAGAAGCATTTATAGAGCAGATAAAACTTGCCCACGAGATAGGCAAACCTATAATAATTCATGACCGGGATGCGAATCAGGACGTAATGGAGATTATAAAAAAGTATAAAGCAGGCAGAAATGAAGGAATTATGCATTGTTACTCAGGAAACCTGCCATTGGCAATAGAGTCTATAAAAGAAGGATTCTATATATCTTTCGCTGGTCCTTTGACCTACAAGAACGCTAAGAAAGCTCAGGAAGTAGCGGCTAAGATACCTGTAGATCGTTTGTTGGCAGAAACTGATTGTCCTTACTTAACCCCCGAACCATTACGAGGTAAAGTAAATGAACCTGCCCATGTCCGCTATGTTATTGAGAAAATGGCCGAACTGCGCAGCCAGCACCCCGATGAGATTGCTTATCTGACTGGGCGGAACGCCAGAAAAGTATATCGGATAAAGGACTAGAAAAATGTTCTTAACTTGATTAATTTATAGAATTAGGGCTAAAAAGAGCCCTAATTTTTTTTGGGAAAATATTTCTTTCAACAAAAAAAATGTATGCAAAGGAATAAAATAAATTTAAAAAGATAATAATATTAACAGCTATGCTTAAAATATCTGGTGGTAAAATGTGGGTATACTACAAAAAGTTGGGGGCAATTTTGACATTTTCACATCATTAAGCATAGAATAATAGTACTTCAATATTTTCTTGAGGGGATATTGAGTAAGGGAGGAATGTTATGAGTATTGTCTGGTCTAAGAAAGGAATTTTCTTGATAACCAGCATACTAACTCTGGGTTTGCTCCTGGGCAGCTTAGTTTTTGCCCTGCAGAAACCGGTTGTCATTGAGGTTGATGGGAAGGTAATAAAGACTAGAGTGTTATTTACAGGAACGGTAGGAGAGGTTCTCGACGACAATAAAATCAAACTGGTAGGAAAGGATACCGTAGAGCCATCACGGGATAGTGCTATAAACAAGAATATGCAAATTAAGATTGTTAGAGCATTTAATGTAAAGGTGACGGCAGACGGAGTTACCAAAGAAATTAATACTACACCGGTTACCATCAAAGAGGCAGTTACTCTGGCAGGGTTTAAATTAGGAGAAAAGGATATCGTAAAAACTCTGCCCGTGACCAAGGTCGTTCCTCAGCAGGATATTGAAGTAATCCGGGTTACTGAACAAGTAATCAGCCAGGATGAAGAAATGCCCTATCAAGTGGAAAAGACAGTAGATACAACCCTCGAGACGGGTTTGACCAGAACATTAAAGGCAGGTAAAAATGGAGTTGCTCGAAATACTCTGAAGGTTACTTACTATAACGGACAGGAAGCCAAGCGTGATATAGTCAAAATAGAAACCCTGGTTCAACCCCAAAATAAAGTTATAGCTATGGGCAATATAACCTCAGTATCCCGTGGAGGTCAGCGTCTTGATTTTAGGGAAGCACGTTATATGCAGGCTACAGCGTATACCTATACCGGATTTAGAACAGCAACCGGTAAGGATCCGGCAGTTGGTATGGTGGCAGTTGACCCACAAGAAATCCCCTTGGGTACCAAAATGTATATTGAAGGATACGGGTATGCATGGGCGGCCGATACGGGCGGTGCAGTTAGAGGTAATGTCATTGACCTGTTCATGGAAGAAAATTCACAGTGTGTAAAATGGGGGCGCAGGACAGTAAAAGTCTATCTACTGCCTTAAAAAAAGAGTAAACCAGAGTTAGCATGGAAATATCTAAACTAGTGGTGTCTGACTTTATAGACACTCTGAGGGCATATCGGATGATATGCCCTTATTTTTTACCACATTTTTCATCGTTTGAAACACTATGTTTATTTGAAAACTATACCAAGGTAAAAATTTGGAGGTGTAGTTAGGTTGAAAAGAACAACGGCAATATTTTTGTGTATTTTATTGTGTGCAGCTCTTCTCATAAGTGGATGTCAAAAGGCAGCCCAAAAACCTGATCCAAAGAGCACTCCTCAGGTTCAGCAAACTTCGGACTCGGAAAAAAGAGTTATGGCCAGTCGTTTTTCGAATTTGGCCACATCAGTGAATGGCGTGCAAAAGGCTACGGTAGTAGTGTCAGCTACCGATACTGTCACATCTACAGGTAAAATGGTTGTAATGGTAGGTCTGAATCTCGATTCTAAAGCTATGCAGGACAAAAACCGGGAACAGAGTATTAAAGAAGAAGTAAAATCAAAAATTATGGGAAATGACAACCGGATAAGTGAAGTACTTGTTACCACTAATCCTGACATGATTAAAAAGCTGCAGGATGTAGCTGCCGGGGTAATTCAGGGTAAACCCATGCAGAGCCTTACTCAGGACATTAATGAGTTAGATAAGAATATCCGTGCCGGTAAATAAGATACTAATAAACAATATCTTAGAACTACCAGGATTATAATAATTAAGGCATGAAAAGCCTTCTATGAATGGGGACGGACCGTCTGCTTTGCAGTATGATCACGTCCCCGGCTTACGTAAAGGGACAAACCCAAACTGGAAATGTGCATCACCGTTTTTAGGCATCTTTTTATAGTATAATAAACGCATTAATTTAAGCGAGGTAAAACATATGCCTGATAGATCTTCCCCTACAATGGTCAGAAATATTATGCAGCAATATGGCCTATTCCCTAAAAAAAGACTGGGCCAGAATTTCCTGGTGGATAGAAACGTACTGACCAGGATTGCTGATTCCTGTGAAATTACACCCGAACAATACGTCATAGAAATTGGACCGGGTTTGGGAGGCTTAACGCAGGAATTAGCGATTCGAAGCAGGGGCGTTTTGGCGATTGAAGTGGATACCAGCCTGGAACCGGTCTTGAACGATTTGGCTGCCGAAAATAACAACGTCACAATCTTGTTTCAAGATATTCTTAAAGTTGACATAGAAACAGAAATTCAAAGGGCTTTCGGACTACAGGAAATGGTTCCATATCAGGTTTGTGCCAATATTCCATATAACATTACCACTCCAATCCTGTTCCAGCTCTTGGAGAATTGCCCTCATATGCAGGCTGCCACACTTATGATGCAAAAGGAAGTAGGAGAAAGGTTATTGGCCAAACCAGGCAGCAAGGAATATGGGCGCCTTACACTTACTACCGCTTATTATGCAAATGTACAACATGTTATGAATGTTTCCGGCAAGTGTTTCTATCCTCGTCCAGATGTAGATTCCGTTGTATTGAAGGTAGTGCCGCAGGAGCCTAAAAAAGTTATCATACATCATGAAGAGGTCTTCAGAGATCTGATTCGGGTTTTCTTTCAAAAAAGAAGAAAAACCATTCTCAATATTACCAGTGCCTTTTTTGAGCTCGATAAAAGTAAAACCGAGGAAAAATTACGCGAATTAGGATTAAGTGCAAATCTAAGGCCGGAGAATCTGAGCATTCAGGATATCGCTCTGCTGGTCAATTCGTTTGCACCTTAAGGGTTATAAGACTGCAGGCACTCACCCATTCTGTGATAGAATTCAAACTATAAAACATGAAAATAGCTCAAATTTTATCAATTATATTATTGACACTATCTTTATTTTTTTATATACTATACATTTTAATGTTGACATCGTACCCCCCATAGTATATTATATTAACTATATTTGAATAAAGAGGGTGGTAGTTTGAATTCTCCCAGGGCTATCGCAGAAATCAAAAAAGATTTAGAATTCTTCGTGGGAAGTAAAATCAGACTGAAAGCCAACCGGGGAAGAAACCGCATTATAGAGAGGGAAGGGGTATTGGAATCAATATACCCTAATATATTTGTTGTAAGATTAAATGAACGTAAAATAGAGAGAAAAGTTTCTTACACTTATGCGGATGTACTTACGGAAACAGTTGAATTATTTGTTTACGATAAGCAAGATCTAGAAATTAAAATTGCCTCGGCCAACGAGTAATTTGATAGGCTGATGACAGAAGCGAAGATCAAGGCATGAGAAAAGCCCGTGATTGAAGCGTACAAAAGTACGTTGATTGAATGGGCTTTTTGAAATAACGCTGAGATTCGCTTTTGTCAACGGCCTAGGGACTGCATCAGAGATGCAGTCTTTTTTTTTGTTTTTCCCCATAAAAAGCGACAGTCACACATACTTGGCTCCTTCTGCCCATATATATTTGTATTATCAAATCCGTTAGAGGTGATTAAAATGAACCAGGATATTGCTTTGTGGTCGCCAGTTATTATTGCCAGCCTGAAGTCGCCACGTTCCTGCCGGCAAGAACGACGATATAGATATGACCCCATAATTAGGCGCATCGATGATATTAAAATAAAAGTTAGAAATCTTCGGGCAGAGCGCAAGGGCAAAGCGATGGAGGTGTGGATTAGCCTTGAAATAATCGCTGTTGTAGATGATTTGTACGGGCACACTCAGTTAATCGATCGTAAGGAAACCATAAAGGAACTCCTGCCCTTCCAGGAATTTGACCGTCCTATAGAACCGGACGAAGAAGTAGGTTATATCATCCAAATTAAAGATTTGAACTGGGATGGAGAAACACAGGGAAATGAAGTCATAATTACCTATTCCCTGAATTACATGGTCTTTGCCGTTCGAGAACAGGTAGTAACACTGCAAACTGATAATGAACGAAAAACTAGTGATGAGGAGGAAATAGATTCTAAAGATATTGAAATTGAAATTGAACGGGTACGAAACGACAAAGAAATCCTAAATCATAAACTATTTCTGTATGAGAGAGATATAATGAGCCTCCGGAGGGCGATTGAGAAAGCAGAGGTCAAGAATGCGGCCTTAAGCAAAGAGTTGAATGGAACCCGGGAATTAGTTCAAAAGCTGCGGGAAGCCATCACCCGTAAAGACCTTCTTATATGCAGTTATGAAAATCACCAGCCCAATACTCGCGAAAAAACATTGCCTCTGCCCGCCTGGGGCGGCGGGGAAATCAAACTGGGGGAGAAAATTAAGCGTATGTTTATGAATAGCCTGTAACCAGGTCTCCTCAAAAACCCACCCTGGTTGTTAAGAGGTTAGATATTTATTATAAGGGTAATCACACAATGTAACCTTCTTTCATACTATATCTTAGAAATTTAAAAAACAAATTTCTAACCCTGTTGCGGTGAGTGACAGAAGATATTAGAGAAAAAAGGAGGGGAAAGTAACATGCTGAAATGTGAATACCCGGAGGGTTGCAGGCTGGATTTATGGGCGAAGGTTATCAAGGCTAAGTACATCGAAAAAGGGGCCCAGGTTCTAGAAAGAACCATATGCATACCCTGTGCTGAAGTTGGCGGCTATGTTAGCATGGTAGATGACTTTAAGATTAAAGTTAATTGTGCGACCGAAGTTCTTAACTTCAACAAGGTTAAGATTACTATTGATTTTGATTTAATCCTGGTTATCATTGTTGGAACAGAACCCGAGACTGAGTACCAAATATATACAATCCCTGGCAACATTTATGAGGAAAGTATTGAACTAAGTGAATTTGATCCGCCTATGACTCCTGAGGAATTCAGAAATGAAATCGATCAATCTGAGTTAATCCTATGCAACTGGGATTTCGACTACGACATCAAAGGAAACTGTGAGGATGAATGCAGCCCTTGTCGTCATCATCATCGGGAAGAAGAGCGTTGTCCAGTGGTCCGGGGAACCTGCTTGGAAATAGAGGTCTTTGTCGACATTATAGATAAACTCGGTAAGATGCATGACATCATCGTTTATGGAGAACTCGATCCAGAAGTAGACTGCTAAAAAAATGATTCGCCCAACAATGCTCGGCTGAAAAGGCCGGGCATTTGTTGCGGTAGGAGTAAATGGGGGGGGGGATACCCATCAATAAGCAGCGCATAGAACGTCCGGATAAAAATCGCATGCGTCAAAACCTGGAAGACATACAGTTACTGCAAAAAGAACTGGAAAAGCGGATTGAAGATTTTGAGCAGGCTGAGACCGTTGAAGATTATCGGATTTTCTGGCAGACATTGAAAAACCAATATAGGCAGACCATTCAAGCCGTTTCGAATTATATGGTTAGAAAGTGTAATCGGTGAATTTAGGACTTGGCCGGAGTTTCCGGCAAGGTAGGGTATAACCAAATAGGGGAAATCCATAAAGAGGTGAATAGATATGAAAAGCCTGGGATTGGCACTGGGGGGTGGGGGTTTAAAAGGCCTGGCCCATATAGGAGTCTTGCAAGTTCTCAATAGCAATCATATCAAACCAACGTTTATATCCGGCACCAGCGCAGGAAGTATTATAGCTGCTTTATATGCCAGCGGGCTGACGCCTCATCAAATTGAGCAAGCTGTTGCAAAACTTTCGCCCAGTGATTACCTGGATTATAATATCATGGGCGTCGTAAAATATTTGTTAAAGCTCATTCTGCCTGGATATCAGTACAGCCTGGATGGAATTGTAGTAGGCAATAAAATTGAGAAACTAATCTACAGTCTAACCGGAGGTAAACGCCTTGCTGATATAGAATTACCGATAGCACTAGTATCTTGCGATATAGACAGCGGTCGGAAAATAATATTTACAAACCAAGAGATAGACATTGAAGATCAGGAGACTATTGTTATACAGGATGCACTCTTAAGTGAAGCGGTAAGATCCAGTATTTCGATCCCGGTTACTTTTCAGCCTAAACATTTTCAGGGAATGCAGATGGTGGATGGAGGGCTGAAAGACATTGTGCCGGCAATGGTTAACAAATTCATGGGAGCAGAGTATGTTCTAGCTGTTAACCTGGGAAAAGAGACTTATCAGACCAAAGTTGCTGGAATACCTCAGATTATTTCACGTACCTTGAGTATCATGACCTTTGAGACTTCAGATATCGAAGAAGAATTTTTTGCGGATATGCTTTTATATCCGGAAGTGCCCGATGTAAGTCTTACTGATCTTAAAGATGCAGCCCAGATCATTAGAGCAGGCAGAAAAGTAATGCGGGATAACATCGATAAACTCAAAAGAGATCTGAATAATGAACCGTTCAGTAACAGAACCTCCACGAGCAACATATAATATGCATAAAACAAGACAAATAAGCGCAGTTGAGATTCCTGGCAGGGGAGGGGTGTTATTTGGCAACGGATCAATTTGAACATGCTACATTTTATTTGACGAAAAACCAGGTTGACGACATAAAAGAACTGGCTAAGAAAAACCAAATATCGCGTAGTGCACTGGTAAGAATGATAATTAGAGAATATTTGGCTAAGAAGGGTGACGATAAAAGCTAACCTTTTGTGGTTATCGGAACTAATTTATTTTATATCAACGCCAGGTATAATTAAAATCAAAATCCAGCGCAATATTGGGGCTTCCTGAATAGTATGGGGAGCCCTTTACGTATTTGCCAATTGAGAAATGCTTATTATACAAGTATTAACATTACTCCCAGCATGGTCAGGTAGCCTATTATAATCAGGCAGGTTCCGCCTACCGCAGTCTGGATAAACTCCTTCTTGCTAAAATCTGCAAACATAAAAGAACACTCCTCTACAGCTGAATGCGAACATTAGTTCTGAATTCATTGTAAGGGCAAACATGTGTTCTGTCAATATCCACAAATTAAAAATATATAAAAGAAAACGTTATAACAATTATTTTTAGGTAATAAAATCAATTATCAGCCGGTTTACATCCGCGGGTTTTTCCAGCATTACAAAATGCCCTGCTTCGCTAATCACTGCTAATTGGCATTTAATAATGTGACTGCATAGATATTGGGAGAGTTTGACGGGGGTAAGCTTATCATCGGCTCCAACGATAACCAGAACAGGCAGACCTATTTGCTCCAGTTGCTGGCTTACGTCGAAGTTGTTACAGGCTGAGAAATCTGCATATAGAACTGAGGCTTCTGCGTCAGCATAGGCCTTAATGGTACATTCGACAATATCATTGGGGGTTTGAGGGGAAAAACCCATACGTATGAACGACGGGTCATTTATGCCCTGATGCAGGTCTTCCAGCAAGGCAGGCATCACCTTCATGCGCTGCCCGGCTCCAATAAGGATAATTCCTTCTGCAAGCCCTGGACAGTTCAATGCGCAGGTAATGGCGATAGCTGCTCCCATAGAATGTCCCGCCAGATACAATGGGCGAGGCAGTTGAAGTGCTGACAGGAATTCTGCTGCCATCTTAGCCGAATCCTCAATGCTGGCAGCGGCTTTACCTCCTGATTTGCCATGCCCGGGCAAATCCAGCGCAATACTATTTATGTCTAGTTCCATCTGGTTGGACCATACCTCGTGACTGCTTCCGCTGCCATGGATAAAAATCAAACTCCCAGCGGGCTTGTTGCCAGGCTGATGCTGGTAATACAAATCTGTCTCTCTGATTTTGATAAACGCCATGACATTTTCATCCTTTTATTGTTTATCGAGCCTTGCTAAAAGATATCGGTTTATATACAATATTAGCATATAGTTGAATAATTCTCCGAGTTCATATCGCTAATGTTTGCTCGACTATGAGATATGAACCGACAGGGTGCAACTGGAAACGGTTGTGCCTCCCATTGCGGAAAGGAGAGATGCCATAGATAATCTTATGGGTCTTCATTGCCTTTTGCAGATGTAGGCCCTATTATTTTGGGTTTAATCATGCAAAAGTGAATATTGAGAGTATTTTTAAACATCAAAGATCAAAATATCGAAAGAGGGCTTGATGGAATGAAAAAGAAAAGCTTAGCTATAATACTTATGTTATTATTCGCATTTGTCAGTCTGGCTGGGTGTGCTTCCAAAGAAACTGCCAAAACGCCAGAACCAGCTCCCGCAGCAGACAAAACTTTGAAAATGGCTACCACTACCAGTACTCAGGATTCAGGTCTTTTAGAGGTTCTGGTTCCTGAGTTTAAGAAGGATACCGGTTATACGCTAAAAGTAATAGCAGTTGGTTCCGGACAGGCAATGGATATGGGAGCCAAAGGTGATGTAGATGTTCTTCTGGTTCACTCCCGGGCTGCAGAGGACAAGTTTGTGGCCGATGGATTTGGGGTTAACCGTAAAGATGTAATGCATAACGACTTTATTATAATTGGACCTGCCAGTGATCCGGCTAAAATTAAGGGCGAGACCGATACAGCTAAAGCCCTCACTAAGATTGCGCAGACCAAATCAACATTTCTCTCTCGCGGCGACAAATCCGGAACCAATACCAAAGAATTAAGCCTCTGGACTAAAGCCAAAATTACACCCCAGGGCGACTGGTACAAAAATGTTGGTAAAGGAATGGGTGATACCTTCCGTATGGCCGATGAGATGAAAGGTTATACATTGATCGATCGTGCTACATACCTGGCTTTGAAGGATAAGTATAAGATGGAAATTATGGTAGAAAAGGATAAACCATTACTTAATCCCTATGGAGTTATTGCCGTTAATAAAGCTAAATTCGCAAATGTAGATTATGATGGTGCCATGAAATTTGTTGAATGGATTACCTCTGAGAAGATACAGAAGATGATAGGCAAGTTTGGTAAGGATAAATATGGACAGGCCTTATTTATTCCTGATGCAGTAAAATAATATAAGTTCAATTGACAGGTGCAGGGTTCCAAGTCTCTGCTCCTGTCTTATTCTAAGAGCTCTGTAACAAATTCCACAATGCTTATGTGAGGAGACGTGGAAATTATCACAGGACTTTTGGGCCGGCAGGGAGTGGAGGATAAATGGAAATTATAATTCAGGGCATAAAAGAGGGCATTCTGCTGGTATTGTCTATGGATCAGCAAATCATGAAGGTTACCATCTTATCGCTGCAGGTATCATTGAGTGCTCTGCTCATTGCGGCCTGTCTGGGTATACCTGCCGGAGCAGCCTTGGCCTTGAAGAGTATGCCGGGACGGAGACTGTTTTTAAATATAGTTTATACCTTTATGGGCCTGCCTCCGGTCTTAGCAGGACTCATCGTCTACCTGGCATTAACTACGCGAGGGCCGCTGGGGCAGTATCAATTGCTTTTTACCCCGGCTGCCATGATATGTGCTCAGGTATTATTAGCATTACCGATTATTTGCGGCTTAACAGCACGTACAGTTATGGCCCAACGCCAGGAAGTATATGATACCGCAGTAACCTTAGGAGCTTCCAGGCGTCAGGCAGCTTGGGCCATTATACGAGAGTCCCGCATGGGTATAATTGCCGCTCTGACCACTGCCCTGGGGCGGCTTGTGGCGGAAGTGGGGGCAGTAATGCTGGTAGGAGGAAATATTCAGGACAGTACCAGGGTATTAACGACTTCCATCGTTTTAGAAACCCGGATGGGGAATGACAGCAGGGCTATCGGAATAGGCATTATATTGCTGCTCATTGCCTTCGCAATTATTGTCTTAATAAATATCCTGGAAAAGAGGTCCTTCAAGAATGACGCCGGTATTCAAATTACATAATATTATAAAACGATACGGTCAACGGGAAGTATTGAATATAGGGGAGCTTTCTATTCCCGGACAGAAGATTTACGCCATACTTGGTCCTAACGGGTCGGGGAAAACAACCTTGATGCGAATTATGGCTCTGCTTACAAAAAACGATACAGGAACAGTCAGAGTCCTAAACGAGGATATCAATTGGGGCAAAGATCAGCTGCTTAAATTGCGGCGTCAGATGACCATGGTTACCCAGACCTCGTTCATGTTTGAAGGTAGTGTTTATTCCAACATAGCTTATGGTTTAAAAGTAAGAAGAAAAACAGATAAAAACATTCGTCCGATCATAGAAAAAAGCTTGGAACTAGTGGGCATGTCCGCATTTACTTCGGCTGATGCCCGCAACCTGTCCGGCGGAGAGCGCCAAAAGGTTGCCATTGCCCGTGCCCTGGCATTAGAACCAAGAGTTTTGTTTCTGGATGAACCAACCGCTAACATTGATCCGCAGAGCGCGGTGGAAATAGAACGTTACATACAATTTATAAACCGGGAGTTTGGAACGACTATTATCCTTGTAACCCACAACCTGTTCCAGGCCCGCAGGCTTGCAGATGAGGTTTTATTTTTATGGGATGGCAAAATGGTTGAAAAGGGGACGGGAATGGACCTCTTTGAAAATGCAAAAGACCAGAGAACCAGGTCGTTTCTGAGCGGAGAAACCGTTTTTTAGGGGAACGATTCACGCGGGCGCCTTCGTCGCACGCTGCCCCTTCGGGCGCTGATTTACGCTGTTTTATATTGCATAATTATTTTCGAAACTAATAGCATTCTTACATTGTTCGATATTTCTCTTCCGCTATTTGGTTAATTTAATTCCCTTATTAAATTAATACTTTTGATATTGCAGCCATGAAAGTAAATAGTTTAACAATCAGCGATATCAGCGTGAATTTCGTTTTCTTATCTTGTTATAAATAAGTTTAAAAAGAGTCCTTCCCGGTAATAATGTGAAATACAGGGAGGGATTTATTTTATGTATAAAAAGCTTTTAGGAATTATCATTATTTTGGCAAGTTTATTAACCAGTGGGTTTGTAATTGCCAATCAGAGTGAACCACTAGGACAAAGTGTGCTCAGGCTGCATGTAATTGCGAACAGTGATGATACCGCAGACCAGGCCCTAAAAATGAGGGTTAAAGATGACATTGTAGCTATGATGAAAGAGGAATTCAGTGATGTTAAAGATGCAGAGGAAGCCAGGAAACTGGCTCAGCAGGACATACCCCGCATAAAAGCAGCAGCTGAAGCCAGAATAAAAGCCAGTGGTTACGAATATCCCGTCCAAGTGAAAGTCGGAGAATATGATTTCCCTACAAAATCCTATGGAAACCTAGTCTTTCCTCCAGGCAGATACCAGGCGGTAAGAGTGATAATAGGAGAGGGGGAGGGCAAAAACTGGTGGTGCGTATTGTTCCCGCCGCTGTGTCTGGTATCATCAGCTGACCAGGGATTAAGTATGAACAGTCCTCAACAGGCGCAGGTTACATTTAAGTGTCTCGAATTGCTGCCCAGGGGAGTAAAAGTGGGCAAGCAACTTCCCAGTGCGAGTAAAACCGGGCAAACAGCTACTAAGGAAAGTGAAATTAGGCAAACAACTTCCCACGGAAATAAAACTGGACCAACAGCTGCCCGGGATAGTAAAATCAGAAAGACAGAATTAATTACGATTGTCAGGCAATCTTTTACACCTAAGGTTACTGCCTCCCCACTTTCTATATGGAACGGTTTTTTATAGCCGTTCCTTTTTAATCTGGCTAAGGATATAATTAACTAAAATGTTAAGGAGGTTGGGATGGTAAGGCAATTAGAGATTCAAGCCCCGGCTAAAATAAACCTGACCTTAAATGTTCTTGGCAAAAGAGCGGATGGCTATCATGAATTAGAAACGGTAATGCATCAGATCAGCCTGCGGGATAGAATATTCTTGCAGGTCGGAGGACATGGTATAAAGATAGAGAGTAATAGCAGCCTGATTCCCAATAATGAAGAAAATTTAGCTTATAGAGCTGCCCATTTGCTTTACTCAAAATTTTCTATAGAAGAAGGACTGCAAATATTTATAGAGAAGAATATACCAGTAGGAGCAGGCCTTGCGGGTGGAAGTACTGACGCTGCAGCGGTAATGCTCGGAGTTAATGAATTATTTGGACTTAACCTGACCCGTGAAGATCTTTTGAGCCTGGGGCTTATTATAGGGTCTGATGTGCCCTTTTGCCTGCTGGGGGGGACTGCTGCAGCCCGTGGGCGCGGCGAAATACTTACACCACTGCCTGAAGGGCCTCAACTGAACATGGTCTTGGTTAAACCCGATTTTCAGCTTTCCACCGCAGAAGTATACCAAAATTTCAGATTAGATCGAGTTAAGCATTCACCTGACAATGCAGCTTTTCTTGAAGCATGGCGCAAATATGATATTATAGAACTAACGGCACAGATGGAAAATGTTCTGGAAACGGTTAGTGTAGAAAAATGTCCTGAGATCCAATATATTAAAGAGAAGCTCAATATTTTGGGAGCTCTGAAGACCCTGATGTCCGGGAGCGGCCCAAGCGTTGTGGGTATATTTTCCAGCCGGAACAACGCTGTAAAAGCATGGGAGATTATAAAAGACCAATATAGGGAAGCTTATCAGGTCTCATCATATAAGTAGAGGTGATTAATATGCCAGAGAGACGTCTAACCCCGGTAAATTTAGATTCCTACAAACCCCTTCGCGAACTGGTCCTGGATGCTATTCGCAGTGCTATTATGGATGGCACTTTGCAGCCTCGCGAGAGACTGATGGAGATTCAGATGGCCGAAGAGTTAGGGGTATCGCGTACACCTATTCGAGAAGCGCTGCGTAAGCTGGAACTGGAAGGATTTATTGTAATGGTTCCGCGTAAAGGTGCTTACGTATCTGATCTTTCCTTCAAAGACATCGCTGATGTATTTGAAATAAGAGCTGCGCTCGAAGGACTCGCAGCCGGGTTAGCAGCGGAAAGAATTACCGAAGAAGAACTGGAAGAGATGGAGCGGCTCCTGGTTGAAAAACGGGAGGCTATTACCAATGATGACATCAAGAGACTGGTTGAAGTAGACACTAGTTTCCATGAACTTATGTATAAAGCCAGCCGTAATGAAAGGCTGGGTACTATTATCAGCAACCTTCGCGAACAGATACAAAGATTCAGGCTAACTTCCCTATCCTATCCCGGCAGAAATAAGGAATCTTTGGAGGAACACAAGAAGATAGCGGAAGCTATACAATCCAGGGATGCTCAAGTTGCTCGTCAGCTGGCACAGGATCATATCGAGAATGCGGAAAACATTCTAATAGAATGTCTGAAAATAGAATACTCAAAAAAAGAAGGACTTTCTTCAAGCGAATAATGGAGGTATAAGGATGCAATATGATGCTGTCATACTCGCAGGCGGCGAAAACAGCAGCGAACTAAAAAAGATTGCTCCCTACGACAACGAAGCATTGATCATCATTGGAAACTACCCCATGATATACTATGTTTATAGTGCTCTGCGGGCCACACCGTGTATAAATAATATCGTCGTGAGTGGACCAGTTGAAGCCCTGCGGAGTATCTTACCAAAGGAGGATCGGCTCTTTTTTGTTGAGGGCGGCGAGAATGCTATCGAGAGTTTTTCCCATGCGGTAAACACCCTTCAGGACGTTGGCATAAGCAAGATGGTAATGGTCATACCCACCGATGTACCTTTTATAACCCCCGAAGCGATTCGCGATTTCCTGACTAGTTGTGAAAAAACCGAGGCTGATTTTTATTATCCTATAACCCGTAAAGAAGTTAATGAAAGCAAGTATCCGGGCGTTGTGCGTACCTATGTGCGACTAAAGGATGGCATATTCACCGGCGGAAACCTGTTCCTTCTGCGTTCTAAGTTAATTCCGGCATGCCTTGAGATGGGGCTGAAACTAATCCAAAGGAGAAAAAACCCGCTGGCCATGGCTAAATTATTTGGCATGACCCTGGTATGGAAGTACTTAATCGGGAGGTTAAGTATTCAATTGGCTGAAAAAAGGTTTTATCAAGTCGTAGGAATACGAGGCAAGGGCATTATATCATCATACGCTGAGGTAGGGGTTGATGTTGATAAGCCGGATGACCTCCGGCTGGCGCAGGAATATCTGGGAGGTATAGATTTTAGCCGCTAATACGCGAAAGGTATGGGCTGAGCGAAACAGGGAGGTTTTTCTAAGGCTTTAAATAGATAAAGTTGTTACACCAACTGTGATAAAAGGGTATAATACATTATGACAATATTAGGGGCAAGATGCTCCAAAAAATATAATAGTTGTAATGAGGAGAGGAATAAGTAAGTGAAATATTCAGCGGTAATTCTGGCTGCTGGTAAAGGTGTACGCATGCGTTCTCAGCAACCCAAGGTGGTTCACCGGGTAGCCGGAACCCCTATGGTGGTTCATGTAACTAATGCAGTACGTCAGGCTGGAGTTGATAGGATTGTACTGGTAGTGGGGCACGGGCGGCAAGCAGTAGAAGACTTATTTCCCCCTGGGGCAGTTGAGTTTGTGGTGCAGGAAGAGCAGCTGGGAACTGGACATGCCTTGATGCAGGCTGAAGATAAGGTAGCGCAGGACGAGACCGTCCTGGTACTGGCCGGAGATACGCCCCTGCTGCAGTCAGCAACTTTAAAAGCGCTGGTTGACTATCACCAGGCCAGCGGCGCTATAGCTACGGTTCTTTCCACTGAAGTGGACGACCCCTATGGGTACGGACGAATTGTACGTGATGCACAGGGTTCATTTCAGTGCATTGTGGAAGAAAAAGATGCTGGCGAAGAGGAAAAATCAATTCGGGAGATAAACTCAGGTATGTACTGCCTACAGGTAAAGGATGCCTTTGCAGCTCTCAAAGATATTGGTGCAGGCAACGCCCAGGGTGAATATTATTTAACCGAGATTTTGCAAATACTTATGAAAAACGAGAAAAAAGTGGAAGTCCTTCTAATGGATGCCCGGGAGGACATATATGGAATCAACGATCGGGTACAGCTGGCTCAAGCCGAAGAGATACTGCGGCGGCGAAAAAACGAGGCGTTAATGAGAAGCGGGGTAACAATCATCGACCCGCACTCAACTTTCATTGACAACGATGTAGAAATAGGCAATGACACCATCATTTATCCTGGTACCATGATTGCAGGTCAAACCAGTATTGGCAGTGGTTGTGAGATTGGACCGGGAACCCACATAACGTCTTCCACTATAGGCAACAATGTTATTATCGAAAACTCACGTATCAAAGAGGCCCAGGTAGGAGATGAATGTACCATAGGCCCCTTTGCTTATTTGCGTCCACAGGCGGTACTTCACAGGAATGTGAAAGTAGGCGACTTCGTAGAAATTAAAAAATCAGTTCTGGGTGAAGGCAGCAAGGCTCCGCATTTAAGCTATGTAGGAGATGCCCAGGTGGGCAAGGGAGTTAATATTGGAGCTGGAACTATCACATGCAATTATGATGGTAAAAATAAATGGCAGACCATTCTGGAGGATGGAGTATTTATTGGCAGCAATACCAACCTGGTAGCTCCGATTACGGTGGGAGCTAACTCCGTTACCGGAGCCGGCTCTACTATTACGCGGGATGTTCCTGCTAATACTCTGGCAGTCGAACGGGCTGATCAAAAGAACCTAAAAAAGAGGATTAAAAGCGAACCGAAAGAATAAATGTTCCGAAATCCGAATGGAGGTATAATTATAATGAATGCATCCAGGTGGAGGATGAAGTTGTTTTCAGGGAATGCGAATCCCTATCTTGCCAAAGAGATAGGCGATTACCTGGGGATGCCACTGGCTAAAGCCACGGTATCTCATTTCTCGGATGGTGAGGTCAGCGTAGAGATTCACGAGAGTGTCCGCGGTGTGGACGTATTTGCTATCCAGCCCACCTGTTCACCCGGAAATGAAAATTTAATGGAACTGCTCATAATGATTGACGCTTTCAGAAGGGCATCAGCAGGACGTATAAATGCGGTTATTCCCTACTTTGGGTATGGCCGTCAGGACCGTAAGAGCCGTGCCCGCGACCCCATAACCGCCAAACTGGTTTCGAATCTTATTGTAGAGGCAGGCGCTGATAGAGTAGTAACCGTAGATCTTCATGCTACTCAGATACAGGGCTTCTTTGATATACCGGTTGATCACCTGCCTGGAGTAGCCACTATAGCTGAACACCTCAACGATAAAAAGCTGGGAGATAAGGCTGTGGTGGTATCCCCTGATGTAGGAGGAGTTACCCGGGCACGTAACCTGGCAGCTAAACTGGGAGCACCGCTGGCAATTGTTGACAAGAGGCGGCCTGCCCCCAATGTTTCCGAAATTATGAATGTTATAGGTGAAGTAGAAGGTAAATCTGTAATCCTCATCGACGATATAATCGATACGGCCGGCACAGTTTGCAACTCGGCTGAAGTAATGATGGAAAAGGGCGCGAAAGAGGTATATGTTTGCTGTACTCACCCGGTATTTTCCGGACCTGCCATAGAGAGAATGGCCAAGGCTCCTTTTAAAGAAATTATAGTGACCAATACTATTCCGGTTATGGGCGAGAAGATACTGCCAAACCTGACGGTATTATCGATTGCCCCCCTTATCGGAGAAGCTTTATTAAGAGTTCATGAAGATTTATCCGTCAGTAAACTATTTGAAGATTAAGAAAGGGCTATTATACATACATTTTTTTTGTGTTGTCGGACAGCAAATTTAATAAAACCCTTGCTTTTCTATATAACTCTGTGCCGAAACTCCAAATAACGCATAAAAAAGCTCTAAAAGGTAATTATGTATAATATTACCGGAGTTTGCTGGGAGCGGTACTTTAAAGATTGAAGCTCTAAGGAGCATTGTGGTTCGTTAAGAAAGGAAAGGGATGGTATTAATGGCGTTGACACAGGTACTTAAATGTAAAAATCGTGAGGTAAAGAATACTGGATATCTTAGACAATTAAAACGTGATGAATGGGTACCAGCAGTAGTTTATGGAAAAGACAATGAGAACCTGACGATCCTCTTGGCTAAAAAGGAATTAAGCAGAGTCTTTACCCATATAGGTACCCGGGGAATATTTTCCCTGGAAATAGAAGGGGATAAACAGGCTATAATGGCCCAGGTAAGAGAGATACAAAAGAACCGAATGAGCGGTGAAATAATTCATGTAGATTTTCTAACCGTAAAGATGAATGAGAAAATTCATAGTATGATAAGAATTCACCTGGTCGGAGAAGAAGCTTTAACTGACAAAGGTGGTGTCCTGCAGCAAACTCTCAGAGAAATACCGGTTTTTTGTTTGCCGGGAGACTTACCGGAAGTAGTAACCCTCGATATTTCTGACCTGGAAATCGGAAATAGAATCACGGTTGGGGATCTACCTTTGCCAGCTAATGTTGAAGTAGAAGATGCGGATACGGTTATAGCTAATATCCTGGGTGCAGCAAAAGATGAGGCTGAAGTCGATAAAGCAGAACCATCTGAAGCACACGAATAGACAGTAAAACCCGGCGAATTTAGGCCTGCTCGGTCTGGGCTTTTTGACACTTTGAAACCCGGTTTTAACCGGGTTTCTTAATTAGTATCATAAATAAATTCATAATAATTTGAGGTTTAAGATGAAAATAGTTGTCGGTCTTGGTAACCCCGGAAAAGAATATAAAAACACTCGCCATAATATAGGGTATATGGTTTTGGAAGAACTTGCAGCCCGTTATCCAGTTGAGAAACAGGAAAGTAAATTTGATGCCATTATCGGACATATAAGGATTAAGGGTGAAAAGGTGTTGCTGGTAAAACCGCTTACCTACATGAATCTAAGCGGCAAATCGGTACAGCCGCTGGTTCACTGGCATAAGCTTGATTTGGCTGATTTAATGATAGTTTACGATGATATGGATCTCCCGGTGGGAACCATTCGCATAAGAGCGGCAGGTGGAAGCGGAGGACACAATGGGATTAAATCCATTATGGAGCGACTTGCATCCCCGGAATTTGCACGTACACGGATCGGAATTGGCCGGCCAGAGAGCCGGGAAGCAGTGGATTGGGTACTGGGCCGTTTCGCACCCGGGGAAAAAGAGCAGGTAGAGCAGACCCTGAAGCATGCTGCCGATGCCCTGGAAAAGTGGGTTACAAACGGTATAGTAGAAGCAATGAACACATACAATTAAGAGGCAGGTATATTTGCCCGGTTTTTATGGGAAGATACAAGAAAATCCATAAAGGAGCGGGCATTATGAAGATTTACTATATCTGCGAATACTGTGAGCGGATTTTTCAGGAGCTTGAAGTAGAAGGCGAAGATGGCGCAGTAGAAGTAAGCGGCATGTGTGAAGACTGTGCTATGGAAATGGGTCTTACCGGTCCTGCTTCGGTAAGTCGGCACTATTATAATTAAAATAGACGCGGACTGCGCGGACTATTATGACATCCGCGGGCAAAATTATTTAATCGTTTCTATAAACCTTTAAATTATTTATACACGTCGGATGACAAGACCGTATAAAGAGTATATTAAAGGTTACATCATTCCGTATATATATTTTAGTGGGGGCCGTTTTCGCGGTGTCCACCTTTAAGTTTTGGACATAGAGCAGCATCTTGATATGGTAATGGTATAAGCCTCGAATTTAGGGAGGGAAAGAATTTGAATCTGGGGTTACTGGGCTCTATAAAAAGCAATTTAGATATTGAAAGAGATGTAATGCTTAGTGGCTTATCAGGAACTGCACGTTCATTTTTCCTGAAGGAGCTTTACCAGATTTGCAGCGCCAAAATACTATGTATCGTATCCGGAGAGGAACGGGCTTATGATCTTGCAGACGAATTACAGGAGCTGCTGGGCCGCGATAAAGTTTCGCTGTTTCTGGAACGTGATTTTGTCTTCATGAAAGAGAATACTTCCCAGACAGAGGTGGAACGTATTTCTGCATTAAAAGATTTGATTTTCCATCCCCGCCGCAAATCCATTATTATAACTACTGTTGGCGGACTGCTTTACAAGATCCTCTCACCCGGTCAGATGAAGAAATCTACCCTGGTATTAGAAGTTGGTCAGGAGATCCCAACTTATAATTTGCTAAAAACCCTTATCGAAGCAGGCTACGAAAGAGTAGATACGGTTACCCGTCCTGGACAGATGGCCCTTCGAGGAGGGATTATGGATATCTTTCCGGCTGGAGATAAAGAGCCGTACCGGGCAGAATTCTATGGTGATGTACTGGAAACCTTACGTCACTTCGATCAAAATACACAGCGCTCCGGTAAAAAAGGGAGCCGAATTCTAATTAGTCCAGCTGACGAACTTGCCGGGGAAGATTTAAATAGTACACTTTCAGATTATTTACCTGCAGGAAGCCGGATATTTTTTGACGAACCACGTGATTTTTATAAAGCTCTGGATAGACAAAGCCGCAGATACCGCGAATTTCTCAAGGAAGCCCGCCGGGAAAATCCGGGCCAAAAGGAATTAGCTTTGCTGGATAGGGAAGAGCTTATAAACAGCATGGATAAACACACGGTAATATACCATTCTTTTTTCCCCGCCAACATACCCCAGGCCAGCGTGGCCCTTTATGAACATATATCCCAAAAGGAAATGGAACCCTTCTACAAGAGATATGAAAGCCTTTTTAGCCGTTTAAAAGAATGGCTGGAAAACAAATATACAGTAAGACTGGCTGTCAGCCATGAGGCCTTGCAGGAAGAGCTTAAAAGGGAACTGAGTGATCGGCACTTAAGTGGGGTTGAATTCGTCACCGAAACTTATAGGCGTGGTTTTGTAAGCCAGACTTTACAGCTAGCCCTGATTACGGAACAGGATATCTGGGGCAGGAAAACACCTCGAACTGCTCCCCCCCGAACCCAGGTTGAACAAAGAATACTGGTGGAGGATTTGCAGCGAGGTGACTATATCGTACATGAACAATATGGCGTAGGTGTTTACCGGGGAGTTACTCAGGTGGAGACCGATGGGGTAACCAGAGAATACATATTGCTGCAGTACTCTGGCACTGACAAACTATATCTGCCTGTGGACAAGTTGGATTTATTACATAAATACTCAAGTTCCGAGGATAAAGAACCCCGTCTGAGTAAACTGGGGGGGACAGAATGGGAAAGAACCCGGCAGAAAGTAGTTCAATCTATACAGGAGATGGCTCAGGAACTGCTGGTTCTGTATGCAACCCGCGCTACCATGCAAGGTCATGCCTTTCCACCTGATACTCCATGGCAGGCACAATTTGAAGACGATTTTCCTTACCAGGAAACTCCCGATCAGTTAAAAGCAATTCAGGATGTAAAAAAAGATATGGAAAGCAATAAACCAATGGATCGGCTGGTTTGCGGAGATGTTGGTTATGGCAAGACTGAAGTTGCTCTGCGAGCAGCCTTTAAAGCTGTAATGGATGGAAAACAGGTAGCCGTATTAGTCCCCACTACAGTTCTGGCTGAACAGCATTATGAAACCTTTAAAAAACGTTTCCAGAACTATCCAACCAATGTTGAGGTTTTAAGCCGTTTTAAATCTCCTGCTCAACAGAAAAAGGTCATAGGAGATCTGGAAAAAGGCTTGGTTGACATCGTAATCGCTACTCACCGACTCCTGTCTAAAGACATCAAAATACATAACCTCGGGTTATTAGTGGTAGATGAAGAACATCGTTTTGGGGTAGCTCAGAAAGAGAAGATTAAAGCTCTGAAAGAACAGGTAGATGTATTAAGCCTGTCGGCAACCCCGATACCACGGAGTCTGCATATGGGTTTAACCGGCCTGAGAGATCTTAGTATTATCGAGACACCTCCGCCGGAGCGTTACCCGATTACGACTTATGTAATGGAATATAATGAGGAAATAGTCCGGGAAGCAGTTATAGCCGAGGTGAGCAGGGGTGGGCAGGTATTCGTAGTACATAACCGCATTCAGGATATTTACCGGGTACAACAAGGATTAGAGAAAATCCTGCCTGGGATTAAGATTGGCGTAGGCCATGGAAAGATGAAAGAAGATGAGCTGGCCCGAACCATAGTGAAGTTTGTACAGGGGGAATATAACCTCTTTTTATGCACAACAATTATAGAATCAGGTTTAGATATACCAAACGTAAACACTATTATAATCGATATGGCTGATCGCATGGGTCTGGCACAGCTTTATCAATTGCGGGGACGGGTGGGGCGCTCCTATCGGGTGGCATATGCCTACCTTACATATTATCCTGATAAGGTAATTACTGAGGCATCCCAGAAGAGACTGAATGCTATCAGGGAATTTAATGAACTGGGCGCGGGGATAAGAATTGCTCTGCGTGACCTGGAGATCAGAGGTGCAGGTAATATCCTGGGGGCTGAGCAGCATGGCTATATTCACGCTGTGGGCTTCGATATGTATTGCCGCCTATTGGAACAGGAAACCGCCAAGCTCAAAGGAAAGGTAATAAAGGAACCTCTCAAGCCTCAGTTAGACATCGATGTGGATTATTATATTCCTGACAGTTATATTCCTGATTCCGGAACTAAAATGCGAATTTACAGGCGCCTTCTGCTGGCTGTAGTTCCGGCAGAAATAGATGAGATCAGGAACGAGATAGAAGATCGATTTGGCAAGCTGCCAATACCGGTGGAGAATTTTTTGCAGGTCGCATCGCTGCGGCTTAAAGCGCTGGATAAGCAGATCAAAGGACTGCGCCGTAAAGGTAAGGAAGTGGAAATCCAGTTGGTTCGCCCTTTACCGGCTAGCTTTGTTCCCCAGAGCGATCTCAAGATTAAAAAAATTAACCCTCATACCATAACCATACGCTTGGATAACAGCACATCACTGCAAGGCTTACAGGATGTACTGGATATGATTTAACGGCTGTCAGGCAGAAACAGAAGAAACAGGGGGACGGTTCTCCCGTTTCCTCCCTTAAATACCGGGAACGAGGAAACGAGAGAACCGTCCCCCTGTTCCCCCCTGCTGCTGTTCCCCCTGTTTCCCACTGCGTGGTTTGCAGGATGTACTGGATATAATTTAATAAAGATACTAAAACTCTATTATACTATTTTCAGCCAGGGGCAGAAGGGTATCCAGGGGATTATAAAAGGGCCAGTTGTAAAACTGTACCATGCCCAAATATACGCTGATAATAAAAAAGACGCTGAATACTGTAATTTCTTTATACGAGCGGTTTCTTATCATAGCAGGCAATTCAAAAACCAGCATTAATATATAGATGGCAACTAATAACCATATCATGTTTTAAACCTCCATTTATTACTTAAATTCAAAGGATTTATCCAGAAGATAAGTTCTCCTTATCTCGAAGTTTACGGTTATTTCACTCTCAATCCCGGGGAATATAACAGGCCAATCTTTCTCTAATTGTTTCCAGAGCTCGGGATTACTTCGGTAAACACCCCGGCCCCAGCCGAAGATATCGCTGTTTAAGGACTGAGCCTTTTTTATTGATAAGTTTATGTCTTCCTTAATTCTTTCATTGATCAACTCATTTATTTTTAGAATCTGTTCCCGACTTAAAACTTCTCCTTCGAAGGTTTGCTCATAAAAATTACCCTCCGCTTCAATGTGAATCATCATCTTCTTAACTTGATTCCCTTCAATCTGTGGTTCAACGGTGGCCTGTGACCGGGTTAACTCAATACTTATCAATTTATCCTTTTGAGGTTCTTTGCTTAATGGTGATTGAACAATAATCAAGCCTCCGGTTATCATCTCAGGGTTTAAAAAACGATAACCTTTACTTTCAGTTTCACCCAGCGAACCCACCATTTTTTTGCCTTTAAATACGGCGGTGCTGTCTAACCTAAGTACCTTCTTTCCTTCAATTTCGTGAATAGTTACCTGGGGAACAGCCGGCTCGATTCCTGGAGTAGAGAGAGCTTCCAGGAATTCATCAAGAGTTACCGATTTGTAGATGCCTAGTTGCTTTTCCTGAATGCGAATAAGCTTTTTTAATCCGGCCACCGAATAGGATTCCATAGGAATCTCAGCTTCCAGGCACTCTTTGCCGGTAACTCCTTTGCTTATAAAGAGCAATGAAGTTTTGCGGACATTACGGTTGCGGGCTAAGAAATCCGCTGCCAAAGCCAGATCTTGATTAGCTAAATCCTGGCCCATGATTACCACCCCGGCATGTGCCCAAACTGGGAGCCGGGGGAGGCTGAGCATGGTTCTGCGGGCGGCTTCAGTAAAGGTTTGCCCTGTCTGGCTTATATTAACTGGCTTAGTAGCCGTGGAACTACCGGTTTGATCCGTGCTGGACGGGCTGGCCAGCTGCACCGAAAATGATGGCTGACCGCCTTCCAGATCGAATACCAGGCCCTGAGCTTCCACGGTATTGTTTACCTCAATAGAGTTCCAGCACCCGGACGTGAAAAACAGGGAGAATAGTAGCAAAAAGAGGAGGCAGGACGTCTTCAATTTATTTATCGGAAACTTGACTAGTTTCTTGTCTAAATTCATTTTCCATTCCTTTCATATAGGGACGCATATTACTTTTAAACCAGGGACGGCGAACAAAAACATCCGTTAATTCACGCCAATTAAATGGTGCTATGGGAGATAGGTATGGGAGGCCTAAAGAATTCAAAGAAGACATATGGATAAGCATTAATAATAAAGCAATCATAATACCAAACAGACCCAGGAAGCCAGATGCAAACAAGAATCCAAAACGGGCCATTCGTACTACTATTGCGGCATTATATGATGGTATTACGAACGAAGCAATGCCTGTAAAAGCGACCACTACCACCATGGGAGTGGAAACCAAACCAGACTTTACTGCTGCATCTCCAATAATCAGAGCTCCCACGATACTGATGGCTGGACCGATACCGCGGGGCAGCCGAATCCCCGCTTCCCGCAGCATCTCAAAAGTTACTTCCAGCAGCAAGGCCTCTACAAAGGCCGGAAAAGGAACTATTTCCCGGGCAGCCGCAATAGTTAAATACAAAGGAGAGGGAATCATCTCGTGATGATAAGTAACAGCGGCTACAAATAACGAGGGAAGCAGCAATGATACCAGAAAAGCAAGAAAACGCATGATTCTGAATAAAGACCCAGGTATATAACGTTCATAATAATCCTCAGAAGCTATCCAGAAACGGGGGAAGGAAGTGGGGGCAATTAAGGCAATAGGAGAACCATCTACCATAATACATACCTGGCCTTCCAACAGGTGGCCGCAGACCCGGTCAGGCTTTTCCGTATATTCCATCTGAGAAAAAATAGTATTGTGGTTGTCTTCCAGGAACTCTTCCAGGTATCCGGTATCAAGTATGCCATCAATATCAATCTTCCCGAGCCGTTTTTTCACTTCCGCTACTAGCTGATCAGGGGCAATGCTGTCGATATAACATAAGACCACATCAGTTTTAGTAATTCTCCCCAGAACAAAGCTTTCCATTTTTAAGTTAGCGCTCTTAATTCTTCGACGTATTAGAGCGGTATTAAATCGCAGAGTCTCAGTGAAGGCTTCGCGAGGCCCTCTCACGACTACTTCATTTTCGGAAGATCCCACTGTACGAGTCTGCCAGGAGCGGGTTCCGGCAACCAATCCGATATTATAACCATCAATAAGCAGTACCGTATCTCCGGAACTTATAGAATGGCAGAGATCCTGTAGTTTATCAATAGTTTTGACCTCAGCCAACGATACGATACTTTCCTTAACTAGATTAAAAACGTCATGGTTAGGCCATGGATAGCTATTATCGTTGCGCATATTAAGTTCCAGCATCATTGACTTTAAAAGGTTAATTTCGATTTGCTCCTTGTTTACCAGGCCGTCAAAAAATATCACCAGCCCCCGGTTTTCTCGATTGGGACCAAAGGTGAACTCTTTAAATACCGCGTCTGAGCATCTGTCCAGGAGAAGATGCAGATCATCCAGATTTTCCTGGAGGCTATCCGAAATTGGTTTGGCAAGGATCTCCCGGACATTGGAGGGTAGGCCTTGCTTTTTACTGCCTTTCCTGTAACGCATAAAAATCCCTACTTTACTTAAAAATCAATTTGTTTACGCTGGAGGGGCTTTCAATCCGTTCTCTACTCCTGCAGCGGGATTGGGTTTAAAGAGCAGGGTAAAGAAGACCAGCAGCGGGATAAGAATATAGAATATACCATATACTACAGCGATGATTACAGATAGAATAATACCCTCCTCTTCGATATTACTTCCCATCATGAGGGAGCTGATACCGATGATAACGGAAGTGGGAGCGGCTATAAAACGGTAATCTTTAAGGGCGAACACCTGCTGAGTAACATAACAGGCCATAAACCATTTAGTTATGATTGCCCCAAAAATGCCAATTATCCATAAGGCGATAAAAGCGGCTTCAATATTTTGAATAAAATCACCGACAGTTATACTGCGTATTAACTTGAAGGTGGGGAAAGATGTCAGGTTGGCATAGTCCGAGCCAAAGTGAATAATTATAATCAATGAAGATAAAGCGATTAACCCGATATGAGTAAATAAAACATAAAAGAGGGTGCGGGGAGTCTTATCCCGGTCTGTTGAGAAATAAGCTAATGTCAGGATGGCAATGAGATTACCCAATATAAAGAAGACCTCGTATACTGCCCAGCCAAAGTTCTGGTAACTGGTATTCAATAAAGGCATTAGGTTGCCTATATCATGCTTTTCAATAATGCTGATTATAAGTATAAGAAATGCAATAGGCAGCCCAAAAAGAATAAGTACCTGAGAAACGCGGGCCATATTTTCCAGTCCTGTTTTTAGGGCATAATAGCCAGCTAAAAGCATTAAACCTATATAAACACTCAACGGGGTATCCGGGGTAATGCTGCTGCCGATAAAGCTCGTAAAAATACGCAGAGTAATAGCAGTGCCCAACAGAAAAACCAGGATATAAGAGAAACCTAAGATTTTGCCAATAACTTTGCCCAGGCAGTCTTCCAGCATGATTGGAAAAGGATGAGTACTCTTTTTAAGTATATATGTATAAACATAAATCAAGAGAGATCCGGGAATGATCGCGGTCAGTACGGCCAGCCAGTTGTTGTTGCCAACCATATGAGTAACAATTGCGGGCGTAATAAGGTAAGCCAGAGGTGCGGTTATCAAAAGGAGCATGCAATATATCTGTAAGTTATTAATGCGAATCATTTACATTCCGCCTTCTTTATTTCATCACGGAATATATTTACCAAAAAGACTAATAATTATGTAAAGATTATTTTTTTAAATATGAATGGTAAAAAGTGAATAAAAGGGTATTTTGAGTTATATACTATCACTGAGAAAGAAAATAACATTTAACAATATATCTAAAAAAGGAGGGACAGCTGTAAAATGAAAGCAACAGGAATTGTTCGCCGTATTGACGACTTGGGACGCGTTGTTATCCCTAAGGAAATTAGAAGAACGCTGCGCATACGCGAGGGAGACCCTCTAGAGATTTTTGTAGATCGTGAAGGTGAAGTTATTTTAAAGAAATATTCTCCTATTGCAGAATTAGGAGATTTTGCTAAAGAATACGCGGAATCCTTGCATGAAACGATCGGCCACATCTCTATGATCTCTGATCGTGATGTGATAATAGCCATAGCGGGCGGCAACAAGAAGGAATTCTTAAGCAAGCCGGTAGGGAAATTGTTGGAGAAAGCTCTTGAAGAACGTACCACTATTATAATGAATGAAATTGAAAAGGCTGATGATGAAAGCCTGCATGTTATTCAGAGTGACGATCGCGAATATACTATAAAATCGCAGGTCGTTGCCCCCATAGTTACTCAGGGTGACCCCATCGGAGCAGTTGTTATAGTGAGTAAAGAACCGGGAGTTAAACTGGGAGAAATGGAGGTCAAGCTGGCTGAAACCGCAGCCGGATTCCTGGCCAAACAGATGGAACAGTAGTTACTGCAATTCGAGAGGCGGTCTTATATCACAATAAGATCGCCTTTTTTGTTGAAATAAAAACTGTGAGTTCTCTAACTAAGAGCTTTAATGCTCTTAGGGAAATAAAGCTGGAAAAATCCAGAATATGCTATTAGCAGTATGGTATAATAAACCTCGTGAAAATGGGGAGGGTGAACATGGATAAAGGTGGAAACTTTCTCAAGGGAGCCCTGGTATTAAGTATAGCTGGGGCACTGAGTAAGATACTGGGGGCCATTTACCGTATACCTCTGGCCCGTCTGTTGGGCGGGGAAGGTATGGGTCTTTACCAGATGGCCTATCCAATATATACAACCATACTTGCTCTGGCTACAGCAGGGGTACCGGTAGCCATAAGTGTATTAGTAGCAAGAAAAGAAACCCAGGGATATACTGGAGACAGCAAGAAAATATTTCGATTATCATTAATAATCCTCACTATATTCGGTATTATACTAACAATCCTGGTAATGAAGAGCGCTCATTTCCTGGCCAGCAGTGTACTGCACGAACCACGTGCCTATTACCCTATACTTGCGGTAGCTCCAGCCATATTTTTTTCCGGGCTTATGTCTGTTTTCCGCGGATATTTTCAGGGTCATCAGCGGATGATGCCTACTGCAGTATCGCAGGTACTGGAGCAGCTTTTCCGAGTTACCGCCGTAATTATCTTAGCCTTTATATTGTTTCCCAGAGGCTTAGAATACGCAGCTGCCGGAGCAACCTTTGGCGCAGTAGTCGGGGGACTGGTTGGCTTAATAGTTCTGATTATTTTCTACTTAAAATATCGTAAACTAGAGTCTAATACACCAGGTAAATTACTATACAGCGGAACGGGATCAGCCGATTTGGCTCGTGAACTGGTGAGTCTTGCCATTCCAGTATCCTTCGGGGCAGTAGTTTTACCATTGGTGCAGGTTTTGGACGCAATAATTGTACCTGGTCGTCTAATGGCAATTCAGTACACCACTTCCCAGGCCACAGCTCTTTATGGGCAGCTATCCGGTATGGCCGCTATTCTGATAAGTCTTCCCACCATTTTTACAATAAGTATCGCTACCAGTCTGGTACCGGCCATAAGCGAAGCCCTGGCTCAAAATGACAAAAAGCTTTTAAACAGCCGTATAAACTACGGATTACGAGCAGGAATGATTATATCTTTTCCCTGCGCGGCCGGGCTGTATGTTCTGGCCACGCAAATCTGCGACTTGCTTTATGCCACACCTGAGGCAGGTATACCCTTAGAAGTACTCGCTTTTTCTACGGTTGCCCTGGCAGCTTTTCAGCTTAGCAGTGCTGGCCTGCAGGGTATAGGGAGGCCGCAAATAGCTATGCGTAATCTAGTGATTACCGGAATACTAAAAACTATTTTCAACTACAGCCTCACCAGTGTACCCATGTTGAACATTAGAGGTGCAGCTATCGGGACCTTGGCCGCCTTCACCATAGGCTCACTTTTAAATATCTACTCATTAAAAACCATTACCGGGGTAACCTATGAAATAAGTCGAATGTTAAAACTGCTGTTGGTGACAATTCTAATGGGTATTACGGTGAAAATCTCTTACAGCTACCTGGTAGCCTACGGTCTGGTCTCTCACTTGTCTACCCTGGCGGCAATTACGATAGGTGTTATAGTGTACGGCGTTCTCTTATTATTACTAAAAGAGTTTGATTTGGACATGGTAAAGAAGATTGCAAAATAGAGCAGGTAAAGAAAGACACAGGAAGACACAGGGGGACGGTTCTCTTGTTTCCATGTGTCAGAAATGAAAGCAGTACAGGAGGGAGTATAGTAATGAGCAGAAGTGCTGAAGCATTAGATGAATTGTTAGGCATACAAAGACAACTGCTGGCTCCGGGAGGCTGCCCCTGGGATAAGGAACAAACTCATGAAACACTCGTCCGGTATCTCATCGAAGAAGCCTATGAAGTCATAGAAGCAATAAATGAGCAGGATATGAATAAACTGCGTGAAGAGTTGGGAGACTTACTATTACAGATTGTATTTCATGCGGCTCTGGCAGAACAACAAGGCCATTTTGATTTTGCCGACGTAACCCGTGCGGTCAGCAAGAAAATGGTTGACAGACATCCGCATGTATTTGGTTCCATGCAGTTGCAAACTAGTGAGGATGTTCTGGACAAATGGGAAGACTTCAAGAAAAAGGAGGGAAAAAAATATCTCCTGGAAGGCGTACCCAAAGGGCTGCCAGCCCTGATGCGGGCGGAGAAGATACAGGAAAAGGCCAGCCGCGTAGGATTTGACTGGCCGAGTATTCAAGGGGCATTGGACAAGTTTAAAGAAGAGGTTGATGAACTTGGACAGGCCCGAAACAACGAAGATATTATTGAAGAGATGGGGGACGTTTTTTTTGCACTGGTCAATGTCGCAAGATTTAAGCAGGTTGAACCTGAGCAGGCATTGCAGCGATGTAATGATAAGGTTACGAGACGTTTCAATTACATAGAGCAAAAGGTTAAGGAATCCGGCCGGAGTTTTTCTGAACTCAGTCTGGAAGAAATGGATAGTATTTGGGATGAGGCTAAAGCCCGAGGACTATAGTTTTAACGTACAAATATAAAAATTGTAAGTTTTTTGAAATAAAAAAAGGATTAATCACATATTGGGCGAATAGCCATAATATACAACCACCATAAATAAGGAGGGATAACTTGAATAAGACTGACTTAATAGGCGAAGTTGCAGGCAAAGCTGAAATCACTAAAAAGGATGCAGAGAAGGTTATCAATGCTTTTTTTACAACAGTAGAAGATGCATTAAAATCTGGAGACAAGATACAGCTCATAGGCTTTGGAACCTTTGAGGTTAGAGACCGTCAGGCTCGTAAAGGGAGAAATCCTCAAACCGGTGAAGAGATAGACATTCCTGCCGCCAGGGTTCCAGCCTTTAAACCTGGAAAAGCACTAAAAGACGCATTAGACTAAGATGCGACTGGACAAGTTTCTAAAGGTAAGCAGGATCATTAAAAGACGTACCGTTGCCAAAGACTTTGCGGAGAATGATCGAGTCATGGTTAACGGCAGGGTAGCCAAGCCGTCTACAGAGGTTAAAGCAGGGGACATCATTACCCTGCGGGTAGGAGCCAGAGAAACATCCTATCAGATTCTAACCATAATGGATAATGTGAAAGCAGCTGAGGCTAAAGAATTATATCGAGTTGTAGAGTAAAAAGAAGAACGTCCTGTATGTTAAAAACACAGGACGTTTTTTAGTGGTCCGGAGGATTAAATCTAAAGAACAGCCAAACCCTGCGCGCCTACCTCCGGCAACCCGGTTTTCGTAAAAACCTGCAATCTGATTAGGTTGCCATTCTTCGCGATACGAAATACAGAAATCGAACCTGTATTGCCATTCAAAACATAAAAATTATTCCCATCTCTGCTTACTCCACTGTCAATTGGAGCACCAATTCCTCTCCAGGTACTGTATACGATATCTTCAACCGCAAGCGTGCCATTTTTTCTGACCAAGTAGGTTGTTATTGTGTGGCTGCCGGTGTTGGAGGTATAGGCAAAATGTTCTCGCCGGGAGAGGGCAACCCAGCAGGTTGCTGCCTGGAAATTTTCGACCGAACCGCTAATGACATCCAGATCTCCGTCGGATTCCAGCTTATAGGATGATAGTGCATTGGCACCTGCTTCTGCATTCAGCAAAAGCCCTGTGGAACGGAATACTGATCCAAAAGGCCCCTCGCCATTGGAGTTGTTGATAATCGGGCCGGTAACAGTGCCATCACATTCAACTTGGAATACGCTAAGACGATTATTATTTAATTCGGAGACAACCAGTTTATGACCGTGTGGACTAAAGACAATACAAGCTGGCTGGGCATTGGGCGTACTAAGTGAACGCGTGGAACCTGTTATTCTAAAAAGCCGTCCGTCCCTTTCCACACAGAAACCAGTTATATTGGAAGGGATATTATTGGCAGGATCGCCTGCGTTAGTAACATATAGCAGGTTCCCAAAAACACTGAGACTGTTAGGTCTGGTACCACCTGAGGGATCTACATCAACCAGGGTAAGTTTGCCGCACTTGGACACACGGAAACTACTTATACTGTTACTGCCCGCATTTACGGCAAAGAGAAGGGTACCGCAACGTGACAGGATAAGGGATCCTTGAGACCCGAGCGGATCGATTATGGCCTCACCTGTACCTCTGCCACCGGTATCATAGGCTTTAATACGGGTAAGTGTACCATTAGAGCGCCGGCGGAAGGCAATAACTTCATTACATACTGCATTAGTCATGGCATAAACCATACCAACACGTCTTTTTTTTCTTCTTTTACAGTGCATTTTACATCCTCCTTTTTTAAAGAATCTATAACCGCTTTACGCTATATGATATTCATTGGACTAACAGTTGGTGTCAATTAATGGTAATACGGGTAATTATTGCTGCAGACTCTTCATAACGGGGCAAGGAATATCCCTTAGCTTATTTCCTAAGATATAAAAAATAGTCATAAATAGGCCCACCCATCTCATACTCTATAGAGACAAATAATGCTTGTAAAAAGGAGGAAACATTTATGGCGGAACATTCTCTGAGCCTGGCCAACCGCCAGCGCATGGAACTAACTGGTGTCACCAATGTCATAACATTTGATGAAGAAGAAATAGCTCTGGCAACATCTCTCGGCTATCTTTCTATTACCGGGGAACAACTGCATATAAATATGCTAAACCTGGATGAAGGCAAGGTAGCAATTCAAGGCAGTGTTAACAATATCGGCTACAAGCCGCAGGGGACCGATTTTAAAGCCAAAGGGAAAAGCATGTTTAACCGTCTGTTGAAATAAGGGGGAGAAGCGAGTGGGGCTATTTGCCCAGATACAGGCTTTCTTACTAACCTTTTTCTTGGGAGCTATAGCAGGACTTATATTTCATTATTACCAGTCAACCATTAGAAGCCTGCGCATTGGAAGATATCTTTTATATCTGATGGACTTTATTCTGTGGATAATAATGATAGTTATCATTGGTGCAGCATTACTGGTAATTAACCAGGGCGAAATGAGGGTATACGTTTTTATTGCTCTGATTTGTGGCGGGGGTATTTACTATAAATGTTTAGCCCAGCGCCTGCACCAGCCTGTGTATATCCTGGGTAAATCTACAGCCCAGGTTATGAAATTCATAGCCTCATGTCTTGTTAAGCCCTTTGCTATAGCATTTGCCTGGCTCAAAGTGCAACACCAAAATAGGCATAAGCCACCTCCTCCAAATGATGAATCTGAGGAATAAGGGCTTTAGCCAAAAAAATTTATAGAGTAAGCAGGAATTTGCCCTGTGCTCCCCGAAAGTAACGAATAGAAATTTTGTCCACAATCTGTGGATAATCTGTGGATAGAGTGTAAATAAATGCAGATCGAAATCAGGGGAGCAGAAAAACTAAGTTTTAGAGAAAGACAAGTGGTAGTACTCAAGGAGATGGGGAAAAGCAGCACAGAAATTTGCCGTACCCTTAATATTACTCCCAGTACTGTTGCCACTCTGTATCATCGTGCCCGTTCCAAGGGCTACGAAGTAGTAATCGTGCTCCCCGGTGATACCATGGGTATATTTGGAGGGGAGGAAGATAATGATAAAGATGAAACCGAATGATAAACGGCTTAGACGGGTATTTGTCGGTTTAGTATGCTGCCTGCTATTATTTACGATTGTTCCCAGAGCCAAAACTATATTTGAACTGTCTGCTCGTAAGAAGGAACTATTACAGGAAAAGGCACGGCTCACCCAGGTAAATACTGAACGTTGTAAAACGTTGGATGCTATAGACTCCCCAGAAGGCATAGAACGTATAGCCAGGGAACAGCTGGGAATGGTGAAAAACGGAGAGAAGACCATAATTAAAGTAATACCTAACAAGTAATTTGCATTTGCTGGTTGACTACTGTTTATGCATCAAATAAAATAAAAGAAGCACAATTTGAGGGGGATCTTAACTTCTATGCCAACTGAACAAACTAATATTGAACCCGGTGAGATTGTTGACGGCAAGGTTCAAGGGATTACCAGCTTTGGTGCCTTTATTGAGTTGCCGGGAGGACTCGTGGGGCTGGTACACATCTCAGAGATAGCCGACACCTATGTTAAAGATGTAAAAGATTTTGTCAAAGAGGGAGACAGTGTTAAAGTTAAAGTACTTAATATTGCCGGGAAGAAAATAGGTTTGTCTATTAAACAGACCCTTCCTCCAAAGGTTGTTCCACCCAGGGTGAACCGTCCAGAAGGCCGGCCGGATATGGGGCGTCGGGATACAAGAAATTTTGGCCCGAAGCGCAATGAGGCTCCGGTTAGTTTGGATGACAAGATCGCTCGTTTCTTGAAGGAAAGTGATGAGCGTATGCAGCCTCTCAAAAATAAGGTGGAGACGAGGAAACGTCCTAAGAATAATCAATAAACATGTTAGCTCAGCACTTCTCCGGAAGTGCTTTTCTATTTGTGTTATTTAAAAGATTTAGCAGATCATTACTAGCAATTAGGAAAGGGGGAGCAATATGCGATATGGAGCTGTGGATATAGGGACCAATTCTTGCCGGCTGCTAATAGCAGAGGCAAATGCAGAAAATGAGCTGAACCCATTATATAAAGAATTAGAAACAACTCGGATAGGGGAGGGAATCAATCAGTCCAACCTACTCAAAGAAGAGGCCATAGAAAGGACGCTTCTCTGTCTTAACCGTTTCCGGGAAAAGATGCAGGACTACAAGGTGGACAAGTATAGGGCAATTGCTACCAGTGCAGTTAGGGAAGCAGGCAATGGAGCTGAATTTGTCGGACAGGCCAGATCCCAGAGCCAGGTGGAAGTTGAAATCGTGGATGGCGAAGAAGAGGCACGGCTGAGCTATCTGGGAGTGAAGAGAGGTTTGAAATTAACAAAATCACCGCTGGTAGTTGATCTGGGTGGTGGCAGCACCGAGTTTATCTGTCCGGATGAGGACATGCTTATATCATTACCGCTGGGAGCGGTGAGGGCTACCGAAGCTGATATGTATGCAGTCCAAATCAACCAGGTGTTAACCCCTATAGCAAGAGTTAAGGAGCGGTTTAAAAATCGGCCTCTGGTTATGGTTGGAGGTACAGCCACCACTTTAGTGGCGGTAAAGAAGGGTCTTGATGAGTATAATGCCGATCTGGTGCACGGCGAAATATTAAGCCGGACAGAAATCGGCGATCTGTATAATTTAATGGAGAGGATGCCCCTCTCTTTACGGCGCAGGATGCCCGGACTCCAGCCTGAACGTGCTGACATTATTAACAAAGGAGCGCTCATAATGTTGATGATAGTCGATGCGCTGGGTAAATCCGAGGTGGTAGTAAGCGAAAGTGAACTTTTACAAGGTGTAGTGTGGTCGCTCGCCGGGCACAATTAGGACTTAACTGGATGGCCAAAGATCGCATTCCCATATTTCAGCCTGCGGAGCAGCATGACCGTTTAGAATCGCTGCAAAACTTAGAAGGGATTTCAGAGCATCCCCTGTAGGGTAATAGAAAGCATTCCAATTCTCGTGATCTTCACCATCGTGATTGGGAATTACCCAATCAAATTGCCAAGCTAACTGGAGTTCCTTAGAAGCACTGCCGGCCCTTTTCTCAATATTCTCCAGGTCCTTAAGAGACAGAATACCCTTTTGCCGACTGGTACGCCTCAAGAGCTTACGGCGCATCGTATCAGTCAGCAGGTCTGGTAATGAGGCACCCTGATCTTTCAGCCAAATGATTTCATTTTTAGACAGTGGGGAGAGAAAGATCTTGATCATCGGGACTTCTGCCATCTCCGGCAGACTCCATATAGCCTGGGGTACAAAGGGATTACCCTCAAAAAAGGCATCCCGCCCGCTGCTTAGAATAGATCGCAGGTCATCTAGATCCAGGCCCTGCAGATCACCGCGGACATCAAGCACTATGAAGTTATCGCGGTTATGCAGAGCCTGAATTTCTTTACGGGAGCGGAAATAATAGTCTGATCCTTCCATTTCACCGGGACGCGGTGCCCGGCTGTTGTAGAGTACTAATTTTTGCAGGTTTTGCTCCATCTCTGGGAAAAACAGCTTTAATGTATTGCACAAAGGGCCCTTTCCAACGCACGAAGGACCGCTCAACATAATCAATCTTCCTCCAGGCTTCATCACAAAACCACCTTTTAATTACTTCGTCAGCCGTCTGGCTTTGGCAGCGAACCCGCCTATTTCAGCTATGCCCTTTATGGCTTCAGCATCTTTTTGACCATTCACATTTACGGTAAAGACTTTTCCGTACCCTTCTCCGTAAACATTATGTAAATCTACAAATACGCCTATAATCTGTAACATCTTTTTTTCAACCAGAGGCGCAATCTCCGTGTTAGCCAGGAGGATTTCAACCTGAGCATCAACATTAAGCTCGGAAAGCTGTGCCTGAGTAAGAGAATCAGCGGACAAATCAATCTTTATTCCCGAGCAGGCCTGTTCCAAAGAGCCTTTAACTGTAGTCAGCTCCTTTACGAGGGCCGGAGGCTCGGCCGAGAAATCAGAGGTAGCAGCCTTTATAGCTCCGCATTCACTGTGGCCGGCCACAATCATTAGAGGGGTATGCAGATGCAGCAGACCATACAGAACGGATCCTTCGCCATTTTTCACCTGATTTCCAATGTTTTCCACACAAAATATCCGATTAAATGTATTGCCTAACATGGCAGGCGGTACCCGCGAATCGCAGCAGGTTAGCAGGGTTGCAAAGGGTTGCTGCTGATAATGGACTTTCCTGAAGTCGTCCAATGGAAAACCTTCTTCGAAAGCAGCCAAGCTGGCTTCCAAATCCTTCAAAAGGATGGGAAGGTCAAATTTGGGGGGTTCGTGTGACATAATAAATACCTCCTAAAATAAAATTATATTATACTTGCATAATATATCGTTATAATTAATTAATCTTCGCAGGTATTTGAGGATTTATGTAGAAATAACAAGATGTTAAGCATTAATATTTATCAAGCTTTTGAATAAATATTACCATATTTAGTATTTTAACACTGGTCTTATTCATTCACAATACACACACAAGTAAATGCTAGCCAGGCGGTTGCATCAATAGATTCGGGTAATAGCTCAGGCAAATGCAAAAAGTACGTAGAGTTTTGTATTGCTTGGGTACTGAGCCATACAGTATAAGGACTCGAAAGATGAGTGAGTCCTATTATTACTGAAAGGGGGTAAGAAAAGGTCAATCTGCTTTGTTCGCAAACGTATTATTTAAAGGGAGAGTGAATCATATATGAATTTTTTAACCCCCGCAGAAATTGCTGTAGCAGCTGCTAATGCTGGTAAAGCAAAAACAGAGTTACCGATTTTTAAGATGTTTATACTGGGAATACTGGCAGGCGCCTATATTGGCTTTGGAGCCAACCTGGCAACCAAGGTTGGATCAGCAGCAGACGCCGCTGGTGCAGGTGGAACTTTCCTGTTTGGCGCAGTGTTCTCCGTAGGTCTAATGATGGTAGTTATTGCTGGTTCTGAACTGTTCACCGGCAATGCAATGGCATGTTTTATCTCCGTTTTAAATGGCCAGGCTACCTGGGGCGGACTTGCTTATAACTGGATTGTCGTTTATATTGCCAACTTTGTAGGTTCAGTTCTTTTAGTTTATATCATTTATTCTGGCGGCTATTGGGCAGATGCAACAACTGCAACCGGAATTAGTGCAATGGGAGTTAAAGCTTTGGCTATAGCCAAGGGTAAACTAGGTCTGACCTTTACCCAGGCATTTATGCGCGGTATCCTTTGTAACTGGCTGGTTTGTTTGGCTGTATGGATGGCCTTCGCTGCCAAAGATATTGTAGGTAAAATATTTGCCATCTTCTTCCCCATCATGGCTTTCGTATCCAGCGGCTTTGAACATAGTGTTGCTAACATGTTCTTTATCCCGATGGGCATCACCATCGCCAATGGCGCTGCAGCTGGAGCAGCTACGGCTCTCAAGATGACTCCTGAAGCCCTGGCTGCCAAGTTCAACTATGGATACTTCGCTACCGCCAACCTCCTGCCGGTTACCCTGGGTAACATCGTAGGCGGAGCACTATGCGTAGGTGTTATTTATTGGCTGGTTTACCTGAAAAAGTAGTTTCGGCATAATAAAATCTAGCTAATAAAAAAGGACTTCTTTTAGAAGAAGTCCTTTTTTTCATGTCTTTGCGCGCCTCAATAAAGAGGCAAACTGTTGAAACAGCACTAAAACTAGTTATCTCTGGCTTAAAAATGAGATTAATCATGAAGGAAAAAAAACGGCTCCCCCTGCTCGTGACAATATTTTCCATACGCTCCTGCTATAATTGTTAAACGCATAAATAAATAGAAGAGGGGGAGAAAGCTGTTGGAACGACTGGAAATATATCCTTATCAACGGATAGTTGAACTTAACTCGCGTAAAAGAACTAAAAAAAAGAAGTCTATCCGGTTTAAAATGCCGGAGTTGAACCTTGCGCAGATGAGCTATCAGATCTGGAAAGGATCGGTGCAGTTAATGTCGGCTGGCAACGTCATGATGGCCATCGGAACAGTTATTATGGCCCGGTCGTTCATCCTTGGGGAGCTGCTGCCTTTCATATACGCATTTATCGTGGCTTTTGCCTGGAAAAGCCGCGAACGCAGCACGGTGGCATTATTTTGTTCATTGCTGGGCTTTCTTACGGTCCTTGATGGTATGGCCTTGTGGAGCAATCTTATAACGGTTCTGGTTCTGGCTGCCGTTATAACATGGATTAAAGTGCCTGACAATAAAGTCTGGTGGGGATTGCCAACATTAACTACAGCAGTGATCTTTCTCAGCAAGACTATTCTGCTTCTAATGATGCATATGAATTTTTACCAGGAAATGCTTATAGTTTTTGAAGCCCTCCTGGCAGGTATCTTAACCTATGTTCTAATGGTCAGCAGCGAAGTCATAAAGAATCGTAAAGCATTAACCAATTTTAGTTTTGAGGAAATGACAGCCTTTGTCATATTGGGAATTGGGTTAGTTATGGGTTTAAATGATATTCATATCTTTGGACTCGGGATAAGCAGCATAATATGCCGGCTGGGGATCCTGATAGCTGCCTTTCTATGGGGCAGCGGCGGTGGTACTATGGTGGGGGTTATGTCCGGAATAATACCCTCTATAGCTTCAAGCGTTTTCGCGCAGAGCCTGGGCATGTATGCTCTTTCCGGATTGTTAGCCGGAATTTTTAAAAACTTTGGGCGGATAGGTGTTATTATCGGATTTATGATGGGCAATCTGGCATTATCAATGTTTATTTCGGAAAATCAGATTGCTCTTATGGGAATTTGGGAAACAGGTATTGCCAGCCTGATCTTTTACCTCCTTCCGGAAGCTTTGAAAGAAAAACTTCCCATCGAATCGCTTGGGCCGGTAAGCAAACAGACTGACGAATCAAACCGGGTAGACAGCTATATTAAAGCCGCCGTAGGGAGCCGAATTCAGAACCTGGCGGAGGTATTCGATGAATTAAGCTCCACTTTTACAGCTCCAGCAGGACAAGCCCCTCAGCCGCAGTCTGTAGCTTATCTGAATTATCTCTACGACGAACTTTCGCATGGATTTTGTGAAGGCTGTACTCGTTATAATAATTGCTGGGATCGTGATTGTTATAATACATCACAATTATTAATGGATATATTTACTCTGGCAGAGGGTGAAGGCCAGGTAAGTTATGATAACACCTCCTCGGCTTTTAAACGTAAATGCATACATGGCCGGGAATTGGTTAGTACCATAAATTATTTATTCGATAACCTGCGTATGAATGAATATTGGTCAGGAAAGATAGACGAATCCCGGGAATTGGTAGCCAGGCAGCTTAAGGGAGTAAGTCAGGTGGTTAAAAGTCTGGCAGAGGAGATAGAGGTAGAGACCGCAGTTGATTTCGAATTACGAACAACCCTTTTAAAAGCGTGTTCGCGTCAGGGGATCAACCTTAGAGATGTTACCCCCATACGTACCAGCGGGGAGCAGCTGCTGTTAGAAGTGGTAGCGGCCTCATGTGTGGATGGATCCGGTTGTGAACTAAGTATTGCCCCGGCCCTATCGTGTATAATGGGCGAAAAAATGGAAGTATGCGCTAAAAAATGTCCGCGGTTCAAGGGACAGGGAGCTTGTGAATTTACTCTTACCCGCGCCTTCGCCTATAATGTCCAAAGTGCTGTCGCCCAGGTAGCTCGTGAAAAGATATCCGGGGATAGTTATACCATAAGCACATTAAAAGAAGGTAAAGAGCTGCTGGTCCTAAGTGATGGGATGGGGGTCGGCGAGCCAGCATCCAGCCAAAGTCAGACCGCAGTCAATCTGCTGGAGAATCTTCTTAACAGCGGCTTTGATAAGGAAGTAGCTTTGAAGACAATTAATTCTGTACTCCTGCTTCGTTCCACCAGTGAAACTTTCACCACCCTTGATATGGTAATGATAGACCTTTATACTGCCGAAGTAGATTTTATTAAAACTGCGAGTGCACCTTCATTTGTCAAACGCGGTAATCAGATTGCAACAATCAGTTCCAGTTCACTGCCTATAGGAATATTAAACGAAGTAGAGATGGTAAGTGAGAAGAAGAGCCTTCTTCCCGGGGACATGGTCTTAATGGTCAGTGACGGAGTCCTGGATGCGTCCCGGGCTGCGAACGGGGAAGAATGGATAGTCCGGCTTCTCTCCGGGCTCAATGAAAGCGATCCCCAGATAGTAGCCGAAATGGTAATGAACCAGGCCTTAAGCCTAGCCCAGGGTAAACCCCATGATGATATGACCGTCATCTGCATGAATATAGAACTGCGGTAAAAAGTAACGATAGGAGTTGTCAAGGGGACGGGGTTGTTGACAACATTCATGTCGGCCTTAAAATAATGTTGTCAACAACCCCGTCCCCTTGACAACTCTCTCCCCCATATTCATAAATTTCTTCAGCCCCGGGTAAATGAACTGTGCCCGGGGTTTACTATTGCCTTTAACTTGGGTAGCATAATAATAGTAATTAATAATGGAGAAAAATAATGCTTAATAGCAAAATTAAAAAATACATTGAACAAAATAAACTGATTCAACCGGGGGACATCGTTATTGTGGGCGTTTCCGGAGGACCGGATTCTATGGCCTTGCTGCATATTTTAAATAACATAGCTTCTTCTCTTGATTTCAAAGTAGCAGCAGCTCACTTAAACCATGGGTTGAGACAAGAAGCCGGAGCTGAAGAAGTGTTTGTAAAAGAGACCTGCGAAGAGTTGGGAATTGCCTGTTATTCCACCACTGTCCCGGTAGCAGAATTAGCGCGGGAGCAAAAAACAACCGTTGAAGATGCAGGCCGCAATGCCCGTTATGGATATTTCAATCGGCTGCTCAAAGAGATCGGAGCCCAGCACATTGCAACTGCTCATCACCATGACGATGTCGCGGAAACAGTGCTCCTGCATTTCCTGAGAGGGTCAGGTATTAAGGGGTTACGGGGAATAATGCCTGTTAACGGGAACCTTATCCGGCCGCTCCTCACAGTCACCAAACAAGAACTGCTTACTTATCTGCAGGAGAGAAATATAACCTATTGTCTGGATAAAAGCAATGACGACCCACATTATCTGCGGAACCGTATTCGGCATGGTCTGATTCCTTACTTACAAAATGAATTTAACCCCCGCATAGTGGGCAAGCTAAACCAATTAGCTCTAATCGCTAAAGATGAGAATGAAGCATTGGAGGAGGAAGTTGGGCGGCTTTGGAACAGTGTGATGCTAAAAGAAGATAAGGAGTCCCTGGTCTTAAATAATAAAACGCTTTCTCTTCTTCACCGGGCTTACCAGAGAAGAATCATTCTGCGGGCTTTTGCCCAGCTTTCTGGTGAAGCTGGATGGAGCCTGGATGATGTAGAGAAGGTCTTGGATTTAAGCTCCAAGCAAGGCTCATCACTCACACTGCAATTAAAAAAGAAGGTCCGGGTCAATAAAAGTTATGATACAATGGTGTTTACGACTTGCATACAAGAAAGTGTGAAATTTCTATATAAAGTTCCAATACCTGGCAGAGTAGAAATAGCAGAGACTGAAGAAGCATATTCTTTTGAATTAGTTGATAGGCAGCATTTTAGCCCGAATACGGGGGATATTTACTTGGATTACGATCGGCTGCCGGAAATACTTTGCTTGCGCTCGCGCAGGGTGGGGGATATTTATAAGGTGCCGGGTATGTATGGCACTAAAAAATTAAAAAAACTCTTTATAGATCTTAAAATTCCATCTTCAGAAAGAGACCGAATTCCCCTGCTGACCGGCGAAGACCATGAAGTTTACGCGGTCCTGGGCATAGGTATCTCAAGAACAGCTGCGATAAACCCTAATAGCCGTTCCATTTTACTGATAAAAAAAGCGTGATCAGGAGAAAATAGTTATAACAATTATGTGTCGAGGTGACAATCATTGAAAAATCGCGGGTTTTGTGCTAAAATGTACCAAAATTTCCTGCGTAATTCGATGTAGCTTAACCAGGACAAAACAGGGGAGGAAGTTTAATTGGATAGAGCCCTGAAAAACATAGCCATATATGTTCTCATCGTACTGCTGGCTCTTTTTGCAGTAAAGTTAACCTCTGCGCCGAAAACTAAAGTGCAGGAACTTACGTATTCCCAATTTTTAAGCGAAGTTCAGCAGGATCAGGTACAATCGGCCAGCGCAGAAGTTGACGATCTGGTGTACAACATCACGGCCGAACTGAAAAATGGAGCCACAGTTACCGTTACCGCACCCAAAGAGAGTGACATTGTTAAAGTAATGACCGATAAAAAAGTCGATCTAAAAACACCGCCCGTAGCTCCTGCTCCCTGGTGGATGAGTCTGTTGAGCACACTCTTTCCTATATTAATACTGATCGTGGTTTTGATATTTATAATGAACCAGACTCAGGGCGGAGGCAACAAAGTTATGCAGTTTGGCCGAAGCAAGGCGCGTCTTATGACCGGGGAAGATGTCAAAACTACCTTTAAAGACGTTGCAGGTGCTGAAGAGGCCAAAGAAGAAATGACTGAAGTGGTAGAGTTTTTGAAAAATCCGCAAAAATTTATAAAAATCGGGGCTAAGATTCCCCGCGGAGTTTTACTTTTCGGTGCACCGGGAACCGGCAAAACCTTAATGGCCAAAGCCGTGGCCGGGGAGGCTGGGGTACCATTTTTCTCAATCAGCGGATCAGACTTTGTAGAAATGTTTGTAGGTGTTGGAGCTGCCCGAGTTCGAGACCTATTTGAAAATGCCAAAAAGAATGCACCCTGTATAGTATTTATAGATGAAATTGATGCCGTTGGCCGTCAGCGCGGTGCTGGACTTGGCGGCGGCCATGATGAAAGAGAACAAACCTTGAACCAGCTTCTTGTGGAGATGGATGGATTCAGTACCAATGAAGGGATAATTGTAATGGCATCCACTAACAGGCCGGATATCCTTGATCCAGCTCTGTTAAGGCCTGGACGTTTTGACCGCCATATTCTTATCGACCGCCCTGATGTCAAAGGACGGGAAGCCATATTGAGGGTGCATGTCAAAGAAAAACCTCTGGGCGAAAATGTAAACCTGGAGATACTTGCCAAACGTACTCCCGGATTTACTGGCGCCGATCTTGCCAACATGGTTAATGAGGCTGCTTTATTAACGGCCCGGCGGGACAAGGAAAAGGTGGGCATGGAAGAGATGGAAGAATCCATAGAACGGGTAATTGCCGGCCCCGAGAAAAAAACCCGCGTAATTTCCGATAAAGAAAAACGCTTGGTAGCTTACCACGAAGCCGGACATGCAGTCGTTGCATATCACCTGCCGCATACTGATAAGCTTCATAAGATATCGATTATCCCTAGGGGACGAGCCGGAGGCTATACTCTGCTGCTTCCTGAAGAGGATCGTAATTATATTACCCGATCCTATATGCTTGATGAAGTTACTACCCTGCTGGGTGGGCGTGTAGCAGAAGCTATGGTGCTTAAAGACATCAGTACAGGTGCCCAGAATGACCTGGAAAGAGCCAGCAACATTCTTAGGAAAATGATTACCGAATACGGTATGAGCGAGGAACTGGGACCGCTTACCTATGGACATAAAAGCGAAGAAGTTTTCCTGGGACGCGATATTAATCGTGACCGAAACTATTCAGACGCCATCGCCTATGCCATTGACAAAGAAGCCAGCCAGTATATGGAAGACAGCTATAAAAAGGCTGAAGGCATCTTACAGGAAAATATGGATCGGCTGGATATGGTGGCAAGCTTGCTAATGGAAAAAGAAACTATAGATGCGGATGAATTTGAGACGATTATGAACGGCCAGGCCGGAGGGACAACCTCTGTAGAAGCAAAAAGTGAGATAGATGGTAAAGATGGCACCGAAGCCTAATTATACCAATTAAATGCAGGATTTTTGATGCTGTAGTTTAATATAAATACCTAAAGAATACTTCTCAGGGGGAAGGCATTTGAAAAGAATAGAATTACTGTTGAAAGACGCTCTTTACAGTGAATATATTAAATGCAACACCGATGAGGAAAGTGGTATTAAATACTGCCAGCATGGCCTGCAGCATCATATTGATGTGGCTCGGATTGCTTATATTTTAGTACTGGAACACAATGACCTCAATTACTTTGTAAAGGAAGGCGGCTTAAGCGGCAAACTGGCAGCCAAAGAAACTATTTACGCTGCCGGACTCCTGCATGACATTGCCAAATGGAAAGAGATACAGGATGGGGTTGACCATGCTGCCTACGGGGCGAGATTGGCTCGTGATATACTGTCTAACGCATATTTCAATGCCAGTGAAACAAATCAGATATGCAAAGCCATCTATGAACATCGGAATATAAGCAAAGACATGAGCTTCCTGGGCGAAAGAATTCACCGGGCAGACAACCTGTCACGGGTTTGCACTCATTGCGAAGAACGCAGCCAATGCCCTAAACGTGACACCAAGGAATTAAGTGGTACCACTTTTGAATACTAACCAAATGACAAAATAAACATTTGTAAATATATGTAAACAATAATAAATTAGTAGACGGAACAACCATTAATAGTGAGCTTTAGCAGCCTCTCCGGTTACCACTGATGTTCACGCAGCGGCTATTATAATGTTGAGGTATTAAATGAACGGGCACCATGCATTACTGATCAATGATCAGCAGGAAGCCAGACATTTTTTAGAAGAGATTGGGTCCACCGAAATGGGCGTTGGGTATATGATACCCAAGGCAGTTTTCAAATGCATAAAACTAATAAATATTCCTGCCCGTTCGGCCAACTTAATTAAACAGGAGATGCTCTCTAAAGGCGGAGAAGCAGCAGTTGGAAAAAATGCAGTTAACAGCCAAGGCAGTACAGATGTTTTACTGCTGGGAACTCTGAAACAATATAGGCTTCTTATAGAAAAGCTAAGATTGCAGCCCTTCGGATTAAAAGCTATAGCTGTGGAATTGGATGACATATTGTCCGCTCTGGAAATCAAAAGCTGGGATATAGAGCTTGCTAATGGCCGCAGTCTGAAGGTAGGAGAAAAGACTTTAATAATGGGAATATTGAATGTTACGCCTGATTCCTTTTCGGATGGAGGGCGTTTTTTTGACCCCAAACAGGCAATAGAGCATGCTCTCGAAATGGCAGCCGATGGGGCTGACATTATCGACATAGGTGGTGCTTCCTCCCGTCCGAATTCGAATATGGCGGACGAGGACGAGGAACTTAAACGCATTCTACCCGTGATAAAGGGACTGGCCCCTCATAACATAACCCTTTCGGTGGACACCTTTCGCGCCCGGGTAGCCGATGCGGTTCTGGCCGAGGGGGTACATATAATAAATGATATTGGAAGCCTGAAAATGGACCCCGATTTACTGACGGTGCTTTGTAAATGGCAGTCGCCAGTGGTAATAATGCATAATCGCCTGCAGCTAAAAAATGAGCCTCCTTACGATGATTTAATTACCAATATAATTGAGGATCTGCATCAAATTATAGGTGCAGCCGGTGATGCCGGGCTGGCCCCGGAAAAAATAATTATTGATCCGGGCCTGGGCTTTGTTCAAACCAGCGAACACAACCTTTCAGTTTTAAAGCACCTGCAGGATTTTCGAAGCTTAGGCCGACCCATTTTAATAGGAGCTTCCAGGAAATCTTTTATCGGCCGAACCTTGGAGCTTGAAACTGATGAACGATTAGAAGGCAGTCTGGCTGCAGCAGTAATCGGAATAATGAACGGAGCCAATATAGTTCGGGTCCATGACGTAAAAGAGACCAAAAGAGCAGCCCTGATGACAGATGCAGTGAGGATGAGAAATGGATAGTATTATAGCCAGGGGTTTAACTTTCCGCGGCTGTCACGGTGTAGAGGAGCGCGAAAAACATAACCCGCAGACTTTTAAAGTGGATCTGGAAATGTTTCTCGATCTTCAGACCGCCGGGGCAACCGATGACTTGAAAAACACCATTAACTATGACCAAGTATTTCACTTGGTGGAAAAAATAGTGACAGAAGAAAGTTATGACCTGATAGAAGCCCTGGCAGATCATATTGCCAGGACTTTACTGCTGCAATTTCCCCAAATGAACAGCCTGGAAGTGACGGTTTACAAACCGGAAGCCCCTGTTCAGGGGGAGTTCAAATATTTTGCAGTTAAAATAAAGCGTTTTCAGAAATAATGCTTGCTCTTAGATAGGGTTTATGCTAGTTTAGAGGGTGAAACCACTATGAATAAAATAGCTTACATCGGTTTAGGCTCAAATATGGGGAATAAGTCGAAAAATACCCAAATAGCTCTTGATTTGATACAAAAAATTGGTGGCGTAAACATAACAAAAATATCATCATTATATTTAACAGCGGCCTGGGGCAAAACAGACCAGGACGATTTTATAAATCAGGTTATTGAAATAGAAACAAAATTATTACCCTTAGATTTACTGCATCGATTGCAGGATATTGAAATTAAATTGGGACGCCAGAGGAACGTAAAATGGGGTCCCCGGATTATAGATCTGGATGTTCTCCTATATGCAAAGGAGACAATTAAGCTGGAGGAACTGGAAGTTCCTCATCCATACCTATTGGAAAGGTTGTTTGTACTGATTCCGCTGCAGGAAATTAATCCTGAACTGGAATTTCCTGATGGGTCAAAGATCTGGGAGGTGTTGGATAGAGCAGAAATCCGTGCAAACGGCAGGGACATAAAAAAATTATAAAAATATTAATTTTCTCCCACCGGTACTCCTAAGGAAAGAACCCGCTTGTATCCCTTTGGGAACAAGACGCAGTTAAAAAAGAGGGTCTAAGGGCGTTTTTTTGACCCAATTTTTAAGGAGGTTTATCGTGAGTAAGAAGATGGGTATTATCGGGTCGGGAGTTGTAGGAACGGCAGTTGGGGTGGTTCTAAATACCAAAGGCTACGAGATTACGGGTGTACATGATATAAAATCCGAATCTACGAGACAGCTTGTGGAACGAATCGGATGTACAGCTTATTTAGCCCCCCAGGACGTTGCTCGCTCGGCTGATATATTGTTTATTACTACCAGTGACAGCATGATTCAGGAAGTTGTAGATAAACTTGCTGATAGTCAGGCCTTTCATCAAGGACAGGTTATAGTTCATATGAGCGGTGCTCAGTCATCGGAAATATTAGACAGAGCTAAAGAATTTGGGGCTCATGTGCTGTCAGTTCATCCTTTGCAGTCTTTTGCCAACCTGGAAGGAGCCATTGCAAACCTTCCTGGGTCAGTTTTCAGCATTGAAGGAGATAGAACCGCATATAATGCTGCAGTTTGTATTGTAGAATCCCTGGGAGGGGAATATTTTTTCATAGACAGAAAAGCGAAACCCCTGTATCACGCAGGGGCTTGTGTAGTTTCCAATTATTTAGTTACCCTGCTGGATTTGGGCACCAAATTGCTGGAGTCGACTGGCATACCGGCCAGTATGGCCACCCGTGCTTTGCTGCCGCTGGTTCATGGGACGATAAATAATGTGGAAAATATCGGCGTGCCTAAGGCACTTACAGGGCCAATTGCCCGCGGAGATATATCTACCATATATAAACATCTGGACTGCATGGAAGAGATGGCTCCCGACCTGGTGAAGCTTTATACTTTACTGGGCTATTATACTGCCCCTATCGCTCAGGAAAAGGGCACCATTGACCAGAAGGCTGTGGAAGAATTTCAGCAGCTTTTTAGCCGTGAATTAGCTTATATTAATACAAATCGAAAGGAAGGCTGCTAATTATGGCCAGAATTTCTACTGCAACTATAAGAGAAAAAAAGATTAAAAATGATAAAATAACCATGCTTACGGCTTATGATTATTCCCTTGCTTCTATGGTGGACGAAGCTGGGATCGATATGATCCTGGTGGGAGATTCTCTGGGGATGGTAGTTTTAGGTTATGAAAATACACTGTCCGTAACCATGGATGACATGGTTCACCATACCAAGGCTGTGGTGCGGGGAGCTAAAAATGCCATGGTAGTGGCAGATATGCCATTTCTATCCTATCATATTTCAGTAACCGAAGCTGTACGTAATGCCGGGCGGTTGATCCAGGAAGGCGGAGCCCAGGCTGTAAAATTGGAAGGCGGGGAAGAACGCCTCCCGGTTGTAAAAGCTATCCTGGAGGCAGAAATACCGATAGTAGGTCATATTGGCTTAACTCCCCAGTCGGTAAATCAATTTGGAGGTTTTAAGGTACAGGGCAAAGACATAGAGACCGCTCGCAAGCTCATTCGAGATGCTAAATTGCTGGAAGAGGCCGGAGTCTTTGCAATCGTTTTGGAAGGGGTTCCCAGTGCCTTGGCCGAAAAGATTACCGCATCGCTGTCTATACCGACCATTGGCATCGGAGCAGGTAAATACTGTGACGGGCAGGTATTGGTTATAAATGATACGCTGGGGATGTTCAAAGGGCACATACCAAAGTTCGTTAAAAAATTTACCAACCTGGAGCCGTTGATTGTAGATGCTCTAAAAGCTTATAAAAGTGAGGTTGAAGCAGGTACCTTCCCAGGCCCAGAGCATGGCTTTACAATAAAAGACGATGTTTTGGAAAAATTATATTAATTATTAGAAGAGGACAAGAGATGCAAACATTTACAAGCGTTAAAAAGATGCAGGAATGGTGTCTAGATCAGAAACGGGCAGGCAGGACTATAGGTCTGGTGCCTACCATGGGATACCTGCACCAGGGCCATATGGCCCTGGTCAGGGAAGCCCGGCGTTGCTGCGATATAGTAGTAGTATCAATATTTGTAAACCCCATGCAGTTTGGGGTAGGAGAAGATTTTGAAGACTATCCGCGTGATCTGGAAAAAGACAGCCTCATGTTAGAGCAGGAGCAGGCTGATGCTGTCTTCGCCCCTTCCATTAAGGACATGTACCCACAGGGATACAACAGCTTCGTGGAAGTTGCAGGCGAAATCAGCGAGAAGCTCTGTGCTCAGTCGCGCCCCGGCCACTTCCGGGGAGTAACCACCGTGGTAAGCAAACTTTTTCATATCTGCTTACCCGATCTGGCCTTTTTTGGCCAAAAAGATGCTCAGCAGGTTATGATCTTAGAGAAAATGGTAAAAGAACTCAACTTCCCGCTCAGCATTGTAAGGGTGCCCATTGTTAGGGAAGAAGATGGGCTGGCCCTCAGTTCCCGTAATGTCTATCTGAATACAGAACAGAGAAAGCAGGCTTTGGTGCTGAATCAGTCATTGAAGGCGGCCTGGGAATGTATTCAAGCTGGAGAGAGAAATGTGGCCAAGGTAAAAAACCTATTAGAGCAAATAATCAAATCCAGTCCGGAAGCGAACATTGTATATACTGAAATATATGATGCAGGTGACCTGACAAATGTGGAAGAGATTCAAGGCCGAGTGTTAATCGCACTGGCGGTTAAGTTTGGTACAACGAGATTAATCGATAACCTGATAGTGGAGGTGTAGACTGGTGCTTCGTTATATGCTGAAATCAAAGATCCACCGGGCAGTAGTTACGGAGGCTGATCTAAACTATGTGGGCAGTATTACCATTGATAAGAACATCATGGATGCCGCCGATATTATTGAAAATGAGAAAGTCACCATAGTCAACAACAATAATGGAGCACGCTTCGAGACTTATGTAATCGAAGGCGAAGCCGGATCTGGCATAATCTGCTTAAATGGGGCAGCTGCTCGTCTGGCTCTCCGGGGGGATATTGTTATCATCCTTACCTATACTATTTTAAATGAAGAAGAATGTAAGAATCATAAGCCCAGGCTGGTATTTGTTAACGACAAAAATGAAATTAAAAAGGCCTGCCTGGGTAAATATGAATAGCAATATTAGTTCCAGCTGATCAAATTAGAATAAAGGTGAAATATGATAACGACCAGATACATTGGGGAGTTGGATAAGAATACTCCCCTGGTTTATACGGATTTTCTCATCATAGGCAGTGGTATTGCAGGCTTATTCACTGCCTTGAAGGCCTCAGAATTTGGTCATGTAGTGGTGTTAACCAAGAAAACTTTGAAAGACTCCAATACTGGGCTGGCCCAGGGGGGGATTGCCGCCGCTGTGCATGAAGAGGATTCACCTTTCCTGCACCTGGAGGATACCCTGGAGGCCGGAGCTGGGATTTGCGATATTGCTGCGGTAGATGTTCTGGTCCGGGAAGGACCTGATCGCGTTCGCGAACTTATTGCTGCCGGTGCTTCATTTGATATGAAGGACGGCAGTATAGCATTTACAAGAGAAGGAGCCCACGGACGGGCCCGGGTACTTCATGCTGCCGATGCCACCGGGGAGGCCATAAGAGTGGCCCTGGTGAGGAACTGTGAAGAGAAAGCCAATATAGACATTAAAGAAAATCACTTCCTGGTGGACCTGCTGGGTAACTACCAGAAAAAGGAATGTCACGGAGCTCTGGTATACGACAGTATCACCGGGCATAAGTCCATTTATATAGCGCGATCAACCATAATAGCCACCGGTGGTGCCGGACAGTTGTACCAGAATACCACCAATCCTGATATAGCGACAGCAGACGGGATGGCAGCCTGTTTCAGGATGGGCTGTGAACTTGAAGATATGGAATTTATTCAATTTCATCCCACAGTACTCTTCAGTCATGATACCCAGCGTTTCCTGATATCAGAATCGGTACGCGGAGAAGGGGGATTACTGTACAATACCAACGGGGAACGATTTATGAGCAAATACCATTCCTTACAGGAACTTGCTCCCCGTGATGTTGTATCCCGCGCCATATTAAGTGAAACGACCGCGACAGACAGCGAGTTTGTTTATTTGGATATGACCAGGATCCCAGGGGCTAAAGACCGATTTCCCACCATATATCGTACCTGTTTGCAGCGCGGAGTCGACATAGAAAAAGATATGGTACCTGTATCACCAGGGGCTCATTACACCATGGGTGGGATTAAAACCAATACCCGCGGAGAAACTGGTATCTATGGGCTCTATGCCTGCGGTGAAGCTGCCTGCACAGGGGTGCATGGAGCGAACCGCCTGGCCAGTAATTCCCTCCTGGAGGGAATTGTATTTGGAGAACGGATCGTTGCTAATTCTGTGGAAATCATGTACCGCCGCAAGGTCAAGGAAGAAGAGATATACCAGAATTTCGATAATAACTGGGTCCATATCCCGCCTGAACGAGGGATTGCTCCTGCTGATGCCAAGAAAGAACTGCAGGCAACCATGTGGGATGAGGTAGGAATAATAAGACATTATAATGGCCTGAAAAAAGCCAATCTTCAGATAGAACGACTGTACAACTTCCTGTGCATGGGGGACGACCCCCTTGCCTACATGGAAATGGTCAACATGTTAACCGTTGCCCGTATTATTATCCAGGCCGCCCTGTGGCGCAAAGAAAGCAGGGGAGGACATTATCGTTCTGATTATCCTGAGCGCGATGATATAAGATGGCTAAAACATATGAGCTTTGTAAACTACTAAAATAAGTATCGCTGACAGGGAACAGGGGGGAAACAAGGGGACGGTTCTTTCGTTTCCTTTTCAAAGGCTGGGGAAGGAAACGAAAGAACCGTCCCCTTGTTTCCCGAGTGTTTTCTTTACAAGGAGGGTAAATTGTGGACTATCTGGGACTTAATAACCTGATAAAAAGGGCCCTTGAAGAGGATATAGGCTACGGAGACATTACTACCATGAGCCTGATACCTGTTGATCAAAAGGCTCGGGGTCTATTCTGTGCTAAAACTCCCGGAATCGTAGCCGGTGTTAGAGTATCTCAGAAAGTATTTGAATACCTTGATCAAGAAGTGAAATTTGAGGTACTTAAAAATGATGGCGAGGAAATAATACCCGGAGATGTAATTGCCATAGTCCAAGGACGGGCCAGAACCCTGCTCACCGGTGAGCGAGTGGCCTTGAATTTCCTGCAGAGGCTTTCGGGTATAGCCAGCAAAACTCGAAAAATGGCAGACATAATTAAATACAGCCAGGCAGAACTGCTGGATACCAGGAAGACAACTCCTGGTCTGCGAGTACTGGAGAAATATGCAGTAGGAGTCGGTGGGGCACGTAACCACCGTTTTGGTCTATTTGACGGAGTGATGATAAAGGACAACCATATCAAAGCCGTAGGCAGTATTAAAAAGGCGGTTTCCACAGCCCGCCACAAAGTCCCTCATACCGTCAAAATAGAGGTGGAAGTTGAAACTATGGATCAGCTGCGTGAGGCTCTGGAAGCCCATGCAGATATAATCATGCTGGATAACATGGATGTTTATGAGATGACTGAGGCAGTTAAAATTGTAGATGGGCGAGCCCTTTTGGAAGCTTCAGGCGGCATCAATGAAGGCAATTTAGCCGAGGTAGCCAGAACCGGAGTGAACTTCATTTCAATGGGTGCCCTGACCCATGCCGTATCCAGCCTAGATATCAGCTTTGACATAGTTGACTAGAAGGCAACCGCAAGTGGGGACGGTTCTTGCTTGCGCATTTACGGACTATTAATGTTCTGCTAAAGGCAATTATGCGGTGTCTGCAACGCGGGTATAATATTTATGTATCGTTTACCCGCGAACCAGTACTGTCGTCCTAATTACCGCCTTTATGTATGTTGTAACCATACTGATATACAACTAACTCCCATCTTCGTTGTGATACATTAAGCCTTCCGCCCCTGATTTATTTATAGCCGCCTGCCCGCTTTTATTCACCTGAGACCCTATAGGAGATTGGACATCCACAAAGAACTCTTATAAAATAGATAAAAATACCATAGCATGATTAAAAATTTGCCGGAGGGGTGGCTTTTTGGCTAATTCTATTACTGATGTACAGGGGATAACAGTCGGCTGCAGGGAAGATCTGCAGGCTTTAACTGGTTGTACGGTAGTACTTACCGGGAGGGAAGGCGCGGTATGCGGTGTCGATGTCCGGGGCTCTGCTCCAGGCACGAGAGAAACCGACGGACTTGCTCCCATTAACATGATAGATCGGGTACACGCTATCGTCCTCGGTGGAGGCAGTGCTTACGGATTAGAGGCTGCCGGCGGGGTAATGCAGTATCTGGAGGAACTGGGGATAGGCCATCAGACCGGCCCCACCGTCGTACCTATCGTTCCTGCAGCGGTAATATATGACCTGGCGGTAGGAGACTTTCGGGTACGGCCTGACAAAGAGATGGGTTACATTACGGCCAAAGAAGCCGGGCTTCAGGTTAAAGAGGGTAATGTGGGCGCAGGAGCAGGAGCTACTGTGGGCAAAATTCGCGGTTATGAACATTGCACCAAGGGGGGTCAGGGCAGCTGGTCGATGACCCTGGAAAATGGCCTTACCGTTGGAGCGATAGTGGTAGTAAATGCATTTGGGGATGTTATAAATACTGACGGGCAAATTATTGCCGGAGTACGAAATGACGAAGGAAAAGGGTTCATGGGAACCGAAACGGCCTGGCTGCAAAATAAAATTTCCCCGGTATTCGGCATGGCGACTAATACAACTATTGCTGTAGTTGCATGCAATGCCAAACTTAATAAAAGCAGTATGACCAAAGTAGCCCAGATGGCCCACGATGGCCTGGCCCGGGTGATAAACCCCATCCATACTATGTGTGATGGAGATACAATATTTGCAATGAGTACCGGAGGAATACAAGCTGATGTAAATCTGGTGGGCTATCTGGCAGGGAAAGTCCTGTCTGAGGCAGTTCTAAGAGCTGTATTTGCTGCGGAGACTATTCAGGGCTTTCGCTGCAGCAAGGATTAATATATAGAAATAGTGCGGGAGGTAGTAACATGATACTAGTTTTTGATGTAGGCAACACCAATATCGTAGTAGGGGTATATGAAAAAGAAGATCTGCTGACCCATTGGCGGATAAGGACAGATACCTTACGCACCTCAGATGAATATGGTGTGATGCTAAACTCTCTGTTTCACTACCACGGACTATCAATGCAGTCAGTCAATGCCGTAATAATATCTTCGGTGGTACCTACCCTCATGATGGAATTAGATTGGATGAGCCAGCGCTATTTCTCCTGCAAACCGTTGGTGGTAGGACCGGGTATAAAGACCGGATTAGCTATAAAATATGATAATCCTCGTGAAGTGGGCGCTGACCGGGTGGTAAATGCAGTAGCTGCTATACACAAATACGGTGGACCACTGATCATCGTTGACTTTGGAACCGCCACCACATTCTGTGTGATAAACGAAGCCGGAGAATATCTGGGAGGGGCTATTGCACCGGGAATAAGAATATCGACCGATGCTCTGGTAAATCGAGCTTCCAAGCTGCCTCGGGTTGAGTTAACCGTTCCTAAAAGCATCATAGGTAAAAACACGGTTATGAGCATGCAGGCAGGAATCATGTATGGATTCGTTGGACAGGTAGAAGGAATTATCAACCGCATGAAAAAGGAAATAAACGGAGATCCCAAGGTCGTTGCTACCGGGGGACTGGCTAACATAATAGCCCGGGAAACCAAAACTATAGATATTATCGACGAATATCTTACCCTGGAAGGCCTGCGCATGATATATGAAATAAACCGGGGGTAAAAATGTTTTCTATTGGAAAAACACAGATTGCCAATCAGGTTATCACCGCACCCATGGCAGGGGTTACCGACCGTGCTTTCCGTATAATTGCCAAATCTTTTGGCTGTGGTCTTGTCTTCACCGAAATGATCAGCGATATGGGGCTGGTTTACGGACAGAGCAGGACTCACCGGATTGCAGATACGACCGGAGAAACGAGGCCGGTTGCCGTGCAGATCTTCGGCTCCGATCCGACGACTATGTCGAAGGCGGCGCTTATCGTTCAAGACCTGGGGGCTGACATAATTGATATAAACATGGGCTGTCCGACTCCGAAGATAGTGAGGAACGGTGAGGGGGCAGCCCTAATGCTTGATATACCAAAATGCAGGCAGATCATCCGCGGTGTAGTTCAGGCAGTTAAGGTGCCGGTAACAGTAAAAATGAGGCTGGGGTGGGATGAATCAAATATCAGCTTTCTGGAACTCGCCCGAACAGCCGAAGAAGAAGGAGCAAGTGCGATTACCCTGCATCCCCGGACTCGGATGCAGTTTTTCTCTGGCCGGGCCGACTGGGATATGATCAAAGCCGTCAAAGAGACTGTTAACATACCGGTTATTGGCAGTGGTGACATACAAAGTGCACAGGACGCCCAGCGAATGCTGAACGATACAGGGTGCGATGCAGTCATGATCGGCAGGGCGGCTATGGGGAACCCGTTCATTATACGCGAGACAGTAGAACTCCTGACCACGGGCACAATGCTTCCCCCTCCTGCCATTGAAGAAAGAATAGAGGTTGCCTTGCGTCACCTGGAGCTGGCCATAGAATTCAAAGGTGAGTGGGTTGCAGTGCGAGAGATGCGTAAGCAGCTGGCCTGGTACATCAAAGGAAGGCCCGGCGCAGCTCAAATCCGATCCATGATCAACCAGGCCGTCACCAAGGAAGAGATATTAGCAATAATAAAGCGTGAAAAGGGAACGATAGACGCGGACAACGCGGACTAAGGAGGGCAAGGGGACGGTTCTGATGCCCGCTTATTAAAAATCCTGCGAGTGGGCATCAGAACCGTCCCCTTGCCCTCTCCGCGTCTATCGGTTCTTTTATAAATTTGGAAAAAACTAGCATTGTCCTTTGGATGGTGCTATAATTTTTTCAGTTGTGTACACAAAACTGTGCTCAAGGAGTTGCCGATGGATTATATTCGTATTCAGGACAAAATCATAAGCATGCAGAAAATCAATAATACCATAAAAAAAATTCTGGAGCTGCGGGCCCGGGGGGTATCTCAGCAGGAGGTTGCCGATCGGCTCTCGATTGACCGCACCTTTATTTCCCGGCTGGAAGGTATAGGTGAGCTGCGCAAGGGACAAACTATAGCCTGCATCGGTTTCCCAATAATTAACAAGCAGGAAATACAAGAAATTCTTGAAAAAGAAGGCGTGGATTTTATCCTTCTTATGACCGAACAGGAAAGACTTGATTATGTCGATCATCGCACCGGGAGAGAAATGCTTAATGAGCTTATGAAATTGACTGCCTGTATGCGCAAATACGAAGTCGTTATCGCTATAGGTTCAGACGAACGCATTAAGCTAATTAAGGGAATTCTGGACGGAGAGGTAATCTCCGTAGAAATCGGAACGTCACCTATAACTGAGGATAAATGGGTAGATCCCAAAGAAATCCGTAAGATTTTGAGGTCCATAAAGTCCGCCCGTTAAGCAAAACGATAGACGCGGACAACGCGGACTGATATGAACACGCGGACTGAATGGGTGGACAATGGTTAATAACCTAAACCTAATAAAAAATCCGCGATAATCCCCCTACGGGGACTACTGATGTTTAGCTAAGCTAAACAATTAAGGTTGCAGCGCCCAAAGGGTCAGCGTGCGAACGGAGCGAGCCAGCGTCTATCGTTCCTAATATCCGTGTCTACAAAAACATAAGGGGGTTTTGAGTTTGAAACATATCGTTAGCGTCAGTCTGGGTTCATCGAAAAGGGATCATGCCTTTGAAACGGAGTTCATGGGCGAAAGTTTCCGCATTGAAAGAATCGGGACCAATGGTGACTGGGATAAAGCTATACAGATGATAAGAGATTTGGATGGCAAAGTAGATGCCTTTGGAATGGGCGGGATTGACCTCTATGTGCAGTTAGGCGGAAAGCGTTACGTTATTAAAGATGCCAAAAAACTAATGGTTGAAGCCAGGAAGACCCCTATGGTGGACGGCAGCGGCCTGAAAAATACCCTGGAGCGCAAATGTGTTATGGATATCCAGAAAGACGGTATATATGACCTGAAGGGCAAAAACGTCCTGATGGTATGTGGCATAGACCGCTTTGGAATGGCCGAGGCCTTTGAAGAAGTAGGATCACGGCTGACAGTGGGCGACCTTATTTATACTATTGGTGTGCCTGTTCCTATGCACTCCCTCAAGACCCTGCGTATGGTCGGAAGTTTGATTGCCCCTATTGTGGTTAGACTGCCCTTTGATATGCTCTATCCCACCGGGAAAAAACAGGAAGTCATAATCCCAAAATATTCAAAATACTATTATAACGCAGACGTCATAGCGGGTGACTTTATCTATATCCGCCGTTATCTGCCAGAGAAGCTCAACGGTAAGG
>Ga0074193_1000383_pt1 | contig 77877 bp, 66 predicted proteins | sample EPASupsiteHSE605_FD_64523 | JGI IMG/M metagenome (GOLD analysis project Ga0074193, IMG submission 64523) | Bioremediated contaminated groundwater from EPA Superfund site, New Mexico - Sample HSE6-05 | ecosystem: Environmental > Aquatic > Deep subsurface > Groundwater > Contaminated ... | reverse complement strand
ACAGCCTTGATGTCTTGCTGACGGCAAATCAGCCCCTCTTCTCCATGCACGCCATGAAAGAGCAGTTTCGTCTATTTTGGAGTCAGGGCACGGCAGTCCAAGCCAAGTCGTTTCTTCTCAATTGGGCCTTCGATGCATTGACCTCTGGAATCAAACAACTCAACGCGGTCGGTTCAACGATGCTGACCAGCATGCAGGGATTGCTCGGGTATTACCCCCACAAAATAACCAATGGGCCGCTGGAAGGCCTGAACAACAAAATCAAGACCATGAAACGGCAGGCCTATGGCTTTCGCGACATGGAGTATTTCAAACTCAGGCTCTACAACCTCCACAACTCCAGGTACGCATTTGCCGGATGAACCTTATTTCTTTGATGCTTGTTGGGCACATCAGAAATGATGGTTTCGTAAAAATTCGATTTCAGTCATTTCGAAGAGCACAGCGAGGAGAAATTTCATAATAATTCTCGATAGTTTTCGCTACGCTCGAAATGACAAAATGGAGAGATTTACTTTTTTTGAGTTCGTCAAAAATTATTTTACATCGTTTTAACGTTAATCATATTCCTTCAGTTTGCTGAGCAAAGCGGGATAACTCAGTTCCAATAACAGGGCCGCCTTGCTCTTGTTGCCGCCGGTTGCCTCCATGGCCCTGCCGATCAACCGTTTTTCCATGATAATTTTCGCTTCTTTGAGCGAATAGGTCCCTAAAAAGTCATCAATGCGACGATGTTGGGGCTTGGCGCCAAACTGCTCGGGGAGGTGTTCCGGCAGAATGATATTTTTATCGGTGATGATCAGGGCCCGCTCCAGCACATTTTCCAGTTCCCTCACATTCCCCGGCCATTCATGCCGCATCAGCAGCTCCATAGCGGCCGGGGCCATGCCTTGCACCTCGATACCCAATCGGACGGCGAATTTATCGAGGAAATAACGGCAGAGAAACGGCAGGTCCTCCTTATGGAGCCGCAGGGGCGGAATTTCGACATTGAGGACATTCAGCCGGTAAAACAAATCTTCTCGGAACAAGCCCTGGCCAATCAGTTCGCCAAGATTTTTATTGGTCGCGGCCAGCACCCGAACGTCCACCGCCTGGCTTTGTACCGCACCAACCCGTCGCACTTCGCGCTCCTGCAGAACCCGAAGGAGTTTGACCTGGAGATCAAGCGGCAGTTCCGCTATTTCATCAAGAAACAGCGTGCCGTTATTTGCCTCTTCAAACAGACCTTTTTTATCCCGGTCAGCGCCGGTAAAGGCGCCTCTGACATGCCCAAAAAACTCACTCTCCAGGAGATTCTCGGGGATGGAACCGCAATTGACGGCTACAAACGGCGCATCTTTCCCCTTCCCCACCGCATGGATGCCTCTGGCCACCAGCTCCTTGCCGGTGCCCGATTCACCGGTGATCAGCACGGTTGTGTTGTACCTGGCCACCTTATCCGCAAGGTGAAAGACCTCCTGCATTGCTTTACTTTTGCCCACCATGCCGCCAAAGGATCGCTGGCCGTCGATGGCGTTTAAATGGTCCTTGAGCTGCTTGTTTTCCTGTCGCAGCCGCTCGCGTTCCTCGGCTTTGCGCAGCACCAGCAAGATCTCGTCGAGCTTGAACGGTTTGGAGATGTAATCGTAGGCACCCTTTTTGACTGTCTCAATCGCCAGATCCACCGTGCCGTAGGCGGACATCATGATGACGGTTGCCGAAGGGTGATGCGCACGCACCTGTTCCAGAAAAGTCATACCGTCCATAACCGGCATCTTCAGATCGCAGAGAATAAAATCAAAGTCGTGTTGTTCAATGCGAGCCAAACCCTCGGCCCCATCCGCAGCAATTTCGACCGTATAGCCGCTCTTGGCAAGCAGGGTACTCAGCATATGCCTCATATTGGCTTCATCATCGACAATAAGGATGGTCTTCAGCATGGCGATGCTCCGCAAGGCGCGGGGGCCTCGGCTAGGGGCAGCAAAAGCTGCGCGGTAGCACCTTTCCCGGCAACACTTTCCATACGGATCGTGCCCCCCATGGATTCGACCAAGGCGAGTGAGACCGACAGGCCAAGACCGGTCCCGGCGCCGGGCTCCTTGGTGGTAAAAAAAGGATCAAAAACCGTATCGAGCAATCCCAGCGGAATGCCCTCGCCGTTATCCTTTATTGAAAGTTGAAACATTGTTGATTGTTTCTCCGGTTGCGGAAGGGCAACTAGAGCGGTTTCAAGGATAATGGCCCCCGCGCCCTTGGCCCTGCAGACCTTAATGGCATCGGCGGCATTGAGCAGACAATTGAGAATTACCTGCCGCAACTGTTCCCGGTCCGCAAAAACTTCATTTATCTCCGCCTGTAAAGCCAACACCAGCCGAATGCCATCAAGAAACGGCTGCACGCACAGGGTTTCCGCAATTTCGCTTAATAGTCCATGGACATCGAACCGCTCAGGTTCGCCTTTGGAGGTGCGGGCGTAATCCAGGAGCTGACGAATCAGCCCATCCACCCGCGCCAATTCCTGCAAGGCTTTGGCAAGGTACTCCGCGCGCTCGGTTTCAGAGTTGCCGTCCATACCGAGCAATTGCAAGTATCCCTGCGCCACGCCAAGCGGATTGCCAATCTCATGGGCAAGCCCGGCGGCCAACCGACCCACGGTGGCCAGCTTCTCGGCACGAATCATTTCCCGCTGATTCTGCTGCAACAGTTGGTTTTTTTGAGCCAGCTCTTCCACGGTTTGCTTGAGCACCCCCTTGTGGTGCTCAAGCCGCTGCACCATCCCCTGAATGGAACCCGCCAACTGCCCGAACTCGCTGGTTGGTTTTTCCACCAAAAAAAGGTGCAACCCTTCGCCCTGGTAGCTTTCCGCGGCCTGAACCAGCCTGTCCACCGGCTGCACATACGATTTCAACAACCGAAAATAGGCCAATGCCGCCAAGACAAGCCCGTTGAAAACGAGGTAGGCGGCAATAACCCGCTCCTTATTCAAAAAATTACGGAAAATTTGTTTAAATGGGACGCCCAAACCTATGGCTTCGGGGACCTTGCCGAACACGTCAATCGGAACCGCGACATAGAGATGCTTGGCTGCGAACATAGCAAAAGGTGCGGCTATATTGGAAAGCGAAGTACGAATGGTTCCGGTCTGGGCGGCATCAACGATTAGGGATCGCAAGCCTTGCAAACAATCAGCTGCATCCTGGCGACCGGGATTGGTTGCTCCATGCCAGGATACGCAACTTCCCGGATAATCATTGAGGATAGCCTGCAAAGAGGGCGGCAAGATTTGCTGTTCTTCCAGGCCGGTCGGCGACGGCAAGGTAGTGAGGAGTCGGGTGAGATGACCGGTTTCGCGGGCCAGAATATCTCCGGCCCAAAAAGGCAGGATGACAAAATTCGTCACCAGCATGACCACACCGGTCAGGAGTAGCAACCAAAAACCAAGAGTGATTTTGATTCGTTTCACGGATCAATGCCAAAAGATTCAAATAATGGTTGCTGGGGATGAGATATTAGGCCTCCCTTCTTTCCTCTCAATTATAGCACGACGATGCCAAATAGGGGAAGGACGTATAGGGAAGCGATGCAGATGCTTAGATTATAAGGAAAAGCACAATTGCCTCTGCCTCTCATTGCGAGCCTCAATAACGATGGCAACAGCAACCCGGAAAGAAAAAAGTCCTGCCTGTCCTCAAAAAAACATGCCTACCCAACTCTGGGCACAACAAAGATATTGGGGATTATCAGGAAGGGGGGAGCACGACTGGAATTGATTATTTGGCTGTGTTCAAGGCAAATGTTCGGGAGGGTCGTTCAAGGGTAGGAGAAACTAAAATTCTGTATGGATGCAGTGACAAACGACCTTGTTCGCATAGGGCTACTGGGAACCCTATGCGAACATGATAATGAACTTATTACAATTACGGGCAATCGCCTTGACCAGGCTTGAAACCTCGGACAGGATCACATGTGGTGCCAGTATTTACCCAATTCATATTAGGATCGCCAGGAGCTATTGCAACTGGGGTGGAAACGATGGTCAGGGCAACGGGTGGGTTTGCAGTTGAAGTTGCGCCAGTTGTTGCCGTGATAACACCGTTGACCACCGTTGGTATGGCTGTTATGTTTCTAGTTAATGTTGCTGCTACAAACTGAGGGATACCATTGGTGCCCGCATTGCATCCGGTAAGCGTCCCAAGATTTGCCATACATTCTGCAACTGCAAGTTTGGTAGAGGCTAATTCCGCCGCCGCTCCAGAAGCTCTGGTACGAGAGACGTAATTAGCATACTGAGGAATAGCGATCGCCGCCAGGATACCAATAATGGCGACAACGATCATCAACTCGACCAAGGTGAAGCCCTTTTGGTCCTGCTGCAGTTTCTTGAGTTCTTTCAACATGAGTGTTCCCCTCCTTAGGGTAGGTTTAAGAGGTGCTTTAGTGCGAGCAGGCTGATCATTGACTGCTCAATTCCGTTGAGCTTAAGTATCCACGAACCATGCCATTTCCTGAAAAATATTTTTCCTGCTAGGCACAACCGTTGTCGGAATGTTGTAATATTACCCAAATCGCCAGCCAGGCACAGGCATGAATGTATAAATTTCAGAGACATGCAACTCAACCAGATTTCGCCCTCCACTAGAATTTTGATTTTCAGCAGTTATCAAGCACACCACACGAGTATTGTGTGCCACACCTAGATCATTCACCTAAATTTGCGAGTGTTTCCCCACACTCTGCCCCTGCAGTGCGCATATTCCAACGATTTTTTTCCTTCCTTCTTCGTTCTATCTCCTGGAACGAGTACATAACATGGCCCCACCAGAATCGAGCTCAAAAGGAGTCGCACTGTGACACAAAACGCCAAAAGTGACAAAAAACGTCATAAACGCCGGACACCTGAAACTTTTCCCCACTTTTCCGACCGCTAACCCATACTTTGTTACTGAACCGATTCCTCTGGTTTCCATGCGGCGCATGGGAACCAGAGGAATCTGGAAACGAACAGCCTCAGCGCCAAACCCCGGCAATTGAGGCCACACACTGGTCGCAGCGACCGTCGATCATCGCTACCGTCTGGCTACTGAAACCGGAACGTTGGATAAGCCGTGTGGAGCAGCCCGGACAGAAAGTGTCCTCGCCGCCGGAACCGGGGACATTACCTTCGTAGACAAACCGCAGTCCCTCGGCCAGGCCAATCTCGCACGCCTTTTTGAGGGTAGCCAGAGGGGTCGCCGGACGATCCAGCATCTTGTAGGTCGGATAGAAACCGCTCACATGCCAGGGGATTTGCGGCGACACGCTCCTGAGAAAACGAGTGATAGCGAGTAGTTCCTCGTCGCTGTCGTTGAGGCCAGGGATAACCAGGGTAGTGACCTCGACCAGCATACCAAGTTTATGAAACAAACGGATACTCTCCAGGACCGGTTCCAGCCGGGCCTTGCAGACTTCTTTATAAAAATCGTCGGTAAAGGCCTTGAGATCGATATTGATGCCGTCGAGCACCGGCGCAAGATGGCGGATCACCTCGGCGGTCATGTAGCCGTTGCTGACAAAGACATTCCGTGTCCCTTTATCCTTGGCCAACCGGGCACAGTCATAGGCATTAAAAACAGTCGGCTCGACATAGGTGTAACTGAGGATGGCACAATCGGCCCGCGCCGCCTCGTCCACCACCGAACCGGGGCTGCGGCCCACCCCGCTGATCTGGCCGTTGTGCAGTTGCGAGTACTGGGAAATCTGGTAAACGGTTTCCTAATCGCCGGAAAGGGAGTGTCCCTAATTTGTTATTTGTCAGCTCACCCCTCCCAACAAACACACAATTTACATCAGATCAAAAATCGGGTACATCAGATCTTATTCCAAATAGTACCGGACCTTGTGCAAAATGAACCATTGGCGAGTGTTGTCGTTATTGCCGCGTGTAACGGGAATCTAGAACTCTCTGATTTTCCAAGGACTGTATTCTCGATGACTACTTCGGGAATGACAAAACCGGATTTTTGCACTAGGCCCGTACCGGCTCGGATTACGGCGCCCTTTCCATGAGCGATGGCCGTCGGTCGCATGGCAGCCGGCAAATTCATAGCGTTTCCCTTATCGAGCCGCCCTTTTCCCATATGGCCATGACACTCCTTACACCTTCGTGAAAACCCTTGAAAACAAAACCTGATGCACACAAAAACAGGGCAATACCGAGCGTAGAAGGTCATTGCCCTACCTTTTTACGAAAACGGCCACCTTCCCTCGTCCGACAACTGCTCGCCGCCGAATCGGACCTTGAGTTCGCCGTATTGATCGGCAGCCGAGCCTCGGGCGCACATACAGTCACCAGCGATTGGGATATTGCGCTGCAATGGCGGAAGGACATGGACTGGCTGGATCAATTGGGCCGCACCGAAACCTTGCGCCGTACCCTGGCCGAGATACTGACTGTTCCTGAAACAGCCATCGACCTGATCGATACCCCGCGGGCGAATCTCGCTATGCGTGCCGTCATCGCAGAAGAGGGTGTGGTACTGAAAGGTGGCGACGAACTGCCTTGGCAGTACTTCCTCAGGAGAACCTGGCGTGAACTGGAAGACCATTACTGGGAAACACTCTATGCGCACTGACCTGTACCATGCCGAGACAAAACGCATTGCCGCGGAACAGGGCGCCTTGCTGGATGAAGCCAGCGTCCGCATCGTCTCGCGGCAACCGCTCAACGCCCTTGAACAAAACGGCCTGTTGCACGGGTTCCAGGTGCTGATTGAAAACGCCATCGGCAAAGCCAAATAGTTACTTAAGGCTCGAAGCGAGGTGGTTCCGATTTCCGCCCATGACGCCTTTGCCGCACTGGCCCGGCTGAGGATTATCGAGCAAGAAACGCTGCCTGCATGGCATGGCGTTATCGGCCTGCGCAATCGGATCGTACATGACTACATGAATGTGGACATCGACAGGATATTGGCACTGGTTCGCGATCACCGCTACGCCTTCATTGTCGACTTTCTCATGACCCCAATGAACGATGAAATAGAATAACGGCTTCTCCCCGGCTTCCATGCGCGACGTTGAAAACCGAAAGACGAAAGACCGAACGATCACCCCCACACCCCGGCAATAGCGGCACCGCACTGCTCGCAGCAGCCGCCCTGCATCGCCACCTGCCGGCTGCTAAAACCCGAGCGCTGAATAAGCAGGCTTCCGCAGCCGGGACAAAAAGTATCCTCGCCGCCGGAACCAGGAACATTACCCTCGTAGACAAACCACAGTCCTTCGGCCAGACCGATCTCACGCGCTTTTCCTCTGGTTCCCATGCGCTGCATGGAACCGCTTTCGCGGATGCGCCGCTTCCAGATTGCCGTTTCAGTCACCAACACCTTGACGTACCATTTTTGGTTGCATATTATGTATGCAAAATGCAACCAACAATGGAGGCTCTGCCCATGAAATCTATCACCATACGTGGCATCGACGATCAAACCGCTGAATTGCTTAAACAAAGATCTACCAACGAGCGGAAAAGCATGAATCAACTGCTGCTAGAAACCATAAAAAAGAGTCTCGGTCTGGCAAATGAAAAAAAATTTACCGCCGAGTATCACGATCTCGACCATCTTTTCGGGCAATGGTCTGAAGATGAGTTTGCGGCAATACAGGGGAAGATTTCCAGGGAGCGACAAATCGATCAGGATCTCTGGCAATGACAAGAATTTTGATTGACACCAAAATCTACTCCCTGGCCATGCGCGGCTCGAAGGAGATTGTTGAGATCTTGCGTCATACTCGGCATATCGGCATTTCAGCTATCAGCATTGGCGAGTTGTTTTCCGGATTTCGCGGTGGCAACCGAGAACCGCAAAATCGTCAGGAATTGCATCAGTTTCTCGACTCTCCGAGGGTGTCAATTTACCCCGTCGATGAAGAAACCGCCGAATATTACAGTGCGGTGCTGCAGCAATTGCGGCAGCAGGGAACACCCATTCCCACCAACGACATCTGGATCGCTGCTGTTGCTTTTCAGCATGGCCTCCCCCTTCTTACCCGGGATGAACATTTTTCTCATATTACCGGACTGCTTCTGCGGTGATACCAACTTTCCTCTCATTCCCATGCAGCGCATGGAACCAGGGAAGCGAAAAAATAAATAATGGGGAGTGTCCCTATTTTATTGCCACATCCCGCCAATGGACAGGTGGCATTTATCGCAGCGCCCATCATGCATCCCAATCGTGTGGCTGCTAAAGCCCGAGCGCTGAATAAGCAGGGTTCCGCAGCCGGGACAGAAGGTATCCTCGCCGCCGGAACCAAGGACATTGCCTTCATAGACAAACCTCAGTCCCTCGGCCAAGCCGATCTCGCGCGCTTTTTTCAGGGTAGCCAGAGGGGTCGCCGGACGATCCAGCATCTTGTAGGTCGGATAGAAACCGCTCACATGCCAGGGGATTTGCGGCGACACGCTCCTGAGAAAACGAGCGATAGCGCGTAGTTCCTCGTCGCTGTCGTTGAGGCCGGGGATAACCAGGGTAGTGACCTCGACCAGCACACCGAGTTCATGAAACAAACGGATACTCTCCAGGACCGGTTCCAGCCGGGCCTTGCAGACTTCTTTATAGAAATCGTCGGTAAAGGCCTTGAGATCGATATTGATGCCGTCGAGCACCGGCGCAAGATGGCGGATCACCTCGGCGGTCATGTAGCCGTTGCTGACAAAGACATTTTTGATCCCCTTCTCTTTGGCCAGACAGGCGCAATCGTAGGCAAACTCATAAAAAATCGTGGGTTCGACATAGGTGTAGCTGATGCTGGCGCAACCGGACCGGGCCGCCTCGTCCACCACTGACTCGGGACTGCGGTTCACGCCGGTGATCTCGCCATTGTGCAATTTGGGATACTGGGAAATCTGGTAATTCTGGCAATGCCGGCATTGAAAATTGCAACCCACGGTGGCAATTGACAAGGACCGACTGCCGGGCAGGAAATGGAACATCGGCTTTTTTTCGATGGGATCAATATTTTCTGAAACCAGCCTGCCATAAACCAGACTGATCAACTTCCCGTCCATGTTCTCCCGAACCCCGCAGCGGCCCCGCGCGCCCGCCTTGATCCGGCAACGGTGGCAGCATAATCCGCAAACCACTGTTCCTGCCCCTGCCTGCTGATAAAAAAGTGCCTCGTGCATCCTTGCCTCCTTGCCGTTATTGCCAGAACGCTCTCAAGAAATCCCAGGCCCGCTTTGCCGGCCGCAACCATGCCCACCGGGGATGTGATCCGCCTCCTTTGCTGCCGCTTTCGTCCGCATACGGCTACATCCTGATTTTAGCCTCGGTCTTCCTGGGATTTTTATCAAGATGCTTGTAATGCCCCACGGCCAGCTCGGCAAAACGAGTGACAATCTGGGACAAATCCGAAGCCTGCCACATTGCAATAAAATCCTTCCGTGTCCGGACCTGTTCGTCGATCACAAACGGCTGCTCTCCGTCCGGCGAGAGTGCAATATCCTCAAACCGCAGGTTGAGCTGCCCGGCAAATGCCTGGGCAAACAATTCTTGCATGCTGTAGACAAAAAATTTTTTAACATCCTCGGTGGACTCAGCCTCATTGGTCATTTTCCTGAATTTGGGCAACAGCTCATTTTCCACCTTTGAAAAAGATTCCATTCTGGTCATGATTTCTCCCTCCACTGCAATGATTCGCTGGTCCGGTTGCCTTAGGGCCGCTCAAACAGGATGCGCTCGTAAAAAGGGAAACTCTCCGTTTTTTCATTCCGAGCATAACGAAAACGCTCTAGAATTATTACGAGATTTATCCACGCGGTGCGCGTCGGAATGACAACCTATTCATCTTAAATATGGGGGACAACAGGGGGAAAAAGCAAGAAATGGTTTTTGGGAAGAAAATGGAGAGAGTATCTATCCAATCATCCGCCAAAACCAACGCACAAGCAGGAAGAAAAAACCATAATTGCGGCATGATGCACAACAAACATCCAGAAAAACATACCCTGGTATTGTCTGCCCGCCCTCACACTGAGCACCGATTCAGGAATTGCTGGGCAACAGAGCCTTTTGCACAATGAAAAGATTGTTTCTTCTGACCCGATTATCTGGAAAAGAGCGAAACGTTTTTTTGTCATTTCGGGCGTAGCGAAAAATCCCCTTCGTTGCAGCAGGAGATTTCTCACTGCGTTCGGAACGACAGGGGTTGTGCTCCCTTTATCCCCGTGCATTCCTCACTGTCATCCCGAACGTACGTGAGGGATCTCCCTGTTCTTTGAACCCGTTATGGGCGGTATGCTTTGTATGCGTTCAATCCTTTTTATGACAGGAATCGTCTTTGTACGAGTGCATCAAGGATTAGTTGACAGCATGGTTTGCAGATTGGTTTTCTGGTGGGTTAAATCAAGCTTTCTTCTGATGTTTTTGCGGTGGATACTGATTGTTCCCGCTGAAAGGTGCATGATCTCGGCAATTTCCTTGGTCCGCTTGCCCAGCTTCACCAGATTGGCCACCTGAATTTCGGCAGGCGTCAGCCGGGTCAGCTTGGAGGAAAAAGTGTTGGCAAACGGCGAGGTCAACTCTTCGATATTGGCCCGAAGGATCTCAACCAACACCTGCTGCTGTTCATTGAGGCCGCTTTTCATCAAGCGGTCGAGGAACGGGTCCACCAGTTTGGCGGTGTGGGAAAGAACCTGCTCGGACATAACCAGTTTGTCCTCCTCACGCTTGTTCAACAGCACCTTGAGGGCCACGTTGGATTCGTACAATTCCGCCGTCCGTTCCTTGACCCGCAGTTCCAGATCGTCGTTCATCGCCTGCAGCTGGTCCTGGATCAGCATCAGCTCGGAAATGTCGCGGAATCCCCCCACCGCCTTGGTATACTGGCCTTCTTGCCGCGCAAAAGGATGAATGCAGACCACTGCCGGAAAGCGAGCGCCGGATTGACGCGCCAGCGTCATGTCAAAGGACTGCATTGCCTGCCCCTGCCGGAGCCGTTTGACCTGACCGGTGACGACAGCCCTGTCCTCGGGTGGATAGATCAAGGCAATCGATTGGCCGATGACCTCATCCTGACGGTACCCAAAAAGCTTTTCCGCCCCAGCGCTGAAGATGCCGATGCGTGCGTCGTTTTCTTCCAGATTGCAGACAATCAGGCCGATACTGTCCAGGGCCTGATACATCGATGCCAGGTTTTCCGCCTGTTCCCGCAGTAGGAAATTCGCCTCTTCCAGCTGGCTGGTACGCTGTTGCACAAGCTCTTCGAGATGGTACCGGTAATGCTCCAGTTCAGTGCTGGTCTGCCGGGAGCGGGTGACATCCATCATGGCTATCCGGCACTGCTGTTCACCGGAAGCGGCTTCGAACGACGAGCCTTCCAGATAGAGATGCCGTTCCCCACCCTCTCCGTCCGGCACCCGAATCTCTCCGGTTGCTTTCTTCTCGGCGGAAAACACCCGCTCAAAGAAAAGCGCCAGCCAGCTGCGGGAAACCTCAGTCACAAAATCGCCGATGGTTCGATCAAGCAGACGGGAACGATCCACGCCCAACAGCAGAGCGCCGGCAAGATTGCTTTCGCGAATGTTGCCCTTGCAATCAACGGTGCAGTAGCCCACTGGGGCAAAATCATAGAGATCGTAATATTTTTGCAACCCGGCCTCGACTTCGACCCGGCCAGACGCAATTCCTCGTTCTGCTGTTCCAGCTCAACCCTGCACAACCGCAATTCCCGCAACTGCCGGTCCTTTTCCTCCTGACTGTGGACGGCTGTTTTCTCAGGTTCCGGCATCGGTGCTTTCTCCTTGTGTCATGGGGGAAGACGTCTGTACTTGAACCGCATCGCCTGGGTGCCGATCGATACCAGCACTACCGGCCGCGCGACTGGGTCATCCAACCTGTATCACCACTCCTTGTGGCCGTGACGTGCCTGGCCCCTCTTTTTCTTGCCAGTTCAAATGATATACCAGCAAAAACGATCCGTACACCCGATAATCACTTCGCAATCAGGTTGTTCCGCTCCTGCATCCACGCACTCTTCGCGCCAATTTGTTCGATACGGCTCACAAACAGATCAACCAAATGTACTCCGCTCATTTTCCCTGGTATGATGTGCGCGCAAGCAAACCAACCGATAGCCCCAGCGTTTCCTCACCAAACACAAGGCAGAATCATGAACCCCTTCACCATTGGCTATAACCTTGCCGTGAGCTGCTGGCTCGGCGGCGCCGCCCTGTTCACTTTTCTCCTGACCCCCAAACTTTTTGCCGCCTACCCCCGCGATCTGGCCGGCAATATCGTCGGCCTGCTCTTTCCCGGCTACTTCCGCTGGGCTCTGGCCTGCGGCGCCGTGGCGTTGCTTTGCCGACTGATCAACCGCGGCCGCTTTGCCATTGCCTCGCTCCTGCTCCTCACCTCGATGCTGGCGCTGACCTCGATACAGGCCTTTGTTCTCGAACCACGGGCCGCGGCATTGAAACAATCGATTCCTTCCTTCGAGACAACCGCCAAGGACGACCCGCTCCGGGTTCAATTCCGCACCCTGCACAGCCTGTCCATGGCGGCCAATCTGGCGGTCATCGTTGGCGGGGTAACGCTGGTGATTCTCGCCTCGCTGCCTGCCGGGGAAACAGCACCTCGAGCTGTCGATCCGGAAAAGATTGCCAGCCGAGCGGACCGGACCTGAACGACCGCGGCTGTCATGATCGTTGCTTGCGGCGGCAGGGAGCGATGGTTATGATGCAGGCACCTCATTTTCGCGGCTGGACGGAGTAGGATACGATGCCGTCCACGCTTTCGCCTATCATTGCCATCAAGGAGACCAGGCCTATGTTCAACTTTGAATTTCACAACCCAACACGGATCGTTTTCGGCAAGGACCGGTTCAAAGAACTGAACCGGCTGGTTCCAGCGGAGGCCAAGGTGCTGATTCTCTTTGGCGGCGGCAGTGTCAAGCAATTCGGTACGCTTGAAAAGGTGCGGCAAGCGCTCGGCGAACGAAACCTTGTCGAATTCGGGGGTATCGAGCCTAATCCCCGTTACTCCACCCTGATGCGGGCCGTGGAGGTCGTGCACCAGGAAAAAATCGATTTTCTCTTGGCAGTCGGCGGCGGCTCGGTGATGGACGGGACAAAATTCATCGCCCTTGCCTGCCGATATGATGGCAATGCCGAACAGATTCTGACCGGCAAACCGAAACCGGCGCGGCTGCAATCGGCTCTTCCCATGGGCACGGTGGTCACCCTGCCAGCAACCGGATCGGAGATGAATTCCGGCGGGGTGATCAGCCATCAGGGCGGCAAGTTCGTCTTCTTCAGCCCCCTGGTCTTCCCGCAATTCTCCATCCTCGATCCCACCCTTACCTTCACCCTCCCTCCCACCCAGGTGGCCAACGGGGTTATTGACACCTTCATCCACACGGTGGAGCAGTATGTCACCCTGCCGGCGGAAGGCCGCTTTCAGGATCGAACCGCCGAGGGCATCCTGCGGACCCTGATTGAAATCGGTGCCACCACCGTCAACAACCCCACCGATTACGATGCCCGCGCCAATCTGATGTGGTGCGCCACCAATGGCCTCAATGGCCTGATCGGAGCCGGGGTGCCGCAGGACTGGACTACCCACATGATCGGCCATGAACTCACAGCCCTGTTCGGTATCGATCACGCCAAGACCCTGGCCATCCTGCAACCGGCGGTATGGACGGTGCGCAAGGAACAAAAACGGGCCAAGCTGCTGCAGTACGCGGAACGGATCTGGGATCTCCGGGAGGGAAGCGAGGACAACCGCATCGACGAGGCGATTGCCAGGACGCGGGAGTTTTTCGAGCACTTAGGCGTGTCGACCCGCCTGAATGCGTACGGAGTGACGCCGGACCGGATCGACGAGATCGTCCGGGCATTGGAAGCGCACGGCATGACCGCCCTGGGTGAAAAACGTGAGGTGACCCCCGAGGTCAGCCGGAGCATTCTCGAAGAAGCGCTGTAAGCCCGAGGAGCACCGGGCAGATCTGAAACCTGCAAGAACGTCCGGCTGGCTGGCCCCGCGACACAGCCATCCTGCCGGACTGATTTGACAAACAAGGGCCTGGCAGCGAAGTCGCGCTCACCCCTCAGTACGGCGGATAGTGGCAGGAACCCACGGTGTATTCCTTGACCGGCTGACCATACTGGTCCACCAGGGTTCTGCCATAACGGTCAAGCACATAGCGCTCCCATCGGCACATGCCCGGCGGCACAACCGGCGCGTAGGCATAGACCGGAGGCCGGTACACCGGTGGTGGAGCCGCATACACTACGGGAGGAGGCGGGTGATAGGCGAAGGCGGCAAGGGTCGATCCGAGAAAAAAACCGGTCAACCCCCATGCCAAGGCCACACCGCCATAATGATGGTGACTCCATCCCGCCGTGGGCGAAAACGGCGTCACAACCAGACTGAAAACAAGCACGAGCAGTGTTTTCTTTCCCATTTCAGTACCTCCCGAGAAGGCAAGAAACTGTTGTAACCAAGGGAGCCGCGCCAATCCCGGCCCCGGCCTGATCACATCGTTTTATACACCCTCTTTCAAAGAGATCCAATCAGCTTTTTTTGCTGAATGATTGCAAAAAGTTTCCGGATCGATACCCATCCCCTTGCAAAAACAACAAGCCTGTCCGCAACCATACCACGGGTCCGGACAGGCCCGGTCCAGAACGTTTGTCTGCCGCCGATTTTACCCTGGCAGGGTCTCCAGCGGCGTGAAGGGCAACCCAAAGGCCTCGGCCACCCCCTGGCAGGTTATCTGTCCGGCCGCCATGTTGACGCCCCTGCCAATGCCGGGATCGTCCTGCGCCGCCCGTCGCCAGCCCTTGTCCGCGAGGGTAGCGGCATACGGCAAGGTGGCGTTGGTCAGGGCCAGGGTCGAGGTCAGGGGCACGGCACCGGGCATATTGGCAACGCAATAATGCAGGATGGAGTCGACTGCGAACACCGGATGGTCATGCGTGGTCGGATGGGAGGTTTCAAAGCAGCCGCCCTGATCAATGGCAACATCGACCAGCACCGCCCCCTTTTTCATAGTGGCCAGCATCGCCCTGGTTATGAGCTTGGGAGCCCGCGCACCCGGAAGCAAAACCGCGCCAATAATGGCATCCGCCTGTTGCGCCAGTTCACGGATGGTTGCCGGTGAAGACATCAACAGGGTGCAGTTGTTCGGCAGCACCTCGGCCAGGTGACGCAGACGGGGCAGGCTGGTGTCAAGCAGATGGACGGTTGCTCCGAGACCGCAGGCAATCCGCGCCGCCTCGGCCCCGACCGTGCCGCCGCCGAGGACAAGCACCCTGGCCGGCGCCACTCCCGGCACCCCGCCCATGAGGATGCCGCGTCCGCCCTGACTGCGTTCGAGATACTTGGCCGCCTCCTGGGCCGCCATCCGGCCGGCGACCTCACTCATTGGCGTCAGCAGGGGGAGCGCGCCGCGCTGGTCAGTAATGGTTTCATAGGCAATACACACCGCCTTGCGCGCCATCATCGCCCGCGTCAGCTCCTCTGAAGCGGCAAAATGAAAATAGGTGAACACTACCTGTCCTTCCCGGATCAGCTCATATTCCGAAGGCAGCGGCTCCTTGACGTGCATGATCATTTCCGCCTGGGCATAGATCGCGGCCGGACCGCGTACCATCTCTGCCCCGGACCGCTCATACTCAACATCGCTGAACTCGCTGCCCGTACCAGCACCCTGTTCGACCAGTACCCGATGACCGTCTTTGACCAACACCTCGACTCCAGCCGGAGTCATGCTGACTCGGTTTTCCTCCGCCTTGATTTCCTTGAGAATGCCGATAATCATGGTGTACGCTCCTCTGTTCCTGAAGGGGTTTTGGGGATTGATTATCCACAAGGATTGTAGCAGAAAACGACGGAAAGGCTGGCGATTATTTACAGAAAAAAATATCGTTTCCGCCGGGAGGCGTTGAGGGCGGCAAGAGAAGGGAGGCGGAAAAGGGTTGGAACCAGGTTATTGGAGCAGTGCGGAGATCGCCGCCCGGATGTTGTCGGTGGTGTCGAGTTTGTCCACAATACCAACCGGTCTGACCGCCCGGGCCCGGTCGAGCAGGTGCTCGTCCTGGTAGCCGGTGAAAAAAAGAATGGGAATATCCTGCTTGGCTTTGATAATCCGGGCGGTCTCGATACCGTCCATGACGCCGTCGAGACTGATGTCCATAAGGATGGCGTCCGGAGGGTCGCTGCGTATTGCCCGGACTGCCGCCTGCCCGTTGGTGACCACCGTGGTGACCGACCACCCCATCTCCCTGGCGTTTTCAGCCAGCATCAGGCCAATCAGCTGTTCATCTTCAACAATCAATATCTTTTTGGGCATGGACGGCTCGCGGTGCGGGTCGAAAACGGAGGGGAATTGATCAACAATAATGCAACGCCACAACAGCGCCACAACAGCGCCACAACAGCGCCACAACAGCGCCACAACAGCGCCACAACAGCGCCACAACAGCGCCACAACAGCGCCACAACAGCGCCACCACCTTGGCAAAGAACAAGGGCCCAGTCAAGCAATATGTGCATTCGAGCGTTTCCCCGGCCGCCAGCCGCGCTGACTGACGCAAAAGGAATACAACAGGCGAGCGCTCCTCTTTTTACGGTCCATTCCCCCGCAAAATGCTTGTCAAGCGATGCAAGAAAGGTTAGGTGAGGGATACCGGCGCCCAGCCCGGCCAAAACCGCTGCCGGTGCGGGGACATCCTGGAAAAAAGACAATCAATCCAGTTATAAGGAACTACACGGTTTCCATGGAACAATTTTTTGACCCGAAAAGTGTCGCGGTGATAGGCGCCAACGACCGGCAGGGCTCCATCGGCTCGGCCCTGATCGACAATCTCATTCAGGGAGGCTATACCGGAACCATTGTTCCGGTGAATCCCAATCACGAAACCATCCATGGGCTCAAGGCCTACGCCACGATCACCGAGGTGGAAAGCGCCCCGGAAATGGCCATTATCGCCACGCCCATCGCCACCGTGCCGGAAATTGTCCGCCAGTGCGTCCGTGCCGGAACCCAGGGGGTGATTATCATCTCCGCCGGCGGCAAGGAGTTGGGCGAGGAAGGCAGTTTCATCGAAGAACAAATCCAGGGTGCCGCCGAGGGTTCGGGCATGCGGATCATCGGCCCCAACTGCATGGGGGTGATCCGGCCGGGCAAAAATCTGAACGCCACCTTTGCCGGCGGCATGCCAGCCAAGGGTACGCTGGCGGTCATTTCCCAGAGCGGGGCGATCTGCTCCTCGATTCTTGACCGGGCGGCCCTGGAAAACACAGGGTTCAGCCACTTTGTGTCCATCGGTTCCATGCTCGACGTCGATTTTGGCGACATGATCGACTATCTCGGCAACGATGGCTCGGTCAAGGCCATCCTGCTTTACATGGAAAACCTGACGAATCCGCGCAAGTTCATGAGCGCAGCCCGGTCGGTGTCGCGGATCAAGCCCATCATCGTGCTCAAGACCGGCAAGAGCAAGGCCGGGGCCCGCGCCGCCTCCACCCATATCGGGGCCATGGCCGGCGAAGATGCCGTGTACGATGCCGCCTTCAAGCGGGCGGGCATTGTCCGGGTGCCGTCGCTGGCCCGGCTGTTCGACTGCGCCGAACTGATGGCCAAGCAGCCCCGCCCCTCAGGCACACGGTTGGCGATCATCACCAACGGCGGCGGACCGGGGGTCATGGCCGCCGACACCCTGGCCGAATACGGCCTGGAACCGGCTCCGCTCAACGAAGAAATCATGGCCCGGCTGGGCGAGATCCTGCCGTCTTACTGGAGCCGGGGCAACCCCATCGACATCCTCGGCAACGCCACGGTCGAACGGTTTGCCACCGTGTTCGACCTCTGTATGGCGAGCAGGGAGTTCGACGGCATCCTGGTGATCATGGTGCCCCAGAACCTGACCGCTCCGGAAGAGGTGGCCTCGGCATTGGCCAAACTGGCACGGCGCAAGCGAGTGCCGGTCTTTGCCTCGTGGATGGGGGGCAAACAGATGGCTGAGGCGGTTCATATCCTCAATCAGGCAGATATTCCCACCTACGAGACCCCGGAGCGGGCAGTGCGCGCCTTTCTCTACATGGTCGAATACACCAAAAACCTGGAACTGCTCTCCCAGGTGCCGCCCAAGCTGCCCACCGAACTCTACTTCAACCGCGATCAGGTATTCCGCACCATTTACGAATGTTTTGAACAGGAGACGGAACTGCTCTCCGAGATCCAAAGCAAGGAGATCCTGGCTGCCTACGGCATTCCGGTGAACGAAACCAAGCTGGCCGCCACGGCCGACGAGGCGGTGACCCTGGCGAGCGGGATGGAGATGCCGCTGGTGATGAAAGTGATTTCCCCGGACATCAGCCATAAATCAGACGCGGGCGGCGTCCAGCTCGACCTGCGCAACGAGGCGGACCTGCGGCAGGCTTTTGAGCGGATCATGACCGGTGCCAGGGCGCATAACCCCGAAGCCCGGATCAGTGGCGTCTCGCTCCAGCCCTACATTGCCAAACCCGATTTTGAATTGCTGATCGGCAGCAAGACAGACGAAAACTTCGGCCCGGTCCTCTGTTTCGGCTCGGGCGGAGTGTTTGCCGAGGTCCTCGATGACAAGGCCCTGGGGCTGCCGCCGCTCAACCGGCTGCTGGCCCGGCGGATGATGGAAGAGACTCGCATCCTGCCGCTGCTCCAGGGATATCGCAACAACCCGCCGGCAGATCTGGAAAAGCTGGAGGAACTGCTGATGCGGCTCTCCCAGCTGGTGATCGACTTCCCCGAAATCGTCGAACTGGATATCAACCCGGTGCTGGTCAAAAACGGCCAGCCCTGCGCGGTTGATGCCCGCATCAGGCTTGCCCGCGTCGAAGACAACACCAAGCTCCACCTGGTGATCAGTCCCTACCCGCAGCACCTGGAACGGCACGATTTCACCGACATGCAGATGCCGCTGTTCATCCGCCCGATCAAACCCGAGGATGCGCCGCTCTTTGTCGAACTGTTTAATGCGCTCACCCCTACCAGTATCTACTATCGTTTCTTCAGCGTGGTCAAAACGCTTTCGGCGGAGGTCCTCGCCCGGTTCACCCAGGTGGACTACGATCGCGAGATTTCTTTCGTCGCCCTGGACGACAGCGAGGATCAGGAACGGATGCTTGGGGTGGCCAACATTGTCGGCGAGCCGGACGGCAAGCGGGGTGAATTCTCCGTGCTCATCGGCGATCCCTGGCAGGGCAAGGGCATCGGGGCCAAGCTGTTGCTGCAATGCCTTGCAATCGCTAAAGAACGCGGTATGGAGATTGTCTGGGGTACGGTGCTGGCGGAAAACTCCTACATGATCGCCCTGGGCAAGAAACTGGGATTCACCGTCAAGCAGGGCCAAGAGCCCTCGGAATACAAGTTGACGATTGACCTGAAAACTGCAAAACTATGACCTGAAACGCACCACCGCATGTCTTTCAGGCCATCCGGAGTGGCCGTGAACTCCTATTTGGAATAAACCGTCGTGCCCCCCGCGATCATGGGGAATGGCACCTCTTTTTCAACTCTGCAAGAGGCATAGAATGTCACAACAAGTAGCGATTGACCAGGAAGAATGTTTGGGCTGTGAAGCCTGCGTGGAATTATGCCCCGAGATCTTCGGTTTTGATATCGATGAAGCCAAGGCCTATGTGATCTTGGAGGAAGGCGGCGACGAGGACTGCATCGAAGAGGCGATCGGTTCCTGCCCGGCGGGATGCATCACCTACGAATAACCCGTTTCTCAGGGTGCGCCTGGCCAGGCGGACGCCTTCGAGAGCTTCCATTGTTCTTTTCAATTCATTTAGTTACGCTGCCGATCCCTTCCCACATCGGAGCCACGAGGTGCAATGATGGTAACATCGATCATTCTGATCAACGCGGAACGCAATAAGATCAACGAGGTCGCCGAGAAACTGCAGGAGATAAACGGCGTTTCGGAGGTCTATTCGGTGAGCGGCAAATATGACCTGGTCGCCATCATCCGGGTGAAGAACAACGACGATCTGGCCGATCTGGTCACTAAAAAGATGCTGGCCATCGACGGCATCGCCAAAACCGAGACCATGCTCGCCTTCCAGGCCTATTCCCGCCACGATCTGGAAGCCATGTTTGCCGTGGGGATGTAAATCCCTTTCCCCGCAGGCGGGGCTGTTAACGCCCCCCTCAGCTTTGAACCTTCCGCCTCTTGCTCATAGCTCCTCTCGCATGGGGCTATGAGCACTTTCCTACTCTTCTCTGATCGTCAGATCACCCCGCCTGCCTTGAGTTGTTCCTGAACCGTTCCATCCATGCCGATCCGGGTTAAAATTTCGGCGGTGTGCTCTCCCAGTTCCGGGGCATGGCTGCGGAGGGTACCCGGAGTCAGTGACAATTTGGGGGCTATGCCCAACTGACGGTAGGCCCCCCAACGCTCGTGAAGGAGATCGACCACCATCCGGCGCTGGCGGGTCTGTTCATCGGCCATGACCTCGTCGAGATTGAGCACCGGCTCGCAGCAGCAGTCGACATCAGCAAAGACCCGGGTCCATGCTGCCAGGGTTTTAGTGCGGAACAGCCCAGCCACCTGTTGCTGCAGGTCGTGTTGATGGGATCCGGGTTCGAAATAATCCGGCCGGTTCCAGTCTAGACGGCCGACCGTTTCGCAGAAGAGTTGCCAAAATTGCGGTTCAAGCGCCCCCAGGGCCATGGTGCGGCCGTCACGGGTCGGATAGAGGTTGTAGCAGGCAAAGCCGTGGTTGAGAAAATCGTCGCCTTGCCTGGGCACCATGCCGTCGGCCAGGTACTTGCCCCAACGGAGGCAATGCCACGTCAAGGCACCGTCGGCCATGGCCAGGTCGATGTACTGTCCCTGCCCCAGTCGTTCGCGGGCAAAGAGCGCGGTAGCGATACTGAAGGCCGCAAACAGCGCGCCGCCGCCCAGATCGGCGATCTGCACCCCCGGAATGGTCGGATTCCCCTCCCGGCCACTGTAGGAGAGCACCCCGTTCAAGGCCAGATAGTTGATATCGTGTCCAGCGCGCTGCGCCCGTGGCCCGTCGGCGCCGTAACCGGTGATAGCGCAGTAGATCAGGCGGGGGTTGATCCCCCGCAGCACCTCGTACCCTACTCCCAGCCGGTCCATGACGCCCGGACGAAACCCCTCAAGAACCACATCGGCCTCGGCGGCCAGTTGTTTGAAGATCTCCTTGCCTTCGGGCTTCTTTAAATTCAGGGTCAGGGAGCGTTTGTTGCGGTTGAGTACAATGTGGAAGCCGCTGTTTTTCCCCAGCAGCGGCGGCCACCAACGAATGTAGTCGCCGCCGTTTGGGTCCTCGATTTTGATGACATCAGCACCGAAATCGGCCAGCAGCATGGAACAGAACGGTCCTGGTAAGAGACGGGACAAATCCAACACCTTCACTCCGGCAAATGCAGCCTGCATGGCGACCTCCTTTGGGGTTATGGTTGGGGCGACAGAATCAAAGCAATGAAAAAAATGGCCGGCGGTGGCCTGACTACTGCCAGTAAAGCGACTGAAAAACCATACTCGCAATCCCAATGATTGGCGGTAGTTTTTTGCGGTCCTGCTCGTCGCCGCAGCATGATCTGGTCCGGGCAGCAGGCCTGGTGGGCGGCAAAAGAAAAGGCCTGGAACGAAGTGTTCCAGGCCTTGACGGACAGCAGAAAAAAGAATGAAACACAGTTTCTTCAGGAACCGGCGGTCCGCTGGTTCCGGGCCAGCGAGCGAACCCATTTTTCCAGGGAGATGAGCGGAACAATACCAAAACTGGCGGCCGTGGTAAGGGCAAGGTCCTCGGCCGACAGGGCCGCGGTCTTGAACACCTTTTGCAGAAACGGCAGATAAACGAACAATGCCTGGAGGGCAAGGACAACACCGATGCCCCAAAACACCGTAGGATTGCTGAAAAAGCCGATCTTCAGGATGTTGTCTTTCAGGGAGCGGCAGTGAATCATATAAAAAATCTGAAAAAGGATAACAAAGGTCACGGCAATGGTCTGGGCTTTGGCCAGGGCCAGGGGTTCGGCAATCCCGGCTGCCAGTTCCTGACGGTATTCCATATTGAACAGGACGATGGTGCCGGCGGTCATCAGGATCGAGACCGCTACCACCCGAAAAACAACAAAAGAATTGAACAGCGGCGCCTCGGGCCGGCGCGGTGGCCGGCGCATGATATCCGGTTCCTTGACCTCGAAGGCCAGCGGCAGGGCCAGGGCGACAGCGGCCACCAGATTGATCCACAGCAGCTGGGTGGGCAGCATGGGCAGGAGCAGAACCTTGGTCACCGGGTCAAAGGGAAAAAAGATAATGCCATAGATCAGAATCAGGGCCAGGCCGAGATTGGTGGGCAGGAGAAAAGCAAGCGACTTGATCAGGTTGTCGTACACCCGCCGCCCCTCCTCCACCGCCGCGCTGATACTGGCAAAATTGTCGTCGGCCAGAACGATATCCGCCGATTCCTTGGACACCGCTGTTCCGGTGATCCCCATGGCCACGCCGATATTCGACTGTTTGAGCGAAGGCGCGTCGTTGACGCCGTCGCCGGTCATGGCCACGATATGGTTGTCGTGCTGCAAGGCTTTGACCAGACGCAGCTTATGTTCCGGGGCTACCCGGGCAAAGATGTTAGTGGCCCGCACCGTTTCCAGCAGCGCATCATCTGCCATGCTCGCCAACTCCACCCCGGTGACGGCCTGGCCGTTGTCCGCCAACTTGAGGTCCGCGCCAATGGCCAGTGCCGTGGTCCGGTGGTCGCCGGTGATCATCTTGACCACGATCCCGGCCCGGTGGCAAGCCGCGATCGCATCAATGGCCTCCGCTCTCGGCGGATCGATCATGCCAATCAACCCGAGAAAATCAAAACCGTCCTCAATAGTCTCCGCCGGCAATTGGTTGTCAGCGGCTGCCCAAGGTTTCACGGCAAGGGCCAGCACTCGCATGCCCTTTGCCCCCATACGGTGCATTTCAGCCGCGACCTGCTGCTGCCCAACCAGATCGCCAGCCTGGAGGCACCGCTTGAATACCGCCTCCGGCGCTCCCTTGAGCACGACGAACCGTTGCTCGCCGCCGTGCAGGGTGGCCATGTACTGGTTTTCCGAGGCAAAGGGAATGACATCGAGCCGGGGAAACTGATTATTGACCACCTCAGCTGCAATGCCGGCCTTGGCTGCAGCCACCAGCAGTGCTGCTTCGGTTGGATCGCCGGTGATGGTCCACTCGCCCTGGTCGTGGTTCAGGGTGGCGTCGTTGCAGAGCACTGCATTGATCAGCAGATCGCGCAGATCCGGGGGCAGTTGCTCCACGGTCCGGCCATCCTGGGTAAAGTCGCCCACCGGGTCATAGCCGATGCCGCTGATCCTGCAGTCATGATGCGGGGTCATAAGCTCGGTCACGGTCATCTCATTGCAGGTCAGGGTGCCGGTCTTGTCGGAACAGATGACGGTGGTCGAGCCCAGGGTTTCGACCGCTGGCAACCGGCGGATGATGGCGTTGCGCCGCGCCATGCGCTGCACGCCGATGGCCAGCGCAATGGTGACCACCGCCGGCAAGCCTTCGGGAATGGCCCCGACCGCCAGGGCAATGGCAAAGATGAGCGTTTCTTTCAGCGCCAGGCCAAGCGGAATAGCAATATCCAAGGCGCGCTTGACGCCGACTGCAAGGATGACCACGGAAATGATGCCGATGCCGATGGTGATCCAGGTGCTGACCTCGGCCAGTTTTTTGGTGAGCGGAGTCTGGAGATCAACGGCGCTTTCCAGCATGTCGGAGATGCGGCCCAATTCGGTGGCCATCCCGGTCCCGGTTACCACGGCCGTGGCCGTTCCCGAGGTGACCAGAGTGCCACTGTAGAGCATGCAGGTGCGGTCGCCGAGTACCGCCTCGGCCGCGACCGCGGCCAGCGTCTTTTCCACCGGCACCGACTCGCCGGTGAGCGCCGCCTCCTCGACCTGGAGATTTTTCAGGGCAATGAGCCGCATGTCGGCGGGCACGCTATCGCCCGCGGCCAGCAGGACGACATCGCCCGGCACCAGTTCAACCGCCGGAACCGCAACGTTTCGCCCTTCGCGGATGACCGTGGCATTCTGCGGCACCATATCGGAAAGGGCTTCAATTGCCCGACCGGCCTTAAACTCCTGGACAAAACCGATCACGGAGTTGATCAGCACCACCGACAGCACCACCAGGCCATCAGTCATCTTGCCCAAAAGCACCGCCAGCGTGCCGGAGCCGAGCAGAACCCAGATCAAAGGATTGTTGATCTGTCGCCAAAGAACTTGCAGCACCCCTTCCTTCGACTTTCTCTTGATCTGATTGGGGCCATGGATCTGCAGCCTTTCTTGAACCTCTTCTGGACTGAGCCCGGATTCGCGGCCTGCAAGCGTTGTGAACACCGCCTCCACATCCATGGCATGCCAGGCGGCATTTTGTACCTTGTTGTTCGTGGTCATCGAATTGTTCTTCTCAGGAAAATGCTATTTAAAAGACGGGAAAAAATTATCTCTCACTTTATAAGCATCGAGGTCGGTCACGCAACCCGGAAAAGGCTTGCCTTTCCCCTGTCCGCGATATCCGGAAACGGCTGCCGGTACAGATTGGAAGGGGTTCGGGTGGAATATCATCAAGCCTGGGCTGATTCTTCTCCCGGCAAATGAACCTTCCCGAAAAAAATAGAGGCTGTTCTCTTTACATACGCCAAGCAATTTCCGGTTCCTTCCGAGTCGGCAGGCGATGATAGCTCAATTTCGGATACCCCACCATCATCGCCCCATAGCACTGATGACCTTCCGGCAGCCCCAGCGCCGCCATCATCGGCGGAAAAGTAGTGGCTGCCGCATTGAAATATCCGGCCCAGCAACAGCCGAGCCCCATTGAGGTCGCCGCCAGTTCCAGCGTGGTCAGGGCAATGGTGCAGGTAGTGGGTGCCATGCGGTTGTCCTTCTCCGCATGGGCGACGATCACCGCCGGCGCCCCCCGGAGGATGACGTCCTGGCCCTTATGCCAGCGTTCCAGCGTCCCCTCGACATGGAGGGCCTGGGCCGCTTCCGGCATTTTGGCCTGCATCCATCGCATCCAGTCAATGACCATTCCGGAGAGCTCGCGCAACTCGCCCTGGTTAGCGAGCACCAGCCATCGTGCCCCCTGGGAATTGATGCCCGAGGGCGCGTAGCGGGCGATCTCGATCAAACGGGCAAGCTTCTCCTGTTCCACCGGTTTTTTCCTGTAGACACGGATGGAGCGGCGGGCGCGGAGAAAGTGTTCGCAGTGTTCGGCGGAGAGTTGCATTTCGGGTCGTACCGGCGGGCAGCTCTCCGCCGTCATCTCCCGATGGCTCAGACTCCCGGTGGGGCAGACCGCCACACAATGGCCGCAGCGGATGCAGTGCTCCTCCGCTCCGGCGGCGGGCGCGGGCAGGGCTCCCTGCGACCAGTCGATGATGCCGATGGGGCAAACAGCGGCGCAGAGGCCATCCCGATTGCAGGACTGCGGGTTAATTGCAAAGAGTTCCATTTTCTTCCTCCTACAGTATTGATTGACAGAAAACAGCAAAAAATGGTTGATATCCTTGCGATGTTTGCCGGACCAACCTGACGGCCAGGCATTCCGGGTCCATGCCCTCGCCTTTTCCGTTGTTGCGCAGAGGTCAGCAGGGAGAGCGTTCCCAAAAGAGACGAAGAGCATAGCAGATTTGCTGGATGAATAAAGCGACTGAACAACAAAAACAATTGCCGACCGCACCGTTGCCGCCCCGGAAAACAAAGCCGCCGGTCAAGCGCAAACCCCGGTCAACGGCCGCCAAGGGAACCGGCCGTAAACGAAGGGCCAAGAAGCCGCAGATACTCACCCGGACACTTCTTCTGCTCGCCGGCCTGGAAATTTTCGGCCTTACGGCCAGCGCGGTGACCGGCATCATCGTCCTGCTTGGCTATGCGGCCGACAGATTCTCCGGCACCCGGTTTTTCTCCCATCTCCTGCCGTTCACCCTGGGCGTCTTGGGGCTGATCGTCACCACCGCCCTGCTGCTGATCGGTTGGCTGCGACTGCGCCGGTGGCTGCGGCAGAAATTTCTTTTTCTGCCAGCTGCCCTTGCCCTGACCCTGGCCTTGGTCATGGGCGGCTTAACGCTCAAGGGGGATTTCTATTTCGCCTTCAGCCAATTTCGCATCCTGGTTGGCGGCAAGGAAGAGGCAAGCCGGGTGACCCTGGCCCATCAGGTCTTTGCCGCCTACCGCCGCCTGGATTCCGCCCAGCTCCAGCAGATGGTCGATCGCGCCCAACCCTATACCAAGGACATCGATGCTGCCGCCGAGGCTTTCGACCTCGACCCAGACCTGCTCCACGGCATTGCCGCCGCCGAATCCTCTTTCCTGCCCCGTACCAGCAAGGACGGCGGCCAGGGACTTTTCCAGATCACCCAAATCCCGGAGGCGGCAATGCGGACGGCGGGCGATCGAATCGGAACCGACAAACCCGTCATTGCGGATCATCGACACAACGGCTATCTCGCCGCCGCCACCTTGCACTATTACCTCAACCAGATGCGCAACGATCTCTTCCTCGGCCTGCTTGCCTACAACATCGGCCCCAGAAACGGAGGGCTCCGCTTTATCATGCAGCAATACGGCGCCACCGATTTTGTCACCATCCAGCCCTACCTGCAGCAACTGCCGCGCGATTACCCGATCCGGGTTCTCTGCAATGCCCTGGCCTTCCGCCTTGTCCGCAAGGAGGGCAAACTGCGGGCCTATGAGGAAGGGCTCAACGCGGTCCGGATTCAGCACATCGGCATCCCCGGATTGTAAAGCCTCCTGCCTCGGGCCTTCTTCCCCTTGCACGGGTCGGTCGGCATGGCCGTTTGGGCCCAGGATACCCAATGAACGGCACAAAAGGGCCACGATCAGAGCGCCTCACGTTCCTCGCAGGAAAAACCGGCCCGCAGCATCCGCAGCATGCCTTCAATCAACAATGGCGCCTCCTGTTTGATGTCAAAAAGATCCGGCGTCGTGATCCAGTTGACGACAAGCCCGTGAATGAAAGAAAGGACAGCAATCGCCCCCACCCGGACATCGAAATCAGGCGGCAATTGCCCCCTGTCAACGGCATTGCGGAGAACAGTCTGAATACCCTGAAATCTTTGCTGACGGATAGTGATATGGCGTAAGCGGATGGCTTCAGTCTCCTTGCTCTTGTCACTCTCATCAAACAAAATTCGAAACAACTGCTGCTGGTGAGAATCTTCAACCAGACCGGAAAAGAATGAAAGATACAAAGCCTTCATTTTACCGAGCGGATCGGGTTCATCCCGGCTTTCACTGGCTTGCGCCAGGGGAGCGTACAGCAGCAGCACCTGGTCCCACAAGGTGTTGAGCAGGTCTGTTTTATTGGTGAAGTGCCAATAAATGGCGCCTCTGGTCACCCCGGCCTCCTGGGCAATATCGCTCAACGAAGCGCGCGCCACCCCTGTGACAGCGAAAACCCGCACAGCTGCATCAAGAATGGCGTTCCGCGTCTCTTGCGCTTCTTCCTTTGTTTTGCGTGCCATAATGCTGCGTAGCTCCTTGCTGATGAGGGGTGCAGTCGAGGCTCTCTACTGTTGCTCGACCCGTCGTTCTTAATGCACAGGGTATATCAGGACCGCTCTTTCCACCCGCCGCCGAGGGCTTTGTAGAGATTGACCTGATTGATCAACTGGCTCAGTTGCAATGCAAGATACCTCTGCCGGGCGCCGTAGAGGGAACGCTGGGCGTCGAGCAGGGTGAGAAAGCTGTCCAGCCCTTGTTGATAACGATCCCTGGCCAGCGTATGATACACCTGATTGGCGTCCAGATTGGCCTTTTGCGCCAAGAGCTGCTGGACAAAAGTATCGCTGGCGACCAGCGCGTCGGCCGCCTCGCGGAAGGCGGTCTGGATGGCTTTTTCATAGGAGGCCACAGAAATGTCCTTGCGAATTTCGGCCGCATCCAACTGGGCCTGCAACCTGCCGGCAGTAAAAATCGGCAGGTTAATGGACGGCGAGAACAGCCAGGAGCCGGAATTGCCGTCAAAAAGGTGGGAGAGATCGCCGCTGATTGCTCCGGTCTTGGCGGTCAGACTGATCGTGGGGAAAAAGGCGGCCCGCGCCGCGCCGATATCGGCATGCGCTCCTTTCAATTGGTGCTCGGCCGCCATGATGTCGGGCCGTTGCAGCAGAACCCGTGACGGTAGCAGGGCCGGCGGCAGGGCCACGATCCTTTGCGCGTTCAACGGACCGGCATCCTGAAAAAACGATGCTGGCAAGGCCGTGCCGACAAGCTGGGTCAGACTGTTGATTTCCTGCGCAACCAGGCGCTGGTACAGAGACAGATTGGCCCTGGCCGTTTCCAGGCTGGTCCGGGCCTGGGCCACATCCAGCTGGTTGGCGACCCCTTCTTGAGCGCGCTGTTCGATGAGCTGAAAGGACTCCTCCTCGATCCGCAGGGTATCCTCGGTGATGGTCAGCAGTTCCCGATCGGCGACCCAGGTGAGGTAGGCCCTCGCCACCTCGGCTACCAGGCTGATCCGGGCACTCCGATGCGTCTCCTCCATGCTCAGGTACTGCTCCAAAGCCTGATCCTTGAGATTGCGCACCCGTCCATACAGATCGAGTTCATACGCGGTGACTCCCACTGCGGCCGAATAGAGCTCACTGGTGACATAATTGCTGCCGCTGAGGGTCCGCTGTTTGCTGCCGGCGCCCTCAGCGCTGATGGCTGGAAATAAGGCCGACCGCTGGATGCGGTATTGGGCCTGATAGGCTTCAACCGTGAGTGCTGACACCCGCAGATCGCGGTTATTGGCAAGTGCCAAAGTGATACACTGCTGCAGGCGGGGATCGGTAAAATACTCACGCCAGCCGAGTTCAGCCGTGATGGTGGTCGCGTCTTTGGTTGTCGGCGAACTGTTCCGGTTTGCTTGCGGTGCAGGCAGATTCTCAGCCACCGGCAGATCCGGTTGCCGGTATGCCGGGGCCAGGGTACATCCACTCAGCAGCAGGAACGCCAGGCCGGCGGCAAAAAGGTTTTTTTGTACGGGCTTCATCTCAAACCTCCTGTACTGGGTCGGTCGTTGCGACGGTTGCCCGCTCCGCTTTGAACAGGCGCAGCACCACCACAAAAAAGAGGGGAATGAAAAATATCGCCAGCACCGTGGCCGACAGCATGCCGCCGAGCACTCCGGTGCCGATGGCGTGCCGGCTGTTCGCGCCGGCGCCGCTGCTGATCGCCAGCGGCAAAACGCCAAGCATAAAGGCCAGCGAGGTCATCAGGATCGGCCGCAGCCGCAGCCGGCAGGCCTTGACCGTGGCCTCAACCAGATCCTTGCCTTTATCGTACCGCCGCTTGGCAAACTCAACGATCAAAATGGCGTTCTTGGCCGACAGACCGATGGTGGTCAAAAGACCCACCTGGAAATAGACGTCGTTTTCCATGCCGCGAAAATAGGCCGCCGCCAGCGCCCCCAGCACCCCGAGCGGCACGGCCAGAATAACCGAGAACGGCACCGACCAGCTCTCATAGAGGGCCGCCAGGCAGAGAAAAACCACCAGGATCGAAATCGCGTAGAGCGCCGGCGCCTGCGTTCCGGCCTGATGTTCCTGGAAGGAGGCGCCGGTCCATTCATAGCCGGTGCCGGCAGGCAGCTGGGCCACCAGTTCGCCAATAATCTTCATGGCATCGCCGCTCGATTTGCCGGGTGCTGCCTCGCCGACGATCTCCACTGCGGAGTTGCCATTGAATCGCTCCAAGCGCGGTGAGCCAAAGCTCCAGTGACCGCTGCTGAAGGCGGTAAAGGGCGCCATTTCGCCACTGGCGTTACGGACGTACCAGTGGCCCAGATCCTCGGGCTGCATCCGGTAAGGGGCGTCAGCCTGCACATAGACCTTCTTTACCCTGCCCTGATGCACGAAATCGTTGACGTAGTTGGAACCCCAGGCGGTGGAGAGGGTGGTGTTGATGTCGCTCACCGTGACGCCCAGCGCCATGGCCTTCTCAAAATCGATATCCACGTTGTACTGCGGCGTATCCTCCATGCCATTGGGCCGTACCCGCGCAAGGTTGGAGTTCTTGGCCGCCAGGCCAAGCAGCATGTTCCGGGCCTCGATCAGTTTCTCATGGCCGAGCCCGGCTCGATCCTGAAGAAAAAAATTAAACCCGGTGGAGGTGCCCAGGGCCGGAATCGAGGGCAGATTGAAGGCAAAGACCTGCGCCTCCTTGATCTGCATGAATTTCCCCATGGCCCGGCCGATCACCCCTTTCACCGACTGCTCCGGACGCTTCCGCTCACTCCAGTCCCGCAGCTGCGCGAAAACCATGCCCATGTTCTGCCCGGCGCCGGCAAAGCTGAAACCGGCCACGGTAAAAGCCGATTTAACATTCGCCTGCTCTTCGATCAAATAATGATCACGCACCCGGTTGAGCACTGCCTGGGTCCGCTCCTGGGTGGCCCCGGTGGGCAGCTGCACCATGGTGAGGAAAACGCCCTGATCCTCCTCGGGGAGGAAGGAGGTCGGCAGTTTGGTGAACAGGAACACCATGCCCCCGATCAGCAGGAGAAAAATCAGGCTGAAGCGGCCGGTGCGCCCCAGGATATAGCGCACACTGTTGCGATAGCTGTCGGCGCTGCGCTCGAACAGGCGGTTGAACCAGCCGAAAAAGCCGCGCTTTGCTCCATGTCCGCCCTTCTTGACCGGCTTGAGCAGAGTGGCGCAGAGGGCCGGGGTCAGGATCAGGGCCACCAGCACCGACAGCACCATGGCCGAGACGATGGTCAGGGAGAACTGGCGATAGATGGCGCCGGTGGAGCCGCCGAAAAAAGCCATGGGCACGAAAACCGCGGAGAGGACCAGGGCAATACCGATCAGGGCCCCGGTAATCTGATCCATGGATTTACGGGTGGCCTCAAGCGGCGACAGCCCCTCCTCGGCCATGATCCGCTCGACGTTTTCCACCACCACGATGGCGTCGTCGACCAGCAGGCCGATCGCCAACACCAGACCGAACATGGTCAGGGTGTTGATCGAAAAGCCGAACGCCGCCATGATGCCGAAGGTCCCGAGCAGGACCACGGGCACGGCAATGGTCGGAATGAGGGTTGCCCGGAAATTCTGGAGAAAGAGATACATCACCAGGAAAACGAGGATAATGGCCTCAATCAGGGTGTGGGCCACCTCCTTGATCGAGATCTCGATAAAGGTGGTGGTGTCGTAGGGATAGACCACCGCAACACCGGCAGGAAAATAGGGCTGGAGCTCTGCGATCTTGGTGCGCACGGCCTTGGCCGTATCCAGGGCGTTGGCCCCGGTGGCGAGCATGATGGCCATGCCGCTGGCCGGTTTACCGTTAAAGGTGGTCACCGCATCATAGCTTTCACCGCCGATTTCCACCCGGGCCACATCCTTGAGCCGGATCTGCGAACCGTCGCTGTTCACCTTTAAGAGAATCTGGGCAAACTGCTCGGGAGAACTCATTTTTGTCTGGGCCATCATGCTGGCGTTGACCTGCTGACCGGCGGTCGAAGGTGTGCCGCCGAGATCGCCCACCGCTACCTGCTTGTTCTGGGCCTGGATAGCGGCTTTGATGTCCACGGGGGTGAGTTGAAAGCTGTTGAGCTTGTGCGGGTCGAGCCAGATGCGCATGGCATACTGACTGCCGAAAATGCGGATCGAGCCCACACCGGGCGTCCGGCTGAGGGGATCGCGCAGGGTCGAGACCATGAAATCGGACAGATCGTTTTTCTCCATGCTGCCGTCTTCCGAAATCAGGCCGACGATCATCAGAAAGGTTGCGTTGGACTTGGTCACCTGGACCCCTTCCTGCTGAACCTCCTGGGGCAAGAGACTCAACGCCTGCTGCAGCTTGTTCTGCACCTGCACCTGGGCGATATCCGGGTCGGTCCCGGCCTCGAAGGTCAGGGTGATGGAGACATTGCCCGAAGAAGAACTTTCCGCATTCATATAGATCAGGTTATCGAGCCCATTCATGTTCTGTTCGATAATCTGGGTAACGCTATCTTCAATGATTTTGGCCGAGGCGCCGGGGTATTTTGAGGTGATCCTCACCGAAGGCGGCGCGATCTCGGGATATTGGGAGATGGGCAGGCGCAGGACTGAAAGTGTGCCGGCCAGCATGATGACAATGGCGATAACCCAGGCAAAGATGGGTCGATCTATAAAAAAACGAGCCATGATTTACTCCGTTTTGGCAGCCGGCGGGGTAGCGGCGGCAGCATTGGGTTGACTTGCGGCGCCCGCAGGCTGCTCGACCGCCTGCACGGGCACGCCAGGTTTGATTTTCTGCAGACCGGCGACAATCACCTGTTCGCCGGCGGCAAGCCCCTGGGTGATCAGCACCTGAGCGCCGACATTCTGTCCGGTTTGCACGATCCTGGCTTCGACCGCCGATTCTTTGTTGACCACCATGACCAAGGCCTGCCCCTTGCTGTTGCGGCTGATGCTGGCCGCTGGCACAAGAATGGCCGCTGACCGCTGGCCCTTGTCGATCCGGGCCCGGACGAACATCCCCGGCAACAGCTCCTGATCGGGATTGGCCACGATGGCCCGAAGAATCACGGTGCCGGTGGTCTGGTTGACGGTGACGTCCGAAAACTCAAGGCTGCCTGGGTGTCGGTATTCGCTGCCATCCTCCAACAGCACCTTGACCTCGGACTTGGGTTTATCGCCTGCCGAAGCCTGTCCGGCCGCGATCTCCTTTTTCAGATCAAGCAGTTCCGTACTCGATTGGCTGACATCGACATAGAGGGGATCCAGCTGCTGGATGGTGGCCAGGGCGGCGCTTTGCTGCGCGGTCACCAGGGCCCCTTCGGTCACCGTTGACTTGCCGATCCGGCCGGTGATGGGAGCGGTGACCCTGGTGTACTCCAGATTGATGCGGGCGCTGGCCAAGGCTGCCTTGGCCGCTGCCACATCCGCCACCGCCTGCTTCCAGTTGGCCTCCATCTCGACCTGTTCCTGTTCGCTCACCGCCTTGGTTTGCACCAGGGTTCTGTACCGATCTGCCTTGAGGCGTGCCGAATGCTCCTGGGCTTCAGCCTTGGCCAGAGTCGCCTTGGCGCTGTCGAAATTGGCCTGATAGATGGCGGGATCAATCTGATAGAGCAGTTGTCCGGCTTTGACCTCGCTCCCTTCGGCAAACAGTCGCTTTTGGATAATACCGCCAACTTGGGGACGGACCTCGGCCACTCGAAAAGCAGCCGTGCGGCCAGGCAGTTCCACCACCAAATGCACCGGCTGCGGATGCAGGGTGACCACGCTTACCTCAACCGCACTGCCAGCCGCGGGAGTTGGTTTTGACGTGTTTTTGCAGGCTCCGAGCAAAAGACCTGTGGTAAAAAAGAGGAAAAGCACAAACATTTTCCGCGCGACGATGTTCATAGGGTAACACTCCTTGGACGACACTCTTCGAATAGGACACGAAAAAAAAGGGACTGGAAAGCAAGCGCGCTTTATACATACATACATGAATGTATGCAAGTGTATTTTTTGCAGCCCTTGCTGCGATCCCTCCCCATTCAAGCATGTATCCTGACTAACCCGTATCAGTTTTTTTTCACCATGATCCGGTACAATACGCCAATCTTTCGCATGCGAAAACCACTCGGTCGGCACACAATGAACCACGGACCTTGGTCGATCAATATCTTGTATTGTAATGGGATTGGGGATTCGGATAGCGGCGTTTCCGCAAAGGCTACGACTACCGTAGACCCCTTCACGGCAGCCTTATCGGTTCGTTCATGAAACTGGGGTAGCAGGGACTGGCCCCGCTCTCAGGATTATATGGGTTTAAACAAGAAGTGGATGAAAAGAAGCACAGCGCGAGGAAAACCGCATGAGGCAGAAGAATGCCTCATGCGGAAAAAATCATTATATTTGCCTACCTGTTCCGGTCGCGGCTTATTCAACCGTGACGCTTTTTGCCAAGTTGCGCGGTTGATCGACATCACACCCGCGACGATTGGCGATTTCATAGGCAAGCAGCTGCGCCGGGATGGTGTAGAGCAGCGGGTTCAGATCCTCATAGACTTCCGGCAGATAAAGAATATCCCCGGTCAACGCGGCCAGATGCTCATCGCCACTCGTTCCGAAGAGAACCAGCCGGCCTTGCCGTGCTTTGATCTCCTCCACATTGGAAACCGCCTTGAGGTAGACCGAATCCCTGGGCACCAGCGCGACCACCGGCATCTCGCGGTCAATCAGGGCGATGGGGCCATGTTTCAATTCACCGGCGGCGTATCCCTCAGCGTGGATATAAGAAATTTCCTTTAATTTCAGTGCGCCTTCCAGCGCGATGGGAAAATTGAGGCCTCGACCGACAAAAAGAAAATCCTTGGCCTCATAATACGACTCGATCAACGTCCTGATCTCTGCCTGCAGGCGAGGCAGTTCACTGGCAATCACCTCAGCGATGTCAATCAAGGCAAGTCCCAATTTTTTTTGCGTCACCGGATCAATCGTTTTCCGTGTCTGGCCAAGATAGAGCGTCAGCAGGAAGAGCGCCGCCAGTTGGCAGGTGAACGCCTTGGTGGAGGCCACCCCGATTTCCGGACCAGCATGGGTGTAAATGATGCCGTCGGCTTCCCGGGTCATGGTGGAACCCACCACGTTGCACACCGTCACCACCTTGGAACCCAGTTGCGCCGCCCGGCGAATGCCGGCCAGGGTATCTGCGGTCTCCCCGGACTGGGAAATGGCTATCGTCAGGGTCCGCTCATTCACCAGAAGCCGGCGGTAGCGGAACTCGGAGGCGATATCCACCTCCACCGGAATCCCCACCCATTTCTCGATCCAGTATTTGGCGATCAGGGCGGCATGCCATGAGGTGCCGCAGGCGACCAGGGCGATGCGCTCAATGGCGTTGATGGCGGCAGGATCAAGATTGATCTCCGGCAGATCAACAAATCCGGTATCGGGGACAATCCGGCCACTGACCGTGTTGAGGATGGCCTGGGGCTGCTCAAAAATTTCCTTGAGCATGAAATGGCGATAGCCGGCTTTCTCGGCCATCGAGGCATTCCAGTCGATGACTGAAATGGTCTTTGTTAACTCGGAACCATCGTCGACCTGAAGGATGGTGTACGAGCCTTTACGCAAAACCGCCATTTCCCGGTCGTCAAGAAAGATAACCTCCCTGGTGTAGGGGAGAAGCGCGGGTATGTCCGAGGCGATATAACAGGCGTCTGCCGCAACTCCCATGACCAGGGGACTATGATTGCGGGCGGCCACCAGCAGTTCCGGTTCCCTGGCCCACATCACACCGATGGCGTAGGAACCTTCAACCCGGGACAGGGCGGTGCGAACTGCTTTCACCAGATCCCCCTCCAGGCAATCCTCGATCAGATGGGCCAACACCTCGGTATCGGTTTCCGAAGTAAACACATGTCCATTGGTCGTCAATTCATTTTTCAGCGAACTGTAATTCTCGATGATGCCATTATGAACAACGACCAAATCGCCAGTGCAATCGGTATGAGGATGGGCGTTATTCTCGGTAGGCGCGCCATGGGTTGCCCATCGGGTATGGCCAAGGCCAGTGCCGCTGGCAACCCCAACATACTCGTCGACTACGGCCTCCAGGTTGGCCAATTTCCCCTTGGCTCGATAGCGGACCAGCTGGTTATCAAAATGATACACCAATCCGGCGGAATCATATCCGCGATATTCGAGCCGCCGTAGTCCTTCCAGGAGAATGGGAACTACTCGTCTCGTTCCGACATAACCTACTATTCCGCACATTTGCTTATCCTCTTGAATGGTATTCGATAACATACAACCAGCATGGGCAACAGTATCCACGAGGAAGGGGTAAAATGCAAGCTGGAAGAACATGGTAAGCGCAGTGCCTTCTTCACCTCGCCATCACCAGCAAAAACGCAAAGAACCCATTCCCGGTTTCCGGACTCTTGAAAAATCGTTTTGCGAAAAGCGGAAAAGAAGGTATCTTGTTCAAAACAATATATTTAAAGGATATGCGCATGAACGAACGACAACGGCTCAAAGAACTGCTCCTCAAAAAATCCTACCGCGAAGGAACGTTCACCCTCACTTCAGGAAAGACCTCTGATTTTTATGTGGACGGCAAGCAAACCACCCTGGACGCGGAAGGCGGATACCTCTGCGGCCGCCTGCTTTTTGAATTGATCCGCCAGCATTCGGAACCGATCATCGGGGTGGGCGGCATGACGCTGGGAGCCGACCCCCTGGTGACGGCGGTTTCCTTGGTCAGCTATCTGGAAAAGTTCCCGATTCCGGCTTTTATTGTCCGCAAGGAGGCCAAGGGGCACGGCACGGGCAACTTTATTGAAGGAAAAAGCAACCTCAAGCCTGGTGGACTGGTCGCCCTGGTTGAAGACGTGGTCACCACCGGCGGCACCCTGCTTAAAGTCATTGAGCGCGTGGAAAATGAAGGCTTCAAAGTCGGCTTGGTGGCCACCATTGTTGACCGGCAGGAAGGCGGGGCTGAAATTCTTGCGGCCAAGGGGTACCCGCTCAAGGCGGTCTTCACCCGCGAACAACTCATCGGCAGGGCAAAGTAACCGTGAAATGCAAGCAGTGCGATGAACTATTGAAGGTGCAGCGCCGGTGCCGCCAGGTTCGGCTGCAGTGCTCCGGTTGTCAGAAGGAATACCAGATCCAGGAAGTCGCCGCTGACCTTGATCCAGAGACTGAAGCGGAACTGGAACGCTTTACTTGTATCATCTACGACTGACCGTGATGAAGACAACCACAGTGCACGTCCGCAACGACAACACGGCAACGCTTACCTGCCCAGCCTGCGGATCCATTAAGCAGTTCTCTGCGGAACCATACCTGTTGAAGCAACACACCATGGCGGTTCGTTGCCACTGTCAGAAATCGTTTTCTGTGCTGCTCAATTTCCGCCGTCATTACCGCAAGCAGACCAACCTTCCCGGAACCTACGAGATTGCCAGCGAGGGAGGGATGGGCGGCGGCATTATCCAAATCAACAATATTTCAAGAAGCGGTGTTGGTTTTACCGTTTCCGGATTGCACCGGATTGAAAAAGATCAGGAAATCCGAATCGAATTTCAGCTCAACGATAAAAACAAAACCGTCCTTAAAAAACTGGCTGTTGTCAAATCGGTCCGGCAGAATGCTGTGGGCTGTGAATTTAAAAACAACGTCGAAATGGACAAAGCCCTGGGTTTTTTTCTCCAGAATTAAGCCTTGTTCTCCCCTCTTCTTCCCCTTGTTTCAGCAAGCGAAGCGTCACCCATCGAAACCAGTGCCCCTTTCAGAATTTCCTGGGCGCGAACAAGCAGCGGTTCAAGTGTACCCGCATCCAAGGCGCTGATGCCCACCCCTTCTCCGGAGAGCGTCACCTGCATCTGCTCCTCAGGTGTCAGCCGATCCATCTTGTTGAACACCTTGAGACAGGGAATGGCGTCCAGTTCCAGTTCAGCCAGGAGCCCCTCAACCACCTCGACCTGCTGCCGCCAGGCCGGGTTGGCGACATCGATCACATGGAGAAGCAGATCCGCCTCGAACAACTCTTCCAGGGTCGATTCAAAAGCCTTAAGCAGCTCCGCAGGAAGATTGCGGATAAAACCGACGGTGTCGGTGATGATCACTTCCATGTCTTCTGGAAACCTGAGGCGGCGGCTGGTGGGGTCGAGGGTGGCGAACAACAGGTCCTCTGCTTGGATTTCGCTTTTGGTCAGGGTGTTGAGCAGGGTCGATTTGCCGGCATTGGTGTAGCCGACCAGAGAGATTACCGGCACGTCGCGTTTGCGCCGCCGGCTGCGGCGGTGGTACCGCTGCTCGCCCACGGCCTTGAGTTCCTTGCCCAGACGGGTGATCCGGTCATTGATCCGCCGCTTGTCGATCTCCAGCCGGGTCTCGCCCGGCCCGCGGGCGCCAATGCCGCCGGTAAGCCGGGAAAGGGCGTCGTCACGGGTGGTCAGTTTGGGCAGCATGTATTTCAACTGCGCCATCTCGATCTGCAGCTTGCCTTCGCGGGAGCGCGCCCGGCTGGCAAAGATGTCGAGAATCAACTGGGTGCGGTCGATGACCCGCAGGTCGGTATGATCAGTGACCGAACGGATCTGCGAAGGGCTGAGCTCCTGATCAAAGAGCAACAGGTTGGCCCCGAGCCGCAGGCTCATCAGCGCGATCTCCACCAATTTGCCGCGTCCGAGGATAAAGCGGGGATGAATATGCTTGCGCCGCTGGATGACCTGGGCCAGGACCTCGACCCCGGCGGAGCGGGCCAGTTCGGCCAGTTCGGCCATGGAATCCTCAGCCTCGCCGCGGCCGCCGGTGGTCACCGAAACGAGGATGGCGCGGTCTTTCCCCTGGTCGACCTCGCGCACCGGGCGTTCGCGGACGAATTCCTCCTCCAGGGCCTCGATCAGTTCGATGCAGGACAGGTATTGGTTGGCTGGATGGACCGGCGCCAACGCGGCCCAGTCGCGGCCGTCGATTGGGCGCGGAACAAGGTGCACCGCATGGAGCAGATCCGGCAATCCTTCCCGGATAGTGAGAATAGCCATCAGATCGAGCCGCAGACAAGCCAGATCCATGATGTCTTCCTCGCTCACCGCAACGCCGCCACCGAGCACGGTATGCACGCAGCGCAGGCCGCGCAGCCGCCCGCCGCTCGCGCCGACATGGGCCAGCGCCGGAATGGTGATGCGGTCATAGTCGCCGACGATCACGGTTTCAATCTGGCCGGAACGGTGGATCAGCACCCCGACCTGGCGATTCAATTCGGTTGAGATCGCAGCCAGGGAACGGGCGGTTTCCCGGCCGAGAATCTCGTCGGGCAGCACCTTTTTCTGGGCGAGCCGCTCCAGATCCCGCAGTTGCTTGGGCTTAAGTCCGTTGGTGTTGCCGGTGACCGTCGCGATGATCCGCTCCTTGGATTGAGGATAAAGTTAACAGGGGGCGCTGCCCGGGGTCCGCGGAAAAGGAATGACCTCGCGGATATTCTGCATGCCGGTGACAAACTGCACCAGCCGCTCGAAACCAAGGCCAAAGCCGGCATGGGGAACGGAGCCAAACCGCCGCAGATCAAGATACCAGCCGTACTGCTCCAGATCGAGCCCGGCCGCCGCCATCCGCGCGGTGAGCACCTCCAGGCGCTCCTCGCGCTGACTGCCGCCGACCAGCTCGCCGATACCCGGCACCAGAATATCCATGGCCGCCACCGTCTGGCCACCGTCGTCCAGGCGCATATAAAAGGGTTTGATCTTTTCCGGGTAATTGGTGACGATCACCGGCACTCCCGCCACTTCCTCACAGAGATACCGCTCGTGCTCGGCCTGGAGATCAATGCCCCATTGCACCGGGAATTCAAAATCCCTGCCAGACCGCTGCAGTTCGGTCACTGCCTCGGTATAGGTGAGATGGACAAAGGGCCGGTCGCGGACCTGGGTGAGTTTTTCAATCAGCCCCTTGGCAATGAACTGTTCGAACAGCGCAAGATCTGCCGCGCATTCGGTCAAGACTGTCGTGATCAGGAACTTGATCATGGTCTCCGCTACTTCCATGTCGCCATGGAGGTCACAAAAAGCCATCTCCGGCTCCAGCATCCAGAACTCGGCCAAGTGCCTGCTGGTGTTGGAATTTTCCGCCCGGAAGGTCGGGCCGAAGGTGTACACCCGGCCATGCGACAGGGCATAAATCTCGGCCTGCAACTGCCCGCTGACCGTCAAGCCAGCCCGCTTGCCGAAAAAATCGCCGGCAAAGGGGTCACGCCCCTGCAACTGACCGGGCTCGAGCGCGGTCACGGTGAACATCTCGCCCGCACCCTCGCAGTCCGAGGTGGTGATCACCGGGGTATGGACCTGGAGAAAGCCCTGCTCGTGGAAAAACCGGTGGATGGCGAAACTGAGCGTGCTCCGGACCCTGGCCACCGCTCCCAGGGCATTGGTGCGGGAACGGAGATGGGTGATGGAACGGAGGAACTCGAAGCTGTGCCGTTTTTTCTGCAGAGGATAGGTTTCGGGATCAGCCCAGCCGATAACCGTGACCGACTCGGCCCGGACTTCCACCGCCTGTCCCTTGGCGGGTGAAGCCACCAGCACCCCCTGCACCCGCAGCGAACAGCCGGTGCTCAGTTTTTTGACCTCGTCCTCAAAATTGGCGAGGTGTTCCTCGGCAATCACCTGCAGGTTGGCCAGACAGGAGCCGTCGTTGATTTCAAGGAAGGAAAGATTGCCCGAATCACGCCGGGTGCGCAGCCAGCCGCTGACCGCGATAAAGGAGCCCACTGGCTGCTGCCGCAGAATATCGGCGATTTGTGTCATCTGTGCCCTCGTGTTTGCCCCTGGCTTGGCCGTTCAGACTCGTCCACCGGCAGGGCGCCATGTCTGTTCAATATTGCGGTACCCCGTGCTCATCCTCGCTCAGACCGACCACCACCAAGCCCGCTCGATCAGCAGCCTCAACCATGGCCGCCCGGTCGAAAAGAAGTGATTGACCGGCTTCCACCGCCAGCACCGCGCCCTTAACCGCCGCCAGGGTTTCGATGGTCTTCGGGCCGGTTGCAGGTAAGTCGAAACGAAAATCCTGATCCGGTTTTTTCAGTTTGACCACCACAGCCCCGGACCCGGCCAGTTCCCCGCCGCGGCGAATGGCGGCATCGGTGCCCTCAATGGCCTCCACCGCCAGAATACTGCGGTCGCGGACCACCACGCACTGGCCGATATCAAGCCGCCCCACCTCACGGGCCACTTTCCAGCCGAAACGAATGTCTTCCATCTGTCCGGCCGACGGTTTTTTGCGGGTCAGAATACCCTGCGGAAAAAAAAGGTGGCCGAGGTAACAGGTGGAGGCCAGCACCCGGATGCCTTCTTCCTCCAGAGCGGCGGCAACCGCCCGGAGGATGGCGTCGTCAAGCCGGTTGTCGATCTTGTTCCACAGAGTCAACCCCTTGAGATCAGGCAAGATATCGTGAAAGATGCGCGTCTTGGTGATCGTACCGGCAAAGACGGTTTCCACGACCCCTTCCCGGCGAAAATGCTTGATAATCTTGCCCAGTTGTCCGAGTTTTACCCAGTAGGTCAGATCGGCCTTTTCTTCGAGTTCGGTTGAGGTCTCGTTGACGTGGGCAATAGCCACTACCCGCCGCCCCCGCGCCCGCGCCGCTTCGGCAAAGAGCAGCGGAAACTGGCCACCGCCCGCGATCAGGCCGATGGCTGATGTCGCACGTCCGTCAATCATCAAGGGTTCTCTTGACCACGCCGCGCTTGCTGGAATGGAAGAATTGTACCATCAATTGCACCTCGGCGCAGTCCTTCATTTCCTCTTCCAGTTTAACCAGCGCATCCTTGAGCAGGATTTCCGGCGAACGGAACAAAATTTTAAAGGCCTCCTCCAAATTTTTAATGGTCTCCTTGTCCATGCCGGATCGGCGCAGGCCAATTTTATTGATGCTGGCGATGCGCATCTGGTTGCGGGTGCCTTCCATGATCACATAGGGCGGCACGTCGAGACCGATGCCGGACATGCCGCCGATATAGGCATACTCGCCGATGCGGCAGAACTGATGGACCGCGACCAGGCCGCCGAGATTGGCGTGGCTGCCGATTTCCACATGGCCCGCCAGGGTAGCGACGTTGGCCATGATCACGTGATCAGCGATGATGCAGTCATGGGCGATGTGGCAGTAGGCCATGATCATGTTGTTGTTGCCGATCAGGGTCTTGCCGCTGGCCTTAACCGTGGCCCGGTGGATGGAGACATATTCGCGAATCTGGTTGCCGTCGCCGATGATCAGTTCGGTCGGTTCACCCTTGTAGTGGATATCCTGCGGGGGCCCGCCGATGATGGCGAAGGAGCCGATGGTGTTTCGGGCTCCTAAAGTGGTATGGCCGGAAACCACTGTATGGGCGCCGATCCTGGTCTCCGGACCGATTTTGACCGGCCCGTCGATCACGGCATAGGGTTCGACGATCACCGAACTGTCGAGTTGCGCTCTGGGGTCGATGACCGCTGTGGGGTGTATGTTCATGGGGCAATGATCCTGTGGAAAACAAAGGGAGAGGGCCCGGCAAGAGGCCGCCCGGGATGAATACAATGGGTCGCACACGATACGAAATCAGCCAAAACTGGCCATCAGCTCGGCTTCGGTGGCCAACTGTTCGTCAACGAAAGCCTTGCCGGCCATCTTGATAATCTTTCCTTTCTGTTTGATCATCTCCAGCTTGAGGATTAACTGATCGCCCGGCCGCACCACCCGGCGGAAGCGGGCCTTGTCGACCCCGGCGAAATAGGCCAGGCGGCCAATCATCTCTCGATCGGAAAGGCAGGCCAGGATGCTGCCGGCCTGGGCCATGGCCTCTAGGATAAGCACGCCAGGCAGGACCGGTTCACCGGGAAAATGTCCCTGGAAAAACGGCTCGTTCATGGTGACGTTTTTGATGGCGGTCAGAGTCTTTCCCGGTTCCAGCTCGATGATCCGGTCGACGAGGAGAAACGGGTACCGGTGGGGTAAAATCTTCATTATTCCCTTGATATCGATGGGCAGTTGCACATCAAACTCTTGCGCTGTCATTTTTCCCCCTCCTGTTCCGTGGATACCAGTAGACCGTTGAGCCGGTCCACCTCTTTGCGCAGCCGCCGCAGCTCCTTGTGCATCTCCGGCAGCCGGCTGAAGGCGGCTGTGGCCCGCCCCCAGCTCTTGACCTCGAAAGCCGGTGCGCCGCCAATCTTCGCACCTTTCGGTTGATTGTTGTGTATGCCGCTCATGGCAGCCGCCATCACCTGATCGTCCAGATGCAAGTGCCCGGCAACGCCGACCTTGGCCCCTAGCACCACGTTGCGGCCCAAGGTGGTGCTGCCGGCAATCCCGGCCTGAGCGACCAGAATCGAGTTTTCGCCGACCACCACGTTATGACCGACCATGACCAGATTATCGATCCGCACCCCGGATTTGATCCAGGTCACGCCGAAGGCGGCCCGGTCGACGCAGGCATTGGCGCCGATCTCGACATCGTCGTCGATCCGCACCGTGCCCACCTGCGGCTTCTTGTAATGACTGCCCAATCTATCCGTGGCAAAGCCGAAACCGTCGCTGCCGATCACCGCCCCGTGATAAAGAATGACCCGCTTGCCGATAGTGCATCGTTTGGCAACCACCACGTTAGCGTGGATAACGGTATCGTCGCCAATCACCGTGTCGTCGCCGATCACCGCTCCAGGATGAATAGTCACCCGCTCGCCAAGCACGACCCGGTCGCCCAGGCAGGCCAGCGGACCGATGGTGACCTCACGCGGCAGGATGCAGCCATCCCCGACCACCGCCGAGGGATGGATACCCCGGGCCTTAAAAGGTTCGGCCAACAGATAGGTATGGATGCGGGCGGCGGCCACCGAAGGCTGCTCGGCGACAATCACGGGCATGGGCAGGGACGCAAGGCCAGCCGGCACGATGCAGGCCGATGCCCGGCACTGCTCCAACAACGGCAGTTGCTTCGTATCGAGGATAAAAGTAATCTCCCCGGATTGGGCATAGTCGATGCCGTTAAGGCCATGGATGACCAGATTGGGATCGCCGTCCACCCGGCCGCCCACCAGGTCGGCCAGTTGCCGCAGGGTGCATTCGCGGGACACGTGCAATAACTCCGAAAATAAGGTGATAACGAGACGGAAAAAGGGGTTGCCCCTTGTTTTCCCATCGTTTTTCTAGCCGAAAAGAAAGGGCGAGAATACTGCACTTTCGTTCAATCGTAAAGTAAAACAGCGCGGCAACGCTCCCGGTACTCGTCCAGTTCCCCCTGCCACCCCTGTTCCAATTCGGCAATGGTCACCCCGTTTTCCAAGGCCTCGCGAACGGACCGGTCACCGATAATCAGATCCATGGGCAAGCGCTCGAATTCATACTCATACGGCGGTGGTTTGTAGGCGAACTGGTCTGGGTAGAGGCTGCGGATAGCCTGGAACAGGGCGAGACTCGTCCGGTACGGCCGAAATTCTTCGAGGTCGGTCACGTGGATCTGAAAACCGGCGCAGCCCTGTCCCATCCACTTTCCCGAGGTCGGCTCGAAACGAAGCGGCCGCAGGTGGCAACCGGGCAAGTCGGTCGCCCGGAGAGCATCCAGCACCTCGCGGTGATCGAGAAAGGGCGCGCCAAAGAGTTCAAAGGGTAGGGTCGTACCCCGGGCCTCGGAGATATTGGTTCCCTCCCAGATGACCTGACCGGGATAGACCAAGGCGGCGGTAAAAGAGGGCATGTTGGGCGAGGGGAAAACCCAGGGCTGCCCGGTGGCTGGAAAGAACATCTGCCGCTGCCAGCAGTCCATCCGCACAACCTCCAGCTCCGCGTTGATCGATAACTCACGGTTGCACAAAAGGGCCAACTCACCCAGGGTCAGACCATGGCGCATGGGGATGGCGCACCGGCCGACAAAGGAGGCGCAGTCCGGGCGCAGGATATTCCCCTCCACCAGATGGCCGCCGATCGGGTTGGGGCGGTCAAGGATCATCACCTTGACCCCGGTTGCCGCCGCCACCTCCAGGCAGTGCACCACGGTCCAGATAAAGGTGTAGACCCTGGTGCCGACGTCGATCAGGTCCACCAGCAGGACATCGATGCCGGCAAACATCGACGGATACGGTTTGCGGGTTTCACCGTAGAGCGAATAGACCGGCAGGCCGGTGACCCCGTCGACGCCATGATCGGACTCAATCATATTGTCCTGTTTTTCACTGAAAAAACCGTGCTGCGGTGAAAAAAGACAGGTCAGCTGATCTGGGTACGCCGCGCGCAGCAGATCCCGGCCATGCCCAAAGCAGCGGTCGGTGGAGGCCTGGTTTGCCAGCAATCCCAATCGCTTGCCGGCGAGAGAAGCATGGGCGGACCGGCAGACCCGCTCTATTCCTGTCATAACTGTCATAATAGTTACAATCCCCTGAACAATGTGCATTCCAGCCGAGCAACAAATGGTTTCCGCCGTTTCTAGCGAACCGGAAGGTCTTCGTCAAGCAGTCCGCAAACCTGCTGGGAAAAATTGTGGCGGGTGCGCTCTCAACCGCCTCTCAACTGCTTAAGAATGCGATTTGGGCAAATGATTGACGCAACTGCAGCGCTCGCCAGTGCTAAGGCTTCAAGGGCGGGCAATGACGGCGCGTTACCCTTGCCCCAACGATCCCAACACAAGCATCTGCACTTCCCTTAATATGTATTTCACGTTATCCTATTGATAAATCGTTTTTATTAAAAATACTTGCCCGAATAACCTGAAGAAATTTCCGGAAATTCGACGTCTCATAAAAAAGCAGTGCAAATTTTTATCTAATTTTTTTCTTTAATAAAAACAATGAAATAATAAGAACACATTTTCTTTCGTTCAAAATTTTGTATTTTTTTTCATTCCAGGTATTGCCAGCCTCTTTTTCCTTTGTTATATTGGCATTAAAAGATGCGGGAGATATCGGCATCAGGTTGAATCGTTTTTTTGGGCAATAACGCCCGGGTAAACATAGTCTCAACATTGAAGAGGAGAAAAAATATGAAAAAAGTACTGAGTGTCATGGCTGTATCCGCATTCGTTCTGACCGCAGGCGTTGCTCTGGCCGGTGGCCCCGGCAAAAAAATGGGTCCGGGTTGTCCGGAAGCTTGCCAGCAGCAGATCGATGATCTGAACTCTTCCCAGGCACAGCAGAATGAGCAGCTGGGCGCCCATGGCAAACAACTGCAAAACCATGAAGGCCGCATCACCGCCCTCGAGAGCGCTTGGAATGATAATTGGTATGCTCGTCTGGGCGCAGGTGTTGCGTGGATGAGTGCTGATGCCGATATTGCTGGACGTCAGGTTGATACTGACCTTGACATGGGGTATCTCGGACAGATTGCTGTTGGTCGTGAGTTCTCCATGTTTAATGCATCCGGCCGGTTCCGGGCCGAACTTGAGTTCGCCTTTCAATCAAGTGATGCCGATGACGATAACGAAGGAGCTCTCGCCACTTTGATTGCAGGTAATACCCGCGATTTGTCTGCTGACGCTTATACGTTCATGGTCAATGGCTTCTATGAGCAGCCGGTTGCCGATGCCTTCTCCGTATACGCCATGGTCGGTTTGGGTGTTGCTCATGTCACAGCAGACGGTGAACGATATAATGGTGCTGGTTGGGTAGACCTGGATGAAGACGGCTCCACTGCCTTCGCCTACAAAGCAGGTCTGGGCGTCACCTACAACTTCACCGATCAGATCGCCGGTGACTTGGGTTATGAGTACCTTGGTATTGCCGATACCGGTGCTTTTAATGACATCGGTTCCAGCAACGTCGTCGCCTCTGTTCGTTTCAAATTCTAATTTCCTCCAAGAAATTAGTGAGTACCTTTCCCCGGCCGATTTTTCGGCCGGGGATTTTTTTATTTCTGCTTCCCCTTCCTGCCTAGCCCCCTTCTTTGCATCTTTTCATAAGCAAAGGTTCCCAAGCCATCTCTTGTCTTTTTCAACCTTTCCCATACAAGAAGAATGGTATAGGAACAAGACATTCCTATGCATGCCGGATTCGGTCTAAGCGAGGATAACGGCTTAACTCCTCAAAAATCTCCTGACCTCAGCGGCCTTAGCCAGATTCATCGCTCCGCCAGAAAGCAGCCCACTCCGCCCAGCCCGGTAACCAGCGTATGCGGCTGCCGTGGGGATGGGTCCAGGCAAGGCGCCAGTGGTGATGGCGGCCATTCTGCCAGAGATCAGCGGTCCAGCCGACCCAACCAAATTCCGGCGGCTGCGGTCCCTGCCAGAGTGTTTCCCATTGCAGCCAAAGCACGGGCTGCGGCTGCCGGCCGGCCCAAGCGGCCAGATGGGGCCGTAAAGAGGCCCCCTTGTCATGGAGATAGGTGGTCAGATAGGTGTTATAGAGCACAACAGGCGCATCGGCCAGCGGACTGATCTGCTGCTCAAGAAACCGGGGCAGATCATCGGGCAGATCAACTTGGTGAAGGCGCACCGGGGAATTGCTCCGGTTGACGCGGTGCAGGGCGGCAATTCCCTGGCGAAGCGAATCGAGCCGCCCCAGTTGATCGCCCCAGACATAGGCGGCCAGCAGCTGTTCCTCCCTCTCCGAACGCACATCCAGCGGCGCGAGGTCGCAACCGATCCGTGACCGGATGACAGGAAGAACCGGCCGGGACGGCAGGAAAAACTGACCCTCTCCGGCTACGGTGAATGGCGGCGGATTCCCACCGCCTAGCTCCATCAGATTCCCTTCACCGGACGCATCAGTCAACCGGTAATGGCGCTGGTCCGCCACCAGATTAAGCCCGGCACTGGCTCCCAAATCCACCAGATGCACAGACTGCCAACCAGGGTACTGCACCGGCAGCAGCCAGCAGAGCCCACGGGCAGTTTCGTTGGTCTGCACCTGCGCCGTGGCAATAAAATCGGCCAGCTCCTCTTTTCGTGTCCACAAGGCCCGCCGGAGACAAGCCGTTAAGTCGCCCGCATCAATGGGGAGCGTTCCCCCAACGGACGGAAAGTACCGCGCCAGATCCTGGACATCCACACATCCCGCCAGAATATCGCGATGCAACCCCGCCATGAGGAGCAGCGGAACATCGAAGGAGGACCGCCCACTGCTGGCCCGCACCAGCCAGTCCACCAGCGGATCTTCACCCGGCTCCCCGGCTAGCCAGCCTGCCAGGATGGTCAACAGCCGGGAAGAGAGCGGAGAAGTACCGGCGGCGAACTCCGCCTGTTTGCGGAATCTGCGCGCAAGGCGAATCTGGAAATCATCCATGTTCAGCGACCGCAAGAAAGGGTTCATCGTGCCAGGCAGGCCCCATTGACGTTCCAAAACAAACGACAACCGGGAAGAACACGCGAGCCGCTAGTTTCAGCTGACAGGAGCGGAAATCGGGCCATTCTTCAGGGCTGACGGCTACATGATTAAAAATGATTGTGGCCGATGGCAACAGCATAGGGTAGAAGGCTGTCAATATTCATTGGATGAGAAAAACCATGATCACTCTTTCCGCCTATACCGGCCTGTTCATGGCCGCTCTCCTGGCCGCGACCATCGTGCCGATGCAGTCGGAGGCGGTGCTCGCCGGCCTCTTGCTCACCGGCGACTACCCGGCCGTCTGGCTGTTGGCGGTGGCCAGTTGCGGCAATATTCTCGGCGCGGCCCTCAACTGGTGGCTGGGCCGGTTCATCGAGCGCTTCCGCCATCGCTCCTGGTTTCCGGTGCGGGAGCAGCGGCTTTCCCAGGCCCAGCGGTGGTACCAGCGCTATGGTAAATGGTCGCTGCTCCTCAGCTGGATGCCGGTGATCGGCGACCCGCTGACCGTTGCCGCCGGGGTGATGCGTGAGCCTTTTCCGGTTTTTCTGCTGATTGCCGGCAGCGCCAAGATTCTTCGTTATCTGGTGCTGGCGGGAATCACCCTGGGCTGGCTCGCCTGAAAAACACGGCTTCTGTTCCAACCGGCTGGTAGGTACAAGCCACTGGGTTTGCCCATCCGGCTTTCCTTTCCAGAACTACCAATCCGGTTCAAAGCCGGATTGCCCCCTCCACAATGGATTTACTTGGCCTCTCCCTCCGGCACTGCCGGGGACGGAGGTGCAGGCAGATCCCCTGCCAGTGGCTTTTGGGCCTTGACGCGAACCAGAGCGGCACGGGTCGCGTTCTTGACCTCCTCCACCTGCCAGCCTTCTACCCGGAACAACTGCTCCTGATTGGAGACCTTGAGCACGTACAATGTTTCCCCCATTGATGGTAGCGCATCGTTTACCTCGGCCGTCTCTGCTTTCGGCGGCTGCCCGAAGAGATAGTCGATGGTGGCGCCGCCATCGAGTTGCACGGTGTAGCGCAGGGCCGGATCGTCCAAGCCGTATTCCGGTTTCCGCTCAGAACCAAGAATGGCGGTGACCGTTAAACGGCTCAGCCGTTTGACCAAGGCGTCGCGCCGCTCCTTGACCACCTCTTCATCGGGGTTAAGATCGGCCGGCTGCAGGCCATCCTGGGTGCGTTCCAGGTGCAGACCGGGCAGTTCGGCCCGCGTGATCTGCTCAGGTTTGAGATGAAGAATGGCAGTGTCGATCCAGTTGTCGACCTTGACTTCCAGTTCGTGCGGCGGCAAGGCGAGGGTCTGGATATCGGGATCGTTATCGACACGCAGGTAGACCTTGCGCAGTCCGGGCGAGGTGCCGAAATAGACGGTGCCGAGCGTGTTGCCGTCCTTGCGCAGGCTCAACTTGCGCTCAAAGCGATCTGAGGCCACCTTGAAACGGCTGGCCGCCTCGGCGGTGGTAGCCTCGGGCCAGCCCCGCTGCATCCCGGCCAACCGTTCGATCAGTTCCTGCACGCGGACCGTGTCCGCCGGGAACGAACCTGCTTCGGGCAACAGCCACCGGTCTTTTTCTTTTTTCAAGACCACGCGTTGCCCCGCACCGTCTTCAAGCAGCAGTTCGTTGATCTCGGCGGTGTTGAGGGGGAGCAGCACCCCCTGGCTAGGCTTGAGGCCTCCCGAATGCCCGCTGAAATGGGTCAACACCACCAAGCCGGCCTGCACCAGCACCAGAGCCGCACAGATAAGTATCAGCCGTTTCATAGTCACGCCCTCCCTGCTATCAACATGTGCTCGCGCCGGCGCGCCCGCCCACGGACGACCTGCCGCAAGCCCCAGACGGTCAGCAGACCGAAGGCCGCCATCCCGTAATTAAGATATTCCCAGAGCATCCTCGCCTCCTTGCTCATCGGCAGCAGAGTGCGGGCAAAATGACCGCGGCCGCGAATGGAGAGCAGATCGCGATCCTCAAGCGACCAGTCGATGCAGTTGGCCACCAGCTGGAGCGGATTGAGGTACCGGGCACCACCCGCGCCGGAGGCCAGGTCCAGACTGGTGTCGGCAAGGAAGGTATTGGAGGCGAGCACCATGATCCGGGCCGAATCCGGCGACCGTTCCAGCACCCGGCCGATCACTTCGGGTTTCGTTTTCCCGGGCGCCTTTTCCTCGGCTGGACCGTCCCCGCCGCCCTCCTGCTGCTTCTTTTCCTGCGCCGCCTGCTGCCTGCGGGCCTCCTCAATCAGGGGCGAGTTTTTGCCTTGGAACGGGGAAACAAAGCTCCCCTCCACCAGCACCGCCAGCAACTGCCGGCCGGCCGGCTCACCCTGGGCAAACCCGGTTTGACCGAAGCGGTCAAAATCAGGCTGGATATTGAGGGAATCAGACAGCCAGGCCCCTTTCGAGCTCTCCAGCAGCCGCACTACCTGGCGGCCCTTGTTTTTCTCCGCATCAACCGTGAGCGGCGAGGCCCAGGTCATGGACAGTTGATCAATGCCGGTGAGCAAACCGCTGGCCCGGTTCATGCCGTCACTGCGGATATCAACGAAATAGGGATAACTGATCAGATGGGTCTCGCGGACGCTGTAGCCGCCGGCCTGGCGCTCCACCGGGACCGGAAAGGCGGCATTCTGCGGATCGAGCACCAGGGAATGGCCGAGACTGATGCCATGGCCGGCCAGCCAGTCGGCAAGACCGCTCTTCTTGTCCACGGCGCTGATCCGTCCCTGAAGGCTGACATCAAAGGGCGAGGTGGCCAGCACCACCGTGCCGCCCTGCATCAGAAACTGATCAATGGCAAAGACCTGTTTTTCCTGAAGCCGCTCCGGAGCGACCACCACCAGGATATCCGCCTCCGGATCCACTTGGCCGGTGCTCAGATCCACCGGTTTCACCCGGTGCTCCTGCTCGGCAAAACGTTGCAGCAACTGGAAGGTGTTGCCCTGATCGGGCATGCCGAACTGGGCCATTCCCGGATTGGCGGGAGGGGTATAGAGGGCCACGGTTTTAAGCATGCCCTTGGAAAAACGCTTCAGCGAGGCTTCGATGGCGGTCTTCAGAGCCGCCTTGTCAAGCGACGCCGGCAGGGCCACCTGCACCTGCTGGTCCCCGCTTTCCAGAGTCATGTAGAACCAGAAAGTCTGGGGCGACAACAGACCGGCCACCATGGGCTGCATGCCAAACTCCTTGCCAAGCCGGGATGCCAACTGGCCGCCTTCGGCCTCGGGATCGGCAAAACTGACCGCAAACTTGTCGCCGCCCTGCTGTTTCAGATCCGCGAGCACCACCTCCAACGTCTGTTTCAATTCGACCAATGGCTGGGGCAACTTGGCCTCGGGTGAGATGTAGCCGTGGAAGACCACCGGAGCGCCGATCTCGGCAAAAAGATTGCCGCCACCCTGATAGCTGTACAGCACCTTCTTGATCGCCCGGGTGATGTCGTGTTCGGGATTGCGCAGCTCGACTTCCAGTTTGGTGTCGCCTTCGCTCTTGACTTCGATCAAATCCTGAAAGCCCAAGGTGACAAATTCGTCGCCGTATTTGACCAAGATATCGAAATAGGAATTGGTGACCGCCGTCTGATAACGGGAGGCGGTCTGGAAGGGCACAGGGCGAATACCGTATTTCTCGCCGGCCTCCTGCTCCAATTCCGCCTTTTCCTGGGGATCGACGAATTCGACCTTGACCCGGCCCTTGCCGGCCACCTCGTACTCGCGCAGCAGATCGCGCAGTTGCGGCTGCAAGGGGGCCAGAAGCGGATGGGTCTGGGCCGAAAAATAGCCGCGAATCAGGAGCGGCTCCTGCAGACGGCCGAGATAGGACCTGGTGGCCGGGGAAATCGAATAGATGCGACCAGCGGTCAGATCGGTGCGCAGCCAGCCAAGCGGGGCCAGCCACAGATTGGCCAGCAGAAAATTGACGGTCAGCAAGCCGGTCAGCACCGCCCAGCGGCGATGATTGGGATTGCCCGGGTTGCCGGCCCAGCGCTGCCGCTCCAGACTGTAGACGTTGAGAGAGAGAAAGATACCGATCAGGCTGAGTGAGTACACCAGATCGCGCAGATCGATCACCCCCCGCGTAATGGCGTCAAAGCGCGAACCCGCGCCCAAAAGCTTCAACAGCTCCCCGCCTTGGTTGCCGAAAAAGCCGGTCAGGGTATCGGAGCCCAGCAGATAGAGTCCGCTGCACACCAGGGTGGTGACGATCAGGCTGACGATCTGGCTGTTGAACTGAGCGCTGACCCACAGGCCGATGGCGATGTAGGCCCCGGCAAGGGTAAGGCTGGCCAGATACCCGCCGAAGACCGGTCCCCAATCCAGCTGGCCGAGCAAGGAAACCGTTATTGGCAGGGGCAGGGTCAGCACCAGGCCAATGGCCACCAGGCTCAGGCAGGCAATAAATTTACCGCTGACCAGGGCGGGCAGACTGACCGGGGCGGTCAGGAGCGGCTCCAGGGTTCCGGCCCGGTGCTCCTCGGACCAGACCCGCATGGTGATCGCGGCGGAAAGAAAAATCAATAAGAGCGGCATCCACTCAAACATCGGCCGGACATCGGCAAGGTTGCGGCTGAAAAAGGTCTCGACCCAGAAAAAGATAAAAAGCGTCGCGGCCAGAAAAGCGCCGAAAAAGATGAAAGCGGCCGGGGTGGCGAAAAAGACAGCCAACTCCCGGCGGGCGATCGAACGCACGGTGTTCATTGTTCCCTCCCGGCAACCATGTTGATTTCACTGAAGACTTTCTCCAGATTGCGTGACTCGGGCGCGAGGCGGTAGAGGTTCCAGCCCCAGCCAATGACAGCATCGGCCACCGCCGGCGCCAGTTCCCGCGCGGCGCGGCTGCCGGAAAGCGCGAAGCAGGCCAGGCCCTCTTCCGCAGGCAGGGATTCGACCTTGGCAACCCCATCGACGCCGCCCAGCAGGGCGACGGCTTCCTGCCGGTCATCGGTGGTCACCAGCAAGCGCTGCCCCGCACTCAATTCGGCCAGCCGGGCATCCAGAGCCTTGCACCCCTGATGAATGATGATCACCCGGTCGCAGACCGCCTGCACCTCCTGGAGAATATGGGTGGAAATAATGAGCGTTGCCTCCCTGGCCAACTCCCGGATCAAACTCCGCATGTGCTGGATCTGAGTGGGATCAAGGCCATTGGTGGGTTCGTCGAGGATGACGATCCGGGGCCGGTGCAGGATGGCCTGGGCCACGCCGACCCGCTGGCGGTAGCCGCGCGACAGAGTGCCGATCACTTGTCCGGCCTTGTCGATGAGCGCGGTCCGTTCCAGGGTCTCCCGGAGCAATGGCCCTATCCGCTCCCCCTGCACCCCATGCAGGGTGGCGAGATATTCGAGATAACCGGCCACGGTCATTTCAGGGTAGAGCGGACAGTTCTCCGGCAGATAGCCGATCTGGGCCTGGATGGCGGAGCGGTCAGCGGCCATCTCCAGTTGATCGACCCGGATGGTGCCGCCGGTCGGTTCCAAAAAGCCGGTCAGCATCTTCATGATCGTGGTCTTGCCGGCGCCGTTGTGCCCGAGCAGGCCAACGATCTCGCCAGGTCCGATGGAAAACGAGACGTCATTGACCGCCTTGAGCGATCCGTAGGTTCTGGTCAAATGGTCAACATGGATCATGATGATCTCCTGATGTGCAAAAAGCAACCCGTGTGGGGGTTGGGTTGACTACAGTGGCAAAAAAACAGGCCGTTCGGGGCCGAATCCTGGTGCGGAAACGACCTGAAAAAAAAGGGATGCGGAATATCACAACCGCGACATTGGCGGCAAGGAAAGAACAATGGGGCATGAGGCAATGGCGGTTACAAAAAAGAGTGCAACAAATTCCGGCACATGGTTCCGGGGCAAACCATAAAACAGGGTGGCGTCTTGTCAACCAAACAGAGGCACATTTTACCTTCTTATCCGGCGGTCAGTGGCATTCAGGCCCGTCCGCCCTTGCCGACGCGGAAAGTGGTCATGAGGATGCCGCCGAAAATAAGAGCAATGCCCTGGGCATGATGCCATGCCAGGGTTTCATCGAGAAAGAGCACGGCCAGGATGGTGCTGAACACCGGCATGAGATGGACAAAGGGGCCGGCCTTGTTGGCGCCGATGGTACGGATGGCCCGGTTCCAGAAAATAAAGGCCAGCACCGAGGCAAAAATCGCCACATAGAGGATGGTAACCACCGAAGCCAGGTTGAGCGTAAAGGTTTTCCCGCTGGAAAGTTCCAACAGATAGAGGGGCAAGATGCCCAGCAGGCCGACGATATTGATCGCGGTCAGGTAAGCCAGGGGATGAAGCCCCTGGGGATAGCGTTTCAGGTTGGACGAATAGAGGGCCCAAACCACCGCTGCGGCCAGCACCAGCAGATCCCCCTGGTTAAATGACACCTGCAGCAGGGTCGCCACCTCGCCCTTGGCCATGATCAACACCACGCCCGCAAGGGAAACAAGGACGCCGCAGCATTGGCGCAGACGCATGGTTTCCCGGTAGAGCAACCAGGAAAAAACCACGATCAGCACGGGAATACAGGAGTTGACCAGGACCGCGTTGATGGCGGTGGTGTGCTGCATGGCCAGATACAACAGGGTGTTGAACCCGGTGACGCCGAGGAGGCTCTGCAAAAAGATGAACCGGCGATGCTCCCAAATCAGCAGATGCTGCGCCCGGAGATGCCGGTGGGCCAGAAGCAACAAAATCAGCAAAGCCACCGACCACCGCCAGAAGGAGAGCGCCATCGGCGGAAGAGCGGCATGCATGCCCCGGCTGAGCACAAAATTGCCGGACCAGAACAGGGTGGTGAGGATCAGCAGGAGATACGGCATAGGCGGAGTTGTTGGGTACCGTCGGTGATGGTTGCGGAAAACAATGCTGAATTGGGGGCAACGGCCGCCATTCTACCGGCAACCGGGTCATGCCGCCAGGAAAGAGTTGTGCCGCCGCTGCACGCAAGGGACCGCTGTCCAGGCAGTCCCAATCATCTATAGGGCGGCTCGTGCAGCTTTCCTTGACCGATGGGAAATCCCTTGACCATGACCCCTGGTGCCAGGTATGAGCAGGTATTGCCTTTGTTGTCAGGCTGCCCTTCCCTTCGCCTCTTTGCCGCGTGACTTGCATGACGACCCTTTCCGCCCTGCTGCTCCGTGTTTTCGTCCCTTTTGCCGCCGGTTATTTTCTTTCCTTCCTCTACCGGGCGGTCAATGCCGTTCTTGCCCCGGAACTGTTGCGGGATCTCGGCTTGAGCCCCTCGGCCCTCGGCCTGCTCACCGCTACCTATTTCATTGCGTTTGCCTCCTTTCAACTGCCGCTCGGTGTGCTCCTCGACCGCTTCGGCCCGCGCCGGGTCGAAGCGCTGCTGTTGCTGGTGGCTGCCCTGGGCGCCTTCTGCTTTGCCCGAGCCGAGAGCATCGCCCAACTGATCGCAGGTCGGGCCCTGATCGGACTCGGCGTTTCCGCCTGCCTGATGGCGGCCTTCAAGGCCTACACCCAATGGTTCGCCGCCGACCGATGGCCATTGATCAACGGCTTTCAGATGGCTGCGGGGGGACTCGGAGCGTTGGCCGCCACCTCGCCGGTGCAGTGGATGTTACCCTGGGCTGGCTGGCGCGGCATCTTTCTCGGCCTGGCCCTGTGTACCGTGCTGGTGGCCGCCCTTGTCTTTTTCCTGGTTCCGGAAAAGGAATCCGCAGGCCAGGGCGAACGGTTTGGCGACCAGGTACGGGGCATCAAGGAGGTATTCACCAGTCTCGATTTCTGGCGGGTTGCCCCCCTGACCGCCCTTTCCCAAGCGACCTTTTTCGCCATCCAGGGTCTCTGGGCCAGCCCCTGGCTCAAGAATGTCGACCATTTGGACCCCGAGGCGGTGGTGACCACGCTCTTTTGGATCGCGCTCGCCATGGTGGCCGGTTTTATCGGTCTCGGCACCCTGGCCGAACGATTGCACCGCTTTGGCGTTCCGGTGCTCGTCTCGGCGGTGACCGGCATGGTCCTGTTCATGGCGGTGCAAATGCTGCTGCTCATCGGCCCGGCAGGCTGGACGCCTTCTTTGTGGCTGGGTTTCGGTTTTTTCGGCACCTCGGGCATCATCGCCTACGCCGCGCTGTCGCAGCGCTTTCCCGTCCATCTGGCCGGGAGAGTGAGCACCGCAATCAACCTCCTGGTCTTTGTCGCCGCCTTTGCCGGTCAATGGGCGATTGGCGTCATTGTCGGCTGGTGGCCGCAAGCGAGCCAGGGACAGTTCGCTGGCGCTGGTTTGCGCACGGGATTCGCCTTCATGCTCGCCTGCCAGTTCTGCGCTTTTGTCTGGTTCATGCTCGCCGGCAGACAGCACCTGCGGCGTCGAGCCAAGGCGAACGCTGGTTGATTATCAGGTGAAAAGCATTGTTTTGCGCGATTCGCCCCATACCGCAAGGCAATGATTTTTCTCCCTGTTGCCTTAATGAAACCGTCGCTATCTGTTGCCTAAATTCGCACCGTATATTAAACAAATACCATGTGTCGTTTCTGCAAGACAATGGCGCATCAGGCCACTACCCCGTTCGGGGTGCAACATCCCTTATTCGTTCAACTTGAGGAGGAATGTATGAAACGTGTCGGTACAATTGCCCTTGCCCTCGCCGCCTGCATGCTGGTGGCAACAGCCGCATTCGCGGCGGAAGCGAAAAAAGTTCGCTGGAATTTGGCGATGACCTGGAACAGCACCCTGACCCCCTTTGTCAATTCGCCGCTGAAGGTCGCGCAACTGGTCAGCGACATGACCGGCGGTAATTTCGTCATTAAGGTGGAAGGGGCCGAGAAGCACAAGGCAGCATTGGAAATTCTCGATATGGTCAAGGGCGGCCAGTACGAAATGGGCCATTCCGCTTCCTATTACTGGAAAGGCAAGGATGCCACCACCGCCATTCTCACCACCGTGCCCTTCGGCATGAATGCCGATGAGCAGAATGCCTGGCTCTATTACGGCGGCGGCTTGCAATTGATGCAGAAATGTTATGACAAATTCGGTGTGTACGCCTTCCCCGGCGGCAATACCGGCGTCCAGATGGGCGGTTGGTTCCGCAAGGAAATCAAATCGCTGGATGACCTCAAAGGCCTGAAAATGCGCATTCCCGGTGTTGCCGGTGAAGTTTTTGCCAAACTGGGAGTCAATGTCACCAATATCGCCCCCGGCGAACTCTACACCTCCCTCGACCGCGGCACCATCGATGCCCTGGAATGGGTTGGTCCGGGCATGGACATCAAAATGGGCTTCCATAAAATCGCCCCCTATTACTATACCGGCTGGCATGAGCCTGCCACCGATCTCCAGTTCCTGATCAACAAGAAGGCCTTTGACGAACTGCCGGCTGAGTATAAGGCAGCCCTGAAGGCAGCGATGCAGGTGGCGGCAACCGACATGCATTACGAGAATTTCGCCATGAGCGCCGATGCCTGGGCCTCGATGAAAACCGAATTCCCCAACATCAAGGTCATGACCTTCCCCGAGCCGGTTCTGGCGGCCATGAAGAAGGCCTCGGACGAGGTGCACAATGACTATGCCGCCAAGGATCCCCTGTTCAAGGAAGTGTTCGATTCCCAGAAGGCTTTTATGAAAAAGGCCCGTGAGTGGACCAAAATATCGGAATTGTATTACCTGCTGGAATCGGAAAAAGTCGTCAAATAACTGGAGAGCGACTCTCTACTTTTCACCCGCCGTCCATCTCCCGAGCATGAGATGGACGGCTTTTTTATTGGCGGGGAGGGAGTGTTTCGCCAGGTTCGTCCGGGACCAGACAGGTCGCAGCATACCTGTGGGGAAAAACATTTTCAACAATTGATGGGTTTGGGCTTCTGGGGGGAGCAGCAAGCATGTTACTAAAAATCGAATATTTTTTTCAACGGAGCAGTCGCCTTTTGGGAAGACTGCTGGCCATTGTCTTTCTCCTGATGACGGTGAACGTCTTTTTCGACGTCGTCATGCGCTATTTCTTCCACAACAGTTCCGTGGGCATGCAGGAGATGGAATGGCACCTCTTTTCCATTGTCATCCTCTTCGGGGTCTCAGTGGCCCTATTGGAGGAAGGGCATGTCCGGGTCGACTTTCTCTACGACCGCTTCACCGTCCGGAAAAAAGCGGTGATCAACATTATCGGCACTGTTTTTTTTCTCACGCCGCTCGCCTGCCTGATCCTCTTCGGCTCCTTTGACTTTGTCCTCGATTCCTACAACATCAAGGAGATATCGGAAAATCCAGGCGGTCTGCACTACCGCTATATCATCAAAGGCATGATTCCCCTGGCCTTTGCCCTGCTGATTTTTTTCGCCATCGGCTACACGGTGCAAAACATCAATCTCTATCGGCAGGGTGAAAAACCGCACATCCTGAGCCAAAGCCCAGAGGGGGACAGCAAATGACCGGCATTATCATGTTTTTCGCCGCCCTGCTGATGCTTGGCATCGGCTATCCGGTGGCCTTTACCTTCGGGACGATTTCCATTTTTTTCGGCATTATCGCCGCCATGGTGGCCGTGGCACCGGACATCAGCTTCCTGGCTGTTTCCGACGAATTCTTACGGATGTTCTCGATGATGCCCTTCCGGGTCTATTCGATCATGAACAACACCATCCTGATGGCCATTCCCCTGTTCATTTTCATGGGCATCGTGCTCCAGCGCTCGCAACTGGCCGAACGGCTGCTCGAGGCCATGGGCACCCTGTTCGGACGGGTCCGGGGCGGTATCGCCGTCAGCACCGTGCTGGTCGGCGCCCTGCTCGCCGCCTCCACCGGCGTGGTCGGGGCCTCGGTGGTGGCCATGGGCGTCATCTCCCTGCCGGTCATGCTCAAATACGGCTATTCCAAGCCCCTGGCCACCGGCACCATCTGCGCCGCCGGCACCCTGGGCCAGATCATCCCGCCCTCGGTGATTCTGGTCATCCTCGGCGACGTCTTCCAGCTGCCGGTTGGCGATCTGTTCGCCGCCGCCTTTGCCCCGGGATTCGCCCTGGTGGGCGCCTACATTGTCTTCATTCTCATCTGGGCCTTTCTCAACAAGAATGTGGCACCGGCGATGCCGCCCCAGAAAGGAACCCGGATGGCCAACATCGGCCATGCCCTTTCCGCCATTCTGCCGCCGTTCATCCTGATCTTGCTGGTTCTGGGCTCGATCTTCATCGGCATCGCCACCCCCACCGAATCGGCCGCCGTCGGCTGTGTCGGCGCCGTAGTTCTGGCAGCTCTGTATCGTAAGCTGAGCTGGCAGATCGTCGAGGAATCGGCGGTTGAAACGGTCAAGGTCGCTGCCATGGTCTTTGCCATCCTCATCGGCGCCACCGCCTTCTCCATGGTCTTTCTCTACAGCGGCGCCGATACCATCGTCGAACAGGTGATGACCAGTCTGCCCGGCCAGAAATGGACCTTTCTCTTTCTGGTGATGTTCATCATTTTCATCCTCGGTTTTTTTATCGACTTTTTCGAGATCACCTACATCGTGGTGCCGATCATCAAGCCGGTGGCCGAAGTGATTGGTCTCGACCCACTGTGGTTCGCTATCCTCATTGCCATGAACCTGCAGACCTCCTTTCTGACGCCGCCCTTCGGCTTTTCACTCTTTTACCTCAAAGGCTGTTGCCCGCCTGAAATCCGGACGACCGATATCTACCGGGGGGTCATGCCTTTCATCATCCTCCAGGCCATAATCCTGTTTGCGCTGGCGGTCTATCCGGAATTTTTTGGTATGAAATCAGGGCATTGAACGGATCGACATACCCCTAAGCACAAAATAAGCGGCGGGCAGATCACTGGATGATTTAAAGGGGGTGAAGATGCGGATTCCCAGCGTGGCAGGAAGGTAGGTGACAACGAAGCGACACTGACGGGCAAGGTGCCTGTCGGTTTAGAAACGTACCCCGAAGAGGCCGTCGTCATTCTCCTGGCCGCAGGTTCCGCCCGCGATTGAACGGGGCTGGTAGACCTCAAGCACACCGGGTTCGGGCATGCGGATGATGTTGACGATGTTCTGGGAATACCACAGGCCCGCCTGCCGTCCGTCGGGGGTGAGGATGACGCCGCCCTGATACTCGCAACCAGGGGGATAGTGCTCGGTCCGGTACCACTGCAACCAGCCGTTCAACATCTCCCCGGTCAAATCGACCTGGGCCCAGACTCGGGTGCGCAGGCTAAACTGATTGCTGATCGCGATGATGGAGCTGGGGGCACTGATGGAGCCCAGGTAATAATAGGTATGATCCGGGAGCACCGTGCCGGATTCAAAGAGCAGCTGTACTTCCGGTTCAATCTCCCATTTCCCGCCTGGCAGGCCGGCGGCGCAGCCGGTTAGAACAACAGTGACCAAAAGGACGGAAACAAGACGAGAAAAAAGGAGCGGTCGCATAGGGGGTCACCTCGCTGATGCCGGAGAGTCAGGCTGGTATTGTACTCCCAAATAATTCGGCAAGCAAGCACAGGCCCCATCCTCTTCCCACGTTTTGCCTCTCCGACAGGGGGGCGCGTCCCCTGAAATACCGCTGGTTGGAGCACCTGAAAACAGGGGGTCGGCTCGTTGGCAGGATGTCCTTTTGACGACAGCTGCCCCGGATCAAACAGCAGCAGATCAGCTTGAACTCAAGAATCGTTTTTGGGGCAGGTAGAGAAAAGAAGTGCGTGCGCAAGGTTTTCAAGTTTTGTGCAGGAGCGTTGTCCCGACTACCCTTCTTGCCTATTGATCGAGTCTGCGCGAACAACTTCCAGCTTGACGGGCACGATTCCGGCTCTGAGCATTCCGAGTTCCGCAGCGGCGGCTGACGACAGGTCGATCACCCGACCCTTATGTTGCGGCCCACGATCGTTGATGCGCACGTTGACCGATTTACGGTTGCGCAGGTTGGTGACACATACGGTTGTCCCGATCGGCAGTGAACGATGCGCGGCCGTCAGCTGATCCTGGCGCATTTTTTGCCCGCTGGCGGTCTTCCGGCCGTTAAATTTATCGGCATACACAGAGGCTATCCCCTGCATCGCTTGTGCGGATTGTGCCGATTTGGCGACAGTCGAGGCAGGTGAGGTGGGGCGTTTGATCGAGGCGAACGATGGATTTTTGGCCTTGGCCGAGGTGGCGGCGTTGAGTGATTGTCCAATGGAAAATTCGATCATCGCCAAGCCGATCAGTACCAAAAAAACGAGCTTGGTGGTCTGCATAATGGTTCTCTCAAGTTGAAGTCATGGAGGCTTTTTTCTATCAAGATAGGGGAAAATAACAGAATTTCGATATATTGCAATACAAACCTGTTTCTGCACTCCCGCTAACCGGGGAAACCTACCGGAAAAACAGAACATTTTTTTTGCCTCCACTAACATTAAGAGCCCCCCAATTCCACTGCCGAAGGCGAACACAAAGAAGTCAATTAGGAGACCGGCTGGAGGGTGAAAAAGGTGGTCGAGGCAGGGGAAATTGAGGCCGCAGAGAAGAGGAAAGAGAGCCCGGTCAGGATGCATCGTACGACACCCGCACGAAGCTCTCTTCGCCTTCTCTCAAGAAGACTCCTGTGCCTCTATTGTACCCCCTCATTCCAGGGCGGGTGGAGTTCCCTCAGGGTTGGCCAGGTGAAGAAGCTGGGAAGACGCAGGAGGGTATGTTTACCGGCAAGCCGTCAAGAGAGTGCGGCAAGCCATTCCTGCAGGGAGCGCACCGAGGTTTCTCCCGCCTGGCGGGCGGCGATGCCCTCGGCGGTGGCGGCGGCAGCCGCGATGGTGGTAATGTAGGGCACATGGTGCTTAATGGCGGCCTTGCGGATGTAGGAATCGTCATGGGCGCTCAGCTTGCCCGAAGGGGTGTTGATAATGAGCTGAATCTCGCCGTTTTTCAGCGCATCGACGATATTCGGGCGGCCTTCATGTACCTTCAGGACGGTCTGGGACGCAATCCCGTTTTCCCTGAGGAAGGCCGCGGTCCCGGTGGTGGCCATCAGCTTGAAGCCCTCTGTCTGCAACCGCCGCGCGACCGCGAGCAGCTGTTCGGACTGGTCGCGATCCGCCACGGTGATCAGCACGGTTCCGGAAAGCGGCAGGGTGCTGTTGGCCCCGTCCTGCGCCTTAAAAAAGGCCATGCCAAAGGAGGTGTCCATGCCGAGCACCTCACCGGTGGAACGCATTTCCGGCCCCAGCACCGGGTCAACTTCGGGGAACATGTTAAAGGGGAAGACCGCTTCCTTGACCCCAAAATGAGGGATAACGCGATCAATGAAGTGAAAATCGGCCAGGGTCTTGCCGAGCAGGATTTCGGTGGCGATCCGGGCCATGGGAATACCGCAGACCTTGGACACCAGCGGGACCGTGCGGGAAGCGCGCGGATTAGCCTCAAGCACATAGACTCTGTCGTCGCAGATCGCGTACTGAATATTCATCAGGCCGATCACCCCCATCTCCCGGGCAATGGTGCGGGTGTAGGAGCGGATGGTTTCGAGGTGCCGCTCCGGAATCCCGACCGGCGGGATGACGCAGGCCGAATCGCCGGAATGGATGCCCGCCTGCTCGATATGCTCCATCACGGCGGGCACAAAGGCATCGGTGCCGTCGGCAATGGCGTCCGCCTCGGCCTCGACGGCGTTTTCCAGGTAGCGGTCGATCAGAATCGGCCGGTCCGGGGTGACATCCACCGCCGCTGCCATGTAATCGCGCAGCATCGGTTCGTCATAGACGATCTCCATGCCCCGGCCGCCGAGTACATAGGAAGGCCGCACCATCAGCGGATAGCCGATGCGCGCGGCAATGGCAATCGCCTCGGTTTCGTCCACCGCCATCCCGCCGGCCGCCATCGGGATGCCCAATCTCTCCATTACCTGATTGAACTGATCGCGGTCTTCGGCCAGATCGATGACCGCAGGCGGCGTGCCCAGGATGTTGACACCGGCCTCCTCCAACTGGCGGGCGATGTTCAACGGAGTCTGGCCGCCGAACTGGCAGATCACCCCTTTGGGCTTTTCCTTCTGATAAATCTGCAACACATCCTCGACGGTCAGCGGCTCGAAATAGAGTTTGTCCGAGGTGTCGTAGTCGGTGGACACGGTTTCCGGATTGCAGTTGACCATCACGGTTTCATACTGCATGTCCCGCAAGGCTAAGGCGGCGTGGACGCAGCAGTAGTCGAATTCGATCCCCTGGCCGATCCGGTTGGGGCCGCCGCCGAGAATCATCACCTTGTTGGGATTGGCGGAAACCGGAACCGTGTCCGGAGCATTGTAGCTCGAATAGTAGTAGGCGGCATTATCCACCCCGCTGACCGGCACGGCGTGCCAGCCCTCGACAATCCCCGCGCGGGTCCGCTGTTCACGGATATCGTTTTCGTCCCGGCCGAGAATCTGCGCCAGATAGGCATCGGCAAAGCCCTCCTGCTTGGCCAGCCGCAACAGGGCCACAGGCAGTTCAGTGCCCCTGTGGGCAAGAATTTCCTCCTCACGCGCCACCAGCTCGCGCATCTGCTCAAGGAACCAGCGATGAATGGAGGTGCGGCGATGCAGGTCCTCCACCGTCGCCCCCTTGCGCAGGGCCTCATAGAGGACAAACTGGCGCTCGCTGGTCGGCACCGCCAACCGGGCCATCAACTCCTTCAAGGACAGTTGATGGAGGTTTTTGAAAAAGCCCAGCCCGCTGCATCCTGTTTCCAGCCCGCGGATCGCCTTCTGAAACGCCTCCTTGTAGGTTTTCCCGAGGCTCATCACCTCGCCGACCGCGCGCATCTGGGTGCCGAGCTGATCCTCGACCCCCCGGAATTTTTCAAACGCCCAGCGCGCGAACTTGATCACTACATAGTCGCCCGACGGGGTGTACTGGTCCAGGGAGCCGTCGCGCCAATAAGGCATTTCACGTAGGGTTTTACCGCCCGCGAGCCACGCGGACACCAGGGCGATGGGAAAGCCGGTCGCCTTGGAGGCCAGGGCCGAACTCCGCGAAGTGCGCGGATTGATCTCAATTACCACCAGCCGGTCGCTGACAGGGTCGTGGGCAAACTGCACATTGGTGCCGCCGATCACACCGATCGATTCGACAATGGCGTAGGCTGCCTTCTGCAGCCGCTGCTGCAATTCCACCGGCACGGTGAGCATCGGCGCGCAGCAGAAGGAGTCACCGGTATGCACGCCCATGGGATCGATATTTTCGATGAAGCAGACGGTGATCAGCTTGTTCTCGGCATCGCGCACCACCTCCAGCTCCAACTCCTCCCAGCCGATGACGCATTCCTCGACCAGGATCTGGCCGATGCGGCTGGCGGCAATGCCGCGGCTGGCGACGGTCCGCAATTCTTCCTGATTGTAGACCATGCCGCCGCCGGTGCCGCCCATGGTGTAGGCCGGGCGAATCACCACCGGGTAGCCCAGGTCAGCGGCGACCCTTTCGGCATCCGCAACCGAGTAGACGGCCGTGCTCTTCGGCATCTCAATGCCGAGCCGGTCCATTGCCTTCTTGAACTCGATCCGGTCTTCGCCGCGTTCAATCGCCTCCAGATTGACGCCGATCACCTGGACGCCGTACTGCTCAAGGATGCCCAGCCGCGCCAGATCGGTCGACAGGTTGAGAGCCGACTGGCCACCCAGATTGGGCAGGAGCGCATCGGGCCGTTCGCGGGCGATGATTTTCTCCAGCGTGGCCACATTCAAGGGCTCGATGTAGGTGACATCCGCCATGCCGGGGTCGGTCATGATCGTGGCCGGATTGGAGTTGACCAAAACAATGCGGTAGCCCAACTCGCGCAGGGCCTTGCAGGCCTGGGTTCCGGAATAATCAAACTCGCAAGCCTGGCCGATAATAATCGGCCCGGAACCAATGATCAGAACCGTGTGCATATCGTGACGCTTCGGCATGGGATCTCCTGTGGAGGATGCGGTTATTAACAGAGAGTGGCCTGCAGAAATATGACGAAAATTTAGTTAAACTTAATGCAGGAGCTGAGCAAGTAAAAAAACAGTGAACCGCCTCACCCATTCACAGCTTCCTTCATTACCGTCCAAGGGAGAATGCATTTCATGTCCCCGGAACGGGGCCGAGGCGGTGTATGGAATGCATTCCATTCCGCTCAATCTCGTTATTCCGGGCCCATGCGAGGGAGTCTTGATGTTTTTTGGGAGTCGCAACAGCAACAGAGGTGTACGCTGCCCGTAAGAAGACAGGCGGTACAGTTAGGGGGTAAAGGAAGGCGCCAGTTATTGGGATACGGCGAATATTGTCCGCCCGGCGCCTAAACCATATCACGCCGGACTTCGGCAACCAGGCATTGGTACAATTCGTCTTTCCGCTCTTGATCCAACTCATGAAAAGCAACGGCAAACTGGTTTTCCGCAACCGAGACAACCTTGGATTTCAAGGCAATGGAAGCCAGTTCGTCCTGGGCGCGATACAAGGAAAGGGTCAGGGACAACTCCTGATCAATGGTGAGCGCGGTGGTCTCGCCTTGCACGGTACAGCCGCTTGTTGAAATATCAAGGAGCTGACCTTTCCCGTTCTCCGAGTCGACCGAATAGTCAACCTGGCGCCGATTGATCTGGAACCAAAGGGTTTCCGGATCGGCCGGATCACGGAGTACCTCTTCGGCCTCTTGCAGCGTGGCGACATAGATCGGTTTGTAGCTTTGGAATTTTGCAGCGATGCCAAGCAGCTGCTTAAAGACGATGTTCGTGCCGCCCACGATTCGAATGACCCTGCCCACCTTGTTCACAACCAGATAGTCCATGATCTTCTTGAAGATGGCAAGACCGCTCAAATGACCGATGGTGCAGCACGACAGATCCGTGATGACGTCAAATCCAGGTTTCAGATCGGCCACGCAAAACCGGATATCGGTGTAGACTTTGTTCAATTCCGCTTTAGTCACGGTCGAGGCGATAACGACACACAGCCTGTTCTTTTTCAGATCAGCTGTCACCTTGGAGAGCACCTTGCCGGCCATAACTTTGCATAATCCTGATTGTACACTATAAAAAAACAACCCCTCTTCTTTGCTCAATTATTGTAACGGCAACCCCTCTTCTCTCCAAGCAAATTCATTCTCTCCGTCGCATTCCCTTTATACCGACGGCAGTACGGCAGATGGAAGCTGCATTGCGGCGGTTCCCACGCACTGCGAGTCGCGTTTTTTACGTGCCCAACCATCAAGGGCTTCAGCTGATCCGGCCGCGGACTTCCTGCACCTGTTGACGCGGGGCGATTTTAGCCAGTTCCGCCAGTTCCTCGGCCAGCAGATCGAGCAGGTCGTCCACCGACATGATACCGACCAGTCCTCCCTCACCGTTGACTACCGGAATCCGGCGGATGCCGTGGGTCCGCATGAGCCGGATGGTGGCAATCACCCCCTCGCTCTCCGCAACGCTCACCAGCTGCGCACACATGATGTTCTCCACGGTGCAGGTCTCGGGAGGGAACACCTTGGCAACGATCTCGGTGACAATATCACGGTCCGTGACGATACCGACCGGCACCCGCTTGCCGTCGACTTCATCGACAACCACGAGGTCGCCGACATGATAGCGGCGCATCAGTTGCGCTGCCTCGATGACAGTGGTCGATCTGGTGGCAAACACGACTTCCCGGTTACACAATTCTCCAATAGGCATGGCGTCTCCTCTCGCTAGATATTTGTTTTTGTTTACAGTTCAGGTGCATGAGTGCGCAGCTTTTCCGGTAAAAAAAAATGAAGAAGCAACGCTTCTGCTTGCGTTTTGCCGGGTTGGCACCCTGCACGTTCCATGCGGGTGCTCTTTAATTGTAAAAAATTAGGTGGATGGACGGAGAAAAGCAATGAGGAGAAAATGCAGAGAAAATGGATAAAGGAAATATCAAGCAGCATTCGGTGTGCTGGCATCACTGCCTGCCCCGCCGACACCTTGCTTTCCGGGATAAATCGGCCGCTGACAGGAAACGCCTTGCTGCTGAGCCGAACGGGAGGGGCTTTTCTTTGGGTTCCAAAGAAAAAAGAGAAAAGGTGGCAGGGAATTGGTTACGTATTCAGACTACACAATGGTGGACCGGCACATACAGCCAGCCCACCCTCCCCGGCTGCTTATTTAAGTTTGATAAGGTTTTTCACCCTTTTGACGCCATTCACCTTAGCGGCTATCTGCTCAGCTTTGTTCCGCTGCTTTGTTGTATCGACCGCACCGGTCAGCACGACCTCGCCCTGAAACGTCTCCACCGAAACCGCCAACCCGCTGACATCCTTATCGGCTAGCAACTCGGCTTTCACCTGGGTGGTTATGGAGGCATCATCAACCACCTGTCCCGTAGTTCTTCCTGCCGGGGTGGTGCAGGATACCGTTAGAGAGAGCAATACCGCGCACACGATGGAAAGAAAAAGACCAAACGATTTTCGTGCCATGTTGTTCCTCCTTTGCAGTGCATTTGGGGTTCGAATGCAGCCAGCGTAAACGCCCTCATGGCTCTTTCCGGCAGGCTACACTTTCTCTCTTCAGTAGAGATGTGAAAAACGTTGCTCATGCAGAGCAATAAGTCAACCTCCAACGAGGCGACTAATGCCAAATTTTTACAGAGCATTTTGCGTGAATACAAGCATGAAATCCTGCGGCTGTCCGCCCCGCCGGGACATTGTTTTTTAAAGCTAGAGGATACGCAAGGATGGTGAGGGCCATCGCCGCTAACGGGGCGGACTTCTCCTTACGCACCAGTAAAAAGAACCCTGGGAAGGCGCCCCCTTTACTCCAGCTCTTTCTGTTCGCCGCCGAGGAGGTTCAGCACCTTGTCCACCCGGAAGCGGACCAGAAATTTATTTTCCTGCTCCCCTTCGTCCGGGCGTTTCGGCCGCCGGCTCATGGAGCGGATCAATTCCTGATCGCTGCTTTGGTCGACAAAGGACAGATAGAGGCGCACTCCCTGATAGCTGTGCCCCTCCTCAATGAACAGATAGTTGGCGTGTTTGTTTTCCAGCAGGTTGGCATGGCTGCGACGGTCGAGCATGACGAACATCACCTCGTCCTTGCTCTGCACATGCGGCCGAGCATAGATGGCGGTGTTGACCACGCCGTTGCGGTCACAGGTTGCCATGACGCCAATCCCTTTCGTTGCCGAGAAATACTGTTCCAGTTTCATATCGCACCGTTTCGTGTGGAATGGTTCTTGACCCCGGCCTGCTCGATTCCGCCAGGACCACTGCAAGAAAGACTGTAGTCCGGATATGCAGAGCAAATGAAATCCACGTTACCATTGCCGCAATTTCACCACAACCCCGGATTACACAGCGTTTCATCCAGGCTACACGCTCCACGCTTTTGTTATTCCGAACGCAGGTGAGGTATCTGGAGATTTCTCCCATGTGGTCGAAATGACACACGCCGGAGTTTTATGGAGAAAAAACAGGCAAAATGGTACGCAAGCCCGCCCCGCTGAGGAGTTGGCTCGGAGGATGTGGATGTCCGGGGACGATGGGGGCCCTTGCCGCTGAGCCGGGCGGCGGGGTGCGGAACCGGAGCAAAGGGGCAAACTGTTTGAGCGCAGCGAGTTTTCGCCCCGCCGGTTCCGCATCCCGGCGAACGGGGTCGTCTCAGCGGCCGGGCTGCCCTTTCTTTTGGTTCTTTTCTTTGGGCACGCAAAGAAAAGAATACCTCTCCCGCAGGGAGACGAAAGGTAAGGAGAAAAGATAATAAATGCGTTTTGTTGGCGGGAACGATACCGCCGTGCCGTGCCCACCCAACCCAGTTTATTGTCGCTGGAGCGTCACGGCTACGTTCCCACGCTGGAGCGTGGGAACGATCAAATGATGTTGTTGGGGTTCGTTCCTCACCCCAACCTACGTGCTGTTCCAGTTTCATATCGCACCGTTTCGTGTGGAATGGTTCTTGACCCCGGCCTGCTCAATTCTGCCAGGACCACTGCAAGAAAGACCGTCGCCCGGATGCGGCGCAACGAAACCCGAGGCGATATTGCCACGGTTTCACCACACCCTCGGATTTGTGTTACCGGACTACATTTTGATAGTTCTAAGTGGGCGCCCTTTGTGACTCAAAAGATTACGAGGATGCGGGGAGAAAAGCAATTGAAAGAAACTGCGGAGAAAATGGCTGCGGGAGATTGCAAACGAGCAGCATACAGTCAAAACCCCGGATTCCGCCAAGGCTTCATCCAGGCTACACGCTCCACGCTTTTGTCATTCCGAACGCAGGTGATGAATCTGGAGATTTCTCCCTGCGGTCGAAATGACAGCAAAAAATGAGCAGTTAAGATAGAAAAAAAGTTACCGGCTCCGAAAATGCTCGTCCCGCCGAGGGGTTGGTTTGTTGAATGAGGGGTGTCCGGGGACGATGGGGGCCCTTGCCGCTGAGCCGGGCGGCGGGGTGCGGAACCGGAGCAAAGGGGCGAACTGTTTGAGCGCAGCGAGTTTTCGCCCCGCCGGTTCCGCATCACGGCGAACGGGGTCGTCTCAGCGGCCGGGCTGCCCTTTCTTTTGGTTCTTTTCTTTGGGCACACAAAGAAAAGAATGCCTCTCCCGCAGGGAGAACGAGATTAACAAAACATCAGGAAGTTGCAAACGGTTAAAAGTGAGCAAAGTAGCTTGTGGGCGTGAAGATAAATCCGTCCCCTTTTCACGAACGATAACGATCACGGAACGATCAAATGATGTTGTTGGGGTTCGTTCCTCACCCCAACCTACGTGCTAGCGTAGAAGAAACCGGCGCCCTGCTTGCTGCTTTATTGCGCTGCATCAGGCTGACTGCCGGGTTGGGCAATTGCCTCGCCGATGCGCTTTGCAACGCGGGTTTCAAGATCTGAGTAGTTCTTGTAGAAGATCACGTTGTAGTCCTTAATGTCGAAGTGCAAGGTAGTTCCTTCGCGTGCGACCATGATTACTTCCTTTCTGATGCCGTGAGCAAACCCTAGTTCGTAATAAACGTTGGGGCGCTCCGTAGAGATATCGCACACCAGAAATCGCGACTCTCTCAGTTTTTCCAAAATCACGTCCGTTATTTTCTTTGAGTGTTCGATTTCATCTACGCGAACAGCTTCAATACCGTGCTGTGCAGTTGCCCTCTTTATTGCGTTAAGGGAATCTTCGAGGGTTGGGTCGGTGGCAGAAATACTCATCATGATGAAGGCTACGTTTGCGGTCTGTGGCCCCTCAAACTTGGACGCCGTTTCGACACGAGACGTAGCCCTACTCATCCAGAATGCTCCTCCTGTTCCGATACTGGACGTCCACTTTCCTTCTATTCGCTCTGCTTCAACCTGCTTGCCTGTAACGGAAACATGGCCCAAGCTAACGACATCTGTTTGAACCACCACCCGCTGACCGTTCACGATTGCGGTGTGTGATCGGGATTGCTTGATGGTTTCCGGGCTTGGGTCCATTTCCAATTGCAGGTGTCCATTTTCGAACAATCCCTTGTAATCGTAGACGGATGCTCCGTACATGGGGTCGTTTATGCGGACCGTGCCGCTCAAGTCACGCTGTAGCTGCGCGATCTCAACGAAAATGTCGGCGTTGTTGGTGCCAAGTATTTTCCCAACCCAATCACCTGCGATATCGTTCATTTGGTTACTCCTTTTGACGCCCGACAGTTTAAACAGGCCAATCTATATTTGAAAATATCACTCCTCCATTTCCCAACCCGATCAAAAAGACAAAGTCAACCAACCAATACTGCATCATCAATACACAAAGCAGCACATCCCACCAATCCACCGCTCATCAAGAACACTTCGAATACCCGCAATCCCGACATACCTCACACCCCTCCTCAAACACCAACTTGCCATGACACTCCGGGCAAATCGAAGCAAACCCATGCTGGGTCGCGGCCATGAACGACTTCAACAACTTGCCCAACTGGGCCGGCAAATCCAGCATGTGCCCGGACGAGCGATCCAACTGCTTGATGATCTCATCCATGGGAATCTGATAGCGCAGGGCCAGCGACACCAGCCGGCAGGTGGTGGTCCACATCGTTGACTTATCCTTCAGATCCACCCGGTTATCAAAGGGGAACTTGGCAAAGACCTCCATCGGCTTCTCGCCCTCGTCAAAACAGACGATGAGATAGATGGTTTCGCCGTTGATATCCTTGAGCCGGTAGCGTTTGGCGCTGAGCACATCGGGCAGGGTCGACTTCTGAAACAACCCCTCGCCGGACACTGTCGCGGTTTTGTCGGGGCTCGCGGCCATGGTGTTGAGCACCTGATGGTCGCGGGAGCCGTCGCGGTAGACGGTCAAGCCCTTGCAGCCCAGCTCGAAGCCCAGCAGGTAGGAGGTGCGCACATCCTCCTGAGTGGCCGAGGACGGCAGGTTGATGGTCTTGCTGATCGAGGAATCGACCCCGTTCTGCTGGAGGATGCCCTGCATGCGGATGTGCTGTTCCGGGCTGATATCCTGGGCGGTGCGGAAGATTTCCTGCCAGCGCTTGGGAATCTTGGCATGGCCGATGACCGTGCCGCTGGCAGCCACCTTTTCCATCAGCTCGGCCGAATAGAATCCTTCGGCGCGGGCAACGCGCTCAAACAGCTTGTTGGCCATGAGCAGCCGGTCCCCGTCCATGACGTTCTTGATCATGACGATGGAGAAATAGGGCTCGCAGCCCGAGGCGCAGTCGGCGATCATCGACACCGTGCCGGTGGGCTGGATCGAGGTCAGGGCGGCGTTGCGCCGGGCCGGATAGGTGTTGATCGCCGGATCGTAGGCCGGAAACGGCCCCTTCATCGCCGCCAGCTCGATGGAAGCGGCTTCGGCTTCCTTGCGGATGAAGGCCATGGCCTCAGCCGCGGCCCGCCGTCCCTCCTCGCTGCCGTAGGGCAGTTCCAGCTGGATGAGCATGTCGTGCAGGCCCATGATGCCAAGGCCGACCTTGCGGGTCTTCTGGGTCATGGCGGCAATCTCGGGGATGGGAAAGCGGTTGCAGTCGATGACATTGTCGAGAAAACGGACCGCGAGCCGGGCGGTCTGCCCCAGCCGCTCCCAGTCGACCGCGCCGTCCTTGACATACTGGCCGAGGTTGATCGAGCCGAGGTTGCAGGACTCATAGGGGAGAAGCCACTGCTCACCGCAGGGGTTGGTGGCCTCGAACTTGCCCAGTTGCGGCGTGGCGTTGTCGCGGTTGGCCGCGTCGATGAACAGTACGCCGGGCTCGCCGTTGTGCCAGGCGAGGTCAATGATCTTGTCGAAGACCTCGCGGGCGCGCAGCGACTGGATCACCTGGCCGTTGGAGGGATCAATCAGGTCGTACTCAAGATCGTTTTTGACCGCATCCATGAACAGATCGGTGATGGCGACGCTGAAGTTGAAATTGGTGTAGCGGGTCTGATCCTGCTTGGCGACGATGAACTCCATGATGTCGGGGTGATCGACCCGGAGCACGCCCATGTTGGCGCCCCGGCGTTTGCCGCCCTGCTTGATGGTTTCAGTGGCGGCGTCGAACACGGCGGCAAAGCTCAAGGGACCCGAAGCCACGCCCTGGGTCGACTGGACCGCTGAGTTTTTCGGCCGCAGGCGGGAGAAGGAATAGCCGGTGCCGCCACCGGTCTTGTGAACCAGGGCGCCATTGCGGATGGAGGTGAAGATGCCGTCCATCGAGTCTTCCACCGGCAGCACGAAACAGGCCGACAACTGGCCGAGATCGGTGCCGGCGTTCATCAGGCAGGGAGAATTGGGGAGGAAATCGAGGTAATAGATCATGTTGAAGAAGCGGTCGGCCAGCTCGCCGTAATCGGGCAGATCGCGATCGACCTGCGCCACGGCGCTGCTGACCCGGCGGCAGAGCGTTTCCCAGTTTTCGAGTGGTTTGCCCTCTGCGTCCTTCAGGTAGTAGCGCCGCTCAAGGACGGTTTCCGCGGTTTCGGTCAATTGCTGCCGGGGTATGCTTCTGGTCATGGTAGCCTCTTCTGCTGAATTCATCTCGTCTTCTTCTCTCCGCGTTGGATGCGCGACGCCGGAAACCACCGCCTCCCTCCCCGCAATCGCTTGCGGCGCCGCCCTTTTGGGCTGGGCAGCGAGGGTGGAAACCCTGAGGCTCCCACATCGTCGACGGGCACATTATCACAACATATAGAGAGCATCAAGGATAAATCATGCAACATGTAGTGTTTTTCAAAATATCACGTTTTCAATGAGTTCAGGCGAAAAGGGCGAATAACACCTCTTCCCGGCAAGAGAAAAACTACCCCCCGTTCTGCCTCCAGCCTCTCCCGAAAACCACTACCGGGAGCAGCCTCCAATACCCAGGCAACAGAATGCCGTCGGCACCGCTAAGGTCGCGATCTTCTTGCCGCTTGCGTATTCGCGCCGCTGCAATTATAGTGATGGACGATTTTCTTCAGACGGACACTGACTCTTCCTGATAGTTCAGGAAGATAAAAAAACGCGTTTATTTTTTGACCCGGCCGCCCTGCTGCTCCAGACGAACACGATTCCACACTCAAAGGATACAATCTTCCATGCTGAAAAAAACCATTCTTTGCGCCGCCCTGCTCCTGCCGCTCGCCGTCCAGGCTCAGGAACTGAAAAAAAACAACACCGCGGGCGACCTCAACTGGTCGGTGCAGGCATCCTGGCACATTCCGGCCAAACCTGTGGATATCGCGCAATCGCTTGACAATAAAAAAGTGTTTGTCCTCGGCGCCGATGCCAAGGTCTATATCTTTACTCCAGACGGCAAACAACTGGGCGCGCTGCCGGTTGACCCCAGCGTCAACGCCATCGACATCGCCGCCCGAGGCGAGATGCTGTACCTGGTGAACAATAAAACCAACACCTACACAGCCATCGACGTCAGTTTCAACCAGAAGATCGACATCACCGGCGCACCGGTACGGGGCAAGGCTGACGCGCCGGTAACCCTGGTGGTGTTCTCCGATTTTGAATGTCCCTGGTGCGGCAAGCTCGAACCGGTGCTCGCCGAATTGCTGGCCCAAAACCAGGACAAGCTGCGCATCATCTTCAAACACCTGCCGCTGCCCATGCACCAGCAGGCCGAACCGGCCGCCCTGGCCGCGATCGCCGCCCAACGGCAGGGAAAATTCTGGGAGATGCACGACGCTCTTTTCCAGACCACCGCCTGGACGCCCAACACTATCGACGAGACCGCCCTGCGGATCGGGCTCAACATGGAAAAATTTCGCGCCGACCTGGCCAGCCAGGAGACCCAGGCCCAACTGGCCAAGGATAAAACGGATGCCCAGGCTGCCGAAGTGACGGCAACGCCTTCGATGTTCATCAACGGACGGCCGGTTCGGGACCGCTCCCTGCCCAATCTGCAAAAGATGGTCGCCGAGGCCGCAGCCGCCGGCGGGGCCAAGTAAGTTGAAACCCTCTGCCGCCCTCAACGTCGAGACCTCGCGGGATCTTGATTTTGCCGACAACGGGGTCGCCCAGCAGTTGTTTGGCGAACTCAATCGCAACCTGCACACCATTGAACTGGCCACTGGAGTCACGATCAATGCCCGCGGCAACGGCCTACGGATCAATGGCCGGGCGTATGCGGTAGAACTGGCCGCCTCCACCCTGCAGCAGATGTACGGGCTGCTGCTCAAAGGGTATCCGGTGTTCAGCCAGGACATCGCCTTCGGGGTCAAAATCCTCGAATCTTCTCCCCAGGCCCGGCTGGAGGAGATCTTCCTCGACAAAGTCTGCATCACCTCGCGCAAACGGGTGATCTCTCCCAAATCGGTCAACCAGAAGCTCTACATCGAGGCAATCCGGGAAAACGACATCGTCTTCGGCATCGGCCCGGCCGGCACCGGCAAAACCTACCTGGCCGTGGCCATGGCGGTTTCAGCCCTGGCGCGGGAACAGGTCGCCAAGATCATCCTCACCCGGCCGGCGGTGGAGGCAGGAGAAAAACTGGGCTTTCTCCCCGGCGACATGGCGCAGAAGGTCGACCCGTATTTGCGGCCGTTGACCGACGCCATCAACGAGATGATGGGCCAGGAAAAAACCGCGGAGCTGACCGAACGCGGGGTGATCGAGGTGGCGCCGTTGGCCTTCATGCGCGGCCGCACCCTCAACAACGCCTTCATCATCCTGGACGAGGCCCAGAACACCACCCGCGAGCAGATGAAGATGTTTCTCACCCGTATTGGTTTTGACTCTCAGGCAGTGATCACCGGCGACGTCACCCAGATCGACCTGCCGGGGACGCAAAAATCCGGGCTCATCCAGGCCGAAAAGATCCTCACCGGTATCAAAGGTATCGCCTTCCGCCATTTCTCCAAGGCCGACGTGGTCCGTCATCCCTTAGTGCAGGAAATCATCCAGGCTTACGAACAGCAGGACGCGGCTCGGAACGGTCGAGCCGAAAACGAGGCCTGAGCATGCCGGTTCACTTCAGTTTCAGCCACGACATCGACCGCCAACCGCTCAATCGCAGGCTCCTGCAGCAGCGCTGCGACGCCCTGCTCCACCTGCTGAAGCTTGAGGCTGCCGAGGTCAGCGTCGTCTTCATGGGCGATACGGAGATGGCGGCCTACAACGAACAGTACCGCAAGAAACGGGGGGCGACCAATGTCCTTTCCTTTCCGGCCACCGGGGGTGACGACGGCTTCCCCCCGGCGGAGACGGAGCTGGGCGATATCCTCGTTTCAGTCGAAACCGCACGGCGTGAGGCTGGCCACCAGGGGCACAGCCTGCATCACCGGTTGACCGAACTGATCATCCACGGGATGCTCCATCTCATCGGCTATGACCACGAGCGCTCGGAGGCCGATGCCCTGCGGATGTGGGATTTCGAGAAAGAATTGTTCCAGCAAATCCAGACAGCAAGGAGTGTTGCCATGCCCTATCTCGCCATCAATGTTGACCATGTGGCTACCGTCCGCCAAGCGCGCGGCGGTGTTGAACCGGACCCGGTGCTGGCTGCCTCGCTGTGCGAGTTGGCCGGGGCCGATGGCATTGTCGTCCATCTTCGCGAAGATCGGCGGCATATTCAGGACCGGGACGTGCGGTTGTTGCGGCAGACAGTCAAAACCAAACTCAACCTGGAAATGGCCATTACTCCCGAGATTGTCGATATCGCCTTGGAAATTGTGCCGGACATGGTCACCCTGGTGCCGGAAAAGCGCAAGGAACTGACCACCGAGGGCGGGCTGGATGTGCTGGCCAATGCCAAAAAAGTGGAGAAGACGATTGCGAAGATGCGCAAGGCAGGGATTCCGGTGTCGCTCTTTGTCGACCCGGACGCAGCCCAGGTGCAGGCGGCACTTGATGCGGGGGCGACTTTTGTCGAGCTGCACACCGGCAGCTATTGCGAAGCCCGGACCTTTGAGGAGCAGGAGCAGCAGTTCCATTTGATCGAGCAGACGGCGGAACTGGCGTATGAATCGGGGCTGCGGGTCAATGCCGGCCATGGCCTGGATTACCGCAATGCCCACCCCATTGCCGCCCTACCCTTCATCGAGGAACTGAGCATCGGCCACGCGGTGATCAGCCGTGCGGTACTGGTCGGTCTGGATCAGGCGGTCCGGGAGATGTTGAACATCATCAGGTCGGTCTGAGGCAGGAAAACAGCGAGGAAGGCCTCACATCTCCTTGCCAAGGCCGATGATATGATCGCTGGCGCCCAGCACGATGAGGATGTCGCCGGCCATGATGACGGAATCGGGTTTGGGATTGAACAGCATGGTGCCGTCCTCGCGCTTGATCGCCACCACAATGACGTCGTACTTCTTGCGAATCTCGGACTCGATCAGGTTTTTACCGTTGAGATGTGAGGTCGCGCTGACCTGCAACTCCTCCATCATCAAATCAAGTTCGCCAGCCCGCATGGTCAGGTCGATAAAATCGGTAACCGTGGGCCGGACAATGAGATGGGCCATGCGACGGGCGCCGATCGAATAGGGCGAGATCACCTTGGTGGCCCCTGCCCGCTTGAGTTTGGTCTGCACCCCTGGCCCACCGCTGGAGCGGGCCATGATGAAAAGGCCGGGATTCAACCCCCTGGCGGTCAGGGTGATATAGAGGTTGTCAGCGTCGGAGGCAACCACCGAAACCAACCCCTTGGCATGTTCAATACCGGCGCTGAGCAGCACCTCGTCATCCGCGCCATCACCTTGCAATCGTATATATTGCAATTCTTCCAGCACCCTAATCTCTTCCTCATCCTTTTCAATGACCAGAAACGGCCGCTGATGCTCCTGGAGTATCTTGCAGATTTCCTTGCCGATCCGGCCAAATCCGCAGACGATGTAATGATTGCGCAACTTGCTGATCTGTCTATGCATTTTTCTCCTTTTATAGAGACCTCGCAACTCGCCTTCAATCATGGTCTCCGTGATCTTGGTGAAGGTGTAAAAAACAAAGCTGACGCTGGTGATCACCAGAAAGACGGTAAAAATACGGCCGGAAGGATGAATGGGGACGATATCTCCGTAGCCCACGGTAAACACGGTGATGATGGTCAGGTAGAGCCCCATCCAGAATCCCGTGTTCTCAAAGTACATGTACCCCAAGGTACCGCCAAGGACTAACAGGAAAAAAGTCACTGCTATGATGATGATTTTTCGCATGCGCTCGGGTCGGTATCAGGGAAGAGGCCTTAATCGGAATCGCGCCACCATAGCACATCCTCCCCACGGAATCCACTGTTAACCTGCCGTAACTTCAATGGCTTTACCCAATTGCCGTTTGACAAAGCAAAAGGGGAAGTGTATAAAAGTCCATCTTGCCCGGATGGCGGAACTGGTAGACGCAAGGGACTTAAAATCCCTCGGCCTTCGGCTGTACGAGTTCGATTCTCGTTCCGGGTACCAAATTAAAACGGCCACTTAGCTTGTCATCGCTGAGTGGCCGTTCGTTTTGTCGGGTGCTAAAAGGTGCTATTGAATAGGCCGCACCCAGATAGCCCGCTCGGGACAGCAGGAGATCCGCGCCGTGTTCATCGGACACCTGTGGAGGCATTGGATCGCGATCTCGAAACGGTTACCCCGCAAAAAGCCAAAACAACTCAAGAACGAGAACGTCGGATTATAAAAATAATCAAACATAACTTTGGCAAAGACACTTTATTACCCGAGAACTTCAACTATATTTAGAGTTTCCTCAGTAAGTTCAGCTTACGCTCATTATTCTGCCCGGGGTGCGTAATGAGAAGAGTAGTCGTATCGCCCAGCAGCCTTCTCTGGCGACGCCGAAAGCTGCCACAAGCCATTGTTCGAA